>OWIO01001591.1_pt1 | contig 16837 bp, 17 predicted proteins | sample 1733011 | NCBI WGS metagenome assembly OWIO01 (sample SAMN05065779, study PRJEB22554) | human gut metagenome | biome: ENVO:2100002; feature: ENVO:00000062; material: ENVO:00002003 | host: Homo sapiens | place: USA | reverse complement strand
TTGTATCATAGTCAAAGAAGCTTCTCGGACCATTGGAGACGAGCAATCCATTTTCTACCGCATGTTTGATATTTTCGGCGTTTGTGATAACTTCCAAATTACTATAAACGGAATTGTATTTTCGACCATCTTTATGATTTACTACAAGAGCAGGATCCCATTCTTCTGGCATCCATGTCATGGCAATCAGAAGATGCACCGTTATTGTTTTATATTCGTTTTTCGATGTTCTCAAATGCACTAATGGATATTCATCCGGATACCCATAAAATCTGGTTAAAATTTTCCATTGTAGTGGATCAAATACAACACCATTTTTAGAAATCAGATACATGTCATATGGATACGGACACTGTTTGAAATATTCTCCAGCTATTTCAACTTTCTTTTTTCCATTAAATCGCTCTCGATAATTTAATGAAATATCATATTCGAAAAATTTATAATATAAACATGTCAATTCCTTATCTAATGGAAATTTATCACTTCTTTTTATTGGAAGATCGCAATTTCCATAAAAAGTTTTTACCAATAATTCTTTTATTTTAACATGTACCTTATTTCCATCTTTATCAATTAAAAAGACCGAGGCATTCTCGATAGAATTATTTTTAGGAAAATTAACATTTACAACTTTACCAGTTCTTCTATTCGTAACAATTCCAGTCCTTGTAATATAATAGAGTGGAAATTCAGTCATTGGAGCAGGACGGGTTTCTGTCTTTAGAATACGATTTTTACTCATAATAATCACCTCATAAAAATTTTGAAATAGATGTGGTGTCATTTATCTCAATGAGATGATATATACTTAAGTGTGATTTTACGCAACTTCTTTATATTTTGTGAGGGAATTAATAGTGATCTTCAATATTAATTGTTGGGTATCGTACATTGCCCATTCTTCTGTGCCTTTTTGATATGTATCGCGAGTCTTTTTGGCAATTTTACGACCAGACATAATTTTCTTAATCCATCGAAGCATTGGATTATCTTTTGCATTATGCTGATAAAATAGAACTCCATTGCCACCAATGATTGGTTTTTGTGATGCAATCAAATCAATGATCGCCAAGAGATCCGTATTTGCTACCTTATCCAGATAATTATTTTCCAATAAGGCAAATGGATTATACAATCGATCTTTGATAATTTTATCAAGATTCTTTTCGATTTTCTTTTCGTCGATATTTCCATATTTTAAACGAAGATGAGCGATTTGCTCTGATTTCCATTTTTGAAGGAAATAAGAACGTTGAAGTGCGTCATTCACTTCAACTTTATCCGAAATATTTGGCATTGTTTTATCTCTCCTTTCAGAGAAATGATATAGTTTTATAGATTATTAGTAAAAAAGAAGAGTCGGTATAGAAATACACCGACTCAATTTGTTTTTATTCCATGTTAAAATGCTCTACAGAAATATATGCTTTCCAAATCTTATTTTGATCATCTAAGCAATTAAACCTGTGCTTATGTACCATCGAATATTTTTCCAAATCAGAATCTGGAATACTCTCGTCTTTAATGATAAGGTATCCCTCATTCTTTATCTTAAAAGAGAATAGTAATTTAAACTTTGTAAGATTGAGAATGTTTGTATCATTGATTTCATAAAAGATAACCTGCCCATATGTTCTGGTTTCATCTCGCTTGAATAATTCCCACAAAGATGGAAGAATTGGAAATTTGATAATCCAGATTCCACGATATTGATCGTTGTATTTCAAATTACGAATGGAAAAACCTTTCAAATGGGCTTTGTTTAGATGATATAAAATCTTCTTTTCTTTATCTAGAAATTCATTGACTCCATTTCCAAATATCAACTGAACGTTGGAAATGTTCAACGACTGATAAAACGTATTTCTCACGGTATTTTTCTTTTTCATGGCATGTTTCTTCCCTTAAATGAATTTTAAATAATCGTTGGCAAAGGAAGATATTTCTAATCAAATGGCATTCATACATTCTCCTTTCGTTCCTTTCACAAAGATAATATATTCTTCTAAATTCGTTTATAATACGTAAACGCCAAGAACAAAGTTTGTAATGGCATACAATTTGTCATAAATGCATTTTAATCTTAAGATTAAATCCAATAGAAGGGAGATCCCAAATATGAATAATGACGTTCTGAGCCTTTTGCTTGGCGATGATACTGCCAATGAAGGCGTAACCACTCTGGAGAATCCGGAAGACCGTTCCTTTGTTATCCTTGCTGCTCTTCAGGAAGCTTGCACAGAGGCCGAATACAATGCGCTTATGAATGACGAGAGTTCTCGTCGTGCACTCGAGCTGTTCCAGGTAATTCCGAATGCAGATACTGCCATGGAAGCAGTTGAGAAGCGTATTGCTCGTTATAGCATGACTTCGAAACTTTCTCAGGCTACCAAGGCTACCTGCCTGCGTATGGCAAAGGCCAGTGGAGATCCAAACTATGAGAAGTATCGCAAGGCTCGCCTGATGATGTTCGACTATCGTGAGAAGATCTACACGAAGTACAATTCAAAGGCCACGCGTGTTGCAAAGGACATCATTCGTGGTGCTCGCAACAATTCTTCTGCAATGAAGACTAAGGCTGGCGAAGGCATCAGTGAGAAACTGGACCGTACTGTGAAGCGTCTGGAGAAAGAAGGAAAGTAATTCCTTCGAAAAATAGAAATATAAATCCCCGATGAGAATGATTCTCATCGGGGATATTTTTTAATTTATCGCATCAATTTCCACTTCGTAATGAGTTCTTCAAGTTTATCGATTTTTGAGAAATTATCCACATTCAACCCATATAGCTTAAATATTTTTTCATTAAAGAAGTATATATTAACGTTATTTATATCTGAATCATCAATTTGCAGTTGAAAATCTTCTTCATTTGTTATATCTGTAAATATACGCAATTTTATATGATAGTAATAGAGTTCTTCTCTACTAATAACAATATCAGTGCATCTATACAAATTACCCTTGTAAGAAATTGCTGCAATTTTCTGTAGTTGTTTCTGTTTATCGCCATTGGAAATAAGATTCCATATGTATGAATGCGATGGGTTATGATAGGATATAAATAAATCTGGTGTCTGATACAATTTATTTCGAAATTTCTGATCTTTTTCATATTTCGAATTGAAACTACCGATAGCATCATAATTTTTCTTTTTGGAATAATTATCAACCACTGTTTGGCATAGAAACCGATCAAATTGTTTGAGCAATGAAATATATGTCTGCTTGTAAATAAATCGATAAACATATGAAAACTTTGTTCGAGAAACATTTAGTAATGGATCTGTGATTGTACTAATAACTTCGTGAGTTCTAAGAAATAAATAGTCATTCCTCATAGTATTCAATGCCTCCATTTTTACAGTCACAAACTCACCAGTTTTAGGAACATCTTTGTCATCACTAAATGGTAATAGTGTAACCGTAGAAGATTCTACGTTACACTCATTTATAATTGAAAAGGCATTCATTGCTCGATCATAAATGGCAAAATATGCCGGTAAAAAGTTCGTATCAATCTTTTCATCTACTACAATATCTTTGATATCCATATTAATTTCATTCCTTTTAACTATATTTATTCATCATCCGGAAGATCTTCAACTTTTGATACAGGAGATTCATTTTCAATCAAAGACAAAAGTTCTTCTCCTTTAGTTTCATCACTGCTATCATTTTCGTTGTTATCTGGAGAAGCTTCATCAAATGTGATTCCACTCATAGCCATCAAAAACTTGAGATTCATATCAAGATTGATTACTGATTGATGATTGTCTTTGATTGCGTCTCCCATCTCAGTCAATGTTGCTTCTAATTCATTCTTCATTTTATCAACATATTTTCGAAGTTCCGTATCTTGATTGTTAGAAGATTCTTCTTTTGCGATTATTTGAGATATAAAATATCGAATCTCTTGGTTTAGATCGGTTAGGAATGATTCAGATGACTCTCCAACGCTACTAATACATATTCCATATACGTTTTCGAAATCTGCAGATGCATCATTACTATATTTAACCATAGTGCATAACTCGTCATATACATTTTCTTTGTATTTTAGAAACGTTTTTTCGATCATATCGGCATTTTTCCAATTATGTGATTTTAACATCGAGATCATATTTTCTGCAGGTTTAAACACTGCAGTTTTTAATAATCCTTCAGTAGTACGAATTAAACGACAAAATGTATTATTCTTTGAAGTGAGAGCGTCTAAGTATGCTTCATAATGCGTCATTGTTATAACACCTCATTTTTCTAATTTTATAATAGGGTTTGAATGGGGACAAAAAATTAATCATGTACTTTAAAGAAAAGAGATGATAAAATGAGTCTTACTGTAAACGCATTGCTTGATCGTCTTGCAGAGTGTATTTATGATGTCGTGTGCTATGCATCCGAACATATGGAAGAAGATGAAAAATTTTCAATCGCTCTACGAACCGAATTTAATGATACCGTGACAAAAGTTCCAATGGAATTTCGTAAATCGAGAAATGATCACTATGATACCGTTTTGCTGGATTGTGCATTGGCCCGCCAACAACTCGAAGTTGTCTGTGATCCAAAAAATTATTGCTATAAAGACATTCGTGAATGGATTCGAAGTGTTATTGCCGGAACGATTATTTCTGGTATTGTGATGACACCAGAATTGGAAGAAAAGTTAAAGAATGCAGATGGTCAAATTTGTATCTGCAGTCTTGCTGGTATTTGCCATCTCATTATTCGTAATCACAAAGATTATGTTGGAAATGAGTGGTTAAAGAAAAATTATATTTATCGTGGTTTCACAGTGGACCCCGATGCGGAAGATGAATATTGCTTAATTTGCGGAAACTATAAAATGGGCTCCAATGATGGACACGAGAATCTTCCGGTTGTTCCTGGAATTGTACCGGATGATTTTGGAAATCAGGATATTAAATATGAACGCTTCCGTGTTCGCAAAGAAGATCCATATGAAACATACAACGTTATTGACGATCCATATGACTTAAATGATTAAAAATAAAAGGTAGATAGGAATTTATCCTATCTACCTTTTATTTCAATGCATCATTTGAAGAATATCCGTCTTTTCCAATTCGATCATTCTTTGATTGACTTCGTTGTGATGACGAACCATTTTTCTTGTAGAATTAAGAGCGGTCATCATTAGTGAAGTTACTTGATTTTTCCATCCATTTCCATAACTATTATGGAAATACCAAAATGGATTTAATTCTTTGGATAGAATACGCACATCCGTTTTTGCAATGAAAAAGTATACATATTGATGATCGATTTTTTCAACATTGTCAATATTTGTAAATTTCATTGATTCGAGAGTTTCCATAAACACCTCTTCATCATTAACAATAGAAATTAGTTTCTTTTTCATCTTCGAATAGCCAGTCATATGGATATTAAATGCTTTACGGATCACTTCAAAGATATAAACAATCATAGAAGAGACTATGAGTACGAGTGAAACTAAAATCACAATTTCTATCAACATACTTAATCATTTCTCCTTATTAATATGGTATATATTTAAAGATAGTTCTTCCATCTATCTTCATTTATATAATATATAAATAAAATTTTTGATATTACTGTAAAAATTATTATACTTTTAAATTTGTCCATACAACGAAGATAAAGGAAGATGAACGATCTGGCCGGATCCAAATTTTCCTTCCATGTTCTTGCAGTGTGGAATATACATGAGAAAGGTTGGTGATGAAGACAGGTTTATTTGATGGATTGGTTTCAGTGGACTTGATATTTCTTACCTCCTAATATTCAGTCCGTGATATCGCTGTAATCAATGAAGAGTTTACCTTGACATCACAGAACGCTGAAAACACTGCTCGATTATGGGATTTCGTGCAATCAATGATACGCTGCGCAATGGGGATTGATTGACCCATAGTCGTGAATATTATTAAAGATTCGATTTTTCAACCGCGTATTTGAGAATTTGAATCGCCGGCTGTTACAGAGCCACTATTAATTTTTTTCCCTGGTGATGATGTTTGCTGTATAGAATGTCGAATGCTATACATCTGTAATCTACATGCATTTGCCAGCGGTGAATTATGAGTTGATAATACATCCCTTTTCGAATCTAGAGGGACATTTGGATGGGCGAGGCTACAGATTCCATTTGACTGCTGTAGGTGTATAGAATTTCGGAAAGGATCGATCGACTCATACTTCTCATATCCTATGGATTTCATCCATATTTTCAAATAGTGATCCAGAGAATACTCTATTCGTATTCTCTGGATCTCGTTTTATTGCTCTCGAAACTATTACTTAATGATTTAAGTCGCATAAAATAAGGGGGAGGAGAAAAATGCTTCTTAATAGAAAAAGCCTCTATAATAAATACAATCTTCAAGACGCTATTGATTGTGCTGAATCGATAGCAGAATTGAATGCTGCATTAGACAGAGCGATCAAACAAGGAACGGTTGAAAAATACATTCCAGATTTCTTTGGAAGATTGCGGTATATTATAAATGAACTCCCATCCAATCTAGACAAAACTAAATTTCTCGAGGGAATCGATCAAACATGGAATATTATATGGAAAGAAAATTATTCTTTCTTTGATAAACATTTCGATGATTTGATTATATTGTGTCGAGAAATTGGTTCAATTTTAACGATGCCTGAAAATTATGCCAAGATAATTTTTGGAAGACTGAATCCCATTCTTATTTTCATGACTCCTCCAAGGAAAGAAAATATTGATATGGTTTTGCAAAAATCAAATTCAGACAAAGATGATATCATAAAACGTGATTTTCTTAATCCATATATCTTTGCAATTACATCGATTTGCCAAATGAATGGTTATGAATGTGATACATTGATTGTCCAATTGGCACTAGAAAAAATGCCACTCAATCTTCTATATGAATTTTCACTTTCACCAAGTGATTATAAATCACATCCTGATTCGCAATTCGAAATTCTGACAAAATATGTTGAAACGTTACATTCTCAAAACTTCTTCCAAAAATTCGGGGAATACAGTGAAGATTCGATAAAAGGATCTGAAGAGGCATTCTTCAAATCAATGATTTATCTTTATGATATTTGGAATAACCGATTTAGTCTTGGAAGAGAGATCCTTCAAAGAATGTATAGAGAACTAGAAATTGATCGAGAAGATGCAGAACTCTTTGATTTCATTCATCGAATCTGTGATAAATACAATTCACAGAGAGAATACTTAGCAGATATCGGCATTCTTTACAAAGATTTCTACATCGAGCTAAATCGACACGTAAAACTCGTTCCAGATCGAGAAGGAAATGACATTATCGTTGGACGTCTATTTAATCGTTTGCGAGATATTTGCTCTGCATATATCTGCACACAAAACGGAAAACTCGATCTTAAAATCTTCAACGAAGTTTCAACGACTTTGTTTGGATATGCAATCGATAATATTCCAAAATTTTCAGAATATAAACCGTTATTATATCAAAAATTTCGAAACATGCTAGCAGATCTGAACGAACAACCCCCATGCAAAGACCGATATCCAGAAGAAATTCTTCTTGGATTCATTGACGACGATGACTATCCACGAGAAGAAGCCGTTGATCCAACTCCCGCAACCGAGGCAAAGAGCGTCATCAAAGACGATGGATCGGCAAAAGTAACAGATGCAAATATGATCAAAGACAATCGTCCAAGATCAAAAACGGGTCAATATCAAAGTAAAACTGCCGATATAAAAAGTGCTGGTCTTACAGTTGCACATGCATTCAATATATTCAAACAAAACAAAGATCAAATTGAACGGCAGCTGGATAAGGGATTCAATGCGTTGAGAGATGTGATTTTTGGTACAAAGAAAATTCGAACTGCAATTGTTGAAGGGAAAAAGTTTAGCATTACCTCTCTTTTTAAGAAAATGATCGGTATGACTTGTCTCTTCTCATTTGGTAAGATCAATGCAATTCTATTTCTAATCGTTCGTGGTGTCAATCGTGGAAAAATTAAAAAGCAAGAACGACGTAGAATTATTGCAGACATCGAAGAAGAGTTGGAGCTCATTGAAGAAAAAATTAATGATGCTTCCGCAGACGGAGATCGTAAAGCTAAATATGCATTGATGCGTTCTCGTTCACAATTAAAAAATGCTCTTTCTCGTATTCGTTATGGATATGAAGCAAAAGACGATACAAAAGCAGTGGATCAATTAAGACAAAAGGAGGGCTTATAAATGAAAAAAGGTCTATTTGATTCTTACATAGCTGCAGCCCTCGAATATGATATTTTTGCTGGCGGAGATCCAGAACGTCCAAAAGCGGATCGATATACAACTCCAGAAGCATCCGTAGAAGATGCAACAGCCGTTGCTCAAAAGACGGCAATTGATAACGGAGAAATGGATCCATCACCGCAAGCACAAGCAAATCCTGATCCTGCAACAGGAAATGAACCACAAGAAGATCCGAATATGATGGGTGATGCCACAGGAGGAGATCCTATGGCAGATCCTGCAGCGGATGATTCAATGGGTGGTGAAATGGGAGAAGGAGGAGAGGATCAATTCAATACTCCAATGGGTGGAGATACACCATCCGAAGGAGATGCTGCCAATATGCCTCCAGATCCGCAAGATCAGTTAAATAAAAAACGAAATATCGTTCTTTTCCAAATGGTTACATCGTTACACAATGGTATTTCTTCAAATTTGGATATGATGAATCAGATGGAACCCCCCGTTAATTCGGAGAAAAATGATATTTTCTTCCAGGTACAAAAACAGTTGGAATATTGTAAAAATCTTCTCTATGATATCGCAACGAAAGAAATTGGAACTGGTGACTACGTAGATATTCTTCGTAGAGTAACCACAATTGATAAAATCTACGATCTATGCTCAGATGTAATGGAGAAACTATATCCGAAAGAAACCAATTACGTCGATAGACATATGTAAGTTATTTACAGTGGAATACGAAAAATAATCGTATTCCACTGTAATTTTATCCTATAACAAAAGTGTAATGGTTTTAATGCTATTCAGACGTGTTCTGGTGAGAATTGTAACAGTATTATAAAATGCTAATACGAATATCACCGGATTAGCGTTTATGCAATATGCATGAAATTACCTTAATTTTTAAGGAGGTTAAAAGATATGAATCGTCTGTACGAACGTCCCCAGACGAAGGTTATCGGAAACGACATGAAGTCCGATGCCGATCTGGGATTTAAAGATGAAATTCGCAGCGTATTTGAGTCCTATTCTTCGAATGGTATCGACCTTGGTGGTCGTGACTTCGAGCACATCCTGAGCAGCCGTACGGCTCGTCAGGAATTCAACAGTGTACTGATGGAGAGCATGTCCGCTGATGCGAACCTGACCAGCTCTAAGCTGAGCAGCGCTCCCTTCTACTACAACTACGCCGATAAGTTCAATCAGCTGCTTGAGAACAGTGAGAATGCGATGGCTCTTGAGGCCGTGACGCAGGGCTATGCCCCGATCGTTGCTTACAGCCCGTTCTTCCTGAAGAAGCAGTGGGTTTCCTGCGTGTTCAAGGACGTCCTGATGACCGAGGTTCCGACGAGCCCCGTTATCAATCTGGCGTATGAGAAGCGCTACATTAAGACGCAGGCTGGTGCTGAGTACGAGATCCCCAACGTCTTCTACGACAAGGAGAAGATGAAGGAGCTGACCAACGAGGCCACTGGTCTGAAGGTTGACGAGAGCAAGAAGATTGCTCTGCCCCTGAAGAACATCGATTTCCTGACCACCGACTACATTCCTGGTCTGGTTGTTAAGGATCGTTCTGAGACTCTGACTGGCGACATCCGCGTGATCAAGGTGGAGATGGACGTGAGCGAAGCTGGCGACGGCAGCGCCCTGAAGGAAATCCCCTGCGACATCCGCACCGATGTTACCACTCATAACTGGATCAATGGTAAGGTTCGTTACCTGGATCCGGACAGCCAGAAGACTGTTGTCAGCACCATCATTGGTAACGTTGACTTCGTCGCTGGCACTGTAACTGTTTTCTCTGACAACGACCGCATCAAGAGCGTGTGGATGGGTGGCACCACTGCCAACCGTTTCAACGAGCGTTCTCTGGATGTCGTTCGTCGTGTGGAGCAGATCCAGCACGTGATGCCGGAATCTGGTCCTCGCTTCAATACTCCTGTCACGATCGAGGAAGCTGCTGATGCTCTGGCTCTGCAGAAGATCGACATGATCGCCGACAACGTGGAGTATATGGGTCGTTCTCTGGCCGAGTTCGAGGACTTTGAGATCCGTACGTTCCTGTGGAACAGCTTTGACGTGCAGAAGGCCGCTGGTGTTGGCCCTCACGGTTATGAGAGCCTGATTGTTGAAGGTGCTTTCAACCTGCTCCCGTATGACACTTACACCCACAACATGAGCGATTGGGCTCGTGATTCTCGCGAATACTTCGAGCGCGTTCTGAACGAGCTGAAGCAGAAGCTGAAGACTCCGGACATCGTGATTGTCGCGGTGTGCAATCCTCAGCTGGTTCGCTTCCTGCAGAACGGCATCGAGTGGGTCTTCACGGATGACACCCAGATCGCCGGTATCAAGATCGATTACAACTTCGGTGTTCTGACTTCCAGCCAGGATCGTGTGCATATCGTAACCACGCACTACATGGATCCGAACGATGGCATTCGTTTCATCGTGATCCCTCTGACCAAGGAACTGATCACCTACAAGCACTACAAGTACAACATGGTCATCGACCGTGGCTATCGTCACAGCGTGCATGACCTGGTACCCAACGTCATGGCGACACATCGCACTCTGACCTTCGAGGTTCTGCCTGTTCAGGGCCGTCTGGAGATCACTGGTCGCGATCTGGTTAGCCCGGAGACGCTGAAGCGCTAAGCTTATTGCAAAAATAATTACATCCCTCATTAGGAGCTAAGCTCCTAATGAGGGAATTTTTACTCTTTTTTATTCAGGAGGAAATATGTATGAGCTATAAGAATTTCGCCATGACGGATTTGGTTGATAAAGCCCTGTTAGAGGGGAATTTGAGGAGTGCACGTCGAGTTTTGGCAAATATTTGTCCCTTTGACCGCACATTTACGACAGGAGAATTTGAAGATGCTTTAGAATATGTAATTAAAGTGAAAGGCGTAGATATTTATGAACCGTTTGATGCATCGTTGAATCCACTGTATACGGAGCGCATCGACCAAGGAGATATTACCCTTAAAAAGGATGATTTTGCGGTATCCGTAGGTTGGCTAAAGGAAAACTTCTGTCCGGAACGTATCGAAGACACCAAAAAACTGGGCCGTTACTTGTTTCCGGAGGAAATGCATAATAAAAATAGTAAATCATCTTCTAATAATTCCGGTTTAAAATCTGATGATGTGAAACGCTATTTATCCAATATTACAAAACTTCTGGATGTAGGATATACTAAAATAAAAGAAATTGATAAAGAAATGATCAATTCAATCAAAAATGAAGATAATAACCTTACAACTCAAATGAAAGATAAACGTGCCGCAGTTGAGCGAATTGTAAAAGTTGCTACTAAATATATCTCAATTATATCAAAAGAAAACAAAGAAGCAATCAAAGCATCTAAGAAAGCAATGGATTCTTATTTATTTACCTCTGAATATTCAGATTTTGATTATTCGTATGCGGCATTGGAATGTGCTTTAAATCCAGATGATGTTGCTCTGGAAGATACAAAAAGGAGTATCATTCAAAAGATTCAAACAACCTGGCGAACATTCATTACTAAAGTATTCAATTTCTTCAAGCGTATGATTCAACTTCTGAAAAATAAAGTTCAAAAGTTTAGAGCAAATTCACTATCTAAGAAAGTTGTAGATGGAATTAATCTATCTATGGAAGATATTAAATATCTTGAAAATCTTGATAAGGAAATTGAAAAAATAAAAGAGATGTAATTTTAATTCACCATACTAGGAATTCCTAGTATGGTGAATTAATCGTTTTCATAGCATATATAGTATTTATTTTGTAGTAGGTTCAACATTTAGATTCGAAAGAGGAAAATCTCTACGAAGAGCGCTAATCATGCTAATAGCTCTCCATTTTGCAAAGCATTTTCCAGGAATTTTTGAAAGTTCATCGCCTTTCTTATTACAAAAACTATGTACTTTCTTTGTGAGATTATGTGCAACCTTTATATATTTTGTCTCATCTAAATTCTGAGCATGATAACCGATATATCTCTCAGCAGCTTCTCCAAGAGAACTATAGATCGTATCAGAAAAACTTTTAATTTCTTCGAGAATCTTTTCACATTTTGCTTTATCATCAGAATTCATTTTATTTTTGCCAAATCCAAATGCTTCCATTGCAGTCATATTTTCATAATCCGGTTCATCAATCGAATCCATAAGAGATTCTAAAAGTATATCCAAAGAATCCATAATCATAAACCTCCTTTTTATATTATAAGATTATTCAAAAAAAAACAAATTTGGTTCTTTAAAAAAATGATAAAAAATAAAGTGGAGATTTCTCTCCACTTTATTTATCCCGTTTTAATGAATCATCCAATTCAGAATAGACGCAACAGCGATCAAACCACCTCCCACAATAATTATTTTCATCAAGCAACCACCAAACGAATCATTAAACCCAAACATTTTCTTCATAAGTAACTTTACATCCTTTCTTTTTATATAATGCGAACGTGATGTGAAGATAACCTCCTTTCATCTATCTTCACTTATATAATATATCATTTGAAATGATGACTTTACGGCGGTATTCAGATAATTTTAAATTATTAAACCTCATATACAAATAGTTAGTCATAAGGTGCGACCACTCCGAGTGACTATAAAGAATCTACTACGTCCGTCTCCGATATAACTGTGAGATACCACGTAGTAGATTCTTTTTATGTTATGCTGATATTTTTGATAGTTTAGCATTCACCTTAATCGACCCATTTTCAAATGATGTCATAATGGTCACAAACCCATATTGAACATCATAATTTATTTTTGTGGTATCTGTTACAAAGATATCACCAATGAAATCGTTTGTATCTTCCTCATTGAAAATTATATGAATCGCGTGTTGATTGTCATCCGCTTTCTGTGCTTGAAGTACAACCATTTCAGTTTTTACATTCACTTTTGATGGTGGAACCACTTCTTTTGTCGGACTACCAGGTCGTTGTTCATACATTGTAACCGTTGCATTCATTCCATTGAAGAAACTTGCCCATTTTGTCAAAAGTTTCGTACGATTAATGTCTATCATAAAATCATTCCTCCAAATTATTTTTCTTTATAAAATATATACCCCTACCATTATAGGACTATATAAAACAAAGTCATTTATTATTTTTGAGTTATTTCTATAATACATTTAAATGATACGTTTAAATCAAAATAAAAATCATAAAAAACAGAATTTATTCATTTGATATTCTTTTATCTCCACAATATATCCATTCCAAATGAATGGAAAAACAGCTATTTAATGAATTAGGATATGAAAGAGGTGATTTTCAAGTGGCGAAAATTATCGGAACTGAAAAGTCTCCTTATTACAATAAAAATATTGAGATCTTTAGTCAAAACAAAGTTGGGCAATATGCAAAATACTTACAAAGAAATCCAATCTTTGTGGAATACTATCAAATCAATCAAGCTCGTTCAAGATCTGATTCTGGTACAGGTAGTATCAATACTCCAATTGGTCCGGATTCCCCACTTCGTTACAATAAGATCAAAGAGTTTCCGATTTACAATGTACCTGAAATGAAACCGGATGTTCAATATGACGAAACTGGTGGTATGAACATCGATATGGATCTCAATGGAATTGTGATTCTTCCTGGGACGATTCAACCAATTCCTGGAGATTTTATTTATTTGAAAATGCCTGGTATGAAACAGGGATTTTTAATTGAAATTAATAACTTCGAATTTAATACAATTCAAAGCAACGACTTTTATTTGGTTGATACACATATCATGTTTGTGGAAGAAAATGGTTCATTTCCACGATATGATGATCTTCAGAATCAAGTCGTTGAATCCTATACATGTATCTTTGATAATATTGGCACGCAAGATAAATGTATTATTCGAGATGATATTTATGAGAAAGCGAATGAATACAAAGAGTTTATTCGATCTTTTTCAGATAGCTATCGTGAAATATATTATCAAGGAGATGTTGGAGCATTTGCGTGCTTTGGTTTTTGGACAACGACTCCTACATATCTGTATGATTTGTATTTGACAAAATTTATTAAGGAAACGGATTTGTTCTTTGATGATACAGGGCACCATAGCACTGCACTCTCTTATGATGATTCCATTCCAATGAATTTTGATTATACGTATCGTCAGACATTGTGGTATGCCGTTCAGCACCAAACATCAAAAATGATGCAACGTTATCAATATTATCGAACCGGCTCTATCATGAAAAGTGGCAGCCCATTCAAATATTCCATAAATGCTCAAGAGACACAAAGCATTCGATTGGAACTTTCAAAATGTCCAATTGAAGAGTATCTCAGTCAACGTGTTGGTGGAGTTACTCCAGAATATTTTCCAATTCTTTTAACAAAAGGAATCTTGGAGAAAAATCTAGAATCGACAGATTATTTGGATTTGATTATCTACAATTGGGTATTGCAAATTGATATGGATATCGATTTTAATAAATTGATGGATTATGACATGACAATGTCTCGTCATAATTTCTGGTACTTCCCACTCATTATATTTATTTTACAGCAAAAGTATAATGCATTTTTTGCAACTGCTGCATAAAGGAGGAATAGACGATGTCTATTATGGAAAATATTCGTTCTACTATGGAAGCCGCATCTGGATTGACCGAGATGATCGATGCTGCAATTGATTGTGTTGATCCGGATGAGAGCTATAACGATCTCGATATCAATGTTTATGGTGAACTCGATGATGAAGACGATCTGGAAATTGATTCCGATGTCGGTGAAGAAGATGATGCAGATATTGATGAGTTTCTGGAAAAAGATGAAAAAGATCGTCCGCTCGATACTTTCTCCGATGCAAAGCCCCTCTGCAATAAAGAAACTGGAGGAGTAAAGATCTCTTCCGATGAAAGCGGAGAAGTTGATCCGGATGTTGGAGAAGAGGATGTCGCAGATATTGAAGATGCTCTGGAATCTCTTATGGCTCTTTTAGAGGGTGATGAGGGAACCGAAATTCTTACTGGCAATGACGTCTCAGACGATACTCCGGATGATTATGTCCAAGAGGAAGAAACCGAAGAACTCGAGATCAACGAACTGGATGATGACGATGTTGAAATTGACATCGATGATGCAGAAGAGTGTGATCTCTAATAATTAGAATAAAAAAATAACCAGAGAGAATAAAATATTCTCTCTGGTTATTGTATAAATATCTATCTACTCCCGTACATTCTATTAGGGAGCGAGGTTATCTAAGAGACGGAATGACTGCCTCTCGCGGAGATCTTGGGATACGAATTGTGTCTCCGCAATGCATGCAAAGATCCAAATGGAGCTTGCACTTTGATTAATTCATTACCATATAAGGTATGGCAAAAACTAGGTGAGATCTGTGATAGTCGATCACAGAGCAAACTGTCTTTGACAGACATTACATGATATTCTTTATAATCATGCATATCAATGATACACCTCCTCTCGATAGATATAGAAGATACGAGACGTCCTATGTCTCGTATCTTCTATATTATAATATATCTTTGAGAAGGAGTATTTAGTCACACATATTTATACGCAATATGTGTGACTAAATATATGTATATTAAAAATCTATGAGATGGTTATATATTAATTATTTAATAGATGCATTTGAAACTTCTTTTCCCTTATCCATTTCTTTCTCACGTTTTTCAGAAACGTTGATACTTTCAATGAGATAACTCATTCCTTTACGAGCAAATTCGATGGATAACGTTAGCAATTTTTTACCATTTACCAATGAATCTCTTTCTAGAGAAGTGTCACCACGGTTTTTATCAATATCCATTACTATTCTATCCATAACTTTAATTTTTGCAGATGCTGCTTTGATAATTCCGGTTATGCTATTAACCCATTTTTTAACAATACTCGCATCAACAGCAACGACTTTAATATTATCATTTAATAGTCGTTTACGACCTTCGGATTGAACTTTTTCCTGTGCATTGCTTGCGGCATTAATGAGATTTTCTAATTCTTGCATTTTATTGTCAAATGTGTTCTCTGTATTACCATTGCTAGTGGTTGATACTATAATTGCTCCCTTATCTCCAAGAGATTCAATTGTACTTGCAACATTATTTAGGTTATTCATGAAATTTAATTTTCCCTCTGGAAGAGTAAATGCTTTATCATTGTCTTTTAATTTTCTTTTTACCATAATCGCTTGAAGACGAGTTCCAAAATTCTTTAACGCATTTGCAATCTTTGTAAAGAATTCAACACATTTTCTTTTAAATGTTTCCCATCCAGCTTTAATCTTTGCTCCAAGATTTTTTTCTGCAGCTTCTAGAGTAATTTCCATTTCTTGATTATTCTCCGAACTAGATTCCATGACATAATCATCGGAACAATCAAGGATATTAAACAAACTCTCCAAAGCATTGTCAAGAGAATCATTTGTTATTTGTGACTTAACTTCATAATACTCACAGTATGCTCGATCGATAAGATTCTCACAAGCAATCAATTCAAAATCAGTATTTGGATTAAATGAAAGAATTGACAAAATATTATCGTTTACCATACTCTATATCTGTCTCTTATACACATCTGACGCTGCCGACGATACTCCTTGTGTA
>OWIO01001579.1_pt1 | contig 16935 bp, 23 predicted proteins | sample 1733011 | NCBI WGS metagenome assembly OWIO01 (sample SAMN05065779, study PRJEB22554) | human gut metagenome | biome: ENVO:2100002; feature: ENVO:00000062; material: ENVO:00002003 | host: Homo sapiens | place: USA | reverse complement strand
GTCGAGTCTCGTGGGCTCGGAGATGTGTATAAGAGACAGATCTATTTGTAAGCGTAATAGTACATAAACGGCTTTTATCGTACTAAATTTACATACAAATGTAATCAATAACTTTCAAAGTTTTTAATTATGATGCGTAAAAGTAAGGAAAATCTTTTAATTTTAAAGTTGGAGTGCCCGCTGGTTGAGGAATCGATATTGAAATATATCGACTTTCCCTCGGAGTATCTTTTGCGAAAGCGGTTGGAACTGTCCGAAGAGGAGATCGGAACTATTCGCCAGGCTTATGGATACTACCAGGATACGGTGCGCGATGTTTTGCAGGCACACCTGGAGCATCTGCGGAATATTCGGATCTTACGCTCGGCAACAGCGGTTAAATTGTAGGCTTTAAATTATCAAAAAATAAATAATATGTGCATTACCGAAGAAGAGTTCCGTTGTGAAAGGAAACGGGCCATGGAAGTTTTGGAAGATTTTAAAAGATTGGAGGCATCATTCGATATGGTAACAGTAAAGATAGATGCCAAAACGGTAAAATCTTTTAAGAAAATGACCGGAAGTAGTGCACATAAGCCGAGAAAAAAGCCGAGTATTTCAACTGCAGGGCCGGAGCTTTTTGATTTTTCCCTGAAAGAATTTTTTGAGAGCTTTGACTGCGGTGAGGGGAATATTTTTTAAATATATTATTTCTTTTATGATAATGAAAAGGATTGAAAATGGAGCAGGAAACAAATTTTGACCGGGAAAGGGTCAAAGAGATCATAGCCGAATGTTTTATCAAAGGCTATACGAAAGTAAGGACGGCCGAACGGGTATTGCGTATGACGGGGGAAAAGATGTATCCACGGAAAATCAACAAGTTGCTGGATGAAGTACTCGCTACCTGGAGTCGAAAGGGCATAAAAGATAAAGTGCTGATCCGGGCTGTCGAGTTGAAGAAGATAGACGCCCGGGAATCGGAACTTTGGCAGGCGTGGGAGCAGTCCAAGGAAATGGACGACAATGCGGATACAAGGTATCTGGCAGAGCTCAGGCGGTGTTCGGAACAACGCTCGAAATTATTGGGGCTGGCTGTGAAAGTGACCGAACCTAAAGGTGAGCAGAAACATCCGGCAGTGATCTGGAAAGAAAGCAAACAGTATGGAACTGACGATAAAGCAGACTGAGGCGCTGGATTATCTGGAGGATAGTAAGACGATTGAAGTGCTGTTCGGCGGCGGGGCCGGCGGCGGGAAATCGGTACTGGGATGCTATTGGCTGCTTAAATGCATGCTGAAATACCCCGGTAGCCGATACCTGATGGCCCGGACTACGGCATCCACGCTCCGTCAGACGACGCTCAATACGTTTCGGTACGTGGCCCGCCTGCAAGGAGTTCCTTCCGACTGGTTCCGGGTGAAAGAGCAACAAGGGGAGATCGAATTGGCTCCTGTCGGTTCGACCCTTATTCTGCGGCATCTGCAGGCGCGGCCTTCCGATCCGGATTTCGACGAACTGGGCTCATTGGAGGTAACAGGGGCATTCGTCGACGAGTGCAACCAAGTGTCGCTTTTGGCCTGGAATGTGGTGCGTTCGCGGATCCGGTACCGACTGGAGGATTTCGGGTTGATCCCGAAAATCCTGGGTACCTGCAATCCGTCCAAAGGTTTTGTCTATTCCCGTTTTTACAAGCCGTGGCGGGACGGAGTGTTGGATGCCGATAAGAAGTTCGTGGAATCCCTGCTGAAAGATAATCCGCACGTGTCGCGGCATTATGAGACAAGCCTCCGGGGGCTGAGCAGTCGTTCGGTACAACGGCTGCTGATGGGTAGCTGGGAATACCAGGACGATCCGATGGCCCTAATGGGATACGACCGCATTGTCGATGTTTTTTCCAATACGGGTGTTCCTTCGGGCGAAAGATATATCACAGCCGATATCGCCCGTTTCGGCGACGACTCGACGGTAGTCTGCCTGTGGAGCGGTATGCGTTGTGAGAATATATCCATCTATAGCCGCCAAGGGGTCGACGCTACGGCCCGGGCCATATCCGCCGCAGCGTCTGCGGCAGGGGTTCCTTTGTCGCATATATTGTGCGATGAGGACGGTGTGGGCGGTGGTGTGGCCGATATGCTGAAATGTAAAGGTTTTAGGAACAATTCTTCGCCCATAGACGTGAAAGGGAAAAAGCAGAATTTCGCCAACCTGAAATCGCAGTGCTATTTTATGTTGGCCGATGCGGTGGAACGGGGGGCGTTGTTCGTCTCTACGGGAGATCCGGTACTGCGTACACGGATTATCGAAGAACTGGAACAAGTAAAGGCGGCCGATATTTCCGGTGGGGGACGTCTGTCTGTCGTGCCTAAAGCCCGGGTAAAAGAGGTACTCGGCCGGTCTCCCGACGTGTCGGATGCACTGATGATGCGGATGTATTTTACTTTGTGTCCAGTGGGTGCGTCGAAAGACCTGGGTCGATTTTTTTAAAATTATATTTTCTTTTTAGATGATTTATTTGTATATTCGTAAGTATAGTATTACAATTTAGTTCAACCGATATAAAACAAAGTAGAAATGGAATCTGAGATTTTAAAACAATTGCAACAAAACTATCCGGGTATTCCGGCCGATGTGGCGGCAAAGTTCGCTTCGATCGTAGGAAAAGCCTGCGGGGGCGACGCGGTGAAACAAGCCGATCTGTTGGCTGCTTCTTCCGAATTTCTGGGGCTTCTCTCCGAGAAGTTCTCAGCCTTGGATGCGGCAAATGTAAATCTGGCCGAATATGAACAGGCCCAGGCGACTGCACAGCAGTTCCGCGATGCGCTGGCTAAAGAACTTACGACGCGGGAAGTCCCCGAATATTTCTGGGCGAAAGCGATCGCGGTCGATCCGCTTTCGGGGGAAGTCGTGCCCTCGGCCGATGCGATAGAAGGAGCCTATAAGGCTTATCTGCAGCAGCAGTCCGACAGCATGGTGGATGCGGATATGCGCCCCGGGTTGGCTATCGAACCTTTGCGGATTTCCCCGGCGATGGAGAATTTCCTGCGTTCGCGCCGCAGCGATTCGCCGCTGGCAGGGAAACTGAAAAAATGAGCCGGGGAATATTCCCGGTGAAAGAATGACCAATGAAAAGGATTTAGTGTAACGTAATTAATTTTTAAGAAAATGAAACAATCTTTAATCAAAGAATTTTCCGAGAACGACCTCCAGGCAGTTATGGACGACTATACGCTGGACGAGTTCTATTATCCCTCCATTTTCCCGGTGATGTTCACTCCGACGCTTACTTGGCGGGCGCTTTCGGGAGACTACGGGATCAATGTGGCGGCCGACGTGATATCTTACAATGCGGCGGCGCCTAAAAAGACCCGCAACGTGATCGAACGCCTGACGGGCAAGATACCCAAGATAGAGATCATGCGGGTAAAAGAAGAGACCGACCTGAACGAGTATCAGCATTTGCAGTACTATTACAGCAGCCAGGAGGGGCAAAAGGCCTTGATGAACTGGGTATATGCCGATACCGATTTTTGCTTCAACGGCGTCAACGCCCGCCTGGAATGGCTTGCCCTACGCGCCCTTTCGACCGGAGGTTTTGTGTTGAATAGTAGCAACAATGCCGGCACGGTGACCGAAACGACTGTGGATTTCGGCGTCCCGGCAGCCAACAAGATCAAAACGAAAGTGACCTGGTCGCCGGAGAATGCGGCTACGGCTACCCCGATCTCGGATATCCGTTCGATGGTCTCCAAAGGTGTGGGACAGGGTATCCTGATCAAGTATATGTTCATGGACCTGGAGACTTTCTACGCAATGATGGCTACCGACGAGGCGGTCGATTTCTGTTCTTCCTGGATCCCGCAGGTAGGGCGTATCAAGGTGCCCAGCGTGGACGACGTGAACATCGCCCTGAAGGCCCACCGTTTGCCGGAAGTGCGTATCATCGATACGTACGTCACGCTGGAAGGTGCGGGGGGTACCCGTACGACGGTCAATCCGTGGCAGGCGGGTATCGTTACGTTCGTACCGGAAATGGAGTGCGGATATACGTACCATGCCCCGATGGCGGACGAAATGGTGGCCGACAGCGTAGCTACGAAAGTGAAACGCGAGCATATCATGATCAAGAAGTATTCGACGGAAGATCCGGTGACGGAAGTGACCAAAGGCGTCGCCAATGCGATCCCGGTCTGGGGAAATGCCGACCGCTGCTTCCTGTTCGATACCACGGCTGCCGTGACGAAATAGTAAAGTGTTGGTGTGTGGACGGGTGCAGCCCGGGGCCGATGTCGCTCCGGAGGGAAAAATGAGGCTGCCGGGTGTGCCCGTCTTTTTTAAAATTAAAAAAACGATAAGGTTATGACTGTTTTACAGGCTTTGAAAATATCGGTGGGATATCCGTTGGACACCGTTGTTCTGGAGAAAATCATGATAGACCGGCATCTGGACCCGGCGGATGAATACGCCGGATCGACCCGGGAATTTATGCTGGCCCGAGCCGATGTGTATATGGCATTGGTGGCTACCCCGGATGTGGCGATGGATGGTTTTTCGCTGTCGGTGGCCGACCGGAACCTTCTGGCGGCGCTGTCGGAGAGCATTTACCGGCGGTATGCGCCCGGGGAAGATCGCCCTGGAGTGGCGTGCAACGGGGTATGGGACGGTTCGGATAAATGGTAATCTGAAAAAAGAGAGATATGTTCGACTTGTACCCCAATATCCTGATGGTAATCCCTGCCGGTAATACCGGTGCGGATGCCGACGGGGATTATGCGGCGGAAGGTTCCGCTGCCACAGAGCATTCGATCTGCCGGGCCGTACGCAACGGTTCGGGCCAGATAGTACGGCTGTCTTCCGGGATCGAATACCGGTTCAGCTATGTGGTCTATATGCCTGCGGGCACTGAACCCCTTCGATTGGGTACGCCTGTAAAGGTGTATTCGCAGGATGGGGAGGAGCTTCTGGCCGGCGGACAGGTGATGGATTTCGTATCCAGCCCGCTGGGATGCAAACTGTGGATATGATGCCCATAAAATGAACGACCGATAAAAACCGTAGAAATGAGAAAATCGACATTTTCAATCGCCTCGCACCTTTACCACCGGCTTTCGGGACTGGATGTCGTGCGCGAGATCACCGGGGGTGTGTACAAAGACACCCGTCCGGCGGATTCCGACAAAGAGGATATCGTGATCATCGCCGAAGGCCCCATACTGGAAGCCGGCGGTTCGGCCAAAGCGAGTATCCGGGTGTTTACCTCTCCGGTGTTTTCCGATCGCGGCCATGCGGTGGAGATGGTGCCGGACTATAAACGGCTGGAATACCTGTGCGGAAAGATATTCGACGGGATAGACGAAGTCTTTTTCGCCGGGTGCCTCACTTGGGTGGAGTCGCAGACTTTTTCCCCCGAAGGGGATATGTTCTGCGCCCAGTTGGAAGTCTCGGTGAGCCTGCGGGGCCTGTAACGATAACCGAATATTCAAATGAACTTTTAAACAAACAGTATTATGGCAAGTATAGCAACTTTCGGGCTTTCCAAGATCGAAATAAAAAAGATCGCCGATCAGGAAAGCGCCTATAAAACGTTGGGGATGACGTATCAGGATTCCTGCACCCTGACGCAGAACGATCCTGAAGTGACCGACCATTACGCCGAGGAAAGCGACGTGCCGGTGGTATCCGTATCCAAGGCCGGAAAGGTGATTCTGGCTTTTTCGGTGATGGACGCCGACGTGGATATCCTCACGCAGCTGATGGGGGGGACTAAGGATGTGGAATCCGGTGCCTGGAATGCACCGGATACCGACCCGATGGTGGAACTGAGCCTGCGGGTGACACCGAAGTCGGGATTACAGATAGAGATTCCCCGGGCTTCGGTGGTAGCCAAGCTCAGCGGCGGCTTTTCGCGCTCGGGAATTTTCCTGGTTTCGGTTTCGGCCACGGTGCTCAAAGCCGAGGGGAAACCGCGTATGATCGCCCGTCCGAAACCGGCGGAGAACTGATTTTTTTCCTTTATTTCGGATTGTGATTTGGTGACCGTTCCCACAGGTGTCAAAAGCCTGTGGGAACGGTTTTTTTGAGACGTTTACAGGGAACCTTCGTAGGGGATGCGGTTGCGCAGCGAGCGCCCCAGGGTGGCATTGTCTGTGTACTGGAGTTCGTCGCCCACGGATACGCCCCGGGCGATGGACGAGACGCGGTATCCTTTTTTCGGGAGTTTTTTGTAGATGTAGTACGAGGTGGTATCCCCCTCTATCGTGGCTGAAAGGGCGAAAATGATCTCCGAGATGGCTTCCTGGTCCACTCGTCGGCACAGGGAGTCGATCTCGATATCCGAAGGGCCGATGCCTTCCATCGGGGAAATGCGGCCGCCCAGCACGTGGTATACCCCGCGGTATTGCCCGGTCTGCTCGATGGCCATCACGTCGCGGATATCCTCCACCACACATACGGTGGAAAAATCGCGCGAATGGTCGGAACATATCTGGCAAGTGTCGCCGTCGCACAGGTTGTGGCAATGGGAACAGCGGTGGATATGGTCGGCCATGTCGGTCAGGGCGTCGGCTAGCTGGTGTACCTGTTCGGGGTTCTGGCGCAAAAGGTGCAGCGCCATCCGCAGGGCGGTCTTACGGCCTATGCCCGGCAGGGTGGCTATTTGTTCGACGGCGCGGGAGAGTATTTTGGAGGGGTAATCCATGCAGGCGATTGTTATCGGATTCGAAATTGGAAAAAATTGATGTACATTTGTCTCGTATTCCGCGTAGCGGCGGATAAAAGTACGAATAAAGCACGATATGAAAAAAAGCATAGCAGGGATAGCTTCAGCGGCTGTCCTGTTGATATTGTCGGCGTGTGCCAGCCAGCGGTACGTGTCGTTGCCCCAGGATGTCACCTTTGTGATCCTGTCCATAGGCAGCCGCGATACCGATAAGGACGGACGGCCCGATATTACGTTTGCCAAGAACGGGCAGTTCTTCGGTTCTACCGGATGCAACCGGTATTTCGGCCAGTATATTACCGAAGGGCAGGATATAGAGATCGCCGGCAATGTGGGCATGACGCGCATGTACTGCCATAACAAAGCCGAACAGGAACAGCTCCTCTCCCAGGAGATCGTGAAAGTAAAAAAATTCGAGGTGAAGGGCAACAGGTTGATCCTCACCACATCGGATGGCTTGAAAATAGAGGGCGTGAAGGCGAAATGATCTTTCGTTTTCAGCCGCATAAGAACAGGTTCGCCTTTACCGGGGCGGGCCGTTTTGTTTTCAGGGCATTCCTATAAAATCCGTACATTTGTACCCCATGATCACGCTTGTTAAAGAAAAGGCCGAAGAGGCGTATTTTACCCTCTCTTCGGGCATCCGGATGTATTACCGTCCTTCCCGGCGCAAGACGGCCCATCTGGCTTTCCTGTTCGATATCGGTTCCCGCGACGAGCGGGCGGCCGAACACGGAATGGCCCACTATATCGAACACTGCCTGTTCAAAGGCACTCGTTCCCGGCGGCCATACCACGTGCTGGCCCGGATGGAGGACGTAGGGGGAGAGATCAACGCCTTCACGACCAAGGAGGATATATGCCTTCACGGGTCGTTCATGTCCCGGTACCTGGGGCGGGCGATGGAGCTCTTTACGGACATCGCGTTCGGCGCGACCTATCCGCAGAGGGAAATAGAGAAGGAAAAAGACGTCGTAGCCGATGAAATAAACGCCTACCGGGAGGCTCCGGACGAATTGATATTCGAACAGATCGAAGAGCTCGTGTTTCCCCGCAGCCCGCTGGGGCGTACGATTCTGGGTACCGAGCGCACGATCCGCAAGTTCACCCGGGAGGGTATCCTGGCGTTCCTGCGTCGCAATTTTGCTCCGGAGCGTACCCTGATCTGTTTTTCGGGCGACCTGCCGGTGGAACAGGTGCGGGCCGAAGCGGAAAAATACCTATCCCGGTACCCGTCCATCCTGTCCCGCCCGGTAAATCCGCTCGGACGGAAAAAGCCTTCCGGATATACCCCGGTGTATCAGGAAAAAGTTATGGATACCCATCAGGCCCATGTGATGATCGCGGCGCCTTCGTTCTCGGTCACCGATCCGAAAAGCGTGACGATGTCCCTTCTGGCGAACCTTTTGGGCGGTGCGCCGATGAGTGCCCGGCTGAACCTTTCGCTGCGCGAACACCATGCGCTGGCCTATGTGGTGGAAGCATTCTATACCGCTTATTCGGATACGGGTATTTCCGGGGTCTACTTCGCCACCGACGAGGATACGATGGAGAAGAGCATGGACATCACCCGGCGGGAACTCCGCCGGCTGCGGGAAGAGCCTTTGGGCATATTGCAGCTCCAGAAGGCTAAGCGGCAGTTGTGCGGGCAGATGGCTATCGCGTCCGAGAACGAACTGAACAGCCTGCTGTCTGCCGGGAAATCCTACCTGCAAACGGGCCGGGCCGATACGTTCGAACAGATGTATGCCAAAGTGGAGGCGGTGACCTCTGCCGACCTGATGGACGTGGCGGCCGAGATATTCGCTCCGGACAATCTGTCTACTTTGATATTCAAGAACCGGAAATAAGATGACCGACGACGGCTATAACATCCATTTCTCGGCTGAAAAATACGGCCTGCTGGAACAGTATGCGGAGCAGCATTCGTCTGCCGGGCCTGCGCTGCTCGACGAACTGGTACGCGCCACCTGGCAGCGCAGCGTCCATCCCCGGATGCTCTCGGGCGAATTTCAGGGCCGGATATTGGCGATGGTGTCCCGTTTGGTGCGCCCCCGCAGGATACTGGAAATCGGGACATTCACGGGCTATTCCGCCCTGTGCCTGGCCGAAGGGCTGGCCGGGGACGGGGAACTGATTACCATAGACCGGAACGAAGAACTGGAGGATTTCGCCAATTCGTTTTTCGACCGGAGCCCTTTTGCCGGGCAGATAAAGATGCGGATAGGCGATGCACGGAAAGTAATACCCACGCTGGAAGGGCGGTTCGACCTGGTGTTTATCGACGGCGACAAGTCCGGTTACCTGGAATACCTCGATGCGGTGGCCCCGCGGATGAACCCCGGTGGGGTGCTTATTTCGGACAATGTGCTGTGGAACGGCAAAGTGGTGGAGCCGGACGTACCCGGGGATACCGATACGGCCGTGATAAAAAAATACAACCGCCGCCTGGCTTGTGATCCCCGCTTCGAGACAGTGCTGCTGCCGGTGCGGGACGGGCTGACCCTCAGTCGCCGGACGGATTATGCAGCGGCTACGGAAGACAAACGGCAGGCCGGAGGCCTGGAAAAATAAAAAGATATGTTGGGAACATTTCTCCTTTATGCGATATTATCGGGACTCATGCTGGCCTTGGGCTGGCTTTCCTGGAGCACGCCCGCATTCATCTTCGTGGCGTTCGTGCCGCTGTGGATAGCGGCCTATAAACTGAACCGGGCCCATGCCCGGCGCAGTTACGGCATTATGCTGCTGCTCACGTTCGTGGCTTTTTTCACCTGGAACCTGGTGGATACCTGGTGGTTGAAAAATTCGACCTGGCCCGGGTTCATCGCGGCGTCCGTGCTGAACGCTTCCTTTGTGACCGCGGTGACGATGCTGGCCTATTTCGTAGTACGCCGCCGGGGATTTCTGGTCGGACTCATTTTTTGGGCCGCCCTGTGGATATCCTTTGAAAAGCTGCACAGTGAGTGGGAACTATCCTGGCCCCTTCTGATCCTGGGCAACGGTTTTGCCCGGTATGCGGGAATGGTACAATGGTACGAGTATACCGGCGTATTAGGGGGGAGCCTTTGGGTGCTTGCGGCCAATATCCTGGCCTTTTTCGCCTGGAAAGCCTATTCAGAGCGGGCTCCAAAGAAAATCTTTTACCGCCGTATCGGTGTTTTTGCGGCGGTGGTTCTACTGCCGATGGCCCTCTCGTGGGCGCTGACCCCGAAAAACTCCGCAGCCGGGGAAACGGTCGAGGCGATCGCCTTGCAGCCCAATATCGACCCGTATTCCGAAAAATTCACCGGCGCTACGGACCTGGGAATGGCGGAACTGCTGATGGAGATGAGCGATTCGCTGCTTACGCCCGGCGTCCGGCTTATCGCCGCGCCCGAAACCTACCTGGCTCAGTATAAGCAATTGCAAACAGGGCCGTTCTATCCCGTTTTCGACACCCTGCGGGCCTTCTCGCAGCGGCACGACAATTTGACGATCCTCACCGGCAGTTCTTTTGTCCGGTATATTTACGACCGGGATTCCGTTACGGCCACGGCTAACAAATCGCGCGGGTCGGAAGTGTGGTACGATGTATACAACAGCGCCGTGCAGGTGACCCCCGGCAGTTTCGACCGGTATGAAAAATCCAAACTGGTGCCCGGGGTCGAATGCTTCCCTTACCGGAGCGTGCTGGAAGGGATACTGGGCGATATCATGTTCGATATGGGAGGCATGACAGGTTCCAACGTGACCCAGGCGGAGCGATCGGTGTTCGTATCGCAGCAGGGGCGCATGCGTCTGGCGCCGATCATCTGCTACGAAGCCCTGTACGGGGATTTCGTCGCCGGCTATGTGCGCAACGGGGCCAACGTACTGTGCATCGTCACCAACGACGGCTGGTGGGGCAATACCGAAGGGCACCGGCAGATGCTCTGGATCGCCCGCTTGCGGGCGATAGAAACGCGCCTGCCTGTCATCCGATCGGCCAATACCGGGGTGTCGGCGTTCATCGCACCGGACGGGCGCATTACGGCGATCATTCCTTATGGGCAAAAGGGCGCCCTGAAAGGCACTTTGACGCTGACGGACCGGGAGCCGACCTTTTACGTGCGCCATGGGGATTACATCCCCCGGATCGCCGTGTGGATCGCCGCCCTGCTGTTCGTTTTTTCCTGGGTGCCTTTTCGAAGGAAAAAATAAAAGTGTTATCTTAGCCATCTCAACACAAAAAAGACGAAACTTATGGCAAAACTGGAACGAACCCTTACCATGATCAAACCCGATGCGGTGCGCAACGGGCACCTGGGTGTGATAATAGACAAGATAACATCGGCAGGATTTAAGATGATCGCCTTGAAAATGACACAGTTGTCCCGGCGTGATGCGGGGATATTCTACTCCGAACACGAGGGCAAACCCTTTTTCGAGGAACTGATCGAATATATGGTGAGCGGGCCTATCGTGGTGGCTATCGTCGAAAAAGAGAATTGCATCAAGGACTACCGCGCCTTTATCGGAGCGACCGACCCCAAGAAAGCGGCTCCCGGTACGATACGGGCCCTGTACGGCCGGGATATTTCGGAAAATACGATCCATGCTTCGGATTCGCCGGAATCCTCCGAGCGGGAATGCAAATTCCATTTTGCCGGCCGGGAAATATACGACGACGCCCGCCAGGGTGCTTTCTGACAGGTGGCGAAGGGTGTAAGCAGAAAAGAATAAATGGCTAAAGAGATCGTAAGGATATACCGGAACCAGGCGGAAGCGGCCGTAGGGACGCTCGTCAATGTGCTGGTGAACGGGGCTTACGCCGACAAGGAAATAGAATATGCGCTCAAGCGCGACCGCCGCCGCGGTGCGTCGGACCGGGCGTTCATCGCGTCTTCGGTGTACGGGATCGTACGCCGAAGACGGTTGTATATGTACGTCACGGGGCTGGATGAAGTAAAGGACGACCGGGACGTATGGCTTTTGCTGGGGGCGCATATCCTGCTTTCCGGCGGGACGCTGCCTCCCTGGGAGGAATTTTCGAAGATGGATTCCGAAAATGTGCGCGGCCTGTACGACCGGGCACAGTCTGTCCGTGCCGTGCGCGAAAGCATTCCCGACTGGTTGGACGAGGTGGGAGAAAAGGAACTTCCCGGCATGTGGGAGGCCGAATTGGCCGCCATGAACACGGAAGCCCCCGTCGTGCTGCGGGCCAACACACTGAAGGCCCCGGTGGATGCGGTAGCCAAAGTTTTGGAAAAAGAAAATATTGCCACCGTCCGGATCGACGGATGTCCCGAGGCGCTGGAACTCCCCCGCCGGGCGAACGTATTCGATACGAAGGCTTTCCGGGACGGCTGGTTCGAGGTGCAGGACGCTTCGTCGCAGCAGGTGGCGCGGCTGCTCGCCCCGGAACCCGGTATGCGGGTGGTGGACGCCTGTGCGGGTGCAGGCGGGAAAACGTTGCATTTGGCTGCCCTGATGCAGGGAAAAGGCACCATCGTCGCGATGGACGTATACGAAAAGAAATTGGAAGAATTGCGCCGCCGGGCTGCCCGGGCCGGGGCTTGCAACGTGGAAACACGCCTGATAGAAGGGACAAAAATCATCAAACGGCTTTATGATAAGGCCGACCGCCTGTTGCTCGACGTTCCCTGCTCGGGACTGGGGACCCTGCGGCGCAATCCGGATGCCAAGTGGAAATTGTCGCCCGACTTTCTGGAACGGGTGACGGCGCTCCAATACGAGATACTGTCTTCGTACAGCCGTATGGTAAAGGCCGGGGGACGGATGGTCTATTCCACCTGCTCCATACTTCCGCGCGAGAACACCGCCCAAGTGGAGCGGTTTCTCTCGGAAAACCGGAATTTCCGGCTCGTGGAACAGCACAGCCTGCTGAGCGGCCGGGACGGGTACGACGGGTTCTATATGGCCCTTCTGGAGCGTGCCGAATGAGAAAAGGAATTGAGAATATAACGAAAGGATTATGTTGCCTGAATACATAGACAGGTTTTTTACCAAATCGGGGCGGTATTTCCTCATGCTCCGCAAGGCCCTTGCCCGCCCCCAGAAAGCCCGGGTATTCGGTCGGCTGTACATGCGCGAAATAGACGACCTGGGATTCAATTCCATGGGGATCGTCGCCTTTATTTCATTTTTCGTCGGGGCGGTGGTCGCCCTGCAGATGGCGTTCAACCTGGAAGGGTCGGGCATGATCCCGAAATACTACGTGTCTTATGCGACACGGGAGGCGGTGATCCTCGAATTTTCCCCGACCATCATCGCCATCATCCTGTGCGGTAAGGTGGGCTCGTATATCGCGTCCAGCATCGGTACGATGCGGGTGACCGAACAGATCGAGGCGCTGGACGTGATGGGGGTCAATTCGATCAATTATCTGGTGCTGCCCAAGATTGCAGCCCTGCTTTCGTACATGCCGGTACTGATCATGACCAGTATGGTAATGGCCATATTCGGCGGATGGGTGGCGGTGATCACCTCCGGGGTGGCTACCACATCTGAATTCGTGTACGGGCTGCGTATGCCGTTCGATACTTTCTATATTGCCTACGCGATGATCAAGTCGGAAGTGTTCGCTTTCGTAATAGCTACGCTTCCGGCGTTCTTCGGATATTACATCAAAGGCGGTGCGCTGGAGGTCGGCAAGGCGTCCACCAATGCCGTGGTATGGAGCAGTATCGTGATCATCATCCTCAACTACGTACTCACCCAGACAATGCTCGGATAAGACAATGATAGAAGCCAGGGATATAAAAAAATCGTTCGACGGCACAGAAGTGCTCAAGGGCATCAGCGCTTCGTTCGAGAAAGGAAAGACCAACCTGATCATCGGACAGAGCGGGGCGGGGAAGACCGTATTCCTCAAAGCGCTTACCGGGTTGGTTAGGCCCGATTCGGGCGAGATATTCTACGATGGAGTGTCTTATGCGTCGATGAACGATGCGCAAAAGGAGAACCTGCGCCACGAGATAGGGATGGTATTCCAGGGCGGTGCCCTTTTCGACTCGATGACCGTCGGGGAAAACGTGATGTTCCCCCTGATGATGTTCTCGGACAAGAATATGGGCGAGATGGAAGACCGGGTCGACCGGGCCCTGCAGCGAGTCAATCTGGAGGGGTCGCAGAAAAAATACCCGTCCGAACTTTCCGGAGGGATGAAGAAACGCGTGGCTATCGCGCGCGGGATCATCATGAACCCGAAATACCTGTTCTGCGACGAACCCAACTCGGGACTGGACCCCAAGACGTCCATCGTGATAGACCGGCTGATCAGCGAGATCACCCACGAATACGGGATCACGACCATCATCAACACCCACGACATGAATTCCGTGATGGAGATCGGGCAAAAGATCGTTTTCCTCAAGGATGGGTACAAGGCCTGGGAAGGGTCTTCCGCGGAAATCCTGGCCACGGACAACGAGGCCATTCTCGATTTCGTGTACTCTTCCCCCATCCTGAAAGCCCTGAAAGAAAGCAAACGCCTCTAACATTCATCATATTCATGGAAGAAGGGGTCGTAAGGCTGGGGCGCGACGATTATGACCGGTTGGTCGGGCTGTGGGAGGCCTCGGTGCGGGCTACGCACCATTTCCTGCGGGAGCAGGACCTTCTCCGGATACGGACTCAGATGAAGATCGCTTACCTTCCGTCGGTGACCCTGTACGGGATCGAACAGGACGGGGAACTGGCCGCTTTTATGGGGATAGGGATCAAAAAGCTGGAAATGTTGTTCGTGCATCCCCAGTGGTGCGGGCACGGTCTCGGCAAACGGCTGGTACGCTGTGCGGTGGAGCGTTTCGGGGCCATACTGGTCGATGTGAACGAGCAGAATACCCATGCGGCCGAATTTTACCGGCGGATGGGCTTCCGGGAGATGTCCCGGGACGAGGCGGACGGGCACGGACGGCCTTATCCGATCCTGCATATGAGATGGCAGGACAGCGGCGAAGCCAAGCTCCCCGGATTTTGAGAAAAGGATTACCTTTGCAACTCGGTTTGAAATAGCAATAACGCCCCGGCGGGGCAAAAAGAACGAAAGAAATCATATGAAGTGTGGCATTGTGGGCCTGCCCAACGTAGGTAAATCGACGCTTTTCAACTGCCTTTCCAACGCGAAGGCACAGTCGGCTAATTTTCCTTTTTGTACCATAGAACCCAATATAGGCGTGGTGAACGTCCCCGATAAACGATTGGAAGTACTGGAAACCCTGGTGCACCCCGAACGGGTGGTGCCGGCTACGGTGGATATCGTGGACATCGCCGGGCTGGTGCGCGGGGCGTCCAAAGGCGAAGGACTGGGCAACCAGTTTCTGGCCAATATCCGGGAAACGAACGCGATCATCCATGTGCTGCGCTGTTTCGACGACGGCAACATTACCCACGTGGACGGCAGCATAGACCCGGTGCGCGACAAGCAGACTATCGATATGGAGCTTTGCCTGAAAGACCTCGAAACCTTGGGCAAACGACTTGATAAAGAACGCAAGGCCGCCAAAGTCGGTAACCGCGAAGCGATCGCCGCCGTGGCAATTCTCGAAAGAGTGGAAGCCGCCCTGGAAGATTGCCGTTCGGTGCGTTCGTTGCCGTTGACCGAGGACGAACGCGAGATCGTCGATCCTCTTCAGCTGTTGACCAACAAACCGATCCTCTATGTGTGCAACGTGGACGAGGCTTCGGCCGTAAACGGGAATAAATATGTGGAGGCCGTGCGCGAAGCGGTCAAGGACGAAGATGCCGAAGTGCTGGTTCTGGCTGCCGGCGCCGAAGCAGACATTACCGAGCTCGAGACCTACGAGGAACGCCAGATGTTCCTCTCGGAAATGGGCCTGGAAGAACCGGGAGTATCCCGGCTGATCCGTTCGGCTTACAAACTACTGAAGCTCCAGACTTATTTTACCGCCGGAGTGAAGGAAGTCCGTGCCTGGACGGTACACATAGGGGCGACTGCTCCGCAGGCCGCCGGGGTGATCCATACCGATTTTGAAAAAGGATTTATCCGGGCCGAGGTGATCAAATACGACGATTATGTAACCTTAGGTTCCGAAGTGAAAGTAAAAGAAGCCGGCAAAATGCATGTCGAAGGAAAGGAATATGTGGTGCAGGACGGCGATATCATGCATTTCCGGTTCAATGTGTAACTGCCTTAAGGCCGCATTCGAATGATGATACGACCGATACGATATACTCTGAGCCTGCTGCTGGTACTGTGTGCCTCTTTTTTGCACGCCCGGACGCCGCCGCCTTTGAAACTCTGGCCGGACGATCCGGCAAAGGCCGGGGCGGAAGTTTTCATATATCGTCCGGCAAGTACGAATAAACCCGCTGCAGCCGTGGTAGTATGCCCCGGCGGCGCATACCAGGGATTGGCAATCGGCTATGAAGGCCATGATGCTGCCCGGTGGTTTGCCGCTCAGGGATTGGTCGCGCTGGTGTTGAAATACCGGATGCCGGAAGGAAATTGTCGAATCCCGCTGGAAGACGCCGTGCAAGCCCTTGCCTTAGTGCGGGAAAACGCAGAGGCCTGGGGCGTGGATACTGCACGCATAGGCATCGCCGGCTTTTCGGCCGGGGGGCATCTGGCCGCTACGGCCAGTACACTGGCTCCGGAAAAATCCCGTCCCGATTTTACGATCCTGTTTTACCCGGTGATAAACATGACGGATGATACGGTGACCCACCGTATTTCCCGTGCTAAATTGTTGGGAAAGGATACGGACGATGAAAACTTGCGGGCCCGCTATTCGCTCGAAAGGCAGGTGGACGGGCATACGCCCCCGACATTGCTGCTGCTCAGCGACGACGATACGGGTGTCCCGCCGGAAAACAGCCTGAGGTATTACCGGGCACTCAAATCACACGGAGTTCCGGCGGCGATGTATATATTCCCTTCCGGGGAGCACGGGTGGGGGTTCAAGCCTGATTTTGCCTACCACTCCCAAATGAAAGAACTCGTCGGCCGTTGGCTGAAAGAAACGGGCATTACCGATCAATTAACAGGCCGATAGATATTGTCATGAATACCTGGAAAAAAACATTTGCCCTTATCGTTTTGGGATCGTTGCCCGGTTTTCTGGCCGGCCAGCAGCGACCTCCGGTTGAGATGTATTTTGCCGGGGATATCATGCAGCACGATCCGCAATTGGTTGCTGCCCGGGTGGACAGCAGTCAGTACGATTATACCGAGTGTTTCCAATATGCTGTCTCTTATACACATCTGACGCTGCCGACGATACTCCTTGTGTAGA
>OWIO01001575.1_pt1 | contig 16988 bp, 9 predicted proteins | sample 1733011 | NCBI WGS metagenome assembly OWIO01 (sample SAMN05065779, study PRJEB22554) | human gut metagenome | biome: ENVO:2100002; feature: ENVO:00000062; material: ENVO:00002003 | host: Homo sapiens | place: USA | reverse complement strand
GCTAATTCGCTACGCTTTGCCCAAATTTACTTTTTCGCTATGTGTTTATTTTATAACTTTAATATATAATATTATGAATTTAAAAAAACTGTTTACTATGGCAGCGCTTACAGCGTTATTGCCAGTAGTCCTGGCCAATAACCAGACTACAAGTAGTATTGCTACTAATTCTCAATCAACCACGGCAGAAAACAATGCCCCCAGCTCTTTTATTGAGTTTAATGGTTCCGATCAGTATATGATGATTCCTCATCATGCCGATTTCAACATAACGACTACTGAATCATTTACCGTTTCATGCTGGGTAAAACGAAATGTTTTAGAAGCAGATACCCGTTTCGTCGTGAAACGTGTAAAAAACAATGCCACCATCAAATCGGGATATGAATTATGGGGAAATGGCATAAGTAGTCAATTTTTCGCTGTGAATAGTCCCAATAATACAGGAGACCACAATAATTCCGTATCTGTCTATTCAAATATCCCCGGATATGCAGGTGAATGGCACCACATCGCTTTCGTCATTGATCGCACAGCAGGTATCATGTACGAATATCACAACGGTACAGCAGTTGCCAACAGCGGAATCAAGCCCATTGCTCCTTGGGAATGCACTAATACATATGACGTTCTTGTCGGAGCCGGATTCTCTGAAGAAGACACACCTAATTATTTCCTTAACGGTGCTATTGCCGGTTTGCATTTCTACAAACGGGCTCTTTCGGCAGAGGAAATCACTGCAGATGCAACGGCCGAAGTAGGCCCTGAGACAGACGGATTGGTGGCAGCCTATGATTTTCAGAATATTACAGGATTAAGAGTAACAGATATCAGCGGAAACGGACATACCGGCACATTAGTCGGCTTTACAACCGAACTTCCGGAAATCACCTCGGTAACCCTTGCCCAGAACAGCAAATTTACCGGACGTGGAAATCCATACGATCAGATCCTTAAAGCAACTGTAACAATGGGAGGAACAGACGCTACACAGGCATTACATTCTGTGAAAATGAATTTAAACGGAACGACCAATTTAGCAGATATCACGAAAATAAAAATCTATAAAACATCCGAAAACAAATTCGATGAACGCACAGCCCAAGATGCCATTTTATTAGGTGAATTTGTTCCGGCTGAAGGTGATATGACATGCGAATTTACAAATGCAACCATCCAATCCGGTACAAGCTATTTGTGGATATGCGCTGAAATATCGGAAACAGCAAACGAAGGTTCAAAAATCGATGCAGAACTGCATCAAATAACCACTGAAAGCCAAGCTTTCGAAATCGAAAATCCCGCTCCAACCGGAAGTCGTGAAATATTGCTGAAACGCCGCCTGGTATTTGCCCCGGGTGATTATGATTCAAAGAACTGGCGTATACCGGCATTACTTCAACTTTCAGACGGCACATTATTAGCAACTACCGACAAACGTAAATATAACGAAACAGACCTTCCGGAAGACATTGACATCGTTTCGCGTTATAGTACCGACGGTGGTCTCACTTGGAGTGAACCTGTAACCATTGCTGAAGGTAAAGGATATAAAAAAGGATACGGTGATGCAGTCATCGTTGAGGCAGCCAACGGCGATGTAGTGTGCGGATTCGTTGGTGGAAACGGACTTTGGGCCTCTTCCGCATCCGACCCTCAATGGTCGTATATCACTATCAGTCATGATAAAGGACGTACTTGGGAAGAGCCTAAAAACGTTACAGATCTGTTATGGGGAAGCAATTGTGATAATGCAGAACGCAAGGCCTTTACCCACTCTTTCTTCGGTTCCGGAAACGGTTTACGTCTGACTCGCGGAGAACACGCAGGACGCATCATGTTTGTTGCAGCAATGGGCTCCGGAAACCAGTTACACAATTATGCCGTTTATTCAGACGACAATGGTGCTACCTGGACAGTATCAGAACGTGCATTCAGCAATGGAGATGAAGCGAAAGTGGTAGAACTCAATGATGGCCGTGTATTAATGAGCGTTCGTCAAAGCGGTTACCGTGGTTACAGCATCTCTACAGACGGTGGAGAAACCTGGGGAGCCCAATCAAACTGGAACGAAATCAATACCAATGCCTGCAACGGTGATATCATCCGCTATACAGCAACAGATCAAGGCTTCAATAAAGACCGTCTGTTACATTCCATTCCTAATTCTTCTTCACGCCAGAACGTAAGTATATTTATCAGTTATGATGAAGGGGAAACATGGCCGACAGTAAAATCCATATGCCCATACAACTCTGTATATTCATCTCTCACCATCCTTCCCGACGGTACAATCGGAGCATATGTAGAAGAAAATCCGGAAGGAGCCTGCTCACTCTATTTTATGAATTTCTCTCTGGAATGGCTGACTGATGGCCAAGATGTATACACTCCTGCCGGTGAAATTCTGGAACAGGTAGAAACTCCTGTTTTCGATCCGGCCGGTGCGCGTTTGGAAGAGGGAGAAACATCTGAAGTTACAATCACATGCAGCACTCTGGATGCCGTAATCTATTATACATTGGACGGAACAATGCCTAATGCCCAGTCGGAAGTCTATACAGAACCGATTTTAGTATCTTCGGCAGTCACCATCAAAGCAATAGCTATCAAAGAAGGTATGACCAACAGTAAAGTTGCAACAGCAGAATTCACATATCCTGCCTATTGTACTCCGGATTATGAATCAAACCACACCCGCTATCTGACCTCTATATCTGTTACCGATGGTACCAATGAATTTACAAGCAGTCAGATTCAGACTGCAAAAACTCCCCGTCCGGTATACGTTGACAAAACAGATGAAATAATCTCCACTAAAGCCGGCGCAACGCTAAATCCGAGTACGGTATGGAACTTTGAATGGATGCATGCTTATGTATATGTAGATTATAATAAAGATAAAGAGTTCGACATCACCCTCAACGCAGACGGTAATAATGAAGGGGAATTAGTATCATATACATTCTATTCAGAAGACGGAGGTGCTGATGGCACAAATAGTTTAGGAGACCAGAAAAAAAATAATGTTGGAGCCAATGGTGCTCTCCCACGTTTCATTCTGCCGGAAAATCTTTCAGCAGGCGACTATCGCATCCGTTTCAAAATTGACTGGAACAGCCTTGCTCCTTGTGGAAGTGTCATTTCCGGAAACCATATTGCAAGCAATGGAGGAGCTATTGTCGATTTCACCCTTAGAATTGAGTCGGGAGATGTTGCCGTTAAAGACGTACAAGACGTTCCGAAAACAACATTTACCGGTGTAACCGGAGGTATTATGGTTCAAGGACAAGATTGTACAGCCGATATATACGATGGACAAGGCCGTCTAATTATAAAGAAAGCAGTTACAAATGGATCGTTTGTTTCCCTTTCTGTCGGCTTCTACATTGTCCGTAATGGAAAAGACAATGCAAAAGTAATTGTAAAGTAATAGAAATAGGATTCTCAAAACGAGAACAATAGCCTATATTTGATCTACAAATTACAGACTGTAATCAGAATTTCCCCTTACTCTTATCCTTAAAACGTCCAAAGGATAAAGTAAGGGGATTTCTACTATATGAATCAGAAGTGATCTCACTGGAAATCGGAATCAAAGAAGTAACCCGCATAAGAAAACAAAAAAATAGGAGCAGGATATCCCACAATCCCACTCCTACCCTATCTACATTAAGATATATCTTTTATTCCTCATCCATCAAGATTTCCAGAATCTGACAAGCCGCCTTTGCAACCGGAGTACCCGGACCAAAGATAGCAGCCACACCCGCTTTATAAAGGAAATCGTAATCCTGAGCCGGAATAACACCACCGGCAATCACTACAATATCTTCACGTCCTAACTTCTTCAATTCTTCAATGATCTGTGGAACCAGCGTTTTGTGTCCGGCAGCCAGCGAAGAAACACCTACTACATGAACGTCATTCTCAACGGCTTCACGAGCAGCTTCGGCCGGAGTCTGGAACAACGGTCCCATATCCACATCGAAGCCACAGTCGGCATAACCGGTTGCTACCACTTTGGCACCACGGTCGTGACCGTCCTGTCCCATTTTCGCAATCATGATACGAGGTTGACGTCCCTCTTTCTTTGCAAACTTCTCGGTGAGTTCACAAGCACGTTTGAAGTCGCTATCGTTTTTACTTTCTGATGAATACACGCCTGATATAGTTCTGATTACTGCTTTATAACGTCCTACAATCTTCTCGCAAGCATAAGAGATTTCTCCTAATGTGGCACGTACACGGGCGGCTTCTACAGCCAACTCGAGCAGGTTACCTTCTTTCGTTTCCACACACTTGGTAATAGCGGCAAGCGCTTTGTCAACCTCTTCTTGATTCCGGCCCTCTTTCAACCGTTTCAAGTTCTCAATCTGCTCAATACGAACGGCTGTATTATCGATCTCTAAAATATCGATCGGTGCTTCTTTTTCCAGACGATACTTGTTCACACCCACAATCGTTTGCGAACCGGAGTCGATACGGGCTTGCGTACGGGCAGCCGCTTCTTCGATACGCATCTTAGGAATACCGGTTTCGATAGCCTTTGCCATCCCACCCAACTTTTCAATCTCCTGAATATGTTCCCAAGCACTGTGAGCCAGTTCATTCGTCAGATTCTCCACATAATAAGAACCTCCCCAAGGGTCAACGTTCTTACAAACATACGTCTCTTCCTGAATATAAATCTGAGTATTACGGGCAATACGTGCCGAAAAATCTGTCGGCAAAGCGATGGCCTCGTCAAGCGCATTCGTATGCAATGATTGAGTATGTCCCAATGCGGCAGCCATTGCTTCGATACAAGTACGTCCCACATTATTGAACGGATCCTGTTCTGTCAGCGACCAGCCTGATGTCTGAGAGTGAGTACGCAATGCCAATGACTTCGGATTTTTCGGATTGAACTGTTTTACGATCTTGGCCCATAGCATACGGGCAGCGCGCATCTTGGCTATTTCCATAAAGTGATTGGTACCGATAGCCCAGAAGAAAGAGAGACGCGGGGCAAAAGCGTCGATGTCGATTCCGGCAGCCACACCCGCACGAAGATATTCCAAACCGTCGGCTAAAGTATAGGCCAACTCGATATCGGCCGTAGCACCGGCTTCCTGCATATGATAACCGGAAATAGAAATAGAGTTGAACTTTGGCATCTTCTGTGAAGTATACTCAAAAATATCAGAGATAATCTTCATAGAGAATGCAGGCGGATAAATATAAGTATTACGCACCATGAACTCTTTCAGAATGTCATTCTGAATAGTCCCTGCCATTTCTTCCAGTTTGGCTCCCTGTTCGAGCCCCGCATTGATATAGAAAGCAAGCACCGGAAGTACAGCGCCGTTCATTGTCATGGATACCGACATCTTATTCAAAGGAATGCCATCGAACAGCACTTTCATATTTTCAAGCGAACAGATGGACACACCGGCTTTACCAACATCGCCTACTACCCGTTCGTGATCGGGGTCGTAGCCACGGTGAGTAGCCAAGTCGAACGCAACAGACAAACCTTTCTGCCCGGAAGCCAAGTTACGACGATAGAAAGCATTCGACTCCTCGGCAGTAGAAAATCCGGCATACTGACGGATTGTCCAGGGACGCAGCGTATACATCACCGAATACGGACCGCGCAGATAAGGAGGAATACCGGCCGCATAGTCCAGATGTTCCATTCCTTCCAGATCTTCTTTTGTATAAACAGGCTTCACGCAGATATGTTCCGGAGTCTTCCAATTAGCTTCGATTCCGTTTGCCTTTTGCCATTCAGCACCATTAGCGGGCTGAAATGCTGCGTATATATCTAAATTTTTGAAATCTTTTCTCATGTTGTTTATTTACGATTTAGCGATTTACGATTCAGGACTGAAATCACTTTAGTAATTTGGCATTAAACTCCTTTAAAGTATCAAGTACATTGACACGTACGTGAATGAAATTCTCGATACCGGCTGCTTTCAATTCGTCCATACAGGCAGGAGCACCGGCAACTATAAACATTGCACGGCCATTCACCGCTTCAAATGCAGGAACAGCGTATTCGGCATATTCATCGTCGCTGGAGCAAAGTACCACGATGTCAGCCTTGGCTGCCATTGCTGCCTCCACACCTTCTTCTACGGTTTTAAAACCTAAATTATCGATTACTTCATATCCGGCACAAGCCAAGAAGTTACATGAATACTGTGCACGTGCCTGACGCATAGCTAAATTACCGATTGTCAACATGAACGCTTTCGGACGCTTACCGGATGCTTCAGTTTCAAGACGTAATGCTTCGAATTCGCTGGCAGCACGGTCAAAGTTCAAAGTAGCGACCTCTTTTTCACATGTATTGTGTCCACCACAACAACATTTTGCCTCCACCGGTTTTTTGTCGCCCGCTTTCTCATTAAAGTTCGGAAACTGGTTGGTACCTAACAATATTTCACGGCGCTGGGCTACTGCTTTGTGACGGGCTTTGTTGCTTTCGTTTACAGCAGCCTGCACTGTACCGGCTTTCAGGGCAGCGTAGAAACCGCCTTCTTCTTCAACAGCCAAGAAAAGCTCCCACGCTTGTTTTGCGATAGATACTGTCAGGTTTTCAATATAATATGAACCGGCAGCCGGATCCACCACTTTGTCGAAATGTGATTCTTCTTTCAGCAATAACTGCTGGTTACGAGCCAGACGTTCAGAGAATTCATCCGGTGTTTCATAAGTCTTATCAAACGGTACTACGGTCATCGAATCGACGCCTCCCAAAGCGGCACTCATAGCCTCGGTTTGTGTACGCAATAAATTAACATGGGCATCAAACAGGGTCAGATTAAAAGTGGAAGTCTCCGCATGGATTCTCATCTTCGCAGCACAACGGCATTCTCCGTTCGAACCTTTATTTTCACAGTCACGCAGACATTCAGGATGGTAGGATGCTACGATATTTGCCCACAACATGCGTGCTGCACGGAATTTTGCAATTTCAAGGAAATAGTTGGAACTGATACCGAAATTAAATTTTATCTTCTTCGCTACCAGGGCGGCAGGCAATCCGGCTTCAGTCAGTTGGTCCATGTATTCATTACCCCAGGCAAGCGCATAACCCAATTCCTGGGAAATATAAGCACCTGCATTATTCAATGAAAGCGCATTTACATTCAATACCCGGTAGAAAGGCAGTGGCTGGATCGCTTCGAGCAATGCTTTTGCTGTCTGAATCATGTCTCCTTTTTCCTTTCCACGAGACAACATCTTATTAAAATAATCAAAGTTGATAGAACCCTGCAGCTTCTTCACATCATAATCTTTCTTCTGGAAATAAGCTACCAGAAGATTTGCCAGTTCTACTACATGACCTTGACAGGTAGAGAAATTGAGTTCTATACACTCCGCACAGATATCATTCAGCAAAGTTTCGATATACTCCGCGTTGAGTTCTTTCGCTTTCACATGGAAAGAAAGAGAATCGATTCCCTTATTCAATATATCCAATGCTTTGGCATTTGCCTCTTGCGGACATTCCACCTTAATTTCCTGACGAACGAACCATTCGTTATTGTCCTTTTTGGTTCCTCTCAGGTAGGGAAATTCTCCGGGAAGCGCATCGGTTGTTTTCAGTCCTTCAAGGTCTTCCATCCGATAGAAAGGTTTTACCTTGAATCCTTCGTTTGTCTTCCAAACGAGTTTCTTCTCAAAATCAGCGCCCTTGAGGTCGGCTGTCACTTTCTCCATCCACTGTTCTGTAGATACCGGAGAAAAATCCGAGAAGAGTTTTTCTTTACTGTCTGCCATAGTTTATTATAAATTTAAAATAAGATTAGTATTATCTTTATCTTAATGAATCTTTCCAAGTGTTGCTTTTAGAGAGACAAAGATAGGCAAATAGTTCTAATGAGGTACTTTTTTTAGAGAAAATTCGCACAGGGAGGTAGCAGGGTGTCATCAACAAATAAAAGAGAGAAAATATTTGATTACCTCCGTTGTTATAGCTAATTTTGTCGCAATTTTAATAAAAAAACTACTATGGATTGGATACAAAGTTTATTGTGGGACTCCAGCTCCGTGGCACACATAGTCTTTCTTTATGCTTTTGTGATAGCTGCCGGGGTGCTCTTAGGTAAGATCAAAATCTTCGGAGTGTCATTGGGAGTCACCTTTGTTCTGTTCACCGGTATTCTGATGGGACATTTCGGTTTTACCGGCGACACACACATTCTTCATTTCATCCGCGAGTTCGGATTGATATTGTTCGTGTTCTGTATCGGTCTTCAGGTAGGGCCCAGCTTCTTCTCTTCGTTCAAGAAAGGAGGGATGACCCTCAATCTGCTCGCCGTAGGTATTGTAGTATTGAACATCGCCGTAGCATTGACTATCTATTTCCTTGCCAACGGACGTATTGAATTGCCGATGATGGTCGGTATCCTGTATGGCGCCGTTACCAATACACCGGGACTCGGTGCCGCCCAGGAAGCATTGACGCAGCTCAACTACAATGGACCGCAGATTGCACTGGGATATGCATGTGCCTATCCGTTAGGCGTAGTCGGCATTATCGGTTCTATCATCGCCATCCGTTACATTTTCCGTGTCAACTTGGCAAAAGAAGAAGACGAGCTTAAAAATCAAGATGCGGAACATCTGAAGCACAAGCCGCATTTAATGAGCCTTGAGGTACGCAATGAATCGATCAACGGCAAAACCCTGGTTCAAGTAAAAGACTTTTTAGGACGCTCTTTTGTTTGTTCACGTATTCGTCACGAAGGTCATGTCAATATCCCCAACCATGAGACACTCTTTCATATGGGCGACCAAGTATTCATCGTCTGTTCGGAAGAGGACGCGGAAGCTATTACCGCTTTCATAGGAAAAGAAGTACAAGTGGATTGGGAAAAACAGGATATGCCGATGGTATCACGCCGTATCTTGATTACCAAATCAGAAATTAACGGAAAGAAGTTGGGAGATATGCACTTCCGTGGCATGTTTGGTGTTAATGTCACCCGTGTCAACCGTTCGGGAATGGACCTGTTTGCCGACCCGCATCTGACCCTGCAAGTAGGTGACCGGGTGATGGTAGTAGGCCAGCAGGATGCGGTAGAACGCGTTGCCAATGTACTGGGTAATTCTCTGAAACGCCTTGACCACCCGAATATCGTTACTATCTTTGTCGGTATATTCTTAGGAATCTTTTTAGGCAGTTTGCCTATTGCTTTCCCCGGCATGCCAACTCCGGTAAAATTAGGTCTGGCAGGCGGCCCGTTGGTAGTAGCCATCCTGATCGGACGTTTCGGATATAAACTTCATTTGGTAACTTACACAACAATGAGTGCCAATCTGATGTTGCGCGAAATAGGAATTGTATTGTTTCTTGCGAGTGTCGGTATCGAGGCGGGAGCAAACTTTGTACATACAGTAGTCGAAGGAGACGGTTTGTTGTATGTAGGTTACGGTTTCCTCATCACAGTTATCCCACTATTGATCATCGGTGCAATTGCACGTCTGTATTATAAGGTGAACTATTTTACCCTGATGGGACTTATCGCCGGTAGTAATACCGATCCCCCTGCATTGGCTTACTCTACTCAGGCTTCAAACAATGACGCACCAGCCGTAGGATACTCAACCGTATATCCGTTGACAATGTTCCTGCGTATTCTGGCCGGGCAAATGATCTTACTTTTAATGATGTAGCTTAACCGCCCACATTCCATTCTTTATAAAATAAGAGCGTACACTTTGAAACGGTTCAAGATGTACGCTCTTATTATTTTTATGAGAAACGAGTAAAGTTCATTTTATCAATATGTCAAATAGATATTCCTACCCCATGCAGAATTCGTTCTATCCATACTCTTTAAACCATGTTCTCTAAAACCTCCTTCATTTCCAAACTTATAAAATCAAATTATCCGGTTTATAAACAAATAGCAAACAAATATCTTTCATTAAAAAAAATCACCGTACAAACGAGCCTTGATTCATGCATCCATCTCACTTTTTAATATTCCAAAGCAATCAAAAGCAAACCATCAGTCAGCTTCCAAAAACGATCTTTAAAGGAGATTTTATTTTTCCCGTAGAGTCTCTAATAGTTTCTCGTAGAGTTTCGAGTCGTTCCTCGTAGAGAAACCGAATTTATCACACCGGTATAATTGAAATAACCTACCGAGAAAAGCCACATATTTATCCCAAAAAATGCCCCAATATGCATAAAGAAATAAATATTATTCAGTTTATTATGCGGTTTATTCTCTAATTACATCTATATTTGAAAAGTACATGTCACAGAAACAAACAATATAAGAACAAAAAGACAGCCAAACCAAGTTTTCTTTTAAAAAAGGTGTACGCTCCTTTTTTCAGAAAGCATACACCTGCCAAATGTTTTATAATCCCAATTTTCTCACTACAAACTCTTCTATAAACCTCACTGTACCTTCGATTCCCAACGCAGAAGAGTCGATACAGAGATGATAAGTAGCCGCCGCTCCCCAAGTCTTATAGCTGTAGTAATTATAGTATTCCGAACGTTTCTTATCCGCCTTTTCCATCATCCCTTCCGCATCTTCTTCACTGATGCCATGCATGTTCCGGAGACGTTCTATACGATCTTCCTTTGAGGCGGATATGAAGATATTCACACAACGCGGATGATCCCGCAGAATGTAATCGGCACAACGTCCTACAAACAAACAGGATTTTGTAGCAGCCAGATTACGGATAACATCGCTTTGGATTTTGAAAAGGGCATCATTACTCAAGCAATTTGTGCAAGGCACAGCTCCATCACTGATAAAAGGAAAACGCATGCCAAACAAGCCACCTATAATACCTTGAGAAGCTTTTTCATCAGCCTTTTCAAAAAACTCCTTGCACAGCCCGCTCTCTTCCGACGCAAGATTTATCAGTTCCTTATCATAAAAGTCAATTCCCAAACGGGCGGCCAACTTCTCGCCTATTTCTTTTCCGCCGCTTCCCAACTGACGACCGATATTAATAACATAATTACTGTTCATAATACATTTTGTTTAGAAGCCTCTCCCCAACCCTCTCCGTGGGAGAGGGGGATAGATACCGTTGTTTATTAACCGGTTACAAAACCAACTTAACTCCCTTTCCCACGGAGAAGATTGGGGAGAGACTTCATTTTTATTAGTTTTGAAGCAAACATACGGATTATTTCTGAAAAAAAGAAATAATAATATGTCAATTAAATAATGTGTCGGTGTGCCAATATGCCAATGTGCCAATTGGCTGTGCTATACTGATATTTTATAGGGGCTAATCAGTACATGGCTTAGTTGGTATATCAAATAATCGGTACATTGGCACATTATTTAATTGACATATTATTTATTACCAATTGGTAATTTTTTCCTGTATTTCCTGCCGTATCTTTGCAACATGAAAAAGAAAGAAAATATGGAAATGAAAGATAGTATTGACTTCGGAGCGATGAATATTTCCAAGCTGTTTCGCAAATTATTGATTCCAACAGTATTGGGAATGGTTTTCTCCGCTATATTTGTAATAACGGACGGTATGTTCGTAGGTAAAGGGGTAGGCAGTGATGCGCTGGCAGCAGTCAACATTACCGCACCGCTGTTTATGATCACTACCGGCATCGGATTAATGTTCGGCGTAGGAGCATCGGTCGTTGCTTCCATTCATTTATCGCACGGGAAACAAAAAGTTGCCGGTATCAACATCACGCAGGCGCTTGTTTTTTCATCGTTACTGATATTCCTGCTATCTGCCTTTTGCTTCTTCCTGATAGAGCCTGTCGGCAGATTATTGGGAAGTTCGGACCGGCTGTTACCGTTGGTTGCAGAATATATGAATTGGTATGTCCCATTTCTCGTATTCTACCTGTTGCTCAATGCAGGAATGTTCTTTGTCCGTCTTGACGGCGCACCGAATTACGCCATGTGGTGCAATGCCATTGCAGCAATTGCCAATATCGTACTCGATTATATTTTCATCTTCATTTTCGGATGGGGATTGATGGGGGCAGCCTTTGCCACAAGCATAGGTACGATGATAGGCGGCTTGATGACCTTGATCTATCTGTTGTGTTTTTCCCGATCATTTAGATTACATCCTGTCAAACTAAGCCTTAAAAGCATTCGCCTAACTTTACGTAACATCGGTTATATGGTAAAACTGGGTTCTTCGGCCTTCATAAGCGAAGCCTCGATAGCATGCATGATGTTTTTAGGCAATTATGTATTTATCCGTCATTTGGGTGAAGACGGAGTAGCCGCTTTCAGCATTGTCTGTTATTTCTTTCCCATTATATTCATGGTATACAATGCCATAGCGCAATCGGTACAGCCTATCATCAGCTATAATTTTGGAGCCGGCAGTAAGGATCGGGTACATCAAGCTTTCCGGTTATCCATAAAAACAGCTCTCGTCTGTGGAATCTGTTTTTTCATTCTGACAGTAATATGTAATCGGGACATCGTGTCATTGTTCATCGATCGTAGCTACGGTGCTTACGACATTGCAGTAGCAGGAATTCCGTATTTCGCCATCGGATATCTCTTTTTTGCTTTCAACATGGTTAGTATAGGCTATTATCAGAGTATAGAACGAGCACACCGGGCTACTGTTATCACCTTGCTGCGCGGTGTGGTATTTATGCTCATCGGATTCACAGTATTACCTCATTTTTTAGGGGTCAGAGGCATATGGCTGGCAGTCCCTTTAGCAGAATTACTAACATTTATTTATATTGTAATAATTTACCTGAAAGATCGTTTCCTACCCCACCGGGGAAATGTATCTTTGCAGCATGGACACATTTAAAGAAAAATTCCGGATCAGATACCATTTATCCGAAACAGATGTAGTGACTTTATTAAGCCACATGAAAGAGGTATACTTCAAAAAGAAGGAGGTGATTGTTCGCGAAGGTTCCAGAAATACTAATTTATATCTTATTAAAAAGGGAATCTGGCGAGCACATTATCTGAAAGACGGGATAGATACGACTATCTGGTTCGCTTCAGAGGGAGAAGCCGCTTTTTCCATCTGGGGATATGCAGACAATTCTTATTCGCAGATCAGTATAGAGGTAATGTCCGACAGCATTGCCTATTGTATCTCCGGTGCAAAATTAAATGAATTATATTCCACATCCGTAGGGTTGGCCAATTTAGGTAGACGACTCATGGAACACCAATTATTGACTACGGAAAACTGGCTCATCAGTGCCGGCAGTCCCAAAGCCAAAGAACGATATCTTACACTGATAAAAGAAACACCGGAACTTTTGCAATACGTTCCGCTAAAGTACATCGCATCTTATTTATGGATAACCCCACAATCACTGAGCAGAATAAGAGCAGAAATAAAAAAAATAAGTAGGTAAGTAGTTAAGTAGTCAAGTAGCAAGTAGTAAATAGTCAATAAGTAGTCAAGGAAAGTACATCAAACAAATCATTTCTACTTAACTACTTACTACTTGACTACTTACTACTTGACTACTTACTACTTAACACCACTTACTACTTAACACTACTTTCTACTCAACGCTACTCGCTACTGTATATGAATGATTCAAGCCAAATGCCTACGGCCGGCATTACCCGTTGGTCATTTTACGAAACTGGCGAAACTGCCACCAAAGCATAAGACCGGAAACAATACTTGCTGCCAGATCGGATGCCGGCATACTGACCCATACTCCCGTCTGCCCATAGAAATGAGGCAAGATGAGCAGACAAGGAACAAGAAACAACATCTGACGGGTAAGTGACAGGAATATAGCTTTACCGGCCATACCGATACTTTGAAAGAAGTTGGACGTAACCATTTGAAAACCGACAATGGGGAAAAACATCACCACAATGCGATACCCTTCTGCCGAAAGGCGTATCAACTCCGCATCCGATGTAAATATGGATACAATCAATTCGGGAATAAATACCCCCAATAAAAATCCGGTAGTAGTAACAATGGTAGCCCCGATAATAGTCAGTTTCAACACCTGGGTAACACGGGGATACTGACGGGCACCAAAGTTATAACCGGCAATAGGCTGCATTCCCTGATTCAGCCCCAGCACAATCATCACAAAAACGAACACGAGCCGGTTGACAATACCAAAAGCACCGATAGCAAGATCTCCTCCATAACGTTTTAAACCTTGATTGATCAGAATCACGATAAAGCAGGAAGCCAGATTCATTAAAAAAGGAGACATACCGATCGCCAATGAATCAAACACGATTTTACGTTTCAGACGAAAGATTCCCCGATGGAAATGCAGCAGTTCCTCTTTATTGCTGAATAATTTAAATTGCCACATCAGCGCAATAACCTGTGCCACAATGGTGGCAATGGCCGCTCCGCGAATCCCCCAATCGAAGACAAAAATAAACAACGGATCGAGTATCGTGTTAATCACCACCGTAGCAATCGTCGCATACATCGCTTTTTGAGGGTGACCGGCAGAACGAAGCACAGCATTCAGCCCCAGATAAAGATGGGTAACGACATTACCCAACAAAATCACTTCCATATAGTCGCGGGCATAACCGATAGTAGCCTCACTTCCGCCAAAGAAATAGAGAATAGGGTCGAGAAATAGAAGCGTAAGAACAGTAAACGCCAAACCGATAATAATATTCAGTACCAAAACATTGCCAAGAACACGCTGAGCCGTGTCATAATCCTTCTGACCAAGTTTTACGGATACCAATGTGGCCGCTCCTACTCCAACCAATGAACCGAATGCGGCGGCAAGATTCATCAGCGGGAAAGTCAATGCCAGACCGGAAATTGCCATGCGTCCCACACCATGCCCGATAAAAATACTGTCCACCATATTATAAAGAGAAGATGCCGTCATGGCAATGATAGCCGGCACCGCATATTGTATCAAAAGTTTTCCAATCTTTTCCGTCCCCAACGCCGTGGGGGTCTTCTGTCCTGTAGTCATACTCGTCCTTCTAATTTTGAGGGTGCAAAATTAGTGTTTTTCAGAGAACCCGGCAAATGAAAAGCCGCTTTAAAATTCTTTCTTTATTATCGCTCATTCACCTGCCCCAATCTCTCCTTTGGGCAAATTAGAGAGCTATTCATGCCGTAATATTAAAAATGTTTCGTATTTTTGCCACCAAATATTGAGTTAATACGTAACGAAATGAACCTATTAGAACTAAGTGAACAGGAAATCATCCGACGCAACAGTCTGAATGAGCTTCGCGCGATGGGTATCGAACCTTATCCCGCAGCAGAGTATGTAACCAATGCTTTCTCTACAGATATAAAACAGGAATTCAAAGATGAAGACGAACCCCGCATGGTATCCATAGCAGGACGTATGATGAGCCGCCGCGTCATGGGCAAAGCATCTTTCGTCGAATTACAAGATTCCAAAGGACGCATCCAAGTGTATATCACCCGTGACGATATCTGCCCGGAAGAAAACAAAGAAATGTACAATACTGTGTTCAAACGCCTGCTCGACTTAGGCGATTTTATCGGCATCGAAGGCTTTGTATTCCGTACGCAGATGGGTGAAATCAGTATTCACGCCAAGAAACTCACCGTATTGTCAAAGTCCATCAAGCCGTTGCCAATTGTAAAATACAAAGACGGCGTGGCATACGATTCTTTTGAAGATCCCGAATTGCGTTACCGCCAACGTTATGTGGATTTGGCCGTAAACGATGGTGTTAAAGACATCTTCATCAAACGCACTAAAGTATACAACTCCATGCGTGAGTATTTTAATGAGAAAGGATACATCGAAGTAGAAACTCCGATTTTACAGGCCATCCCCGGTGGTGCTGCCGCACGTCCGTTCATTACGCATCACAATGCGCTCGACATGCCATTATACATGCGCATCGCCAGTGAGCTATACTTGAAACGCCTGATCGTAGGAGGCTTTGAAGGTGTATACGAAATCGGAAAGAACTTCCGTAACGAAGGCATGGACCGTACACACAATCCCGAATTCACCTGTATGGAAATATACGTTGCTTACAAAGATTACAACTGGATGATGACATTTACGGAAAACATGATTGAAAAAATCTGTCTGGACGTAAACGGTACTACCGAAGTAAAAGTAGGCGATAACATCATCAGTTTCAAAGCTCCGTTCAAACGCGTCACTATGCTCGACTCCATCAAAGAGTTTACCGGATATGATCTGAACGGTAAAAGCGAAAGCGAAATACGGGAAATCTGCCAGAAACTGAATATGGAGATTGACGACACCATGGGTAAAGGCAAGTTGATCGATGAAATCTTCGGTGAATTCTGTGAAGGCAATTATATACAACCGACATTCATAACCGATTATCCGATTGAAATGTCACCGTTGACCAAACGCCACCGGGATAATCCGGAACTAACCGAACGTTTTGAATTAATGGTGAACGGCAAAGAATTGTGTAATGCTTACTCTGAATTAAATGATCCTATCGACCAGCTGGAACGTTTTGAAGAACAAATGCGCCTGAGCGAAAAAGGAGATGATGAAGCCATGATTATCGACAAGGACTTCATACGTGCATTGGAATATGGTATGCCGCCGACATCAGGTATGGGCATCGGTATGGACCGTCTGACAATGTTGATGACCGGAGAAACAACGATTCAGGAAGTACTGTTCTTCCCGCAAATGCGCCCGGAAAAAGTTGTTAAAAAAGATGCTGTTGTCAAATATACGGAACTGGGCATCCCTGAAGACTGGGTTCCGGTAATTCAGAAAGCCGGCTATAACTTGGTAGAAGAGATGAAAGACGTAAACCCACAAAAGTTGCATCAAGAAATTTGCGGACTTAATAAGAAGCATAAGTTGGAACTTACCAACCCTTCTGTAAATGATGTAACCGAATGGATACAGAAAATCAATTAAAAATGAGAAATTAAGAATTAAATATCTGGGAGGAGCGCCCCTCGCTTTCTCCCTTTAATTTTTAATTTTTAATCTTTAATTTCATATATATGAAACTACCCGGTAAGATAGCGATAATGCTGTC
>OWIO01001567.1_pt1 | contig 17108 bp, 13 predicted proteins | sample 1733011 | NCBI WGS metagenome assembly OWIO01 (sample SAMN05065779, study PRJEB22554) | human gut metagenome | biome: ENVO:2100002; feature: ENVO:00000062; material: ENVO:00002003 | host: Homo sapiens | place: USA | reverse complement strand
CGAGATGACGTCGAGTCTCGTGGGCTCGGAGATGTGTATAAGAGACAGATTGTAGGGAGCACGGGTATTGTAGAAAGAACCGTTGATGGCCGCGATAGCGTCGGCAGCCTTGGCGGCGTCGCTTGTGCGGCATAATTTGCCTTCTTCGCTGACTATCACAAAGCGTTTCTTGGCTTTTTTCTGGTCGACTACAAGTACATTGACAAATTCTTCGGCGCCGAATATTTTTTCATCGCCCTTAAAATGGTACTGGCGCCATTCGACCCCTTTGGCCACTTTTTCTTTGTTCCATTTCGCTTTGACAAAAGTGAGCGAATCATTGGCCTGGGCGTACGCTCCTGCGGCAAAAGCTGCCAGCAGGAAAGCAGAGAGTAATAATTTGTTTTTTAGCATTTTGGTTTTATTTAATGGTTCTTATTGCATTGTTGCCATACTGCTATCGAGCAGTAAAATAGAGTTACACACGCTCCGTTCCCCCCGATGGTTAAATCCGAAAAGGCTGTCACTCGGATGGTTTACGATACCGTCATTCGATTCCCCCCGGATATACATCGTAGTAGAACCGCCTCCGTCGAGGTTGAGCGCTTCATTGGCCCCCATCCACCGGAGTAACGATCCCAGTTCATTTATTGTTACTCCTTCAGAATTTTTACGGTTTCGGCCGTCCACAGTCACCAGAAATACTTTGTCTCCATTTGTTCCTATAGCCGTGCGGGGATGGCGATCCTCTTCTTTGAAAATCTGTTTTCCCGCAGAGACCAGTTTGGGCCACGAGCCCAATACGTCCGGCTCCACAAGGGCGCTTGCATTAGTCCATTCTACCTTCAAATGCCCATTCTTATCGATAATGATGCAATCTCCGTAATTCATCGGTGCCGAAAGCAATTCCCCATCGATCTTAAGATAAGATTCAGGGTTATAAGGTGGCTGGGTATTATAAAACGAGCCGTTGATCGCAGCCATAGCCCCTATCGATTTGGCGGCATCGCTCGGCCGCATTTTTTCATTTTTCTTATTTGCCAGTGCAAAACGGACTTTAGCCTTCTGTTGGTCGACCACAATAATATTGATATATTCATTGGCTCCGAATAATTTTTCATTGTCCCTAAAATGGTACTGGCGCCATTCGACTCCTTCAGCCAATTGCTTTGTATCCCATTTCGCATTGACTAATGTCAATGAATCCCTATTCTGTGCATGGATCCCCCCCACAAAAGCGAAAAGGACGATCCATACAGCGAGTAAATTATTTTTCATGCTTGTTTTTAGTTAATTATGACTATAAGAACAAATCAATGAAAACAGGCAGATGATCGCTGTATCCGCCTTTGTACACGGGGCCGCTAAAAGTCCTCAAAGGTATTCCGTTCTCTTCGAGCATATACGGATGCGTAAACACCCGGGTAGCGGACGACTCAACCGCAAAATTAGTAAAAATCTGGTCAAACGAAAGCCATTCCCCTTTGTAATAATAAGTGGGGGTATCTACCGTGTTATGGGCCTTCAAGGCAGGGGCATAGGCCTGTAAATACTGTACGGACTTTTCATCGGGTGTATCGTTCAGGTCGCCGAAAGCGATCACTTTCGCGTTTTTTTGAACAGCAAGGATCGAATCGACGGTCTGCGCCAACAAGCGGGCCATATCGACGCGGGCAGCCTCGGTCGCCTTTTGCCCCATATACCGGGATGTCCAGTGGTTCACGAATACATGCAGGGTATCTCCGGCGGCTTTCATCGTGCCTTTGACATAAAGGATGCCACGCTGGTTTAACGGGCTGCGGAGCATTTCTTTCCCAACCGGAGAGAATATCACCGGATCGTAGAGCAGGGCAGGGTCGATCCCGCGTTCGTCGCCGCTTTCCAGGCGGATAAATGCATAGGTGCGGCCGCATTTTTTCTTGACTTCTTTCACCAGGTCGGACAGAACGGCATCGTTTTCTACTTCGGCCATTCCGAGGATACCGGGGGACAGGTCGGCTATGACCTGGGCCGTATGGCCGATCTTAGTCCAATATTTCTTTCCGTTCCAGGATTTTTCACCCAGAGGAGTGAATTCCGCGTCCTCCTTAGCCGGGTTTCGGAGGGTATCGAACACATTTTCGGCATTGTAAAACGCGAATCTCACCGGCTGCGAAAAGCAGACGAGCGGCAAAGCTATCCAAACGAAGGTAAACAAGATCCGTTTCAGGCCAGTCATATTCCGGATATATTTTCGCAAAGGTAGCTTTTTAGCCTATCACGGAGAAAGAAAAGGGCAGAAAAAACAAGGATATTTCGTAAATTGGCTCCTTAAAATATGACTTGAGAAAATGACTCCCCAACAGGCCAAAGAAGAAATAGAATCCCTGCGCGAAGAGCTGGACGGGCACAATTACCGGTATTACATACTGGATACCCCCAGTATATCGGACAAAGAATTCGACGAAAAACTCCGCCGGCTGTCCGACCTGGAGAAACAGCACCCCGAATTCGATGATCCGGATTCCCCCACGCACCGCGTAGGAGGGCAAGTGACCAAATTTTTCGACACGGTACGCCACCGCTCGCGGATGTATTCGCTGGACAATACCTATTCGAGAGAAGAACTGGAGGATTTTGACCGGAGGGTTCGCAAAGAATTAGGCGACGACGAAAAAATAGAGTATGTCCTGGAATTAAAATACGACGGGGCATCCATCAGCATCACTTATGAAAACGGCCGGTTGAAAAGGGCCGAAACCCGTGGCGACGGCATCCAAGGGGACGATATCACCGCCAACGCCCGGACGATCCGCAGCATTCCTCTGCGGCTGAAGGGTTCAGATTACCCGGAGATGTTCGACATCCGGGGCGAAGTGATCCTGCCTATCGATGAATTCGACAAACTGAACGAACAAAGGGATATAGACGGGGAACCATTGTATGCCAACCCGCGCAACCTGGCTTCCGGCACACTCAAACTACAGGACAGTGCCGAAGTGGCGGCCCGCAAACTGGACTGCCTGCTGTACTATGTGATAGAAGATACCATAACTATCCCTACCCAGTTCGAATGCCTCGGAAAGGCCCGTCAATGGGGGTTCAAGGTACCTCCGTACAGCCGTCTGGCCCAAAATATGGACGAGGTTCACGCCTTCATAGACGAATGGAACACGCGCCGTTTTTCCCTGCCGTACCAGACGGACGGCATCGTGATAAAGGTCAACGACAAATCCCAGCAGGCGCGGCTGGGCTATACGGCCAAATCACCGCGTTGGGCAGTGGCCTATAAATTTTCCGCCGAACAGGCCGCCACGGTACTGGAAAGCATTTCGTACCAAGTGGGGCGTACCGGAAATATCACCCCGGTGGCCAACCTGCGCCCGGTCCTATTGGCCGGAACTACCGTACAACGCGCCAGCCTGCACAATGCCGACCAGATCGAAAAGATGGACATCCGGGTGGGGGATACCGTACTGGTGGAAAAAGGCGGAGAGATTATCCCTAAGATCGTGGGGATAGACCTGCCCAAACGGCCGGAGAATTCCATACCGGTCGTTTACATCAAAAATTGCCCGGCCTGTGGAACCCCATTGGTGCGGGCCGAGGGCGAGGCCAACCATTATTGCCCGAACGAAGACCATTGCCCGCCGCAGGTAAAGGGGCGTATCGAGCATTTCGCTTCCCGCAAGGCTATGGATATCGAATCGCTGGGAGAACAGAACGTAAGCCTTTTGGTCGATAAAGGCTTAATAGAGAATTACGCCGATCTTTATACCCTGAAATACGAAGACATACATGGACTGACCGATACCGCCGGCACACGTTCGTTCCAGCAGCGGTCGGCCGAACGATTGTTGCAGGCTATCGAGGAGTCGAAAAAGATCCCCTTCGAAAAAGTTCTGTTCGCTATCGGCATCCGCTACGTAGGGGATACGACCGCCAAGAAACTGGCGCGGTATTTCGGTTCGGTAGATGCGATCATAGCGGCCTCGAAAGAAGACCTGATCAAAGCCGATGAAGTGGGGGACAAAATCGCGGACAGTATCCTCGATTTCTTCAGCCGGGAGGAACACCGCGGGATCATCGAACGACTAAGGTCTTACGGGTTGAATCTCTCCACTGAAAAGACGGCCGGAACGCAGTCGGACGTACTGGGTGGGAAATCGTTCGTGGTATCCGGAAAATTCAGCATCTCGCGCGAGGAATTGAAGGAAATGATCGAGAAATACGGCGGACGCAACGTATCGGCCGTTTCCGCTTCCACGGACTATATCATAGCCGGTGAGGCGATGGGGCCTGCCAAAGCACAAAAAGCCGAGAAATTAGGCGTAAAAGTAATCTCAGAGGCCGATTTTTACGAACTGGTCAAAGGGACGGAAAATTCGTCCGCTGAAACCAACGCACCGAACGCGCCGGATACGGAAAAAGAAGAAAAAAAAGATACGGATACCCAGACGAGCCTTTTCTAAATCGAAAAGGCCGTTTACGCAGACAATAATCCGGACTTAATAAAGATATCGATACCGTCCAGCACCATGTTTGTACCCAGGATGGCCAATACCAGACCCATCAGTTTGTGGATGGCGACCATCATGTTCTCGCCCAGTACCTTCATCAGGGAACCGCTCCAATAATACGCCAGATAGTTCAAATAGCAGATCAGGGCGGACATCAGCACCACGATGACGATGTGGAGCCAGTCGGCATTGGTCACGAAGTTCATCCCGGTAATGATCGTGCCGGGCCCCGCCATGATAGGGATGGCCAGCGGCGAGATGGAGATGCTCTCGTCGAAATTCACGGCCCGGGGGTTGTTGATGGACGAGCGTTTGGACTGCAGCATTTCGAAACCTACAAAAAACACCACGATACCACCGGTGATCTTGAAGGCCGGTATGGTAAGCCCGAAGACGAAGAATATGTATTTGCCCAGCAGTACGAAAGTAACAAGGATAATGAATGCTGCTATCCCTGCCTTGCGGGCGACGCGGTGTTCCTTCTCAATACCAGCCCCGCGGGTGAGGCTGACGAACACCGGCGCTTTGGTCAGCGGGTTCATCACGGCAAAATAGCCGATGAACACGGTGAGCGCGAATGTGAACAGTTCTTTTATATCCATCGGAATCCGATAGTTAATGTTGCAGTGCAAAGGTACGCCTTTTCGTATTCACAACATATTTTTGTGCCTTTTTTTGTCATGGTTGCCGCAAAGGTTACTGCACCACAGGATTTACACCGGTGTTTTGCACGGGCCGGTCGCTCCTCCTATACTTATTCGTCTGCTTGCTCCAGAAAGAATCCCACTTCGCCTTCTGTACCGGAGTAAGATAGAGCATCAGTTCGCCTGAAGCCTGATTGCCGCACGAAAGATCGCTCTTGGGATTGTCATCGTTCTCTATTTTGGGGAGTGTAATGATCTTCGATTGCATCTTAATTTGCGAAATATCCAGCTCCGACAGGTTATTATTGTCGCATTCCAGGGTGAAAAGTTCCGTGTTTTTCGATATGTCCAATTGAGTCAGGTTATTCGCGAAACATATCAATATTTCCAATTCCGTATTTTTCGATACGTCCAGCTGCGTTAGAGCATTCCCCTGACATCTCAGCCCATACAGGTGAATGTTATTCATTACATCCAACCGCGTCAAGGCGTTACGGCTGCAGTCCAACCATGTTAGTCCTGGATTCATCGATACATCGAGATGCCTCATATAGTTGGAAGAGCAGTCCAATCCGGAAAGTTCCGGGCGCATCGATACATCGAGTTGCATCAGGGCATTGTCGGCGCAATATAGCCGCTTAAGCTTCGTATTTTTCGACACGTCCAATTCCTGCAGAGAATTGTGGGGGCAGAACAGCTCGATAAGGTCAGTATTTCCCGATATATCCAGTTGCATAAGCGAATTGGAATGGCAATCCAAGTCTGCAAGCATAGTATTCTTCGATACCGCCAATTGTATCAGCTTATTCGTGGAGCAGTTCAACCGGGTAAGCGCAGGATTTTTCGACATGTCCAGCCGCTCCAACAAATTAGAAGAACAATCCAACTCAATAAGCGCAGGACATCCCGATAAATCCAATTTCGTCAACGAATTATCTTCACATCTCATCCTGAGAAGCGCGGTGCATCCCGATAAATCCAATTGTGTCAGTTTATTAGAAGAACAATACACCCTGACAAGCGCGGCGCGACCCGATAAATTCAATGCAGTCAGCACACACCCATCGCAATCCAAATATTTGAGCGCCGGACTGCCCGACACATCCAAATGTGTCAGCGAATTATTTTTACTGCAGTTCAGGATGGTAAGTTTAGATAGCATCAACACATCGAGCTGCGTTAATTTATTGTATCGGCACCTTAGTGCGGTAAGCTCTCTGTTCGTTGATACATCCAGTTGCACCAGGTTATTGTTACTGCAATCCAGCACTGTGAGTTTCGTATTTTTCGACACATCCAATTGTGTGAGATTATTATACCCACAATCCAGCCGTTCAAGTTCTCTATTTTTCGATACATCCAGCGTCGCCAGCTGATTGCTATAGCATTGCAGGTTTTTTAGTTTCATGTTTTTCGACACATCCAATTGCGAAAGACCATTATACCCACAATCCAGCCGTTCAAGTCCTCTATTTTTCGATATGTCCAATTGGCCCAACCGCCAGTTTGTATCGCATAGCAGTATTTTTAGTTTCGTGTTTTTCGACACATCCAACCGTGTCAGTTTATTGGCGGAACAATCCAATTTTGAAAGATTGGAAAAATACTCTATCCCCGTCAGGTCGGAAATACCGCAGCCATTTACGAATATTTCCGTCGTTTCGGCTAAAAGCCGGGCGGTAGCGGGATCGTCCGGGTCGATACAGTCCCCGATAAAAGAAAAGCCCAATTCCTGAAGGTAGGAGCGGAACCCGACATCGGGTATCCGCATTTTCATTGTTTTCTTTTTATTCCCGGATTGGAGTTCGTTTGAATCTGAAACAGAGTTTTCTGCTTTAAGGCCGGGCTGGGCAGTAACATCTCTGCCGTATCCGCAGACCAGCGACAGACTAACCAAAGTAATTGTAAGGATCGCTTTTTTCATTCGGAACATTAGTTTAAAAAAATGGATCTTCCGGCGATAAAGTTAATGATCATACCGGATTTCCCACCTAAAATGATAATTATTTTCCGATAAGGGACGGTGGCACGGTTATTGCCCTTTGGATAGTGTCGAAACGATCCGCACCTATGCGAAACACCGTCAAAAGCCTTGAAAAGGCCTATGGCATAAAGACCACGAAGGAGGTAAAGCAAGACAGGACGCCTGCGTGCTGACATTTTGACGCAAAACCATGTCAAACCATACAGAAAAGGAAAAAATCATGATAAAACTGGACAAATTGTCACTGGAACAGATTCTCTCGCCCGATTCGGATATCATACCGATCATGACCTCGTCCGAAGAAGACGACGGAACGGCAGCGAATGAAACTTACCCTTCGGTATTGCCTTTATTGCCCCTGCGCAATATGGTGCTCTTCCCCGGGGTGATCATGCCGGTAAGCGTAGGGCGCCCCTCCAGCATACGCCTGGTGGAAGACTGCGAAAAGAGCGGGGGCATCCTTTCCGTAGCCACCCAAATGGACGCACGGGTAGAAAATCCGGAACAGAAAGATATTTATAAGACCGGTGTAGTGGCCCGCATCCTGAAATCGTTCAAGATGCCGGACGGCAGCTATACGGTCATCCTTCAGGGGCGCCGCCGAATGGAAGTCGAAGCCATCGTACAGACAGACCCCTATCTGCGTGCTTCTATTATTGTGAAAGACGAAGCCGAATTCGACGCGGATTCTTCGGAGATGACCGCCATCCTGGACGAGATCAAGGAAACCATGCGCAAACTCTCTTCGGAAAACACCAATATGTCTTCCGAGATGATATTCGCCATGGAGAATATCAAGAACCGCCGGTACCTGATAAACTTTATCTCGGCCAATATGAGCCTGCCGGTAGAGCAGAAATACGAGCTGTTGAGCCTGGACGATATCAAACAGCGGGGCCTTACCGTTCTTCGTTTCCTCAATTTCGAGCTCAAACGCGCTACCTTGCGCAGCGATATACAGTCTAAGGTTCGTGAGGACCTCGACCAACAACAGCGCGAATACTTCCTGCATCAGCAGATGAAGACCATCGCTGAAGAATTGGGCGGAAATTCGGCCGAAACCGAAGTAGAGGATATGCGCCAGAAAGCCAAAACCAAAAAATGGAGCGAGGAGGTCGGCAAGATCTTTGAAAAAGAACTGGCCAAACTCCAGCGCATGAACCCGCAAACTCCGGACTATTCCGTACAGCGGAATTACCTGGAGCTGATGCTCGACCTGCCGTGGGAGGAATATTCAAAAGATAAGTTCGACCTGGCCCGCGCGGCCAAGATACTGGACCGCGATCATTACGGACTGGAGGACGTAAAAAAACGTATCCTCGAGTACATGGCCGTGCTGAAACTCAAGGGCGATATGAAGGCGCCTATCCTGTGCCTCTACGGCCCTCCCGGAGTGGGTAAGACCTCGCTCGGCCGTTCCATCGCCGAATCGCTGGGTCGTAAATACGTGCGCATATCCCTGGGCGGTCTGCGCGACGAAGCGGAAATACGCGGACACCGCAAGACCTATATAGGGGCCATGCCGGGCCGTATCATCCAGTCCGTGAAAAAAGCCGGGGTGTCCAACCCTGTGTTCGTGCTGGACGAGATAGATAAACTGTCCGTCGGCATTCAGGGAGACCCTTCGTCCGCGATGCTGGAGGTGCTGGACCCCGAGCAGAACAATACGTTCTACGACAACTTCCTCGAAACGGGGTACGACTTGTCCAAGGTGTTGTTCATCGCTACAGCCAACAGCCTCTCCACCATACAGCCGGCGCTTCTGGACCGTATGGAAATCGTGGAGATGAACGGCTATACGATGGAAGAGAAAGTACAGATCGCCGTCCGCCACCTGCTGCCCAAACAGTTGGAAGAGCACGGGATGAAGAAACACCCGATCACCATTTCCGACCAGGTGCTGGAACGCATCATCGACGGATATACCCGGGAAAGCGGCGTGCGTCAGCTGGATAAGAGGATCGCCCAGATCGTGCGGTACTGTGCCAAACAATTCGTGACCAAGGAAAAGTTCGATACCGATATTTCGTTCGAGCAGGCCCAGAAGATACTCGGTGTGGCCCGCGAGTCGGACAAATCGGAAGTGATAGACACTCCGGGGGTCGTGACTGGCCTGGCCTGGACCTCGGTGGGCGGGGATATCCTGTATATCGAGTCCACCAAATCCAAAGGTAAGGGGGAACTCTCGATGACCGGCAATCTGGGTACCGTGATGAAGGAATCGGCGACCATCGCCCTGCAATACATCAAGTCCCACGCGGAAAACTTCGGTCTGGACGCCGAGGAAATAGGCCAGTACAACATCCATATCCATGTGCCGGAAGGGGCTACCCCGAAAGACGGCCCTTCGGCGGGTATCACGATGCTCACCTCGCTGGTGTCCGTACTCACCGGGCGTAAGGTAAAACCGGCCCTGGCGATGACAGGTGAGATCACCCTGCGCGGAAAAGTACTTCCGGTAGGGGGTATCAAGGAAAAGATTCTGGCCGCCCGCCGGGCAAACATCACCGATATCATCCTCTGCGAGGACAACCGCAAGGACATCGAGGATATCAAACCGGATTACCTGAAGGGGCTTACGTTCCATTACGTCAAAAAAATGGACGAAGTGATACCTTTGGCACTGGAAAATTGAGTACTTTTGCGGAAAGTAATACCTTCCGCATGAAATACACCCTGCGCCTTTTCAAGAACCTGGGGCATTTTAAGAAACTAATAACGGGAACGGTAGTATTCAATATACTTACCGTTCTTTTTACGTTATTATCTACCTATGCCCTGATTCCCGTACTGAGCCTTATTTTCGGCGAGACCGAAAAAGTGCATACCAAACCCGTATGGAGTGTGGACGGGGTAAGCGTGTTCGCCAGCGATGGGATGAACGGGGTAAAGGATTACCTGAGCGAAGCTTTCAATTACCAGACCACCTATTTCATCGAACACAACGGCTTGGAATGGGTTTTGTTCTGGGTATGCTTTATCGGGTTCTCGCTTTTCGTGCTCAAAAATGTATCCCGGTATTTCGCCGGCCTTTTCCTTTCGTACATCAACATCGGCATCGAGCAGCGCCTGCGCAAACAGATCCACGACAAAATACTGGCCCTGAATATCTCCTTCTTTTCCGAGCAGCGTAAAGGGGATATCCTTTCGCGCATCACTTCGGACGTAACGGAAGTGCAGTGGGCCGTGTTTTCTTCGCTGTCCCGCACGATACAGGACCCGCTGATGGTTATCGGTATTCTCGTATCCCTGATCCTGCTCAGCCCGAAACTGACGGTCTTTATCGTCATCCTGCTGCCTTTTACGGCATACGCCATCACCCGTATTTCCAAATCGCTGAAAGACCCGTCCCAAAAGGCCCGGAAAAAATACGGGGAACTCCTCTCGCAGGTGGAAGAGGACCTGTCCGGATTGAAAGTCATCAAATCGTACAATGCCTCGAAGCTGTCCAAAAAACGCTTCGACGGCGTAAACGACGATTACTCCGACCAAATGGCCCGTATCACCCGTCGGCGCGAACTGGCTTCGCCGCTGTCGGAAATGATCGGATCGGCCATCATCATCGCTATCATGGGCTATGCAGGCGTGCTGATCGTCAAGGATGCAGCTCTGAGCGCCCCGATATTCATCACTTACTTGGCCCTGTTTTACCAGATTCTCCAGCCCACCAAGAATATCGCCCTGGCTATCGCGGATATCAAGCGAGGAGAGGCCGCCGCACAGCGTATCTACGAAATAATCGACACGCCGGTCTCGATCACTGACAAGAAAAATGCACTGGACAAAAAAACGTTCGATTCCTGCATCGAGTTCCAGGACGTGCGGTTCAAATACCCGGACGGGGAAAAAGAGGCTATCAAAGGCTTTTCGCTCAGCGTACCCAAAGGAAAGACGATCGCTATCGTCGGACAGTCCGGGAGCGGGAAATCGACCATCACCAACCTTATTTGCCGCTTTTACGACGTAACGGGCGGAAGCATCCGCATAGACGGGCACGACATCCGCGATTACAAACAAAAAGACCTTCGCGGGCTCTGCGGGCTGGTGACCCAGGAATCGGTCCTGTTCAACGATACGGTGAAAAACAACCTGCTGCTGGGCAAACCCGATGCCACCGACCAGGAGATACTTCAGGCGGCAAAAGTAGCCAACGCCCTGGAGTTCATCGAAAAATTACCGGAAGGATTCGACACGAATATCGGCGATTCGGGACTGCGCCTGTCCGGCGGACAGCGCCAACGCCTGTGCATCGCCCGGGCCGTACTGAAAAACGCTCCCATCCTCCTGTTGGACGAGGCTACCTCGGCACTGGACACCGAGAGCGAAAAACTGGTACAGGACGCTCTGGAACACCTGATGAATGCCCATACGAGTTTTGTGGTGGCACACCGGCTGTCCACCATCCAGAATGCCGACCTGATCGTGGTGATGAGCGACGGACGGATCGTAGAACAAGGTACGCACGAAGAACTACTGGCTGCCGATGGTATGTACGCCAAACTCATCCATATGCAGTCGTTCGATACGGCTTCATAAAAATGTAAATGAATCCGACAAAATAGAGCCGCCCGGACAAATGTCCGGGCGGCTTAGTTATAGCTAAAAGGGTATCAGGGCAGTATTCCCAGAAATGTTTTTACCGCCTGTTTCATCCGGGCTTTAAACCTGTTTTTCTTCCACATGAACAGGAATATCCGCAGGCTTCGGTCCAGATCCCACCGGCGAACATCGCAATACCGGGCCACCAGTTTCATGGCCTGGGTAAGCCGCAACCCCGATAATTGGGTAAAGGATTCGAGGCAACGCACCATGGCACTATTGTGGAAATCGAAGCGGTTGATATCGACCAGGGCAAAATAGAAACGGCAGTTCTGTCTGTAATACAATATGTTACCTGGATTATAATCCTTTGGTACCATCCGGGCCTTGTGCAGGGCGGCAGTAAACCGGATAAAATCTTCCGTCAGCCATTGTTTTTCGGTCTCGTTCAGATTCTCTGCCGCCGCCAGGGTAGGATAGGGCAGATACTCCGAAATGAAGTAACCCGTATGGAAAAAGCCGCGTTTTTTCACTTCGATATAAGCGACCGGAGCAGGGGTTTCTACTCCACGGCGCAGAAGCCGGCCGGCATACCGATAAGCCCGTTTCGCCTTACTCCTGCGGAAACAGGTATACATGAAGCAGTTGAAAAGGGTAGGGCGCTTGTATTTCTTGACCACGAAAGACTGCCCGTTCACCGTCGTCTTGATCACCGTGTTCCGATTGCAGCAGAAGATTTTATCCACCGGATAATCATCCTGCGGAATTTTGCGGATAAAGTCGGAAAAATCCGCAAAATCTTGGTTAATTCTGAATTTTATACGATCTCCCATAACACACCTGATTATAAATTACATATGTTTATGTAAAGATACAACCCTGTGCATCGGGAGGTTATCAAAAAATTCCCTTTTTATGGTCTGTTTTCCGGTAAAACCTGAAAAATTTACTGATTGCGGTACTGTGTGGGGGTAACGCCGGATAAATGCTTGAAATACCGGGCAAAAAACGATTGATTGGCAAAGCTAAGCTCTTCGCTGATCTGCTGGACGGTCATATTAGTCGACTTCAGCATCACTTTAGCCTGCAGCAGGACGTAATCGTCGATCAGCTGGCCGGCCTTTTTCCCGGTAACCGCACGGAGAGTGGCCGAAAGGTACTTAGGCGTAATAAAAAGCTTATCGGCAAAGAACGACACCGAACGGCTTTCCTTGTAATGGCGGATCAGCAGGTTGAGGAATTCGCTGCATATCTCATCCTTGCGGTTGAGCTTGGCCTTTTTATCGGCCATGTACGTTTCCATGGAGATGAACTCGAAAAACAAGGCTGCTACCAAATGCTGAATGATATCCAGGCGGTACGTAAAATTCGTATTGCGCATCCGCGAGCGGATAAAATCGTGGTAGGAGGCGAATTTGTCGATATCTTCCTTGGAAAAATGGATCTTGGGGTTGTCCCGGATCACGAAAAAAGCCGAAAAATTGCGTTTGCGCAGGCTAATATTGGCCAAAAATTCGTTGGACATGAACAGAAAACGACCGTTGAAATCTTTGCTCTTGCTTTCGAGCTGGACGATCTGCCCGGGCAATACGATCAACATATCGTTGGCATGCAGTACATACTTTTTCAGGTCCGACATGATTTCGATACTCCCCGAAAGGCAGCCGACGAACATCAGGCCATCCATCTTGTGGGGGGATCTCGCTTCCGGAGAATCGTCGATATCATTGAATATCGCGAAATAATTCTCCATATAATCGACATCCGACGAAAATTTATAACGTTGGCTCATCATAGGCTCCAGCGGCTTTGTTGTCATACATCCGTATTTTTCCGGGCAAACATACGAACAAATCGCTGAACACTCAAAATTTTTACGATTTATGTACCCCTAAAAAGCTGCCGTTTCATAAAATGCAAGTAGTATGGAATTATTCTGCGGTTTCATCAATAGCTTTTTCAAGCGACCGGGACGGGATAATCCAAACCACAGCCATGACCACATAACAGGCGATCGACACAGCGATAGAGACAAAAGCCATCGGAATACTGAGGAAATAGACAATCATCGACAGCTTTTCTTTCCGGCCCCGGCCGTCATTGAGTGTCCGGGTAATGGGAGCTCTTTCGTTGTGGGAGCGTATAAGGGTGCGCTCCAGCAGACGAAAAGCCACGGCGCTCATAAAAAGAACCCCGCCGTAAAACGCCACAGGAACGGGTTCCAGGTGGTTTTCACCCATCCAGCTGGTCACAAAAGGTATCAGCGACAGCCAGAATAAAAGGTGCATATTGGCCCACAGCACGCTAATGCTGACCTGTTGGGTAGCCTGGAACAGATGGTGGTGGTTTATCCAATAAATTGCCAGGTAAATAAAACTGAGCACGTAGCTAAGGAAAACCGGGATTACCGGCCACAGCGCCCGGAAAGAAGTATCTTCCGGCGCTTTCATTTCCAGAACCATGATCGTGATGGCGATGGCCAGTACGCCGTCACTGAACGCTTCCAATCTTCCTTTTTTCATCGCTTAGTATTTTTCGATCCGATCTTTCAGAAATTTTGCTGTGGCTTTTGCGCAGAGTAGATTTTTCACAGGCTGGCGAAATGCTTTAGAAATTTACAGCAATCCCTTGATAATTCCAACACAATACGGCAGAAAATCCGCCTGTTATTTCCGAATATAATTTATATTATGTAAAATAGATTTTGGAACGGTACACAAAAGAACTATAAAAATATTATTTCCTGGTAAAACGCTCTACTCTGCACCTAAGGTATGAGAACGCGGATGGTACCGTTCCACCACATCGACCAGGCGGGATATTTCGATGTGCGTATAGATCTCTGTAGTCGTAATGGACGAATGCCCCAGCATAGCCTGAATATCCGTCAGGTCGGCGCCTCCCTGCAAAAGATGCGTCGCAAAACTATGCCGTAACGTATGCGGACTGATATTTTTCTCGATGCCGGCATCGACAGCAGCCTGTTTGATGATCGTGAACACCATCGCCCGGGTAAGTCCCGAACCCCGACGGGAAAGAAATACAGTATCGGCCGATTTCTTCTGTACGCTGCTATGCGGCCGCACGGTATCTATATAAGATTGTACTAACCGGATCGCCCGCCCATTCACCGGGACAAAACGTTCTTTGCTGCCTTTTCCCAGTACCCGGATAAAACCTTCGGCAAAAAACAGATCGGACAGGCGAAGATTGGTCAGTTCCGACACGCGGAGCCCGCAGCCGTACATCAGTTCCAACATCGTCCTATTGCGCTCGCCCTGGGGTTCGTCCAGCCGTATCGCGCCGATCAGCCGATCGACTTCCTCCACGGTAAGCACTTCCGGCAGTTTCCGGCCCGTCTTCGGGACTTCCAACAATACGGCCGGATTCTTTTCGGTATAATTTTCCAGGCAAAGGAACTTATAAAACCCCCTTATAGCCGAAACCAACCTCGAAAGCGACTTGGCAGACAAGCCTTCCTGTGCACAGGCCCGGATAAACCCCTCCAAGTCCTCAAAAACAAGCTCCCATGGCAGTTTCCCCAGGAAATGTTCCCCGGCGTATTTGCGCAGCTTTTCCAGGTCCAGCGCATACGACAAGGCCGTATTGGTGCTCAGCGCCCGTTCGATGCGCAGGTAGTATGAAAAGTTTTTTATGGCGGTTTCCCACTGCCCCATGATGACAAATTGGCTTATGGCGGTTAAAATTAGCAAATAGATTTTTATATTTGCACAAACAAACCGTCAAAACGATGAAAATACTTATCCTGAACGGACCGAACCTCAATCTGCTGGGCAAGCGCGAACCCTCGGTATACGGGAGCGAATCCTTCGACGATTATTACAAATCACTGAGGGACAAATACAAAGATGTTCAGCTGGAGTATTTTCAGAGCAATTCGGAAGGAGACATCATTTCCAAAATACACGAAACGGGATTTTCCTACGACGGTATCGTACTGAATGCCGGAGCCTATACGCATACCTCGCTGGCTATTGCGGATGCGATCCGCGCCGTGACGACCCCTGTGGTGGAACTCCATATCTCCAACGTATATGCCCGGGAAGAATACCGCCACCACTCCTTCATCGCCCCTGCCTGCCGCGGCTGTATCTGCGGATTCGGCCTGAAGGGCTACGATATGGCAATAGACAGTTTTCGCTGACTGCACACATCGATATTTCCGGCTGCGACCCCCTGGGGCCGCGGCCGTCGTTTTTATATAATTCAAGGATAAAAGAAGTAAAATGGTTACAGCCGAACAGGTAAAAGACATACAAACCCGCACTGCCGACTTGGGCAAATACCTCGAGATCGAGAAAAAGCTCACCCGTATCGAAGCCGACGAGGAGAAAACACAGGATCCTTCGTTCTGGAACGATGCTAAAGAGGCCGAAAAGCTGATGAAGCATTTACGCAGTGAAAAACGTTGGGTGGACGATTTCCAAGCCGTAAAAACAGCGGCGGACGACCTGGAAGTGATCTACGATTTCTACAAGCAGGAAGACGCGACCGAAGAGGAAGTTCAGGTCCACTACGATTCAGCCCTAAAACTCCTGGAAGACCTGGAGTTCAAAAATATGCTCTCCGGCGAGGAAGATGCCATGAGCGCCGTCCTGCAGATCACGGCCGGGGCCGGCGGTACGGAAAGCAACGACTGGGCTTCGATACTGATGCGCATGTACCTGATGTGGGGCGAGAATTTCGGGGCCAAAATCCGCGAACTCAACTTCCAGGAAGGCGACGTGGCGGGTATCAAAACGGTTACCCTGGAATTCGACGCGGAATACGCTTTCGGTTATCTCAAAGGTGAGAACGGTGTGCACCGCCTGGTGCGCATCTCCCCTTTCGATTCGGCAGCCCGGCGGCATACGTCCTTCGCTTCGGTATACGTTTACCCGCTGGTGGACGATACGATCGATATCCAGATCAACCCGGCGGATATTTCGTGGGATACCTTCCGTTCTTCGGGCGCCGGGGGCCAGAACGTGAACAAGGTCGAAACCGGAGTGCGCCTGCACCATGCTCCTTCGGGTATCGTGATCGAGAATACGGAAACGCGTTCGCAGCTGGAGAACAAGGAAAAGGCGATGCAACTCCTCCGTTCGCAATTGTACCGGATGGAACTGGAAAAGCGTCAGGCCAAGCGTGCGGAAATCGAAGCCGGAAAGATGAAGATAGAATGGGGTTCGCAGATACGGAACTACGTACTGCAACCTTATAAACTCGTAAAGGACTTACGGACAGGCTATGAAACCTCCGACACCGACGGTATCCTTTCGGGACGGATAGACGACCTTTTGAAGTCCTACCTGATGATGATGGGGCAAAAGGATGAAAATACCGATAATAGCCCGTTTTAAGTCGGCTCCGCGCCCGGAGTGGGCAGGTAGGGACAATATTCGGCAGTAATCGTCGGCTTTTACCGCAAGTCCTTCCTAACTGCCCTGTCCGGGCACGGAC
>OWIO01001561.1_pt1 | contig 17141 bp, 9 predicted proteins | sample 1733011 | NCBI WGS metagenome assembly OWIO01 (sample SAMN05065779, study PRJEB22554) | human gut metagenome | biome: ENVO:2100002; feature: ENVO:00000062; material: ENVO:00002003 | host: Homo sapiens | place: USA | reverse complement strand
TAAAAACACTTTTAATCGCTGATTTATAAAAGATTAAAACGAACTACACTCTTTTGTTAAGGGAAACAAAGTGTTCTCTATAAGGAAACAAAATGTTTAGTTAAAGGAAACAGTTTGTTTTACTTAGCATACTGCTTGGAATGAGTGTGCATTAAAAAAGGATAAAGACTATGCAGGAACTATTGTAGAGGTATATAGAAAATGGCACGAACTACGCAGACTTGCAGAAAAGAATCTGTCCATCCATGATTGTCTGTGTGATTCGTGCCCGAAGAAGGGTGTTTACTTCACGATTCCTTTGGAATTCTTGATGAAGTTGATGATATTGTGTATCTCGTCACTCATCGGTACTTGGTCTTCAATCTTCTGCAAGGCATCCTGCACGCTGAAGTTTCCCTGGTATACCAGTCGGTAGGCATTTACGATATGGCGCAATACACGTTCACTCACCTGGTGTTTGTGTTGAAGCACAGCAGCGTTGATACCGTGGTATTCTGCTGGATTACCGTTCATGATGATATAGGGCGGCACATCCTTTGATATGCGGCAGCCAGCTTGAATCAGTACCCAACTTCCAATGTGGCAGTATTGGTGCAGAATGACGTTGCTGCTCAGAATGGTGCAGTCGTCTATCTGACATTCTCCGGCTACGGTAGTCTTGATACCCAGTACACAATGGTTGCCTATCTGCACGTCGTGGCAGAGGTGTACACCATCCATCAGGTAGTTCTCATTACCGATGCGGGTAGCGCTTCCTGCATGGGTAGCACGGCTGACAACCACGTTCTCGCGGATGTCGTTATTATCACCGATAATCAGCATACTGCTCTCTCCCGTATAATGGAAGTCTTGCGGTTCGGCACCCAGAACGGCATTGTGATGTACCTTGTTCCCTTTTCCCATGCGGGTACCGTGCAGAATTTTTGCACCCGACATAATAATACAGTCATCACCGATTTCCACGTTCCCTTCGATAAATGCAAAGGGCTGGATGGTTACATTCTTGCCGATTTTTGCGGCAGAATCTACATAAGCTAACGGACTTATCATAGTAATTAGCGATTAATGATTAATGATTAGTGATAAATGGTCAGTGATTAGGATTTACTATTTCATTAATCGCTAATCACTAATCACTTATCGCTCATTTTATTCTCTTCCTCCTCCAAGCGCTTGATACAGGCTGATGACTGCCTGCATGCTGCTGAAGGTGTCGGATACTTCTGCAAGCTGTGCGCTGAGATAAGACTGCTCGGCAGACAAGACTTCCAGATAGGTCGACGTGCCTAAGTTAAACAATTCTTTTGTATCTGAGGCAGCTTGGCGGGCAGAATTTACTTGAATAGTGCGTGAAACGGCTTTGTCCTTCTCCATTTGATACAGGTGCAGGGCGTTGCTCACTTCATTTCCGGCATTCAGCAGGGCGGTTTGGAACTGAATCTTAGCCTGCTCCTCTTGTGCCTTGGCTTGTTTCAGACGGGCAATGTTGGCACCGCGATAGAACAAGGGTTGCGTCAGCGAACCGATGGCAGAAGCCAGCAGTTTGCCCGGGTTGACGATACCTGCACCGGAGTTATTGGTCCAGCCTCCCGAACCGCTCAATGTAATCTGCGGGTAGAAGGCGGCACGGGCGCTATTGGTGTTATAGTAGTTGGCAGCCAGTGACATCTCGGCAGCTTTCACGTCCGGACGGTTGGATAGCAACTGCAAGGGGATACCTACTGAAAATTCCGTAGGAAGCTGTTGATCTTCCAGTACACCGCGTGCGATGCTCTGTGCCGGTTGGTGCAACATCAGGCAGAGAGCGTTTTCGGTTTCGCGTATGCTCTGGCGTATGTCGGGCAGTGATGCCATGACTTGAGCGTAGGCGGTGCGGCTCTGCTCTACGGCAGCAGAAGTGGTTCCGTAGATGCCTGCATCTTTCATGGCTTGCACGGTCTCCAAGTTCTTTTTCAGAATCTCGACGGTGCCTTCGGTGATTTGCAGTTGGCGGTCCAGCATCAGCAGGGTGTAGTACATGTTGGCTACACCGGCGATGACTTGCGTCTGAACGGCTTGTTCGTAGAATTGCGTCTGCTTCAAGCTAACCTTTGCTTGTCGCTTCGGGTTCAGCAATTGACCGAAGAGGTCGATTTGCCAGCTTGCGGTAACGGGCAGGGAGTAGATTTGTGTAGCCTTTCCCTTGTCCCAGCTGCTGACGGTTCCTTGCGGAGACAAGGCAAGCGTTGGAGCATAGGCAAGACGGGCAGACATCAGTGCGGCTTGTGCTTGTTTCACGTTCAAGGCGGCACTGCGCAGGTCACCGTTGTTGGTGAGTGCTTGCTCGATAAGTGTCTGCAGCTGCGGGTCTGTGAACACTTCTCTCCAAGGCAGATTACCGAAGTTGGCTGTATCTGCGGCTAATGTATCGTTCACGGACGCCGTGTCGCGATACAGTCCGGCAGTTGTTATGTCTTCGGGTCTGTCGTATGATTTGTAGATGTGGCAACTGCTCAATAAAGCAGTTGCGCACATCAGGCATATTATTTTCTTCATAATCGCTAATCGTTAATCACTATTTTGTATATTGTTCAATCTCAGGTTCTGCATCCGAGTTGTCCACATCTTCCCATTCCATCGGTTTGAATTTCTCCTGCAAGTACTGGAATGCCACGAACAGTGCGGGCACTATGAAGATTTGCAGAATCATACCGATTAACATACCGCCGATGGCAGACGTACCCAGCGTACGGTTACCGTTGGCACCCGCACCGGAAGCAAACATCAGCGGAAGCAGGCCGACAATCATTGCCAATGACGTCATCAAGATAGGACGCAGACGGGCTGCAGCACCCAATACGGCTGCCCAGGTGATACTCATACCCATTCTGCGGCGTTCGAGGGCAAACTCTACAATCAAGATGGCATTCTTGGCCAACAGACCCATCAACATGATGAGGGCAATCTGCATATAGATGTCATTGGACATCGTGCCCAGAATCATCTTCAGTGCCGGGATACTGCCCAATGTACCTATACCGCTTACAAAAAGGAAGCTACCCAGCAGACCGAACGGCACGGACAGCAATACGGATAAAGGTAGGATGTAACTTTCGTACTGGGCACTCAGCAACAGATAAACGAATACGAAGCACAATATGAAGATGAGTCCCGTAGTGCTTCCACTCGTTTCGGCCTCTTCACGCGCCATACCTCCCAGCTCGTAACCGAAACCGGCAGGCAGGTTTTCCTGCGCCACTTCGGCAATGGCTTGCAGAGCTTGACCGGAAGTGTAGCCTGATGCGGGAGCCACCATCACTTTCATGGAAGTGTAAAGGTTGAAACGGCTGATGACGTCAGGACCATATACTTTCTTGATGGAGATGAATTGCGTGATAGGTGCCATTTCGTTGCCGTTGCGCACCTTGATGCTCTGTAGTGTTTCCATATTCTTGGTAGCGTCAGGTTCGGCTTGTACCATTACGCGGTACATCTTACCGAAGCTATTGAAGTTGGAAGCATACAAACCACCGTAATATCCCTGCAAGGTAGTCAAGATGTCATTGGGGCTGATGCCTGCTTTCTTACAAGCGGCAGCATCAATGTCCAGCTGGTATTGCGGGAAGTGGGGGTTGAAGGATGTCTTGGCAGAGTTGATTTCAGGGCGTGCTTCCAGGGCTGCGGTATAGTTGTTCACCACGTCGAAGAAGTGGTTCAAATCACCACCCGTCTTGTCCTGCATGTTCAACTCGATGTCACTTGAAGCCGAGTAACCCGGAATCATAGGTGGAGCGAAGAACAATACCTGCGCTTCCTTGATAATCTTCTGGGCACGCATGTATAATGTGGCATAGACAATGGTAGAGTTCTGCATGGTGGAGCGTTCTTCCCAGTTCTTCAGCTTGATGATGATAGAACCATAGGAAGGACCTTGTCCACCCAGAAAACTATAACCGGAAATGACGGTACGCGATTCTACTGCAGGGTCGGCAGCAACCAGACTGTCTACGCGATTCAGAACCTCTTGAGCACGTTCTTGTGAAGTGCCGGGAGGCAAAGTAACGGCACCCATAATGGTACCGGTATCTTCGTTGGGCACCATACCGGTAGGAGTAATCTGCATGAAAACACCCAGCAATACGATGGAACCGATAACCAATCCTGCCGATAGCCATCGTTTTTGGATGAAGAACAGCACTTGTTTCTTATACTTGCCCAAGATACCGTTGTATGAGTCATTGAAGGAGTGTTTGAACTTGTCGGTAGTCATGCCTGCCAACGCCAGCACACTGATGATAATCATCAAGCTGCACAGAATGGGGTGTTCGCTGAAGCTGAACAGACCGAAAATCATGCCCAGAATAGCTACCGTCACGAAGAGCAACGTGATACCTGGGCGCATCAACCGACCGAGAGAGTCGACATAACGAGCAAGCATAATCTTGCGCGCTTCCTTGGCGGCAACGCCTACACGCTCTTTCAGACTTTCGTGTCCTCCATTATGAGGTTTCAAGAAGATAGCACACAGAGCAGGACTCAGGGTCAAGGCGTTCAAAGCCGAGAAACCGATAGCAATAGCCATGGTCAAACCGAACTGACGGTAGAAAGTACCTGCTGTACCTCCCATGAAGCTCACAGGGACGAATACGGACATCATGACCAGCGTAATGGAGACGATAGCGCCGCCCAACTCACTCATGGCGTCAATGGAAGCTGTACGGGCTGATTTGTAACCCTGGTCCAGCTTGGCATGGACGCCCTCGACGACGACGATGGCATCATCGACCACAATCGCAATGGCAAGTACCATGGCCGAAAGGGTCAGCAAGTTGATACTGAAACCGATCAGCTTCAATACGAAGAAGGTGGCAATCAATGCCACGGGAATGGCGATGGCGGGAATCAACGTAGAACGCATATCCTGCAGGAAGATATACACCACGATGAACACCAGGATAAAGGCTTCGATCAATGTCTTGATTACCTCATGGATAGAGGCGAAGAGGAAGTCGTTGGCACTCTGTGCAATGTTTATCTTCAAGCCGGCAGGCAGTTTGCTGGAATAGTCGTCCAGCAGGGCCTCGATATCCGAGATGGTTTGTGTGGCATTACTGCCTGCCATTTTGTAAATGATGCAACATACGGCTTTATGTCCGTTAACCATATTGTTGAATCCATATGACAGACGACCCAGTTCCACATTTGCTACATCCTTCAGACGGAGTATTTCACCGTTTTCCAAAGCTTTGATGACAATGTTCTCGAACTCTGTAGTCTGTTGCAGACGTCCTTTATAGCGCAGGGTATATTGGTAAGTTTGGTTACCGCGCTCACCCAACTGGCCGGGAGCCGCTTCGATGTTCTGTTCGCTCAAGGCGGCAACCACATCGTTGGGGATAAGTTTGTATTGGGCCATTACATCAGGTTTCAGCCAGATACGCATGGAGTAGTCCTGTCCCAATACCATGGCATCACCCACACCGTTGACACGTTTCACCTCAGGGATAAGGTTGATGTTGGCGTAGTTTTCCAGGAACTCGATGTTGTACTGGTCTTTTTCATCATAGATGGAGAATACCATCAACATGGAAGTCTGGCGTTTACGGGTGGTTACACCGATTTTGGTAACTTCGGCAGGCAGCAAGCCTTGTGCCATGGAAACGCGGTTCTGCACGTTCACCGCTGCCATATCGGGGTCGGTACCTTGCTTGAAGTAGATGGAGATGTCGCCCGAACCGCTGTTGGTGGCGCTCGAACTCATGTACATCATATTTTCCACACCGTTAATCTGGTCCTCCAACGGAGCGATAACGGAGTTCAGCACCGTTTGGGCATTGGCACCTTGGTAAGTTGCACTTACCGATACGGTAGGGGGGGCAATGTCCGGGTATTGGGTGATAGGCAAGGTCGCCAGACCAATAACTCCTAAGATTACTATCAGGATGGAAATTACCGTTGATAGTACCGGACGGTTAATAAATCTATCTAGTTTCATTTTATTTAGTGATTAGGGGTTAGTGATTAGTGATAAGCTCGTGTGATATAATGGCGCAGCCGCTTATCATTAATCACTAACCGTTAAACATTAATTGAATGCCGTTTGAATGTTACCTTCTTTCTGGTCTTTCAAGGCCTTCTGGTATTCGGCTTCCTTTTCAGCAGGCGTAATAGGTGTGATGGATTGTCCGTCCTTCAGGTTCTGTACCCCTTCGATAACGATTTTATCGCCTGCTTTCAAACCTTCCGTCACGTAATAATACTTGCCATCGTCTAAGCTGAACACTTTGACTTCGGTATTTTTCAACGTATTGTCCGGTTGCAGAACGAAAACGAACTGCTTGTCCTGGATTTCGGTAGTGGCGGCCTGTGGAATCATGATGACATCATGCAAAGGGTTGGGGAATACCACATTGCCGGTGCTTCCGCTACGCAACACGTTGTGCTTGTTGGGGAAGAGGGCACGCATGGTTACCGAACCGGTAGTTTGGTCAATGACTCCGCTGATTGTCTCCACGCGGCCACTGTCGGCATACATGGTTCCGTCGATGAGCTGCAACTGTACATCCGGCATCTTTTCCAGAATTTCCTTGATGCTGCCGCCTTCACGAATTTGTGACAAAAGTTGGCGTTCGGTCATGGAGAAATAGGCGTACATTTCGGAGATGTCGGCAACGGTAGTCAGCGGGCTGGCTACGGAAGGACTAACTAGGCTACCTACGCGGTAGGGAATGCTACCTACTACACCGTCACTGGGGCTGGTTACACTAGTGTATGACAAGTTGTTCTTGGCATTGACCAATTGGGCATTGGCTTGTGCTAGTTGCGCCTTTGTCTGTGCCAGTTGGTTTTCGGCCATTTTCAAATCGTAGTCACTGATGATGTTTTTCTTGTTCAGTTCACGTTTGTTGTTTACAGTCAGTTCTTGTGTGTTTACGGCAGCTTTGGCTGTTTCAACAGCAGCTTTGGCCGAATTTACGGCTGCCTGATACTGTACGGGGTCGATGCTGAACAACACTTGTCCTTTGCGTACTGTTGCGCCTTCGTCGACGTGCAATTTTGTGATGAAACCGCTCACCATCGGGCGAATTTCTACATCTTGTTTACCCTTGATAGTAGCAGGGTAGCTGTTTGTCAAGTTGGCAGTGGTGGTTTTTGCCTCAATCACTGCAAATTCGGGAGCTTTACCCGTTCCTTTGTCGCCTTGTCCGCAACTGCTGAGCAGTGCCAGGCAACATGCCAATAATACTAATCTACTCTTCATACTCTTTTTGTTCTCTGTATAATTTTATATTCTTCTTTTTTCGATTCTTGAAAGGCGTTTTGGTGTGCAATTCATAATTTAGAAATAAGGCAGGAAAAAGAAAACTGAATACTCCTATTCAGTTTTTCGTCTGCAAAAATATTCTTTTCTTAGTATATAAGGTGTGAAACAGTTCCTTTTTTAACTATGTTTCATACATAGATGAGAACAAAAGGACATTTTTTGATTAAAATACTGTAAAGCATACCGCTAATTGGCAGATAACCTTTATTTTTGCAGCATGTTAGAACGTAAACGCCATACTAAAATGAGGCCGCTTTTCCGCAGGTTGTTGGGGGGTGTTGCCATAGCTGCCGCACTGTATTCTTGTGCCAGTGTGGGCCGTATTGAAGGAGGACCTTATGATGAGACTCCTCCGCGTTTTATTTCCGGTACTCCCACGCCCGGTGCACTCCATCACAATAAAAATAAACTTTCCATTGAGTTCGATGAATTTATCAAGCTTGACAAGCCGAATGAGAAGATTGTAATATCCCCTCCGCAGGTGCAGCAGCCCGAAGTTAAGTCTAATGGGAAGAAGGTGGTCATCACCCTGCAGGATACATTGAAACCCAATACCACTTATACATTCGATTTTGGTGATGCCATCCAGGACAATAATGAGGGGAATCCCTTAGAGAATTTTTTCTATTCTTTCTCTACGGGCGACCGCCTCGACTCTATGGCTGTGGCCGGCACAGTGCTGAATGCGGCTAATCTTGAACCGGTGAAAGGGATGCTGGTCGGCCTGCATGCCAATCTGACCGACTCTGCTTTTACCAAACTTCCTTTTGAGCGGGTGGGGCGCACGGACAGTCGCGGACGCTTTTCTATCCGTGGAGTGGCTCCCGGCAAGTATCGCATCTATGCCTTGCAGGATGCCGACCAGAATTTTACCTATTCTCAGCCGACGGAAGTGATAGCTTTCAATGATTCCATCATCATTCCTTCCATGGAAGAACGCATGCGCCAGGATACGACCTGGATAGACTCGCTGACAGTAGATACGGTTGTAGAACGTCAATATACCCACTACCTGCCAGACGATATCCTGTTGCGTGCTTTCAAGGAGCTTTCCTTCTCGCAGCGTTTCTTGAAGGCCGAACGGTTGACTCCGGAGAAGTTTTCGCTCTATTTCACTGCTCCGGCAGACACGTTGCCTTTATTGAAAGGATTGAACTTTAATGAGGAAGATGCGTTTGTTATAGAACAGCCTACCGGCCGGAACGATACGATTCATTATTGGATAAAGGATTCCCTGCTCTATAAGCAGGATTCCCTGAAAATGAGTATCACCTATTTGTATACGGATAGCCTGAAACAACTGGTGCCCCGTACCGATACTTTGAATGTGTTGGCGAAGTTGACATACGACAAGCAGCAGAAACAGAAGCAGGAAGCGAAGGAAAAGGAACAGAAAGAGCATGAGAAGAAAAAGAAGAAGTTGAAAGAAGGTGAGGTGGAAGAGCCCGAGCCGACGGAATTCCTGGCTGTAGATGTGTATGCCCCTTCTGCAATTGATGTATATGATTATCTTACTCTGTCGTTTACGGAACCGGTGGCAAGCATAGATACCGCCGCTTTCCATCTGAAACAGAAAGTGGACTCGTTGTGGCAGGATATCCCGTTCGACTTTATGCGCGACTCTTTGGACTTGAAGCGTTATAATCTGTTTGCCGAATGGGTACCCGGTGAAAGCTATACATTTGAAGTGGATTCTGCTGCCATACGTGGGTTGTACGGGTTGTTTTCCGATAAGATAAAGAAGGACTTCAAGGCCAAGAAGCTGGAAGAGTACGGGCAGATATTCTTTAATGTGCATGGAGCAGACTCTCTGGCTTTTGTGGAACTGCTGGACGGTCAAGACAAAGTGCTGCGCACGGTGCCGGTGGTGGATGGGAAAGCCGATTTCTATTTTCTCAATCCGGGCAAATATGGAGCGCGGCTGATAAATGATACGAATGGGAATGGCGTCTGGGACACAGGGAATTATGCCGAGAAGCGCCAGCCTGAAATGGTTTACTATTATCCGATGGTTTTGGAGCTTAAGGCAAACTTTGATTTGACGCAGGAATGGAATATTAAGGCCAAGTCTCTGGATAGGCAGAAACCGGACGAACTAAAAAAACAAAAGCCAGATGAAGACAAGAAAAAGCAAAACAGGAACAAAAATAACCGCAGTGGCAATAGCAGCCGCAATAGTGGTAGGGGCTATAGCTATTAGGCGGAAGCAATTGTTCGTTCTATTGATGGTGGGAGCAGTCTGTTTGGGAGCCTCCCAGTCTGTTCAGGCCCAATGTGCTGCAAAGAATGAAGCTTTTCAGTCGGGCGAGCACGTCATGTACGATTTATATTTCAATTGGAAGTTCATTTGGAAGAAGGTGGGGCTGGCAAGCCTCACTACCAATGCCACGACTTACCATTCCGAGCCTGCATTCCGCTTTAACTTGCTTTGTGTAGGCAGTAAAAAGACCGATTTTTTCTTCAAGATGCGCGATACGCTGACTTGTTATGTCAGCGACAAGTTGGAGCCACTCTATTTCCGCAAAGCGGCAGAGGAGGGAAGCCGCCATACGGTGGACGAGGCCTGGTTCTCCTACTCGGACGGACTGGCGAATGTAAAGCAGAGACGCACTTGGCACAATCCCGTGCGTGAGGCTCAGGAGATGGAATACAGTGATAGTCGCTGCATCTTCGATATGTTGAGCATTTTGGCGCAGGCGCGCTCCTATGACCCTAAAGACTACAAGGTGGGGCAGAAGATACTCTTTCCCATGGCCACGGGGCGCAGGGTAGAAGAGCAGACGTTGATTTACCGCGGCAAGGAGGAGGTCAAGGCGAATAACGACACCATTTACCGCTGCTTGGTATTCTCTTTTGTAGAGTACAAGAAAGGTAAGGAGAAGGAGGTCATCACCTTCTTCGTATCCGATGATAAGAACCACCTTCCCATTCGCTTGGACATGTATTTGAATTTCGGTTCGGCCAAGGCATTCTTCAAGAGTGTCCGGGGCAACCGCTATCCGATGACGTCTGTGGTAAGGAAAAAGTGATGTTATCCCCTTTTCTAAATACACTGGATTCGAAAGTGGCAATCAGTTTTCCCTCCTGGTTGGTGACGTCGATCTGGTAATATCCGGTGGTGCGGCCGATGTAGCGTTCGCGCGCTTCGGCATACAGCACATCGCCCGGTCCGCTGCTGCGCAGGAAGGTGATATTGGACGAAAGAGAGAAGGCCAATGTTCCGTGGGAGTTGGCTGCTGCTGCCAGTGCCAGGTCGGCAAGGGTGAAGATGGCACCCCCTTGCGTACGGCCTCCCGCATTGAGATGCTCTGCCGTGATAACCAGGCATGCCTTGCTGTATCCTTCCTTTATTTCTATCAGTTCTACGCCTGCATTCGTGGCGAAGCGGTCGTTCTTAAAAAACTCTTGTGCGGTCATGAGGGGTAATGATTAATGTTTAGTGATTAATGATTAATGGGTGGAAAATATGTGCTTCCGGACGCAAAAGTAACGATTTTAGCCATTAATTGAATTATTTAGGCGGGTCAAATCTGTACACTTGCCCTACTTTTGCAGCAGGAAAAATCATAAACTCTTAATAAATAAATCCCTTATTATGAAAACAGTCCTCACTACATTGGGAATCTCCCTCCTTGTATTGGCAGGTTGCGCAGGGCAAAAGCAGGCTGAAAGCAACTTTATCCAAGAAAACATTGATAATGCTGTGGCTCAGGAGACAATTCAGACAGACATTATCGAGAAATCCGGTAAAATCCTTAATCCCCGTACCATTGATAAGGATGGGAACATTGTCTATGTACCTATCGACGATTGGTGTTCCGGTTTCTTTCCCGGTAATATCTGGCATATGTACGAGTTGACCGGTGACCAGAAGTGGCTGCCGCTGGCAGAGAAGTATACCGAGGATTTGGATTCGGTACAATACCTCACCTGGCATCATGATGTGGGCTTTATGATTGGCTGCAGTTACCTGAACGGATACCGTTTTGCGGGTAAGGAAGAGTACAAGCCGGTCATCATACAGACGGCCAAATCGTTGTCTACCCGTTTCCGCCCTGCAGCAGGCGTACTTCAATCATGGGATGCAGATAAGGGATGGCAGGCTGAACGTGGCTGGAAATGTCCCGTTATCATTGATAATATGATGAACCTCGAACTGCTGTTCGAAGCTTCCAAGCTGTCGGGCGACTCCACTTTCTACAACATAGCCCGGAAGCATGCCGATACGACTATGGCTAACCATTTCCGTGAGGACAACAGCTGCTATCATGTGGTGGATTATGACCCCGAAACCGGTGAAGTCCGTAAGAGACAGACTGCACAAGGCTATGCCGACGAGTCTGCTTGGGCACGTGGACAAGCGTGGGCCTTGTACGGCTATACCATGTGCTATCGCTATACACACGATGCCAAATACCTGGAACAGGCTGAAAAGGTCTACAACTTTATCTTCAACAACAAGAATCTTCCGGAAGACTTGGTTCCCTACTGGGATTTCGATGCTCCCAATATCCCGAATGAACCTCGCGATGCTTCGGCAGCTGCCTGCACGGCGTCCGCCCTTTACGAGCTGAGCACTTATCTGCCGGATAAGGGATACAAGGAAACCGCCGACCGGATTATGGAAAGCCTTGCTTCTCCTTCCTACCGTGCCAAGGTGGGTACCAACGGCAACTTCATCCTGATGCACTCTGTGGGCAGTATTCCTCACGGTGCGGAGATTGATGTACCGTTGAACTATGCCGACTATTACTTCCTGGAAGGATTGATGCGTAAAAGAGACTTGGAAAAATGAAAACTCAATTAAATATTTTGTTAGGTGGTTTAGGTTTGTTCGCCTTGCAGGGCTGTAAAGCCCCGCAGGCGGAACAATCCGTCCAGCCGAATGTCATTTACGTTTTTCCCGACCAATACCGTAACCAGGCGATGGAGTTCTGGGGCCAGGAAGGTTTTCGGGAGAAAGTGAACTTTCGGAATGACCCGGTGCATACCCCACGCTTGAATGATTTTGCCCGGGAGTCGGTGGTATTGACATCTGCCATGAGCAACTGCCCGTTGAGCAGTCCCCACCGTGGTTCTCTGTTGACGGGAATGTATCCTAATAAGAGTGGTATTCCATTGAATTGCAATTCGAGCCGTCCCATCAGCTCCCTGCGTGAGGATGCTGTGTGTGTGAGTGATGTTTTCTGCAATGCCGGATATGACTGCGCCTACTTTGGCAAACTGCATGCCGACTTTCCTACCCCCAACGACCCCGAACGTCCCGGACAGTATGTGGAAGACCGCGTACCTGCATGGGATGCCTATACATCGAAAGAACGTCGTCATGGGTTCAATTACTGGTATTCTTATGGTACCTTCGACGAACACAAGAATCCGCATTACTGGGATACGGAAGGCCGTCGCCACGACCCGCGCGAGTGGTCGCCGTTACACGAATCGGGCAAGGTGGTGTCTTATCTGAAGAACGAGGGGAATGTACGCGACCCGAAGAGACCTTTCTTCATTATGGTAGGCATGAATCCTCCCCATAGTCCGTACCGTTCTTTGGACGACTGTATGGAGGAAGATTTCAATCTCTATAAAAACCAGCCTCTGGACAGCCTGCTCGTCCGTCCGAATGCCGACTCCAAGATGCTCAAGGCAGAGAGTGCACGCTACTACTTTGCTTCTGTGACGGGTGTCGACCGTGCTTTTGGTCAGATACTTGATGCCTTGAAGGAACTCGGGCTGGACAAGAATACCATTGTCGTGTTTGCCTCCGACCATGGAGAGACCATGTGTAGCCAGCATACGGAAGACCCGAAGAATTCCCCGTACTCCGAGTCCATGAACATTCCTTTCCTGGTGCGTTTCCCCAATAAGATTAAACCCCGCGTGGACGACTTGATGCTTTCCTCGCCGGACATCATGCCTACCTTGTTGGGCCTTGCCGGCCTTGCCGACTCTATTCCGGCTGAGGTGCAGGGACGCAACTATGCACCGCTTTTCTTCGATGAAAAGGCAGATATTGTACGTCCTACCGGTGCTCTTTACATCCAGAACTTGGATGGTGAGAAGGATGCGGAAGGTATGGTCCGTTCTTATTTCCCTTCATCGCGCGGCTTTAAATCGTCGCGCTACACGCTGGCGCTCTACATTGACCGCGAAAACCATAAGCTGGTCAAAAGCTTGTTGTTTGACGATGAAAAGGATCCGTATCAGATGAATAACCTTTCTTTGGAAGAAAACCAAGAAGTCGTAAAAGACCTTTGCGCAGAGATGGGCAAAGTATTGAAAGAGATTGATGACCCTTGGTATAAGGAAGGCATCTTGAAGGATATGATACCTTATTGATTGGAAATGGGTTATAGATAATCCTCCATAAATTGTTTGAACGTTTTTTGCGACCCGCTTCGACTGATAGTGAACTATTTGTCGGAGCGGGTTGTTTGATTCAGAATAGAATAAATTTACCAATACGTATTTAAGTAAATGATGGAGATGAAGTATAGACTATGGGCTTGTCTGTTGTTTTTGCCGATGGTTCTTTGGGCGTCCGGGCGTCCGAAAGTGGCTGTCGTACTCAGTGGGGGTGGCGCCAAAGGGACGGCGCATATCGGTGCTCTGAAAGTAATTGAAGAAGCGGGTATCCCTATAGATTATGTGGTAGGTACCAGTATGGGGGCCATTGTGGGAGGTTTGTATTCTATCGGATATACCCCGCAGCAATTGGACAGTATGGTGAATGCCCAGAACTGGAAATTCCTACTCTCGGATGCACCCAATCCTAAGGATGTGTTGCTGGACGACCGGTTGAAGTCGGAGCGCTATGTACTCTCTATTCCGTTTTCTTTGAAATCTGCCGCTGTTTCGGATGCGGGTATCATAAAAGGGAAGAACCTGGCACGTTTGTTCTCCACGTTGACAGAAGGTTACCAGGATTCCGTGGATTTTAGCCGTTTTCCTATTCCGTTTGCCTGCGTATCGGAAAATCTGGTGAATGGTAGTGAAGTAGTGTTCCGTGAGGGAATACTGGCTACTGCCATGCGTTCCAGCATGTCCATTCCCGGTGTGTTTGCTCCGGTAGACCTGGATGGAATGGTGTTGGTGGACGGTGGAATGGTGAATAACTATCCGGTAGATGTGGCGCTTGCCATGGGGGCCGACTACGTTATCGGGGTGGATGTGCAGAGCCCGCTGCTTAAGGCTTCCGAGCTGAAATCGGTGAAAGACATCTTCGGGCAAATCATCAATCTGCAAGGAGAGAAGAAATATCGTGAGAATCTGCGTAATACCGACGTACTGATAAAGGTGGATGTCTCCGGCTATTCGGCTGCAAGTTTTACCAAAGAGGCCATCGATACTCTGATGGTGCGGGGAGAACGTGCTGCCATGGACAGTTGGGACGGACTGCTTGCTCTGAAACGGAAGCTGGGGCTTGCAGACGATTATCAGCCTCGCCGTCCGGGACCTTTCCGCTTGCCCGGCGTGGCTGTTGATAGGGAGATTCCCGTTGATTCCCAAATAGCCGTCCCTGCTGTGCGGGAGAACAAGCTGAATGTCGGTTTTCGCTTTGATACGGAAGAACTGGCGGCGTTGCAGGCAAATACGGACTTCTATTTCGGCCGGCAGCGCGAGTCGCTGGTCAGCCTTACTGTCCGTCTGGGCAAGCGTACACTGGCACGACTCGGATATAGTTACCAGTGGGACGGTGGATGGCAGGCGGGACTTGCCTATCAGTTCGACTATAAAGATATGAATATTTACAATGAAGGCAAACGGGCACTGGATTTGACTTTTACACATCAACTGGTCCGTATGGGGGCGGCGAAGGACTGGAACAATATCCAGGTCAGTCTGGGCATTGACTTTGATTACTACCACTATCATGATTTGCTGTCGCTCGACCCGTTGGCTTCGGCACTGTTTGAAAATTCGTCCTTATTCAGTTACTTTGCCGGACTTGTGTTCAACAACTTGAATGAGAGGAGCGCCCCTACAAAAGGCATGTCGTGGGCGGTATCCTATCATCTCTATACGGATAACTTCTTCCAGTATAAGGACAACAATCCTATTTCTGTTTTCGATGCCCGTTGGCAGGGATGTTTCTCTCCCTCGAGTAAGTTCACTGTCACTCCTTCGTTTTATGGACGCGTATTGTCCGGAAGCGGTAATTATCCTTTTGCCATCATTAATATGGTGGGGGGAACCATACCGGGGCGCTATATGCCACAGCAGATACCGTTTACGGGCATCAACCGTGCGGAACTGTCACAAGCCGCACTGCTGGTTGCAGGGCTGAACCTCAGACAGCGTATCTTGAAAAACCAGTATATATCAGTGATGGGCAGTTATGGGCGAAACTCCGGGAAGTTTCATCAGATTCTTGACTCTTCCGAATCGGCTGATATGGCAGGGGTAGGCATCGGCTATATGTACAAGAGTTTTCTGGGACCAGTGGAGATACAGTTGAACTGGTCTAATCAGACGAAGAAACTAGGGTGGTATGCTGGGTTCGGATTCGTATTCTAACGAGGATATATCAAAATATTACATGGATTTTATTTTTCAGACAAAAGAACAGAAGAACAAGAGAAAAATATATTCTTTTGTTCTTCTGCCTAAAACTTACCCCAATCTGTATGATTCTGCGGTGAGTTATGATACTTTCATTATTTATTCAGCTTCCATTCGCTTCCGTCCTTACCGTCTTTAATCTCGAAACCGAGTGCGGTGAGTTCATTACGGATTTTGTCGGATGTGGCCCAATCTTTGTTGGCTTTTGCCTTTGAACGCTCTTCCAATAGCATGTCCACTACTTTGCCGAAGGCGGCTTCACGCTCTTCGTTGGAGGCGTTGTCTTCTTGTAATCCTAAGATGTCGAAGCAGAAGAGGTGGAAGGTTTCCTTCAATTCTTTCAGGTCTTCGGCTGTGATGGAATCGTTTCCAGCCAGGATATTGTTTACCATCTTGGCGCCGTCGAAGAGGTGGGCGATGACAATCGGTGAGTTCAAGTCATCATTCATGGCTTCGTAACACTTGGCACGCAGGGATTTCACATCTATGGTGGAGGTTGCAGCAGGGGTAATCTTGTCCAGTCCATGTACAGCATCCATCAGCCTTGCCAATCCCTTTTCGGCGGCTTGCAGCGCTTCGTTGCTGAAGTCTACCGTACTGCGGTAGTGGGCTTGCAGGGTGAAGAATCGGATGGTCATTGGGCTGTAGGCTTGCTCCAGCATGGGGTGCGTGCCTTTGAAGAGCTCTTCCAATGTGATGAAGTTACCGTAAGACTTACCCATTTTCTGTCCGTTCACGGTCAGCATGTTGTTGTGCATCCAATAATGTACCATATCTTCTCCTTGGGAAGCTACGGATTGTGCAATCTCGCATTCGTGATGCGGGAAGATAAGGTCCATACCGCCACCATGAATGTCGAAGTGCTCGCCCAAGTATTTCTTTCCCATGGCTGTACATTCGGCGTGCCAGCCGGGGAAGCCGTCGCTCCACGGGGAAGGCCAACGCATGATGTGTTCCGGTTGCGCACATTTCCAGAGAGCAAAGTCTGCGGGATTGTGCTTCTCGCTCTGTCCATCCAGTTCGCGGGTGGTGTTGAGAACATCATCCAGGTTGCGTCCGGAGAGCTTGCCGTAGTGATGGTCCTTGTTGTATTTTTCTACATCGAAATAAACGGAACCTTCACTTTCATAGGCATATCCGTTCTTCAATATCTCCTTTACAAGTTCTATCTGTTCGATGATGTGGCCGCTGGCATGTGGCTCGATACTGGGAGACAGCACATTCAATGCATCCATCGCCTTATCATATCTGCGGGCGTAGGACTGTGCCACTTCCATTG
>OWIO01001550.1_pt1 | contig 17236 bp, 18 predicted proteins | sample 1733011 | NCBI WGS metagenome assembly OWIO01 (sample SAMN05065779, study PRJEB22554) | human gut metagenome | biome: ENVO:2100002; feature: ENVO:00000062; material: ENVO:00002003 | host: Homo sapiens | place: USA | reverse complement strand
CCGTGACCAAGGTTTTTACCACGGGGTGTCCAACTTGTTATTGCAATTTGCGTTTATTTTTTAGTTTTATTATCCCCCAAATGCCGGCGCATTTCAAGACGTTCTTCCTTTGCCGCACCTACCGGGCGGTTTAAGGGCGAAAAAAAAGCGCCGTTTGTGCAACATTGTCCAGCACAGTACCCATATCGGTACCAATTGCCTTTTTTCATATTGATTGAGCACGTAAATTGCACTAAGCTTAACTTATAAAACGTTTGTTCGATGCGTTTTGCTGCCTTCGCTCTCGCTCCGCGAAGGACTAATGAATTAAATCAGGAGGTTTCAATATGTCAGTAAACAAGGTATTCGACGTTGATCTCGATATCAAGAGGCCCTCCTCACACAGGGATTTTACCGTGGTGAACGGCGACAACGGCAACAGAATCAACGTTACCCTAATGGATGGAGACAGCCCCGTAGACCTTACGGGCTGCAGGATAATCGCCGCATTTTCCCGCGCGGACGGCTCTACCTCGCTTCAGGACAGCGGAGTCCAGAACGGCGGCATCACGATTTCGCCCGACGATGCTTCCAAGGTCGCCATAGAGCTTTTTCCCGCCTCGTTCTCTCCCGGTGTTGTGGAATGCGAGCTTCAGGTATACTCCGACGCTTCCCTTTCTACCCTCGTCACCACCGCCCGCTTCAACTTTATCTGCCGTGAAGCCATAGTAAACAGCAGCACCGTGCAGGCGTCTGCCGAATACCCTCTGCTTAAAACTCTGAAGGACGGTCTCACCTCCCTCAAGGCATCGCTGGACGAGCTTATGGAGAGCGCCAAAGCTGCTGAGGAGGGCAGACAAACGGCAGAAAACAGCCGAGAGGCGCTGTATGACAAGCTTTCCAAGCTCAGGGCAACCGCTACCATGCTGCAAAGCGGCGCAGATCCTACCGCCAGAGTAACCGAATCGGACGGAGCCAAGGTGATAGAGCTGGGCATACCCGCAGGGTCTCAGGGACCTAAGGGTGAGACCGGCGAGGCCGGCCCGAAGGGCGATGCAGGCGAACGCGGCCCGCAGGGTCCTAAGGGAGACCCCGGTCAGGACGGTGCGCCAGGCAAGGACGGAGCTGACGGTAAAGACGGCGCTCAGGGGCCAAAGGGTGACACCGGTTCAGGCTTTGCCGTGCTGGGCTATTTTGCCACTCAGGCGGCTCTCGAGGCCGCCATAACGCTGCCCTATGCCGGCGACGCATACGGCATAGGCTCGGCACAGCCTTACGATATATATATCTGGGACGGCATAAACAGCGTCTGGGTAAATAATGGGCCGCTGCAAGGCGCAAAGGGCGATACAGGCCCTCAAGGGCCTCAGGGCGATACAGGCCCTCAAGGACCTCAGGGCGAAGCCGGCCCTCAGGGGCTTCAGGGCGAAGCCGGCCCTCAGGGATCTCAGGGCGAAACCGGTCCTCAGGGGCCTCAGGGCGAAACCGGCCCTCAGGGATCTCAGGGCGAAACCGGCCCTGCAGGCCCTGCCGGTCCCGTTTCTGTATTCCAGCGTTCCGTGCTTTCCGCTCCCACCTCAGTGGCGCTAAGCGACGAGTGCGAATATTACCTGACAGACGTAGGCGACATCTCCTTCACCTACCCGTCAGATACGTATTTCGAGTGCTGGATAGGCCTGAGCCTTTCATCTGCGGAAAGCCACACCATCACATTCCCCGACGGCACCTCATATATCGGCGGCACACCCGAATGGGAGGTTTCAGCGCAATACGAGATATCCGTAAAGGATAAGGTCGTTATAATAAAAAAGGTCGGCGAATAAAAAGCGTGGAGGCGGAAAACCGTCTCCACTATTTATAATTATCATCTCATCAGCCGCAGCATATCCTCCGGCGGCGGCGACACTATATGCAGCTTATCCCCTGTCAGCGGGTGCGTCAGCCACAGCTCGCAGGAATGCAGTGCCGGCCGCGCTATCAGCTCCCTGTCCTCCCTGCCGTAAAGCCAGTCTCCCGCCAGCGGATAACCTATGGCGGACATGTGCAGCCTAAGCTGATGTGTGCGGCCGGTATGCGGTATGAGCCGCAGCAGCGTAAAACCATTGTTGCATTGCAGCGTTCTGTACTCAGTAAGCGCAGGCGATCCCAAAGGTTGGATAGCACGCTTGTATCTGGAGCCCTGCTCAAAGCCTATGGGCAGCTCTATCCTGCCGCTCTCCGGCTCAACATGCCCTACGGATATGCCTGCGTATTCCCGCCTGAATTCCTCTGTGTGCATTATAAGCTTGAGCCTGTGGTGCATGTAGCCGTTCTTGGCTACCGTCATTATTCCCGTCGTGCCCCTGTCCAGCCTGCTTACCGGGTGAAAATTCTCGCCCTCCTTCAATCGCGCGGAAAATGCATTTTCCAGCGTAAGCTCCCGGGGATCCCGGGTAGAGCTGTGTACCGCAACACCGGCGGGCTTATCAATTATTATTATATCCTCGTCCTCATAAAGCACCACGAGCGGCATATCCATGGGCGTTGGCCGCACCGCCTCCCCATCGCATATCTCGGCGCAAAGCAAGTCGCCAGCCGATAAAGTAGCCGTAGTATAGGCCTTTTTGCCGTTTAAAGTTATGCCCTCCGGCCTGCGCTTAAGGCGGGATATGTGATCGTTGGACATGAGGAAGCAGCGTTTCAGCCCGCTTTCCACACTGAGGCCCGCAAGTTCATCTGTAATTTTCTCACACAGCTTCCGCACGATACTTCTCTTTTCAATTGTTTTATTTGAGTTTACATCGGACTATTATAGTATATGAAGTCCATTTAGACAATCGCCTGGCGGTAGTAAAATTTCAATCGGACTTTTTTTGAAAAAGGGGTTGCTTTTTATGTCCTGATGCCTTATAATAACATTCGTTCCGTTCCTCCTTAGCTCAGTCGGTAGAGCATGCGGCTGTTAACCGCAGTGTCGTTGGTTCGAGTCCAACAGGGGGAGCCAAGAGAAGAAGCCTTGAAACTTAGAGTTTCAGGGCTTTTTTCGTTCTTGTAATGTTGCCTAACGGGAAAAAGCACACTCTCAGGCACACTGAATTGCTCAAAATGCCCTCATTTTCTCGGAAAGAGGGAATTCTAATGGCAACAATCATCGAAAACAAGAAGGATGGCAAAGTAGTATCATATGTTTATCATCAATGCCAGTTCAGAGACTTCCATCAATATTTTCGGTGATTTGGATTATATCGTCATTCATAATCAGGAAGAAGAAACACAAATACAGGTGCGTGGACGCTATCGTGATGACTTGGATTCCCTGTATGTGTTGAATTATGACTGTGTACCTTATGTTCCTGCTGAATTTATGGGTGTAAAACTGTTCACAGAAGATAAGAAGCGGCTTTGTGAGGCACTCTCATTGCGGCAGGATGATGGGAAGAAAAAGGCATGGCCATCCACGAAAAAAGCATTGATTAATGATGGTTATACGATTACAGAGGGGCGGCAGAACAGCAAATACTATGCTATCATCACACGTTAATGCGATTCTGCCAAAATCAACTGATTCTATATAGGGATACAGCGTAAATTGGCAGTTTTCTATTCGTGGTGCTTTGTTATCAGGAACGAATAAAAATAATGAAGCAAATCTGCACAAATCCCATATACCATCCCCACCACACGTAAATTCAAGGAGCAAACGCAACAAAAGATTACTTACAAGTAGATAACAACAGGAGAAGAACAATGACAACAGAAGAATTAAGGCTATTTCAGGAATCATTGAAGTGCTTGCCATTCTGCGGCAGCAGCATAAAGGACTTTGCAGAGCAAATCAACGTAAGGCCGCACACCCTTTATAACTACATCTGCGGACAGTATCCATCAGATAAGTATTACAGATTCATCCTTTACACACTGGAAAAGGAATACCCAAACGCCATAGAAACGGCAAAGTCAATTATACAGAGAGGTTAAAAGAAATGTCATCTATTTATCCCCATGCATCTTATTATGGTAACAGTGCCTTTGTGAAAAAAGGCGAACCATTAGGAAAAAATTACTTTGACAACCCAACACGAGACTACCACGGCGGTTACGCCAGACAGCATCACGCTGAAATGCGGCAGATAGCACTGCAAACCGTTCAGGAAGTTGCACCAAAGCTTGTAGATGAAATCTGCACTGCAATATGGAATGATGCGTTGCAGCGGCTTGTGGGGGCAATAGACTATGATATAAACACTTGCGTTAGCATTGCCTTTGATGATGCAGAAAAGATATTCAAGAGCAAAGAAGCACAGAAATTTATATCTGATAAGATAGTAAATGAACTGCAAAGAGAGATAGACAAAATAGGAACGATAAAAATACGCTAACTGCCAATTTTCACTGATTCCTTATATAAAAGCAGCGTGTTTTGGCAGTGGTTTTCAGGCACACTTTAGGCACACTAAATGGTCAAAAACAGTGTGCTTTTTGTGTGCTTTTCTTGTTTTGGTGTTAAAAGTGTGGTATAATAAATATATCAAAAACTTAGAGAAACAGGGCTTTTTTGAGCATTTCCTCTTGTGCGTCCAACGTCCTAAAAACCGCAGTGTCGTTGGTTCGAGTCCAACAGGGGGAGCCAGAAAAGCCCGAAAGCACAGCGCTTTCGGGCTTTCAATTTTACAGCCGCATAGTCTTTGAACCTGCTTTAATTTAATATTCCGCCATTGCAAGCGGAGAAAAGCCGTAATTTTAGGCTACTGTTTACCGGAAAAATCAACGATTAAATATGCACTCGGATTGCACTGGCAGAAAAGCCGTTGAAGCTTTATGCAAACGGCTTTTTTCTATACCATAACACTGCGCTTGACAAAAGCGCAAAAAAGGCGTAATGTGCTTTCGGAAAATAATGTTGATTCGCGCGGCGGAACCCGCGCAGGAAAGGATGTCCCCCCTATGCTGTTGTTCATTTATATTACGAACCGCGTAGCAACCGTCTCTCCCATTCTGCAAAAAATGGCGGAACGCGGGATTCATGGCGCCACGATGGTGGACTGTGAAGGAATGCTGCAAACGCTTGCGGCTGATTCGATTGAACCGCCGCCGTTTTTCGGCTCTCTGCGCAAATTTATCAACCAGGATCATGAGCCCGGGAAAATGCTTTTTGCCGTGCTTCGGGAGGAGCAGATCGGCGTTGCAAAGTCCTGCATACACGATGTGTGCGGCAGCCTCGACAGGCCGAACGCCGGTATCATGTTCACCGTGCCTGTGACAAGCGTAGAAGGAGTCGAATAACCAATATGCAAATCATTCTATGTCTTGCGGCCGCGATGATCTGCGGTCTGCTGTTGACGCGCGTTGTCAAGCCGGTTCACCTGCCGAACGTAACGGGGTATCTCATCGCCGGTCTCATCATCGGCCCATATTGCCTTGGCATTTTTCAAGAGAGCGACGCGGCTGTCACCGATGTGCTTACGGACGTAGCGCTTGGTTTTATTGCTTTTTCTATCGGCGGTGAATTCCGGATCAGCAACATCAAGCAGATCGGCACAAGCTCCATTACCATTACATTCTTTCAAGCGTGCCTCGCTACGCTGCTCGTCGACGCCGCGCTCCTTGCTTGCGGCTTCCCCGCCCCGCTCTCACTCACACTTGGCGCAATCGCTGCCGCTACCGCTCCGGCCGCAACGCTGATGGTCGTCAGGCAGTATCACGCAAAAGGTGAAGTGACATCGACGCTGCTCCCTGTTGTCGCGATGGATGACGCCGTAGGGCTGATGCTGTTCTCCATCTCCCTTCCCATCTCGCAGGCACTTGCTTCAAACGCAGCGCTGACCGTAACGTCCATGCTGCTGCAGCCATTGCTTGAGATCGTGCTTTCGCTTGCAGTCGGCGCCGGCATTGGTCTACTCATCGCCTTGGCCATGCGATTCTTTCACTCCAAGGTGAACAGGATCAGCGTAGCGGTCGCCGCAGTGCTGCTCGGTTCCGCACTTGCTTCTATTTGGAACCTGTCCTCTCTGCTGCTCTGTATGGCCATCGGTGCGGTCCTTGTCAATCTGCGCAAGGACGCGGATGAGCTGCTTGAAATCACGGATGCGTGGACACCGCCGCTGTTTATGCTGTTCTTTGTACTTTCGGGAGCCGAGCTGGATCTTGCAGTTGTTCCTACTGTCGGACTTTTGGGCGTTGTCTATATGGTAGCTCGTAGTTTGGGAAAATACTTCGGTTCTTTCCTTGGCGCAACCATTGCCAAGTCTTCGCCGAATATCCGCAAGTATCTTGGCTTAACGCTTCTGCCGCAAGCCGGTGTTGCGATCGGCATGGCGCAAGTCGCCTTGAATGCCCTTCCGGAATACGGCACTCAGATCCAGGCGGTCGTGCTGACGGCGACGCTGATTTATGAACTGATCGGACCGGTCATTACAAAATTAGCGCTGACCGCAGCTGGCGAGATTCAGGATTCAAAGAAATCCAAGGCAAAAACGGAACAAAGCGCCGGTGGTGCGAAGTAGAGTATAAGGCAGCCGAGTATATCGGCTGCCTTTTTACTGCTGAATCACAGCTTGTCAATTCATCATCGGACTGCCATACTGAATAACATATCTATAACATATCTTTAACTTGCTCGTATTGACGGGCGCTGTCAAAATGTCGGAGCGCGTTGTGCGCGAGATGTTCGGGCTGTAATAACCATTCCTTAAAGCAAGAAAAATATAATATTCCAGGAATACAATCCTTAAATCCGTTGACTTGGTGAATAAATCGGGAGTATAATGCAGATAATAAGGTTATAGGAGGTGGAACATGATACATCGAATAGGGCGTCCCGGGTATCTTGACTGGTTGGTAAGATGGAAGGAAAAGCAAATCATAAAGGTTGTTTCGGGCGTAAGAAGATGCGGGAAGTCCACCCTGTTTGAAATGTACCGCGACTATCTGTCAGCAAACGGTGTTGAAGATAGTCAGTTCATTGTGTTGAATTTCGAGGATATAGAGTTTGAGTTTATCGATAATTATAAAATACTCTACCGATACATCGCCGAGCGTTTGCGGCCCGATAAGATGAACTACATCTTCCTCGACGAGATACAACACGTTGACGAATACGAGAAAGCGGTTGACAGCCTGTTCCTTAAAGAAAACTGCGACGTTTATATAACGGGCTCCAACGCCTACTTTCTTTCGGGAGAATTGGCAACGGTGCTTTCCGGCAGATATGTGGAGCTTCAAATGCTTCCGTTATCGTTCCGCGAGTTTAGCACGGGATTAGAGGGTACGCAAAGAGAAGGGCTGTCAAACGCCGAAAAATTCAACCAATATATCGAGCTGAGTTCCTTTCCCTATGTGCTTCGCTTTGAACTGAATAAGCGTGAAGCACGGGAATATATGCAAGGACTATATGATACCGTATTGCTCAACGACGTTGTGAAGCGCAAAAAGATTGCAGATGTCGGCATGCTAAAAAACGTGGCAAAGTTCATGCTCCACAACATCGGCAACAAGGCTTCTTCCACCAATATAGCCAACACCATGAAATCGGCCGGAAAGGGAGTGGATCAAAAAACCGTAGACAGATATTTGGACGGTTTGAAGGAGGCGCTTCTGCTATATGAGGCAACGCGCTTCAACATTAAAGGGAAACAGTTTTTAACAACGCAAAGCAAGTATTATTGCGTTGACATGGGGCTGCGGAATATGCTTGTGCGGGGCAAGGACAGCGATATAGGACATATTCTTGAAAACGTCGTGTATCTCGAGCTGATACGGCGCGGATACGAAGTATTTGTAGGAGCGATAGACGACGGCGAAGTGGATTTTGTAGCAAAAACAGATGACGGGCAGTATCTTTACTACCAAGTTGCAGCGTCTACGCTCGACCCAAACACGCTAAAGCGAGAGCTTGCCCCATTCAAGCGTATAGCGGATAATTACCCTAAAACGCTGCTTACACTTGATGAAGTGTTTTCCACAGCAGACTATGAGGGAATACAAAAGCACAACGTATTGGACTGGCTGTTAGATGAATAATTAAAAAGAAAACCACAAAGCTTCCGAGCAATCGGGAGCTTTATTTGATTGGAGGGAAAACGAATTGGAAGTGAAAATCAACCGTGAAATACGGGACTATCAGGAAAGCATATTCTTCGGGCTGAACCTGCGTCAGCTCGTTTTTTCTATCCTCGCCATTGGCGTAGCCGTCGGTATCTACTTTGGGCTGAACAATATCCTCGGAAGGCTCTTTCTATTATTCACAATTTTTTTAATATGCACAGGCCCGTTGATGGTATAAAATATAATAGATAATTGTCTGCAATATGCTTGTACTGTCGAAAGGATATCCGATGTATCGCTTTATTGCCATCCTTCTCATTTCAGCGCTGCTTCTGACAGGCTGTGCAAAAGCTGAGACGGATTCATACATACAGGTCATAGTGCCTGAGGGCGGCGGCTACGAGGCGGCAGTCACTCCCAAGCCGATGGCTTCTGCGCCCACCGCGTCTCTACCTTTGATACCCTCAGAAGCCCCTGAGGCCCCTTTCACACCGCAGCCAACAGCCTTGCCCATCCAGACAGCAAAGCCTGTTCCCTCCCTTACTGCGGCCCCTACGGCAGCGCCTACGGTTATTTTAACAGCGTCTGATGACGACTACAACTTGGGCATACTTGAGCTTGTCAACCAATACAGGCAGCAGGCGGGGCTGAACACGCTTAAATACTCGAGCAAACTGCAAAAAGCCGCGGATATTCGCGCCCGCGAGATCGTAACCCTTTTCGATCACACCCGGCCAAATGGCACCAGCTGCTCCACCGCCGTCACCGACGACGGTATAAGCTTCAGCGCATTTGGCGAAAACATATTTATGTGCAGCGGAGTGTCCAATGTTACATCAAAACTGATATTTGACGCCTGGATGGACTCTCCCAGCCACAGGGAAAACATTCTCAGGGAAGGCTTTACGGATATGTGTATAGGCATATATTCCGTTGGCGGCTCCACATACGCCGTTCAGCTGTTCGGTGCCGGCCTTTCCTGATGTATCGATATTATGCAGCAAGTATTTTTTACAGGAGGCATTGTTTATGCAAAAAATCACAAAGGCCATCGCCTTTGCCATGGCGCTTACGCTTATCATGGCAATGCTTCCCGCCTTCGCCGCGGTATTCCACAGCGACGTGCGGGTAAAGCTATCCATAGGCAGCGGCAGGTCATTTACATTCACCCCAGTAGGTGAATACACTCTAAAGGAAGCCGGCAGCAGCGTCGGAACCGACGAGCTCACCGTCGAGGCGGTGGGCAGCCGGGTATCCATAAAGCTGGGGGACAAGACCTACACCGGCCCCTCCCTTACGCTGCTTTCAAAAAACTACGGCAAGACCACCGACTATATCAGGCTCAAGAACGCGGAATACGGCACCTGCACCTACCTCGGCAACATGACCTTTGACGTGTACGAGGGCAGCATACGCGCCATAAACACGCTGCCCATCGAGCAGTACCTTTACGGCGTAGTACCCCACGAAATGAGCAATTCCTTCCCGGTGGAGGCCCTTAAGTCACAGGCGGTGTGCGCCCGGGGCTATGCCGTCGCCCGTTGCTCAAGGTACGCCGCGAGCCGTTCCTACGACCTTGTGGATACCTCCAAGGATCAGGTATACCGGGGCTACGCCAGCAAAAATACCCGCGCCATAGCGGCGGTTGACGCCACTAAGGGGCAGGTGCTGGTATATGACGGCGACATAATCGAGGCCTTCTACTCCGCCTCCAACGGCGGGCAGACCGAGCGCACCGGCAACGTATGGGAAAACGACCTCCCCTACTACACCCATGCCGACGACGTGTATGACCTGCTCAACAAGTCCAGCCTTGAAGAGAAGTCCTTTATTCCCGATGTATACGACGAGACGACAGAAAAGCTCATGGACAGCTCTGTCCTCACGGCTATAAAAAAGGCCGCCTATGCCGCCGCCGGGCAGGAGGTTGAGCTGCTCTCCACCGTAAAGGTTCTGGCCAAGGATCCCAGCGCCGAAAACGACCCGGAGCAGCGCTGCTACACTAACGTCGAGTTAACCCTGATGGTAGCGCCCAGGAGCAACCCGGAGCAGGCAGGCCAGGTTACATTCACGCTGCCATTTGAGGAGCTCAGCTTCGGCAGCTATGAGAACACGCTGGGCCAGATAGGCGCGAAGAAACGCAACCTCCGCATGTACGGCGCGGAGCGCGGCGAATACCGCACCGCAGAAAAGGAATATTCAGGCTGGTTTCTCACCCAGCGCCGCTACGGCCACGGGGTAGGTCTCTCACAGCGCAGCGCGCAGGAGCGCGCCCGTGCCGGTCAGAAGTACGAGGACATACTTGCCTTCTATTATAAAGACACGGCGCTGTACACCGTGGGCACCTACGACACCGCCCCCAGGATAAAGGCCAGCGGCTGCAAGGTCCATTCATGGGGCATAAGTGAGATAAAGCCCGGCACCACTGCGGAAAAGCTGCTGGGCAAGCTGGAGTCCGAAGGCACCCTTACCGTCATAGACAAGAAGGGCGCACAGAAGACCGACGCGTTATGCACCGGCGATTCCGTACGCAATACCTATAGTGACGGCTTTGCCATGTTCGACCTGCCCATAATAATCTACGGCGATATAGACGGCAACGGCAAAATAGACAAGGACGACATAGCCGCCCTGCAAAAGCACCTGATAAGGTCCTCCATACTGGGCGGTCCTTACCTCATAGCAGCGGACGTAAACCACGACGAAACGGTGGATATAATGGATATGATACGGCTGATACAGTACGTATCCGACGATGCAAAGATAACTCAGGAGGATTAAAAAATGAAGACTTCCATTACATATAAGCGGGTCCTGTCTCTTGTTGCCATGCTGCTTTTAGTAGCGCTCCCCGCCATGGCGTTCGCCGCTCCCGAGCTTACCGCTACGGCGGACAAGACCTCCGTCACCGCCGGCGACACCGTCGTGGTGACTGTCACCCTTGCCGGCAAAAAGCTTTCCGCCGCCGAGGGCGAATTCTCCTACGACCCCTCCCTCCTCACCTTCACCGAGGGAGACGGCGGCGCGTCAGACGGGCGCATAGCACTGGTCTCCGCCGAGAAGGACGGCGCATCCTCCCTTTCCGCCCGCATAACCTTTACAGCTGCCGGCGCGGGAGAGGCCAAAGTGGATTTCAACATAACCAAGGCTCTCAGCTACAGCGGCGAGGATCAGGGTACAGCTGCAGCCTCAGTTACCGTATCTATAGCGGCCGCTCCCGCAGTTGCCCAGGCCGCCGCCCCCGACTACGCCACCGAGGGCATACTTGCCGAGGGCATAACCGATGAGGGCGGCCAGCAGATGTACATCTGGACCAATCTCGAAAACGTGACCATACCATCCAAGTATTCTGAAACAACGGTGGATTACAAGGGACAGACCGTGCCCGCCGTATCCGTTCAGGATTCCGACGCGCCCACCCTCCTCTACCTCTCCAATGCTTCGGGTGAAAATGGAGGCTACTACATATATGACGCCGCTAAGAGCTCTCTGTACAGGTATCAGACGATAAGCTCCACCTCCCGCTCCTACATTATGCTGGAGCCGGACGGCTCCGTGCCGCTGCCCGATGGTTTTACCGAGACCACCATAACCATTGACGACAAGCAGGTCAAGGCATGGGCGGGACAGGACGCACAGGGTACCGTATACCTCATATACGGCCGCAACCCCGACGGCGAGGTGGGCTACTATGTATACAGCGAGGCTGACAAATCCATACAGCGCTACGCCGTAATGCCCGCAAGGCCCGTAAGCCCCCAGCTGCCCGCAGAAGCCGCGCCCACTCCCGGGGTGGAGGAGCCTGCGGAGCAACCCGAAAACGGCAGTAGCACCGGCATAGACCCCATCATTTTCTACGCGGCCTGCGGCGCTGCCGTACTGCTGCTTATCGCCCTCATAGCGGTGATAGTAAAGCATTCCAACGAGGAAAAACAGCGCAGGGAACGCCTTGCCAGGCGGCGTGCCCAGCGGGAAAAAGAACGTTCGGAGGCCAAGGCCAGCGTTGAGGAATAACCGATAATTATAAAGCGTCCTGTATGCTGCATATTGCAGCATACAGGACGCTTGCTTTTTGCGTATGCGTCTATGCCTGAGGCCGTTCTGACGTCCTTATATTATTCCTCTTCCTCTTCCTCTGGTAGAGTTGCGTTATGGTATACGTCCTGAACGTCGTCATCGTCGTCGAAGCGTTCCAGCATCTTCTCGATCTTCTCCACAAGTTCTTCGTCCTTAGTGGCGTCCACGGTATTCTGAGGGAACATGCCTATCTCGGCGGAGAGGAAGCTGAGGCCCTTTGCCTCAAGCGCTTCTCTTACCACTGAGAAGTCGGTGGGCGCGGTGTATATCTCATACACGTCGTCCAAAGCGTTGAAATCTTCAGCGCCGGCGTCAAGAGCTTCCATCATGAGCTCGTCCTCATCTATGGAAGCGCTGCGCTCTACCACTATGAGACCCTTCTTGTCGAACATCCAGCTTACGCAGCCGGTGGCGCCCATGCTGCCGCCGCTCTTGTCGAATATATGGCGTATCTCGGAGGCGGTGCGGTTACGGTTGTCGGTAACGACTTCTACGATTATTGCTGTACCGCCGGGGCCGTATCCCTCGTAGGTGATCTCCTCGTAGTTTACGCTGCCCATTTCGCCCGCGGCCTTCTTTATGGAGCGGGAAATGTTGTCGTTAGGCATATTGTTAGCCTTCGCCTTGGCTATGACGTCCCTCAGCTTGGAGTTGTTGTTGGGGTCGCTTCCGCCCTCTTTAACGGCTATGGCGATCTCTCGGCCTATCTTTGTAAAAATCTTGCCGCGCGCGTTATCTGCTTTTTCTTTTTTATTTTTGATATTGGCCCATTTGGAATGTCCTGACATAGTAGGTTTCTCCTCCTAAATAAATCAACGTCTCATTATAGCACCATATACGGGGATTATTCAAGTATTCTGCGCTATCTCATCGTATTTTTGCTTTAACTTTTGCATATCCTCCCATGCCTCCCGCTTCTTGGATTCGTCTCTCAGCAGCGCGGCAGGATGATATGTAGGCAGTATCCACACTCCCTTCTTTTCTTTCCACACTCCCCTGTCTCTCGTTATCCTTACATTCGGATCGTAAATGTACTTCGCCGCAGTAGCGCCAAGACATACGATTATCTTAGGCCGTATAAGGGCGAACTGCACTCTTAAATAGGGCAGGCATGCGTCGGCCTCGCTCTCCTCCGGGGTACGGTTGTTTGGCGGGCGGCACTTGACTACGTTGGCGATGTATACTTCCTCCCGCCTGAACCCTATTGCGCCTATCATCTTATCTAACAGCTGCCCCGCCCTGCCAACGAAAGGACGGCCGGACAAATCCTCATCCCGCCCAGGCCCCTCGCCTATGAACATTATAGTGGCTTTAGGGTCGCCTTCACCTATCACTATATTGGTGCGCTGCTCGCAAAGTCTGCATTTTTGACAGCCGTTAATTTCGGAATAAAGCTCTTTCCAATAGTATTTTGTCATATCCAGCCCTCTTATTATAAAAGTTATAAAAGTGAGTTTTAACTATCTTAAATGGATCTCGCATTATAATTTAGAAATATTTACATCTTTTGAAGCGAAGTAATGGTTTACAGTTCATTTTACACCACTGAGCAACAATAACACAAATAAAACTGCCCGATTTTTGAAATCCACCTATAATTTCAATTGCAAAGGCAGAGGAAATACTATATAATTAAAAATTATAGGTGGAATGGATATTAGTTTTAATCATCTTAGCACTTTAACCGTAAACAGGCAATACGGGAACAAATAATTCCCCGTTGGCTTTTGCGGATACAATACAACCAGGAGGAACAAACAACAACAATGCCGGCCGATCTGGATCTTTACAGCATATTCTGTACCGTCGCCCGCTGCGGCAGTCTCTCACATGCTGCAAGGGAGCTTTACGTGAGCCAGCCTGCCATCAGCCAGTCCATGCACAGGTTAGAGTACATGCTGGGCTGCACTCTCTTTACCCGCACCAGCCGTGGCATAACCCTGACAAGCGAAGGACGTATGCTTTACAGCTATGCCGATAAGGCAATAAGTCTCATATCAGCGGCCGAGGACAAGCTGAACCGCATGCGCACATTGCAGTCAGGCGGCCTTATGATAGGCGCCAGCGACACTCTGTGCCAGTTTTTCCTGCTGCCCTACCTTGAAAAGTTCCATACAGAATATCCCGAGGTACAGCTTCAGGTCACAAACCGTACTACCCCTGACACCGTCGAACTGCTCAAGGTCGGCAAGGTAGATATAGCCCTCGTCAACCTGCCGGTAGTAGACAGCGCCCTCTGCGTCCGCGATGTTCTCAAGGTACACGACGTATTCGTAGCTTCTGACAGGTTCGCCCACCTCAAGGGCCATAAGGTCACCATGGCCGAGCTGGCCCGTGAGCCTCTGGTACTCCTTGAGCAGGCTTCCAACTCCAGAAAATATCTGGACGACTTTGCTTCCGTCTGTAGTGTGACGCTGCACCCCGAGATAGAGTTGGGCGCTCACAGCCTGCTGGTAAACTTCGCCAAAATAGGCCTTGGCATAGCGTGCGTCACTTATGAATTCGCCAGCGAAGCCATAAACAGCGGAGAGCTGTTCAAGATAGACCTTGCAGAGCCCATGCCTTCAAGAGGCATAGGACTTATCTCTCTGGAGGGCGTACCTCTTTCCGCAGCCGCGGAGAGGTTCATCAATATCGTAATGGAAAACCGGAACGTTCAGGCCTAGCACCAGGTATATTATGGAATCAAGACAGCCGAGCAACAATCATGGAAATACCGGAAAAAAGGGAAAGCACTCGCTGCTTTCCCTTTATGGATATACGCTCTGCCTGCTGCTGTTGGGCGCGGTAGTATTTGGCCTCACATACAGTGCGGGCGGCGCTAACGTATTAAAAGACGAGGAGCTGCGCAAGGCTGAAGAGGAAGCAGCGGCGATAGAAGCCGCCAAACCTACCCCTACTCCCCGTGCAGTCTCCACCGCCACTGCGGGCAGGCTTATTCCCTTCCTCGAAAACAGCCTGTGGGGATACAAGAACACATCGGGCGAGATAGTCATACTCCCCGCCTTTTCCGCCGCAAACGAATTTGACGGCAACGTAGCCTTTGCCGCAAAGGACGGCCTGTACGGCTTGATTGACAGATCAGGCGCGTGGATAGCCGAGCCGGCATGGTCGTCGGTATCCAACTTCGCGGAGGGTATGGCAGCGGTTGAAAAGGACGGCAAGTGGGGTTATATTGACGCTTCCGGCAATATAAAGATAGACTATAGCTACAGGGAGGCCGGCCCCTTCGGCTGCGGGCGGGCCGCCGTCCGCACAGCTTCCAGCTTCGGTTACATTGACGTTATGGGCAACATTGCCATATCCGAAAAATGGTCCTCAGCCAATGTATTCTCAAATGACCTCGCCTTCGTCTCTCTGTCCTCCAAGAGCTATATAATCGACAAGGTGGGCAAGGCGCTCATAACCCTCAACGCCGGCTCTTCAGGCGAAGGCTATAAAGAAGACTTTGCCCTGATAACCGACAGCGGCGGCTGCTATTATATGAACAAATACGGCAAGAGCGCTTTCAAAAAGACATACTCCGCCGCAAAGCCCTTTTCGGGAGGATATGCGGCTGTGCGCATCGACGGGCTGTGGGGCTTCATAAATACCGGCGGCGCCACGCTCATAGCTCCTCAATACGCTGACGTCCACTCGTTTTTCGGGGGTTACGCGGCGGTTAAGAACGGCGAAGGGCTATGGGGCTATATAGACCCCTACGGCGAGCTTAAAATCGACTACCGTTACTCCGAGGCCGGTGATTTCAAAGACGGCTTTGCGGTATCTATGAAGGATGGAAGCTGGTACATAGTAGACAAGAGCGGCAGCGAAGCACTGCTGTATTAAAAAAGCGGCGAAAGCCGCTTTCAGAGTGTCAAAAAAGTGGCTGAATGCCACTTTTTTGAGTTTTACGGGTTTTGCCTCTCGCATTCGCTCCCGGGCGGCAAAATCCGCAAAGTACGAAAACCTCTGGGTTTTCATCCGTTCTGACGCACATGTCGTCAGAGCCGGATTAAACATAAGGGGCTGCGGCCCCTTATCAACCCTGGGGTTTTTTGACAGACTGAAAGCGGCGAAAGCCGCTTTTTAGTTTTGGTTTGCCTCGTATGCTTCCTCTGAAGTCCTTCCGCCATATACGCCCAGCAGCCAGTCTTCATCTCCGACTTTTACGTCTATCTCCTCATTGTCGATATCCTTTACCCTCAGCGTCACGGCAGCCGTCATTTCTTCCAGCCTGCCTGTCACCTCGCTCTCATACGCGGGCCAGTATACCTGCAGGCGTATCTCGTCCTCCGTGCCATAGACGATTGGCGTAAGGGCTTTTTCCACGTATCCGGCTCCACGACCAACGGTATCCCATTTGCCGTATTCAAATTGCAGCAGACCTTTTTTGTTCACGGTAAATGCAGCGTAGCGCTGATCTCCTCCGTTCCAGTAGCCGTATATCTTTTCCCACAATCCTCTTACGTCGTCCGCCTGGGCAGGGCTTTGATTTGATTCCCCAGCCTCCGGCGCTTCCTCAGCAGTTTCGGGTTGTACCTTTTCTTCGGGCGCTGCTGTACCAGAGGGCGCAGTAACCGTAACTTCTATTGCCGAATCCTCCTGCCCAGCACAGCCCGCGCAAAGGAGCAGCGCAAAAACAGCCGTTATAATGATGATCCCCGTGCCCTTCTTCATCGTATCCTCCGATCAAAGCTATATATCAACTAAAGCATACCCTATTATGTGCAGCTTTGGAATACCCGCAGGGGTTTTTCGGCAAAATATTTGTTTCGCCCGTGTAAAATACCCTTGCCAAACACCTTTCCTTGTGTTAGAATAGCAATGTTTGATTTTAGCATATATGCTTACTGTCGGTAAGGAGGTGTAAATACATGAGTAAGTTCTGTGAAGTTTGCAACAAGGGTGTTATGTCCGGTAATCGCGTAAGCCATTCCAACAGAAAGACCCCCCATGCCTGGGCCCCCAACATTCAGCGCGTCAGCGTAGTAGTTGATGGTACCGTCACCAAGATGAACGTTTGCACTCGCTGCCTTCGTTCCGGCAAAGTTCAGCGCAGCGTCTGATTTTCAGCCAATGCAAATATAACAGACCGATTCTCGTCGGTCTGTTTTTTATACTGTACCATCAGTTGACAAGGACACACAAGGTTTTAGGAGCCAAACAGCACGGCATA
>OWIO01001533.1_pt1 | contig 17390 bp, 21 predicted proteins | sample 1733011 | NCBI WGS metagenome assembly OWIO01 (sample SAMN05065779, study PRJEB22554) | human gut metagenome | biome: ENVO:2100002; feature: ENVO:00000062; material: ENVO:00002003 | host: Homo sapiens | place: USA | reverse complement strand
TTAACCTTTGTTTTAGAGCTGGATTTGTCATTGATGGATTTTATGAAGAATGTTTTAAAACCAACAAAGAAATTCCTATGGTAATGATAGTAAGGCTTAAGAAGGTAAAACGTGATAGCTTAAAATAAATTCAAGTTTGTCGGGTAAATAGCAAACCCAGCCGAGCCAGTCAACGGTCAAGATGAACGGCGCATATGCGCAGCCGTTGACAGCCCCGCCCGCCTTTGCTGGTAGGCAATCAAGGGGCGACAGCAAGAAGTGCCACCGCCCCGCACTATTATTCAGAAAGGGGAATTTCCATGACCGACCAGATAGCCTATCAAGAATATATCCAGCGCAGGTACAACGCCTTTTGCAAGACTGTTATCCGCTGTGCCGCCTTGGACAAGATTTTGAAGCTTAAACGGCAATGGGAACGGCAAGTTTCCCTTGACTATCTGATGAACGAGAAGTTTGTCCAGTTTGCCGCGTCGGAGCCGGACGAGGAATACCCATTTACCGTCTGCGGTCAGACCGTCCTGCTCTGCAACGCCGCCCTTGCCGACGCGATCTCTGTTTTGCCGGAGCAGACGCGGGAAGAAATCCTGCGCTATTACTTTCTGCGCCAGCCGCAGCGCGTGATCGGCGCGTGTATTGGCCGGTCACGCAGCACAGCGGGGCGGCATATCCAGCTTGCCTTGCAGCGGCTACGCGAAGAAATGGGGGTGAGCCGGTATGAGTAGACTTCTCCCCTATGAAACAATCCTCAAAGCCCGTGAGGGCGACCCAGAAGCCGTGAACGCTGTCCTGCTCCACTACGCCGGATATATCCGCTATTTCTCAAAAGTGAACGGGCAGGTCAACGCCGAGGTGGAGGACTATGTAAAGCAGCGGTTAATTGACTGTCAATTCAAGTTCCGGCTTGACGAACCACCGGACAAGTCATAAAAACTGAATACCAGCCGCCACCGACGCGGCCAGCGAAAGCAGTAAGTCTTGAAAAAGATTTACTGCTTTTTTTGTTGTCCGGCTCCGCTCCCGGCCATTTTGCCCCCTGCCGGTTGTAGTAGTAAGCGAGGAGGGAATTTTTCTGCCCTGGTGTTTGGCATTTGGAGCATTTACCCGTAGTAGAGGGCAAAGAGAAAGGATTTCTCCAACACCGGGTAGAAACCACTGCGTCCGGTGTCATTTTAGCGAAAGCGGGCAGGAATGCCCTTTACAGGATTAGTAGTAGCAGAAAAAGAGAAACAAACTTTTGTGGTTGCAGTTTTCCAAAAAAGTGGCGGACGGAAGTGAGAGAAAGTTTGCAGTCACGGAGAGCAAGTTTCTACCACGGTGCCAAAATCCGCAATTCTGCAGTTTTGCCCCTCGCGGGAAACTTGTTGGGGAGTGCCTTCCCCAAACCCTGCTCATGCGCCCTTACGGGCGAGAAAGGAGGTCACACCATGCGAAAGAAATACAACACGCCCCACCGCAGCCGCGTTGTGAAAACCCGGCTGTCCGAAGATGAGTATGCCGACTTCACAGCGCGGCTTGCGCCCTATGGTATCAGCCAGTCCGAATTTCTCCGGCAGGCGATACGGCGGGCGACCATACGCCCGGTTGTCCATGTGTCGTCGGTCAATGACGAGTTGCTTTCCGCTGTCGGGAAGCTGACAGCCGAGTACGGCAGGATCGGCGGCAACCTCAATCAGATTGCCCGGTATCTGAACGAATACGGCGTACCCTACAACACCCTTTCCGGCGAGGTACGCGCCGCCATATCCGACCTTGCCGTCCTCAAGTATGAAGTCCTCAAGAAAGTAGGTGACGCGGTTGGCAACACTCAAGCATATCAACTCTAAAAACGCCGACTACGGAGCCGCCGAGCAATATCTTCTCTTTGAGCATGACGAGTTTACCATGAAGCCCGTCCTTGATGAAACCGGCAGGCTTATCCCCCGCGAGGACTACCGGCTGTCCACGCTGAACTGCGACGGGGAGGATTTTGCCGTTGCGTGTATGCGGGCCAATCTCCGCTATCAGAAAAACCAGCGGCGGGAAGATGTGAAAAGCCACCACTACATCATCAGCTTTGACCCGCGGGACGGGCCGGACAACGGCCTGACCGTAGACCGGGCGCAGGCGTTGGGGGAACAATTCTGTAAAGAGCATTTTCCCGGCCACCAGGCCCTTGTCTGCACCCACCCGGACGGGCATAACCACAGCGGCAACATTCATGTGCATATCGTCATAAACAGCTTGCGGATTGAAGCTGTCCCGCTTCTGCCCTACATGGACAGACCAGCGGACACGAAATGCGGCATGAAGCACCGCTGCACAGACGCAGCTATGGAATATTTCAAGTCCGAAGTCATGGAGATGTGCCACCGGGAAAATCTGTATCAGATTGACCTCTTGCATGGCAGTAAGAACCGAGTGGCCGAGCGTGAATACTGGGCGCAGAAGAAAGGGCAGCTTGCCCTTGATAAAGCCAATGCCCCGATGATAGCGGACGGTATCACGCCCCGGCAAACCAAGTTTGAAACCGACAAGGCGAAGCTGCGGCAGACCATACGCAACACCCTTGACCGGGCAAGCACCTTTGACGAATTTTCAGCTTTGCTTTTGCAGTCGGGAATCTCCGTCAAGGAGAGCCGGGGGCGGCTGTCCTATCTCACGCCGGACAGAACCAAGCCCATTACCGCCCGGAAGCTGGGGGATGATTTTGACCGTACCGCCGTCCTTGCCCTTTTGGAGCAGAACGCCCACAGAGCCGCCGAACAGACCACACCCATACCCGAATACCCCGGTAGCATGACGGGGCATTTGCAGAGGGAAAAATCCGCCAAAATCGCCCCGAAACAGGACGGTTTACAGCGCATGGTTGACCGGGAAACGAAACGAGCCGAGGGCAAGGGCGTAGGCTATGACCGCTGGGCTTCCCTGCACAATCTCAAACAGATGGCGGCTACCCACAACTTTCTCATGGAGAACGGATTGCTTGACCTTGACAAGCTGGACGCAGCCGTGGAGAGCAGCCGGAAAGCCCTTTCCGAAGCAAGGGAAAGTCTGCGGGGCATTGAGCAGACCATAGCCGACAAGAAAAATCTGCGAAAGGTTGTCAGCGATTACCGCCGAACCCGCCCGACTATTGAGGAACACAAGAAGCTGAAAGGCAAAAAGACAGAAACCTACTACCGGGCAAATGAAGCAGATTTCATCATCTATGAAGCCACCCTGCGCCAGCTAAAGGTGCTTGCACCGGGAAAGAAGCTGCCTGCCATTTCCAAGCTGAATACGGAGATTGAAGCCCTCATTTCCGAGAAAAACGCAGCTTACAACACCTACCGCACCGCCAAAGCCGAGCATGAGCAGCTTGCCACCGCCAAGCGGAACACCGAGCAGATACTACACGGCACACCGAGCCGTCAGAAAAAGCACGAACAGGAGCGTTAAAAACCGACCCGAAATGATACCGAAACCATACAAAAGGCTGGGGGTATAGCTTACCCTACCCGCAACACACCCACCCTTGCAAACGGGGCTTACAGGGCAGATTTTTCCCGAAAATGACACCGGGAACATACAGATTTTGCCCCTGTCCCCTCATACCCGACCAAACCGAAGAAAGGAGCGTTTTTTCATGCCGAGAATGAGCAAGAAGCGGCGGCTGGAATGGGCGTTCTTCCTCAATGAGCGAAACCGCATTACTTTCAATGCCCTTTGCCGGGGCTGTACCCATGACTGCAAGCAGAGTTTTAGGGCTATCGTGGTACTCTGCCCCCGGTATTACTCAAAGAGATGGAAAGCCCGCCCCGCAGATAAGGAGAACCAAGATTATGTCAGATAACCGCAAATATTATTACCTCAAACTGAAAGAAAGCTATTTTGACGATGACGCTATCGTGCTGCTGGAAAGTATGCAGGACGGTATGCTGTATTCCAATATCCTCTTGAAGCTGTACTTAAAATCGCTGAAATACGGCGGCACTTTGCAGCTTGACGAGAATATCCCCTACACCGCCCAAATGATAGCCACCATTACCCGCCAGCAGGTCGGCACAGTTGAACGGGCTTTGCAAATCTTTATGAAGCTGGGGCTTGTCGAACCGCTGGACAACGGGGCTTTGTATATGAGCAATATCGAGCTTTTCATCGGTCAGTCCTCTACCGAGGGGGAGCGCAAGCGCAGGGCAAGAATGAAGATTTCAGAGCAAAAACGGCTTAGTGGACAAGTGTCCGAAGCAAAAGCGGACATTTGTCCACCAGAGATAGAGATAAAGAAAGAGATAGATATAGAGATAGAAAAAGAGAGAGAGTCAGAACCAGGACGAGCCGCTCCCGCTGCTTACGGCAGATACAAAAATGTGATTTTGACAGATACGGAGCTTTCCGAACTGCAAGCAGAACTGCCCGACAAGTGGGAGTATTACATTGACCGGCTATCCGGCTATATCGCTTCCACTGGGAGGAAATACAAGAACCATGCAGCCACTATCCGCAGATGGGTGGCTGACGATACCGCTAAAGCTGCCCCGAAAAGGGGCATACCCGATTACAGCTACAAGGAGGGAGAAAGTCTATGAAACCAGCTTTTGAAGATATGAATTTACAGATACCAGCAGTCACCGCCGAGCCGGAGGACTACACAGGTGAGGACGGTCTGCTCTACTGCGGCAAGTGCCGGACACCGAAAGAAGCCTATTTCCCGGCTGATAAGGCTACCCTGTTTGGGCGTGACCGACATCCGGCTGAATGTGACTGCCAGCGGGCGCAGCGCATGGAGCGTGAAGCCGCCGAACAGCAGCGAAAGCACCGGGACAAGGTGGAAGAACTGAAACGCCGGGGCTTTACCGACCCGGCTATGCGGGAATGGACTTTTGCCAATGACAACGGCAGAAACCCGCAGATGAAAACCGCCCATTTCTATGTGGAACATTGGGAGGACATGAAAGCCGGGAACATCGGCTATCTGCTTTGGGGCAGCGTCGGCACAGGCAAAAGCTACCTTGCCGGATGTATCGCAAACGCCCTCATGGAGAAAGAAATCTCCGTCCGCATGACGAACTTTGCCCTTATTCTTAATGACCTTGCAGCCACTTTTGAGGGCAAGAACGAATATATTTCCAACCTCTGCCGCTATCCGCTGCTTATCCTTGATGATTTTGGAATGGAGCGTGGCACAGAGTATGGCTTAGAGCAGGTCTACAATGTGATTGACAGCCGATACCGAAGCGGCAAGCCGCTGATCGTCACGACCAACCTCACGCTTACCGAGTTGCAGAACCCGCAGGACACGCCCCACGCCCGGATTTATGACCGACTGCTTGAAATGTGCGCCCCTGTCTGCTTCTCCGGCGAGAACTTCCGCAGGGAGAGCGCACAAAACAAGCTGAACCGCTTAAAGCAACTGATGAACGATTGAAAGGAGTTCGCCTATGACCGATAAAAAAGAGCATATCAGACACAGCATGAAAAGCACCGCACCCGCCGATTGCGTGACGGAAATCCGTATAGGGAACTCTGTTCTTGTCGTGTCCGGCTTTTTCAAGCAGGGCGCAAAGGAAACCGCCGCCGACAAAATGGCTAAGGTGCTGGAAGCGGAAGCTGCTACAAAATGAGGGCATGGAAAAGCGGTCATGCCCGGAAACATGACCGCTGAATGGATAAGTTAAATTTTAGTTTGTTTCTTGCAGCCGTTCGTACAGCTGACTGTCAATTTTATAAATTCCCTGATAAGGCTGTTCGATATAGTGTTTTCCGTTTTCCTCATAGGCAAAAATGGTACTTGTTCCTGTTTCAAACTGAAAATCAATCTTGATATAACTTTCAGTCTGCGGAAAATCTTGAACACTTTGCTTACTGGTTGGTTCAGAACTGGAAATGTCAGAAATTATTTCACTTATCCAAGCTGTGTCTGAATGATTTGTGGTGTTTTCCCCAACAGTTACATCAACAGATGTAATGTCGCTTGTTTGGGGCAACTGAATGGGAGCAGCTTTTTTCCCACACGCAACTAAAGTTAAAATGCAAGTCAAACATAAAAACAAAGAAATATATTTTTTCATAAGCCTTTTACCTCGCTAATTCAATTTTTGCCATTATAACACAGCAGAATGAAATGGACTATCAAATAAAAGTAAAATATTTATGAAGTTGAATCTGCGTGATAACCCTAACACAAAAAAACGTCATTTTGACGGGCGGTAAAGAAGCACTTTTACACTTTGCCGCTATACAAGCCGCCCCGCTGTATGGTACAATCGAAGTACGGAATAGTGGGGCTGGCTGTCGGAAACGGAGGAAACCATGTTAAGACAGACAACCCAAAACCTTATTACCGCCCTTTATCCGAGATTATCCCATGAAGATGAACTGCAAGGGGAAAGCAACTCTATATCCAACCAAAAGCGCATTTTGGAAACCTACGCCAAGCAGAACGGCTTTACCAATCTCTGCTGGTACACAGATGACGGTTATAGTGGTGCGAACTTCCAAAGACCCGGATTTCAAGCCATGCTTGCAGACATTGAAGCCGGGAAAGTCGGCACAGTCATCGTCAAGGATATGTCCCGTTTAGGGCGAAATTATCTTCAAGTGGGAATGTATACAGAAATGCTTTTCCCGCAGAAAGGCGTCCGCTTTATCGCTATCAATGACGGAGTGGACAGCGCAATGGGCGACAACGATTTTACCCCGCTGCGTAATCTTTTCAACGAATGGATGGTGAGAGATACGAGCAAAAAAATCAAGGCAGTTAAGAAAGCAAAAGGCATGAGCGGTAAGCCTGTTACCAGCAAGCCCGTGTACGGCTACCTCATGGACGAGGACGAAAATTTCATCATTGACGAGGAAGCCGCACCCGTAGTCAAGCAGATATACCGTCTGTGCCTTGCCGGGAACGGTCCGACCAAGATAGCCCGTATGCTGACCGAGCAGGAAATCCCCACGCCGGGAACGCTGGAATACCAGCGCACAGGCAGCATACGCCGCTACCACCCCGGCTATGAATGTAAGTGGGCGACCAATACCGTTGTTCATCTGTTGGAAAACCGGGAATACACAGGCTGTCTTGTGAACTTCAAGACGGAAAAACCGTCCTACAAGATGAAGCACAGCATAGACAACCCCATTGAGAAACAGGCGATTTTCGAGAACCACCATGAGCCAATCATCGACTTGCAGACATGGGAACGGGTGCAGGAGTTACGCAAGCAGCGCAAACGCCCCAACCGCTACGATGATGTGGGCTTGTTCTCCGGCTTGCTGTTCTGCGCCGACTGCGGTCATGTGATGTACCAGCAGCGGTATCAGACCGACAAGAGAAAGCAGGATTGCTACATCTGCGGCAGCTATAAGAAGCGCACCGCCGACTGTACGGCGCACTTCATCCGAACCGACCTTTTAACGGCGGGTGTGCTGGACAATCTGCGGAAAGTGACCGCCTATGCACAGAAGCATGAAGCCCGGTTCGTGAAGCTGCTTATCCAGCAGAATGAAATGGGCGGCAAGCGGAAACAGGCGGCAGCCACGAAGCAGCTTGAACAGGTGCAGAGCCGCATTGCAGAACTTTCCCGCTATATCAAACGTCTGTATGAGGACAATGTAAACGGGAAAATCAATGACGAGCGTTTTATGGAAATGTCCGCAGACTACGAAGCCGAGCAGCGGGAACTGAAGGAGAAAGCCGCCGCATTGCAGGGCGAACTGGACAAGGCACAGGAAGCCACGGTAAACGCTGAAAAGTTTATGAACGTTGTCCGCAAGTACCTTTCTATCGAGGAACTGACACACACCCTCTTGCGTGAAATGGTGGAGAAAATCGTTGTCTATGAATGTGAGTATGACGAGAACGAAGTACGCCACCAGCGCATTGATATTTATTATAGCTTTGTCGGCAAGATTGACTTGCCCGAAGAATAAGCCCGACCTATCCGACACCCTGCGCAAGTGCCGGATAGGAACGGCAAAATTTTTTACATTTCTATTACTTCTTTATCACACATAAGCAAAGTCTCAGGGCATGAAGCAGCTCATGGCGGGCGGCGGCATCATCGTGCTGGGTACGACCCTGATCCCTCTGCTGTCCACCCTGTTTTAAGGGCGTAAGGCATGGGATTTCTCACCGACTGGCTGACAGACTGGCTAAAAGAGCTGCTGATCGAGGGGATCATGGGCAACCTCACAGGGCTTTTTGATACGGTCAATTCCCGTGTCGGAGAGATTGCGGTGCAAGTGGGAACTACCCCGGCGGCATGGAACGCCGGGGTGTTCTCCCTGATCCGGCAGCTTTCTGAAACGGTGATACTGCCGATTGCCGGTCTGATCCTCACCTTCGTTGCCACCTATGAGCTGATCCAACTCATTATCGAAAAGAACAACCTGCATGATCTGGACTACTGGATCTTCTTCAAGTGGATATTCAAAACGGCCTGCGCCATTTTGATTTTGTCCAACACCTTCAATATCGTCATGGCCGTGTTTGATGTGTCCCAAAGCGTTATCGCCCGGGCAGCCGGGATCGTGCAAGGCTCAACGGACATTTCAGAGGCCATGCTTGCCGACTTGGAGGCCACGCTGGAAACGCTGGGGCTTGGCTCTCTGCTGGGGCTGTGGCTGCAATCCCTGCTCATTCATGTGACCATGTGGGCGATCAACATCGTGATTTTCGTCATCGTCTATGGCCGCATGATCGAAATATACCTGCTGACCAGCTTAGCCCCCATCCCCGTTGCCACGCTCTCCAACCGGGAGCTGGGCAATACCGGGCAGAACTATTTGAAGTCCCTGTTTGCCGTGGGCTTTCAAGGATTACTCATTCTCGTCTGCGTTGCCATCTATGCGGTGCTGATACAGGGTATCGCCACAAGCGGCGACCCCATCGGCGCGATATGGGGCTGCATGGGCTATTCCGTGCTGCTCTGCTTCTGCCTGTTCAAGACTGGCTCCATCGCTCGCAGCGTGTTCAGCGCACATTAAAGGAGGGATGAATATGACCTTGGGACAAAGTGTCCCAAAGCTGGATGCGCTGCACCTCATGGACGGGATCGAGGGCTTGCGCTCTCTGCCAAAACATAGCGTGGATATGCTCTTGACCGATCCGCCCTACGGTACGACCCGGAACTTTTGGGATGTGCCGCTGCCGCTCCCGGAGCTGTGGGAGGCAGTGCGCTGGGCGGTGAAGCCCAACGGAGCCATCCTGTTTTTCGCTCAATGCCCCTTTGATAAGGTGCTGGGCGCATCCAACCTCGCCATGCTCCGCTATGAGTGGGTGTGGTACAAGTCCCGGGCAACTGGCTTTCTCAATGCCAACCGTGCGCCGCTGAAAAAGTCCGAGAACATTTTGGTGTTCTATCAGAAGTCTCCGGTGTACCATCCGCAATTCACCTATGGGGAGCCGTATCGCAAGACCAATCCCCGCAGCGGGTGTAGTACAAACTACGGCAAGTTTGAACGGACAGGCTCAGAGTCCAGCGACGGACGGCGTTATCCGGGAAATGTGCTGTTCGTGCCGACGGTGACGGGCGGCATCCATCCCACGCAAAAGCCCGTGGAGCTGTGCGAGTATTTCATCAAGATCTACACCAACGAAGGAGCGGTGGTGGCAGACATCTGCGCGGGCAGCGGCACGACTGCCGTTGCCGCTATGAACACGCACCGCAGCTTCATCTGCTTTGAAAGTGCCCCCTCCATCTACACCATCGCCGCCCAGCGTATTGAGCAGGCACGGCTGGCCGTGGGCGGGGGCGGGAAAGGAGAATAGCTATCAAAAAATACCCCATCATTTATGCAGATCCGCCGTGGCGCTACTCGGCAAAGAAAGTGCAGGGCGCGGCGGAAAATCATTATCCCACCATGAGCATTGAGGAATTGTGTGCGCTGCCTGTGGCCGAGCTTGCCGCCAAGGACAGCGCCCTTTTTATGTGGGCGACCTTTCCCCAGCTCCCGGAGGCTCTGCGGCTTATCCGTGCGTGGGGCTTCACCTATAAATCCGTTGCGTTCGTCTGGCTCAAAAAGAACAAAAAGGCGGATAGCTGGTTTTATGGGCTGGGCTTCTGGACGAGGGCGAACGCCGAGATCTGCCTGCTGGCGACCAAGGGACATCCGAAGCGGCAGGCCGCCGACATTCACCAGTTTATCATTTCGCCCATCGAAGCCCACAGCAAAAAGCCGGACGAAACCCGTGATAAAATCGTTGACCTCATGGGTGATTTGCCCCGTGTGGAGCTGTTCGCACGGCAGACCTCTCCCGGCTGGGATGTGTGGGGCAACGAGGTGGAGCCGACGATCCCGGACTTTGGGACAAATTGTCCCAAACTGGAGGTGACAGACTGATGCCCTATGTGAATGTCCCGAACGACCTTTCCAAAATCAAGACAAAGATCGCGTTCAATCTCACCAAGCGGCAGCTAATCTGCTTTGGCATGGGGGCGGCTATCGGCGTTCCCACCTACCTTTTGACCCGGCAGGCCATCGGCAACACCGGGGCGCTGTTCGTTATGCTGGCGATCATGCTCCCGGCGTTTCTGCTTGCCATGTATGAAAAGGACGGCCTGCCCTTTGAAAAGGTGATCCGCAACATCATCCGGGTCAAGTTTACCCGCCCCGGCATCCGCCCGTACCGAACGGAAAATATCTACGCCCCATTTGTGCGAAAGGAGGAGCCTATTGAGCAAAGCAAAAAAGCAGAAAAACGCAAATAAGCACCGGGCGCTGTCCGCCCAGCAGACCATTCCCTATATCGCCATGCACCCGGACGGCATCTGCCAACTCCCCGGCGGGCTTTACACAAAGACGCTGGAATATGAGGACATCAATTATGCCGTGGCATCCACGGAGGATCAGTCCGCCATTATCAGCGGGTGGAGCGCGTGCCTGAATTATTTTGACAGTTCTCTGCCGTTCCAGCTTTCCTTTGTCAACCGACGCAGCCGCAGCGCCAACCGCTACAAGGTGAATATCCCGGCACAGGAGGATGACTTCAACAGCATCCGGGGCGAGTATGTGGAAATGCTCAAAGGCCAGATCGCCAAGAGCAATAACGGCATTGAACGGTATAAGTACATCACCTTTGGCCTGCCTGCCGAGGGCGTGGCGGAGGCGCGTCCTCGGCTGGGGCGCGTGGAGGCCGATGTCATGGGCAATCTGAAACGGCTGGGCGTCCAGTCCCACCCGCTGGATGGCCGGGATCGGCTTGCGGTGCTGCATGGGCAGATGCACCCCGGCGGGCGTGAGCCGTTCCGCTTTGCGTGGAAAGACATTCCCAAGACGGGCATGGGGACAAAGGACTACATCGCCCCGGACAGCTTCGACTTCCGGCAGAGCCGGACTTTCCGTGTCGGCCAGATGTGGGGCGCGGCGTCCTATTTGCAGATCATGGCGTCGGAGCTTTCGGATAAGCTGCTGGCGGAGATTTTGGAACTGGACGCCGAGCTGACCGTCACCATGCACATTCAGACGGTAGACCAGCTCAAGGCCATTAAGACGATCAAGGGAAAGATCTCCGACATAGGCCGCATGAAAGCGGAGGAACAGAAAAAGGCCGTCCGTGCCGGGTACGACATGGAGATTTTGCCGCCTGACCTCATTACCTTTTCCAAGGACGCCGCCGAGCTGCTCTCCGACCTGCAAAGCCGCAACGAGCGAATGTTCCTGCTGACCTTTACGGTGGTAAACCTCGCTCCCACCCGGCAACGGCTTGAAAATGATGTGTTCACGGTGAGCGGCATCGCACAGAAATACAACTGCGCCCTGCGCCGTCTGGACTGGCAGCAGGAGCAGGGGTTTGTGTCCTCGCTGGCTCTCGGTTACAACGGCATTGAAATTCAGCGGGGCATGACTACCAGCTCCACGGCCATCTTCATTCCCTTTATGACCCGGGAGCTTCGCATGGACGGGCAGGCGCTTTACTACGGCATGAACGCCCTTTCCAACAATGTCATCATGGCTGACCGCAAAAAGCTCAAATCCGCCAACGGAATGTACCTCGGCTCTACGGGCAGCGGCAAGAGCTTTGCCGCAAAGCGCGAGCTGATCAATGTGTTCCTCGCCACCAATGACCGCATCATCGTGGTTGATCCGATGGGCGAATATGCCCCGCTGGTGCGGCGCTTGGGCGGACAGGTCATTGAGATCGCCCCGGACAGCCCGCACCACATTTCGCCTATGGACTTGCAAATGAATATCAACGACGAGGACAGTCCGCTTTCCATGAAGGCGGATTTTCTGCTGTCCCTGTGTGAACTGATCGTGGGCGGCAAGGAGGGCTTGCAGCCCATCGAGAAAACCGTCATTGACCGCTGTGTGCGGCTGGTGTACCGGGAGATGGCGCTGGGACTGGAAACGGCGAAAACGCCGCTGCTGCAAGATCTGTATGAGGAGCTGCTGCACCAGCCCGAGCCGGAGGCGCGGCGTGTGGCGACGGCGTTGGAGCTTTACTGCACAGGCTCTCTCAACCTCTTTAACCATCCCACAAATGTTGACCTCAATTCCCGTGTGGTCTGCATCGTCTTAAAAGGCTTGGGCGAAAACCTCCGCAAGATCGCCATGCACACCACCAACGAATTTGTCACGGCGGCGGTGAACGCCAACCATGCCGAGGGCGTGGCGACTTGGTGCTACTTTGACGAGTTCCACATCCTGCTCCGTGATCCGCTGACCGCCAGCTACTTTGTGGCCGTGTGGAAGATGCTCCGTAAAAAGGGCTGCGTTCCCTCGGCGCTGACGCAGAATGTGAAAGACCTGCTGGCCAGCCGGGAGATCGAGAACATTCTGGACAACACGGATTTCATGGTGCTGCTGTCGCAGGCGCAGAGCGACCGTGCGATCTTGGCAAAACAGCTTGGCATTTCCGAGCATCAGCTCTCCTACATCACGCACTCCAATTCCGGCGAGGGCCTGCTGTTCTATGGAAATGTCACCATCCCGTTTGTAGACCGTTTCCCCCGTGGAGAGATCTATGACCTGCTGACGACCCGCCCGGAGGATCTTGCCCATGAGCGAACAGACGAGTAACCCCACTTCGGGACAAAATGTCCCGAAGTCCAAGTTCCGCAGAAAAAGCCAACAGGAGCAGACAGCCGCCAGTAAGCTACGCATGGAAAAGCGGGGCGAAAAGCTGGATGCCGCCCGGGAGAAGCTGGCAAAGCAGAAGCCGCCGAAAAAGCCCGGTACGGTCAAGCGCCTTGCCCATACTGCCGGACACGGCGTCCACGGCTTTGTGCATGGCAAGCTCTATGAGGTCGAGCATGAAAATGTCGGCACGGAGGGCGCACACCGTTCCGAGCTGGCGGCGGAGTCCGTGTACCGCTTCGGCAGGCGCAAGCTCCGCAAGGCCATCCGGGAACACCCGGCAAAGGCCGTAGAGCGTGCCGAGAGCAAGCACATTAAGGCCACAGCGGATTATTACTACCGCAAGACTGTGGAGGAACACCCGGAAATGCAGGAGGGCGGTGCGGTGTCCCGGTATCTGCAAAAGCAGAAGATCAAGCGCCAGTACGCAAAGCAGGCGCGGGAGGCTGCCAGGCAGACCGCCAAGGCCGCCGAGGGTACGGCGTCTGTCACAGGAAAGCTGACGGAAAAGGTGTCCGCCTACATCAAGGAACACCCCGGCGGACTGCTCCTGCTGCTGGCGGCGTTTCTTCTGCTGGTGGTGCTGCAATCGTGTATGTCATCGCTGGTAACGGTAGGCAACGGCGTGGCCGGAGCCATCGGCGCATCCACCTATGCCGCCGAGGACGCTGACCTGCTGGGGGCGGAGGCCGCCTATTGCGCTTTGGAGGACGAGCTGCAACGCTACCTCGACACCTACACCAGCACCCACGATTACGACGAATACCATTTTGACCTCGACACCATCGAACACGATCCCTATGTGCTGCTGTCCATCGTCTGTGCGCTTCATGAGGGCGAGTGGACGCTGGACGAGGTGCGCGGAACGCTCCAAATGCTCTTTGACCGCCAGTACATTTTGACCGAGGATGTGGTGGTGGAACGGCGGTATTACTTGGAAACAGACACTTGGACGGACGAGGACGGTAACACCCACAGCGACACCTACCGGGTGTATTACGATTATTACATCTGCACCGTGACGCTGGAAAACTTCAATCTCTCCCATCTGCCCGTTTACATTATGGACGAGGAAACCCTGTCCCGGTACGCCCTCTACATGGCGACGCTGGGCAACCGCCCCGACCTGTTCCCGTCCTCGCCCTATGTAGGCAAGTACACCAACAAGCCCCCGGCGCATGAGATCCCCGAGGACTACCTTGTCGATGAAACCTTTGCCGCAATTCTGAAAGAGGCGGAGAAGTATGTAGGATACCCCTATGTTTGGGGCGGCAGTTCTCCGAGTACCTCTTTCGACTGCTCCGGCTTCGTCAGCTATGTCTACAATCAATGCGGCTGGGACTTTGGGCGGCTGGGGGCGCAAGGGCTATACAACATCTCTACCCGGACGAGCAGCCCCAAGCCCGGCGACTTGGTGTTCTTCACGGGGACTTATGACACGCCGGGGATCTCCCATGTGGGCATCTATGTAGGCGATGGCTGGATGCTCCATTGTGGCGACCCGATCAGCTACGCCAACCTCAACACGAGCTACTGGCAGTCCCATTTTTACGCCTACGGAAAATTATTTTAATAGGAGGTTTTTTATGGCTATCTCCAAAAGCGCAAAAATTCAGGCCGAAATCGAAAAGGTCACGGCCAAAATCAACGAGCAGCAGGCACGGCTCAAGGAGCTGGAACAGAAAAAGCTGGAGGCCGAGAACAGCGAGATCGTGGAGATCGTGCGCGGCATGAGTGTTTCGCTCACCGACCTGCCCGTGCTGCTCCAGACCATCAAGAGCGGCGGCACTTTGGGACAGAATGTCCCGAAGTCTGCGGATAAGGAGGACAGCGAATGAACAAGTGGATGAAGAAGCTGACGGCGGCGCTCTGCGCCGCTGTTTTGATGTGCGGCATGGCGGTCACGGCCTACGCCGGGGGCGGTGAGGAATGGGACGGGCTTGATCCTGTGGAGCCGCCGCCCATGGAAACCGTTGACCCCGGCGAGGGCTTCACCGAGGACGGCAACCTTGTGACCCGTGACCTGCTCTACGACAAGGCCACCAACAAGCAGTTCATCACGGTGCAGACCAGCGGCGGCAACACCTTTTACATCGTCATCGACTATGACAAGCCCACCGACGAGGACGGCGAGCAGTACCAGACCTACTTTTTGAACATAGTGGACGAGGCCGACCTGCTGGCGGCGATGCAGGCGGCAGGCGGTGAGCTGCCGGAGTGTGCCTGCGCGGACAAATGCGCCGTGGGTGCTATCAACACAGATTGCACAGTCTGCGCCGTGAATATGGGCGAGTGCCAGGGCAAGGCTCCCGAGCCTGCGCCCGTGGTGGAGCCGGAGCCTGAACCCGAGCCGGAGCAGCCCAAGAACAGTGGCGGAACGCTCCTGCTGGTGCTGGCCGTGGCGGTCATCGGCGGCGGGACTGGCTGGTATTTTAAGATCTACCGCCCCAAAAAGCAGCAGGCCGCCGACGCTGCGGAGGACTACGGCGACGATTATGACGATACCCCGCCTTGGGAGGATGAGGACGAAACGGAAAGTGAGGATGAAGCATGAGATTTACCAACAGTCCCTATGAGGACTTTATGAAAGAAAAAAGCTACTTTAAGGGTGCTCCGCCCAGCCTGCCGCCCAAAGGCTCCCGCTGCGACGGCTGCTCCTACTGGCGCGGAATCGGCTGCGTGTTCTGCTACCGGGAACAGCTCAAGTCCAAGACAGGGGGCAAAAATGAGCCGTGAGCTGACCCGGCAGGAAAAGACGGCGATCCGTAAGCTGGTGACAAAATGGTGCGCCAACTACGATAAAGACTATGGCTGCCTGCCGCTGGACTGTCCCTGCTATATGCTGGGCAAGTGCTGGACAGGAGCGTATTGTCGCTACTTTTGTTCGGCGGTGCTGCCCCTTGATCCCGTACTGGAAAGGTCACTGACCGTGGAGCGTATCACGGAAACCCGGCCTTGCCCGGTGTGCGGCAGGGCCTTTCTCCCGGACGGGCGGCAGCGGTACTGCTCCCCGGCCTGCGCCGGGACTGCCCTGCGGGAGCAGAAGCGGGCATATATGCGCCGCAAGCGGAGGTAGTGCGTGGAAAAATAGCCCCGGAAAATGCCTGCATTTACAAGGCTTTTCCGGGGCGCTTTTGGGGTGGGCGGTATGTTTTCCCGTCCGCTCCCGTTTTCACAAAAATGCTTTCCACATCCAAGCGCCGGGGCTTTGGGACATTTTGTCCCGAAGTCCCGGCGGAAAGGAGGAATTATGCCTAAATATTATGAGATCAGCGAGGCGGCGGCAAAGCGGGCAAAGGACATGAACAGCTATTCCGACTATGCTCCCGGCTCGGCCACGGCGGGCTACCGGGCGATGGTGGATGAAGCCTATGTGCTGGCAGAGAAGCAGAAAGCGCAGGTCGATCCCATGTACCACGATAAAATTGACGCCCTTGTTGACCGCTACGCCCGCAGGTTGGCGGAAAATCTCAATGAGCGCAACGCCATTGACGCCCGTGTTCCGTCCATTCTGATCACCGGGGGCGGCAATTTCCCCGTGGCGAAAAAGGCCAAGCAGAACGCCGCCCGGGATCGAAATTACGGCGAGTACGCCGAAATTGAAAAGCTGCTGGACAAGATCCGCTCCACAGGCCGGGGCGGGATCAGCGCCGATGATGACCTTGCTGTGGAAAAGCTCACGAAAAAGCTGGAGGGAATGGAGTCTCAGCAGGCCATGATGAAGGCGGTCAATGCCTACTACCGCAAGCACAAGACGCTGGAGGACTGCCCCGAGCTGACGGCAGAGCAGGCGGAAAAGGTCAAGGCGTCTATGTCCAAAGACTGGCGCAAAGACCCCGTTCCGTTTCCGTCCTATCTGCTCACCAACAATAACGCCAATATCCGCCGTGTGCGCCAGCGCATTGAGGAGCTGAGCCACAAGGCTGAGTTTGTCGGCTGGACATTCCCCGGTGGGGAGGCCAAGGTCAATGAGGCGGAGAACCGCTTGCAGCTCATTTTTGCGGATAAGCCGGACGCCGATACCCGGCAGGCGCTCAAAAGCGAGGGCTTCAAATGGGCGCCCAGCCAAGGGGCATGGCAGCGGCAGCTCAACCAGAACGCCATCCGAGCCGCTGCAAGGATGGACTTTCTGCACCCGGAGGACGGCAAAAGTCCCTATCAGCTCCAGCCCTTTGCGAAACGGGCGGAGAAAGATGTATCACGGTGAGGAGGACGTATGGACAAAAACCAAGGCTATGAGATCATTAAAGCCGTCATACTGGAAAACGGCAGGGGCTTTGCGCTGGGGCATCATCCTACCGCACCCTCGCCCTATGTCACATGGGCTTGCTATGATGACAAGGACGGCCAGCGGCAGT
>OWIO01001528.1_pt1 | contig 17423 bp, 9 predicted proteins | sample 1733011 | NCBI WGS metagenome assembly OWIO01 (sample SAMN05065779, study PRJEB22554) | human gut metagenome | biome: ENVO:2100002; feature: ENVO:00000062; material: ENVO:00002003 | host: Homo sapiens | place: USA | reverse complement strand
GGTCAACAAATGCCCTGTCGGTAACGCTTTCGGGGCTTACCATCGGCCTTATAAATGCGCAGCTCACCAAAACGGTCGAAATAGGCACCCCCACACCGGACGGCGTTGAATTCACACTGTATCTGACCAACAACGGCAATCAGAGCCTGAATTCTCTCACCGTTACGGATGATCTCGGAACCGTTGTTCAAAGCGGTTTCAGCCTTGCAATCGGTGAGTCGAAAACCATCAAATATTTCGTCAGAAACCCCGAAGCCGTTCGCTATGTTGTGTTCAACATCACCGGCGTTTATTCGTCCGGCATTGTGTTTAAGGACAACACAAAGAGCTACACTGTTCGCCCTTACATCGATCCGACAACTCTCGGCCTTGAGTTCCGCGCGGAAGTTCGCACTCAACTCAATCGAGAGAATATCATTGGGCTGACTTTCACCGTCACAAACACGGGAAGCACTCCCTACACCGATGTTGTCCTGACCGAAAAAGAACTGGATTATGAAATTCACAAGATTGCCGTTCTTGAACCCAACTCCGGCGCACAGTCATTCAATATCGATCTTAACGTCGGCGGAGAAAGAGATCTTGTGTTCTTCCTGACGGCTCTTGACGCTTCGGGCAACACGCACATGTTTGAGGCGCATCTGACCGCAAAATATATCGATGCCGAAGGCACCGTTCCGAACGACCCCCCGGCAACGGGCGGGGTCACGGTCGTTGACGATCCGAATATCGGCAGCAAGCTGGACGGAATGCTCACAAAAACGGGAAGTGCGCTGAAAGTATGGTACAGTATTCTTATCATTATTGCGGCAGTTGCGCTTATCGCGATCATTGCCCTTGCCGCTGTTGAAATTTACAAGCGCAAGAACGGCGGAAACGCAAAAAAAGCACCGCGCAGACGCGCACAGGAGGACGATGAAGACTGATAAGGCTGATTAAAAACCAAGGCTGAGCGGTCGATTCATTCAACTGCACCGCTTCAGCTTAAACAAGTGACTGCTTATATAACCCGCGCCGGCGGGCGGCTCAGAACGGGTTGCCTGTTGAGCTGCGGGTTTTATAATTTGCCGATAAACGGCATCGGTGAACCGAACCGTGCGGCGGACAACAATTCAAAACAGAGGAAAATAAAGGAGAATAAGGTATGCCGAACACTCAATTCATTACCCTGCTCATCATTGCGGTTTCCAGCCTGTTGGCGGGAATTGTTTCGGCTGTTGTTTTATTTGGGCAGCTGAATGCAAAAAAACGCGAACGCGCAGAGCTTGAGCGCAAATTGGAAAATACGGTCGGTGCCGCAATGAACTCCTCCGTCGGCAATGCCTCGGCGGAGCTTGAACGCAGACTTCAGGACAGGCTGAAGGAGCTTTCGGACGCACTTTATCGATACAACGAACAAACAAAGAATGATTATGAACGATTTAAAAATGCTTTAAATGAAAGCATTGCTTCTTCGATGCGCGAAACCGCTTCCCGCCTTGCGGAGGCACAGACAGCGGCGGCAGAAAGAATCTCCGCAGAACAGAAAGCGTTTTCGGAAAAACTGAATACCGAACAAAACGCGCTTTCCGAAAGGCTCTCTTCCGAACAGAGGACGCTTTCCGACAGGCTTGCCGCAGGGCAGGATTCCTTCGAAAAACAGATTTCGGACAGACTTGCTGCTCAGAATACTCTGCTGAAAACACAGGCGGAGCAGGCGGAAACGCGCAATAAGCATTTTGAAACGGTCTGCACGGAAAAACTGGCGGCAATGGATGCGAGCGTGAAGCTCATGACGGAACGCAACGAAAAGCAGCTTGATGCAATTCGCGGTGTTGTTGATGAAAAATTGCAGGAGACGCTCACGAAGCAAATCTCCGAAAACTTCAAGCTTGTTGATGAACGTCTTAAACAGGTCTATCAGGGGCTCGGAGAAATGCAGACGCTTGCAAGCGGAGTGGGTGATCTTAAAAAGGTTCTTTCAAATGTCAAAACACGCGGCACGCTCGGCGAAATTCAGCTCGGCGCAATTCTCGGCGAAGTTCTTGCGCCGGAACAGTACGAATGTAATTTTGACGCCGGAAAACAGAATAATGAGCGCGTTGAATTTGCAATAAAACTTCCGAATGACGGCGGAGAAGCGGTTTACCTTCCCGTTGACAGCAAATTCCCTGCGGATATTTATTCCAAACTCTGCGATGCGTATGATTCCGGCGAGGATGTTGCCGCTGCGCAGAAAAACCTGCGTGAAGTTCTTCTGAAATGCGCGAAGGATATAAAGGAAAAATACATAAATCCCCCGCGCACAACGGATTTTGCGATCATGTTCCTGCCCACGGAGGGACTTTATGCCGAAGCGGTGCGGCTCGGGCTTATCGAAGAGCTGCAAATGCGTTTCCGCGTTAACCTTTCCGGTCCTTCAACCATGGCGGCACTGCTTAACAGCCTGCAAATGGGGTTCCGAACACTTGCAATACAAAAACGCAGCAGCGAGGTCTGGGATTTGCTCTCTCAGATAAAAAGAGAGTTCGGAAAGTTTGACGATGTGCTCAGAGCAACGCAGAAATCGCTTGAAAAGGCGCATAATGACCTTGAAACGCTTGTGGGTGTTCGCACAAGGCAAATTTGCAGAACCCTCAAAAAGGTTGAAACCCTTCCCGAAACCGATCCCACCGGGGAATATAAAACCCTTGCGGAAGCTTTGATAAATGCGGATGACGGCGAAAACTGATGCGTTTTCGGTCGATTGCGGGTGAAGCTCAGCCGGAATAAAGCGGATTCAGCTTTATCGGCGGGTACGGAATCGCGGCGAGAGTCGGAACGGGGTTTGCATAATCAAAGTTTGGATTGAAATACCTGTCGCCGCAAAGCAGTGTTTCGCGATATACGTCATAACAGCGCAAAAGATTGGTTTTGCCTGCATTGGCATAATCATTCGGAAGTTTGCCCGATAACCGCGCCTTTGCAAACGGAGTGAAGCAGTTTGCAAGACCTTTTCGCATGAGCCGAACACAGAACTCCGTGTCCCATCCCACTCCGGACAGTGTTTCGTCAAACATGCCGAAACTGAAAAAGTTTTCACCGCTGACTGCCATAAATGCGCCGCTGACGGCGGTTACATTGCGCTGAACGTGCAGAAAACTGCATTTTAAAAAGTCTTCAAAATCATCCTTTTCGCCGGAATAAGGGCTTTGTGCCCAGCCGTTAAGGCCGATAACGGTGCCGGCGGAAAGGATGTTTCCGCTTTCGTTCACGATTTTTCCGCCAATCGCACCTGCGCCGTGCCGAAGCGCAAGTTCGGTGAATTCGCGAAGGAATGCAGGGGAGAGAATTTCAATGTTTCCGTTTAAAAACAGCAGCAGATCCGCAGCGGCTTTGCATGCACATGCATTCAGCGTTTCGGGCAGCGGCTGTTCCGCGTTGACGTGAACAATCTCTGCCGCCCTGTTCTTTTTGAGTGCCAGAAGATAGCGGCGCATTCGCTCGTCCCCGCTGCCGTCGTCCGCAATGATAATTCGCCTGCAATCAACCGTTGCCTGCATCTCCGCCGAGTCAATGCATCGCTGAAGGTTTTCAACTCCGTCCGCACCTGCGATAACAATGCCAACGGATGGTTCGCGTTTTCTCGGGTAACGCATACGAAGTGTACCCAAAACGCTGCCCTCAAAGCAGTAGCCGTTTGTGCGGTTTTTCTTTCCCGAACCGTCGCCGGGATAAAGGGAATTGAATTCACGCTTCAGTATATCGGTGCAGGGAATTTCGCTGCCGTCGCAACTGCGGATAACGGTCAGCCCGATTCTTGCAATGTGAATGACCTGCTTGGCAGCCGAAGCACAGTCAATGCAGTATGCCCAAAGCTCGGCCGGTGTGCTGCCGCGAAACCCGCCGACAGCCGTATGTACACGTTTGGAAACAAGCATGGGCCGCCCGATGCTGTTGAAGGAACGCAATGTGTCGCGCCCGTAGTCGGGCTTAAAAATCGGGTTTTGCCGAATGCCGTCAATCACGGAGTCCTCATCGGCAAAAACAACCTCCGCTTCGGGATTTGCATGAGTTTGCAGAACAAGCATGTGAAGCGCGTCCGGTGCGGGCAAATCTCCGGGCAGCAGCTGCAAAAAGTATGCACCGTTAAGCATCTTCTCGGCGGCTTTCAGCTGTTCGTGCGCTGTGCCGTTAAAAAGCACAAGCCTGAATTTCGGAATGCCTTCATAATCCGTAAGCCCTGCCTGCGCAAGCTCCGAAACCACGCAAACTTCAAAATTTGCATAGGTTTGTTTGCCGAGCGCTTCGAGCGTTGAGCGAACGGCCGCACGGCTTGCTCCCGAACAGGCAATTGCAACGGAAACGAGCGGTGCAGGGTTCAGAGGTTTTTCACGCTGCAAGTCCAACTCCGCTTGTGCAGGCAGGTTTTCGTGCAGATAGTCGGCATAGTCGGAAAAGTTGTGCTGATTACAGACCCGCTTCGGAAGTGCGTTGAATGCCCCTGCAACAATATCTGCCGCGGCAGTGATTATTCCTGAAGTGTTTGTTTCTGTCATTTCGGATTCCTCCTGCATCATGCGGTATTTCGATACCGTGATTCTTTACCGTGTTTGAGCGGTTCGGCGGCTGTTCCGCCGCCTGATGCATGATAGTATCTGCGGATTCTGCAATTTTGATTCCGAAACGCACGCGGGAGGACTGCGGTTTATACCTGCGGAAAACAGCTTTTTCTGTCGCTTTCTCAGAACTGTCGAATACTTGCCTTTTGCAGGAACATGTCTTGCGGCAAACAGCTTTTAACCGATAAACGGTGCATTCCACAGTTTCGCGATGTTGCAAAATCCGCTATATTGGTTTATAATTATTTTGTGTTCGCTGATTAATTCGGGAGGTGTCGGCAATGGAACAATATAATGCAAAATTTGCGGAGGTCTATGACATTTTCATGGACAATACGGATTATGATGCATGGGCGAATTATATAATATCGCTGCTGCCGACCGACTTTCCGAAAGGAGCGAGAATTTTTGAGTGCGGCTGCGGAACAGGCGCATTGACTCTTCGGCTCAACAAAGCCGGGTACGATGTCACCGGTTCGGATATTTCAAGGGACATGCTCGAAGTTGCCGCTGAAAAATCCCGCCGGTGCGGGCAAAAAACAAAATTTATATGCATGGATATGCGCCGCATTGAATTGCATCGTCCCGTTGACTGCATCATTGCGGCATGTGACTGCGTGAATTACCTTACAAGCCGCGAGGATGTTGAAAAATTCCTTCTGACGGCATTCAACGGGCTCAGGCCGGGCGGCATTTTGCTGTTTGATGTTTCGTCAAGATATAAATTGCAGCACATTCTCGGGCAAAACGGCTATTGCGACAGCAGAACGGACGTTGCATACTTCTGGCAAAACTGCTATGATGCGGAGAGCAAGCTTGTGGAAATGGAGCTGGAGTTTTTTGTGAAGTCGGCAAACGACGCGCACGGCGAACCGCTCTATTCCCGATTTTCCGAAAAGCATATTCAACGTGCTCATTCCGAAAGGGAGCTTGTTTCGTGGCTTAAAAATATCGGCTTTGAAAATATCGGGGTTTTTTCGGCATTCACAACGGAACCGCCGCGTGATGAAAGCGAACGGCTGCAATTCACGGCAAGAAAGCCCGACAGAGTCGGCAAATAACCTTTGCGGCCTGCTCAAAGGACCTTTATCGAAAGGAAAACATTATGAATAACGAAATTGAAAATAAGATGACCGAAAGCGATGCTTCCTCCGACTGCATCGAAAACACATGCGCTGAACGCGACAATATCATTCGCGGTCTGCTTTTTAACCGCACAGTGAACGTGATCGCCGTTTCGGGACGCGAAATAGTTGAAACCGCAAGAGAAATTCACGGAACAAGCCGTGTTTGCACCGCCGCTCTCGGAAGAATGCTGCTCGCCGTTTCCATGATGAGTGCACAGCTGAAAAGCGAAACGGACAGCATAACGGCGACAATTGCGGGCGGAGGGCCTGCGGGCAACATAACGGTTGTCGGGCATATGGGCGGAATCGTTAAGGGGTGCATCACCAATCCGGAGGTTGAACTGCCGCTTAACGAGTTCGGAAAGCTGGATGTTTCGGGTGCTGTCGGCGGCAGCGGTGAGCTGCGCGTTATTCGCGATTTGTCGCTGCGGGAGCCGTATGTCGGCAGGTGCGAGCTTATTGACGGCGAAATTGCAGATGATTTCGCAAACTATTTTTACACAAGCGAACAGCAGCCGTCGCTGGTTTATCTCGGCGTAAGGGTTGAGCCGCAGCAGGGGACCGTGCGCTCCGCTGCCGGGCTGATTATTGCACCGCTGCCCGATTGTCCGGAGAGCGATATTATTCGGCTTGAACAGCTGACGGGAAAAATTGCAAAGCTGTCACAGCATATGGATGACGGAGAGACCCTCGAAAGCGCGCTTAACGCCCTTTTCGAAGGCATGGAGTTTGAAATTACCGACACTCTCTGCCCTGCATACCGCTGCGATTGCAGCAGGGAAAGGCTTGAGCGCGTCATTATGTCGCTCGGCGAAAACGAACTGAAGGACATTATTGAAAACGACGGCAAAGCGGAGCTTGTATGTTCTTTCTGCCAAACGAAATACGTTTTTAACGAGGATGAACTCCGCGCTCTGCTTGAAGAGGCACAGGCGGGCGGAAACGATTCGGATGAGATTTCCGCAGATCTTGCCGAAGCGATAAACGACTGCGGAAATGAGTGATCTCAAAAACGGAACACAACCGAAATCAACAAAAATCGGAAACTCGCCGAACGGCTTGACTTTAATGAAACGGCTTCAACTCGGCGTCTGCTTAAAACCGGGTGGAGGATATGCAGCATGAGAAGCACAAAAAAGAAACCTGACAACGTTATTGATATCAGCGGCAATGTTGAGCTTGTTATGAAGCTTGCGGCGGACAAACTCGATGCGGGCGATCATATCGGCGCTCTTTCGCTGATGCGGCGTGCGGAAACAATTGAACCCGAAAACGAAGAAGTTATGCTTGCAATCGCGGGAACATACAACGAGATGAACAGGTTCACCGAGTCGCTTGCTTATTCCTCGTGCGTCCTGAATTCCGGTCATGAATATGTTCAGGATGCTTTCATGATCGCGGGCTACAGCTACCTTGGTCTCGGTGAATATGTTGCGGCGCGCAAAGCGTACAGGCAGTTCCTGATAAACGTTCCGGACAGCTACACTGATGAGGACTTGATTGCTGTTTACGAGGCTCTTGATATATGTGAGGCGAATTGTGCTTTGAACGAGTCAAGGGAATCCGTTCCTGCCGTTCGCGACAGCAGTGAGGTTGAGCTTGAAGAAACACTGAAACGCATTGAAGCAGAGGAGGATCGCGTGAACGGCGATATGGCATACGGACTTCTCAGCGATGCAATTGAAAAATTCCCGGATTCCTATGAACTGTTCGAAAAGTATCTTTTGAGCTGCTATGCTGTGATGCATTTTAAAAAAGGTATCAAAAAATACGAGGCCGCTCCCGAAAAATGGAAATCGAGATTAACGATTCGGTGCTATGCTGCGCTTTTGTACAGCGGAGCTCACAGGCCGCGCAAAGCAGCCGAGTGTGCAGACAACATCCTTAAAATGAAAGGGTTGGATGAAGAAGAGCTGATGCGGGCATCCGCCGTGATGCTGGAGATTCAAAATGCTTCCGCCGCGATGACTCTCGTTAAAAGGGTCTATTCGGAGCACCCGTACGATCAATTGGTAATCCATAACTATGCTCTGTCAGCCTACCTCAGCGGGGATTATGCTCTTGCCAGAACTCTCTTTGAAAAACAGCTGCGAATAGATCCGAGTGACAGTGTTGCTGCTTATTATCGCAAACTGTGCATAAAAACGCAGGAGGACGGCATTCTGAGAAACGTCAGCATACCCTATGATGTTCCGAGCGGCGAACTGTTCCGCTGCATGACCGTGCTTTCGAACGAACTCGGAAATGAAGATGCAGGCAGGATGTTGACCGAAAGCGAACCGGAGCTTACACAAGAGGAGATTGAAGAGTGCGTACGGTATTGCGCAGAAAAAACTCCTCCGCCCTTCCGTATCGGCGGATTGATGCTTTTGTACGAGCGTGACCGTCGGTCGGCGATGCATGAGCTTTACAAGATTCTTTTGGATCCGAGTTGTGACGACAGCGTTCGCAGGTTTGCAATCATGACTTTCCGCGATAAAGAGAATATGACAAGGTTCACGATTTTTGATAAGGGAAAACTCTTAACGGGTGAACTGTTCTCAACCGAAAATCAACCCGACAAAACGGATGACGAAGAAAAAGAGGATGATTGTCCGCATTTGCAGGCACCGTTCGGGCGGCTGAATGCACTCTTGCAGCAAAAGCTCTGCAATTGCAGCAAAAAAATCAGGCAGGAAGCCGAAAATATTGTTGAAGCGGCTGCGGAACTGTACAATGATTTGGGGTTGGCATTATCCAATTCGCAGGTTCCTGCATATGCAGCGGCGATTGATTATACATGCCGCTTTATGAACAGCAAAAGAGCAGTTAATGCAAAAAAACTTATAAAGGATTATGATATAACTCTGCGCAGGTTGGAAAATGCGGCGGAGAAGCTTCAAAGCGATCTTTGCGTATACGGAATGTTCGAGCCGGAAGAAATGTGCAAACTTGAAGACAGCTTTGAAGAAACATTCAAAAAGCTTCACGCAGAGGAAAAGGCAGCAGCAGAACGGAAAAAGGCCGGAAAAACCAAGCCGTCTTCCCGCAAAAACGCCGACGCCGGCTCAAACAAGGCGGATCTCGCTTCGAAAAAACGGACAAATTCGGGCAGAAAGTCTGATAAAGAAACAAAAGATGATTCTGTGAACAAATCCGAAAGCGGGCCCGAAAACAACGGCGGCGCACCGGATGCGGAATGACAGTGCGCCGGCGGTTTACGGCAGCAACATAAACGGAGATATATGTATGACTGATACTTATTTTGCAACGTGCAAAATCGGGCTTGAGTCCGTCGTTGCGGGCGAATTGCGCGATCTTGGAATTGAGGTGCTTCGCGTCAGCGATGCAAGAGTTGATTTTGCGGGAGACCATTTTGCAATGGCGCGTGCCTGTCTTTGGCTCAGAACTGCGGAACGCGTGCTGATGAAGCTTGCTTCGTTCCGCGCCGTAACTTTTGATGAACTGTACGAGGGCGTGCGCCGCATTTGCTGGAAGGATTACCTGCTGCGCACAAGTTTTATCCATGTGAACGGCAAATCTGCAAAAAGCAGACTTTTTTCGGTTTCCGACTGTCAAAGCATTGCGAAAAAAGCGATTGTGGATTCGCTTTCGCGTGAATACGGACTTAAAATTCTGCCGGAAAACGGCAGACGCATAATAATCGAAATCGGGATTCTGCGCGATGAAGTCACCGTTGCTCTGGATTGCTGCGGCGCGGGACTGTCCCGAAGGGGATACAGAACATACAATGTGCCCGCACCAATATCGGAAACGCTCGGTGCAGCAATAGTGATGCTTTCGGGTTACAGGCAAACCCGTCCGCTCATAGACCCGATGTGCGGTTCAGGCACAATGCCGATTGAAGCCGCAATGATCGCAAACAATATCGCGCCGGGAATTAATCGGGAGTTTGCGGCGGAGGACTGGCATTTTTTGCAGAACAACGCATTCGCCGCGGCGCGGGAGCAGGCGAGGGACAGTGTTCGCCGTGACACGGTGGATATATCCGGAAGGGATATAGACCCGCATTCGATTGAGCTCTGTAAAAAACATGCAAAAAAAGCGGGGGTCATGCTCGATTGGCGCGTTGAACCCGTTCAAAAGCTCCGTGAAACGCGTACGGGCGGCGTGATCGTCTGCAACCCGCCGTACGGTGAGCGATTGCTTGAAAAACAGAGTGCGGAAGAGCTGTATCGTCAAATGCACGGCATTTTTTCGCGGCTTGACGGCTGGAGCGTGAACATCATTGCATCACATCCGGATTTTGAACGCATATACGGCGCAAGAGCGGATAAAAGGCGCAAGCTTTCAAACGGAGGCATGACCTGCACGCTTTATCGCTATCGCCCGCATTATCTTTCCCCGAAACCGGAAAGGCCAAAGACGGACGAACCGCGAATCGACGAATGACCGGCGGCTTCGCATGGATCAATCCTCCCGCACCGGGTTTTAATACATCGAATTTCAATGCGCATTCGGAATAATTGAATCAACAGCATCAAAAAGGGAACCGTGCCGATTTGTTTCGACGGTTCCCTTTAATTTGCGTTCCGTGCGTGTAATGCATCAATCGAAATACATTGAATACACGGAGCTGTTCGAATTTCGACGCAGTAATCAGCTCAATTCAAACATGCCTGTGTACAGCTCGTAATATCGGCCCTTGCGGCGGAGCAGCTCTTCATGGTCGCCGCGCTCAATGATACGGCCTTTTTCAAGCACCATAATGGCATTTGAATTGCGAACGGTGGAGAGTCGGTGTGCAATAACAAACACCGTCCTTCCTTCCATAAGGCTGTCCATGCCGCGTTCGATGAGCAGTTCGGTTCTTGTGTCGATCGAGCTTGTCGCCTCATCAAGAATGAGCACCTCGGGATTGGTAACGGCGGCTCGTGCAATTGCGATGAGCTGACGCTGACCTTGTGACAGGTTTGCGCCGTCCGAAGTGAGCATCGTATCATAGCCGTTCGGCAGGTGAGAGATGAAGTAATGCGCATTTGCGATCTTTGCCGCCTGAATACATTCTTCATCCGTTGCATCCAGCTTGCCGTAACGAATGTTTTCCATAACCGTGCCGGTGAACAGGTGCGTATCCTGCAAAACCATGCCGAGTGTTCCGCGAAGGTCGCGTTTTTTGATGCGGCGAACATCGATTCCGTCATAGGTGATTTCACCATCGTTAACATCATAGAACCTGTTGATAAGGTTGGTTATCGTCGTTTTGCCGGCACCGGTGGAGCCGACAAACGCGATCTTCTGTCCGCGCTTTGCATAGAGGGAAACATCGTTCAAAACGTTCACCTTGCCGTCATAGCTGAAGGTAACGTCGTGCAGCTCAACCATGCCCGCAAGCGGAATTTCAGTCACGGAATTGTTTGCTCCCGACTCGGTTCCGTTGGGAACGCGCCAGACTTTTCCGCCGTGTGCGTTCAAGCCGAGGGCAACATCGCCGTCATCGATTTCGGGCGGAACATCCATAAGCTTAAACACGCGCTCCGCGCCCGCAAGCGCAAGCAGAACGAAATTGAACTGCTGCGAAATCTGCGATATGCGCTCTGCAAACTGCCGTATGTACTGCAAAAAAGCAATAAGCACGCTGCCGGAAGTCACAAGACCGAGAACACCGAGGGTGGTCGTTATCGAATAGAAAATATGAGACAGGTTGTTCATTATCGGCCCCATGATATTGGCATAGGTATTTGCCTTTGTTGCTGCCGAACAGAATTCAATATTCAGCACATCAAATGCCTTCATGGATTCTTCCTCATGGTTAAAGGCCTTAACGACCTTCTGCCCCGCCATCATCTCTTCAATGTATCCGTTCACGGATGCAACGGCTTTCTGCTGACGGGCAAAGTTCTTTCCGCTCTTTTTGCCGATGAATTTGACTGTAAAAAATACAACAAACCCCATAACAACAACGATTGCAAACAGCGAAACGGAAAGAATGAGCATCATTGCAACGATGCCGACGAGGGATATGCAGGAGATTATCAGCTGCGTGATACTCTGGTGCAGAAGCTCGCGGATCGCGTCAATATCGTTGGTATAGTAACTCATAAGCTCGCCGTGCGTATGGGTATCAAAATAGCTTATGGGAAGACTCTGCATCTTGTCAAACATATCCTTGCGCAGGTCACAAAGCACCGTTGCGGAGCATTTGAGCATCAGATAGTTTAAACAATAGTTGGTGAGAACACTGAGCACATACAGCCCCGCCATGCCAATAAGCAGGGCAAGGTATTTTGCCTGTGCCGCATCGGGCGTGATGCCTGCCTCTTCCAACACGGCAACAAGGGGTTTCATCATGTAGCTTGCGGCAATTGTTGCAAGGGAATAGACTGCGATCATAATAACCGCAACCGTGAACATCCAGCGGCATTTGCCGTAGTACTTTAGCAGCCTGCTCATTGTTTTGAGCGGATTTGCGGGGCGGCCGCTGCCTGCAAAACGTGCAGCGGGGTTGTCTCTTCCTCCGGGCATTTTAGGCATTAGTGACCGCCTCCTTTCCTTTTATGTCAGAGCTGCTGTTTACGCCGGAGACCGTTCCGCCTTCCTGCGGAAGTTCCTTGTTTTGAGACAGGTAAACTTCGCGGTAGATTTCGCTGCGCTGCATAAGCTCATCGTGAGTGCCGACATCTGAAATGCGTCCCTTATCCATAACGATTATCCTGTCGGAATACATTATGGAGGCTATGCGCTGGGCAATGATGAGCTTTGTTGTTCCGGGCAGACTTTCGCGGAATGCGGCGCGGATGCTTTCATCGGTGCGTGAATCGACTGCGCTTGTGGAGTCGTCAAGGATCAGGATCTTCGGATTTTTGAGCAGCGCGCGGGCAATGCAAAGCCTTTGCTTCTGCCCGCCGGAAACATTCACACCGCCTTGTCCGAGATCCGTGTCGTACCCGTCAGGGAAGCTCATAACGAAATCGTGCGCACATGCAAGGCGGCAGGCATGCTCAATCTGCTCATCCGTTGCGTCTTTGTTGCCCCAACGGAGATTGTCGCGAATTGTGCCGGAAAAAAGCATGTTCTTTTGAAGCACCATTGATACGCTTTCGCGCAGTTCATACAGTGAATAATCCTTAACATTCCTTCCGCCGACAAGCACTTCGCCCGAAAGTGCATCGTAAAAACGCGGAATGAGCTGCATCAGGGTCGATTTTCCGTCACCGGTGCCGCCCACAACGCCGATGGTCTCACCGGCGCGAATGTGCAGGTTTATATCCGAAAGAGTGAGGTTGTCGTTTTTTCCGGAATAGCTGAAATTAACATGGCGGAATTCAATCTCACCGTTTTCAACTTTGAACGTGCTGCCGTTATCCGTAATGTCGGGAACTTCGTCAAGCACCTCGTTGATGCGCGTCACGGATTCGCGCGTCATGGTGAGCATCATGATGATCATTGCAACCATTGAAACGGAACCTACAACCTGGTTGGTGTAGGTCAACATGCTGACAAGTTCGCCCTTCGTAAGCGTTCCCGCAAACACCTGATTGCCGCCCATCAGCATCAGAATGACGGCGCAGGTCCACATAATACCCATTTGAATCGCAGGCAGGAGGGAGAAAAGCTTCTGTGCGTAAATTTGAGCCTTTTTAAGGTCATCGGCGGAAGCGGCAAATTTCTTTTTTTCATAATCTTCGCGTGCAAAAGATTTCACAACGCGTGCGGCGACAAGATTTTCCTGAACGGAAGCGTTCATCTTGTCATATTTTTTTAACATGATGCGGAAACGCGGCTTGCCTATCATTCCCATTGAAATGAGTGTGCAGAACATAATGGGCAGCGCAACAAGGTAAATGACCGAAAGCTCCGCATTTACGCGCAGAGCCATAACGGCCGCAAGCACCATCATGACCGGAGCGCGCACAAATATGCGTATCATCTGCTGATAAAGATTCTGAACGTTGTTGATATCCGCCGTTGTACGCATAACGAGGGAGGGTGTTGAGAATCTGTCCGTGTTTTTGAAAGAGAAAGACAGAATCTTTTCAAAAACTTTTCGGCGCAGGTTCTTTGCAAAACCCATGCTTGCAACCGCAGCCGTACGTGCGGCAAGCATACCGAATGCAAGCGACAGCATTGCCGCAAGCACCATTATGCCGCCGAGAATAATCACGAATCTGGTTTTGTCGGCGATAAGCTCTGCCGAAAAATACTTCCGAAGGGTGAAATCAGGCGAGCCGTAAAGCCCGCCGTCAACTATTGCCGCCATAAGGAGTGGGATAAAAACTTCCATCGTAACTTCAAGAACGATGAATATCGGTGTCAGAAACGAGGGAAGCCGATACCCCTTTGCGCAGGGCAGCAGGCTGCGAAAACCGCTGTTCTTTGCGCTTTTTTCAGTGCTTGTTTTTTTTGTTTTCATAATACGCTGTTAAATGCCGAATTGTCGGTGGGCAAACAATACCTCCAAACTTCCTTTAGTGATTGTATTTTAACATCATAAATAATATATTGCAAAGCATTTTTATTAAATGCCGTTCACAAAACAAAAATACTGTCCCGCGGCATTGGTGTCCCGTCGGCGGGGAAATGCTTTTAAACCAAACCGACGGCATCCATAAGCAGCATCAGAAGAGGGACAAAGATGAAACAGCCGAGAGTCGTAAGGCTCATTCCGGCAGCAACGAATGATTCATCTGCATCGTTGGCCGCCGCAACAACAACGGCCTGCGTCATAACGGGCATGGCGGATTCGATAACAAGAACCCCGCTCGGCATTCCGCTCAGACCGAAAAGTTTGCAGAGCACAAGCATGATAAGCGGCGCGGCGATAAAGCGCATTCCCATGACAGCAAGCATGCAGCGGTCGGGCTTAAGGCTTTTAAACCCGTATTCATACAGTGCATATCCGATATAAAACAGTGCGAGCGGCGTTACGATATTGCCCATATAGCCGGAGAGCTTAACAACGGGCTGCGGCATTTTGACGCCGAGTGCCGCAAGCGGAAGGCAAACAGCAAGCGCAACCAGGGGTGGGGAAACGATTTTTTTAAGATTGTGCAGAATTCCGCCGCGCTTTTCACCTTCGCCGGAGCGAGAGATGAGATAATTCCCGATCGTCCAAAAAAGGGTTGTGTTGACAATGTAGAAGCACATCACATACGGCACGGCTTCATCGCCGAAAAGCCCGGTGTTCATCGGCAGTCCGACAAAAACTGAATTTGAAAAAGCACACATCGCAATAAACCCGCCGCGCCGTTTTGCCTCGGGTTTCAGCAGCTTTGCAAAAATAAAGCCGAGCAGAAGAGTTATAATCATGCTCAGCGCAGGCAAAAGGAACAGCAGTGCGGGATTTTGCAGCGCGTCAAGGTCGATTTTTCCGAACACGGTGTTCACAACAAGGGAAGGCATACCCGCCGAAATAATAAGCTTGGTCATAAGCTTTTTGTGTTCGCGGCGCAGATAGCCGAGTTTGCCGAAAAGCCAGCCCACGGCGACCATGAACATCACGATAAGCACGGCCGTAAGCGAATGGAATGTTGTTTCAAGCATTGTTTGTTACCTTGCCTTTGACAGAGTATTTGACAGAAAGTGTTTTTAATTAATTCGAAGAAAACCTGCAAACGGAGCATTCCGTGAAGCAGCGCCTCACAAAACGCTCCGTAAATCGGGTTCAATATGAATCGGTCTTCGGTTCAGCCGTTTGCAGGCTCCGAAACTCGAGCATTTAACTCAAAACGCAGGTTTTACTTGCAGATCTTCCTGCATTCGAGGTAATACCTCTTTTCATGTGCTTCGCCCATTGAGAAAGTCTTGCGGGGCAGTGCGCCGTCAAAAACAACGGTGCGGAAGAATGCGCTCTTTTCCATGGGGGGAAGCAGGAAGCCGATGTTGCCGTGCTTGCTGCCGAGGTCGTTCACAACGTCTGCGCCGTGGATATAGTCGATAGTCGCGCCTTCGGTTGCTTTAAGAACAACGTCAAGAGCGTTTTGAAGCGTGCCGACTTCAAGCTGTGCATTGGGTTTTGCAACAACAATAAGTCCTTTGCCGTTCTCGGTAATGACGGGAATAACGTGCGCGCCCTCGGGAGCGGCCTTCTCCGCCTTTTCCATGCAGCATTCGCAGTCATAGAAGTTGATTTCACATTCGCCGTTGTTCTGCTCCGCAAGCTTCGCCTTCAGTGCTTCAAGGAATGCGGGAACATGAACGTTGAAAACGACCCTGTGGATGGGTTCGAAAACGATGCCGTCATCGTGAACGTTTTCAAGTTCAACAAGTGCAAAGCGTGCGGGGTGATCCGCCTGCTCTTCGGGGGTGAGGGTGGCCTTGACTTTTTCCCAATTTGCTTTTGCGGTTGCAAAGCTGTGGTTGCCGTCGCCCATTGCAAACAGCAGGGGAGGCATTTCGGTGCCGTACTTGTTGGGATCAACAAGTGCGTTCAGCGCGGAGATAACGTCCTCGATCATGCCTTCATTGTTGACGAACCAGCCCTCAATGTGTCCGCCGTTCTGCATAAGGTCGAAATCGTAGAGCTTTTCAGTGTTCTGAAGCTTTTCCGCAAGGGGTTCGATAACGGTTTTCTTTTCATCATCGATAAGAACAAGAATATGGGGCAGCTCAAGCAGTGCGCCGTCGCGAATCTTCAGGCGGGGCGGGATGCGCTCAACGATCGTGCCCTCGGTTGCGCGGATAAGGGTCGTTGAACCCTTGGAGTAGTCATAGCACTCGAGATCCAGTGCAACAACAAGTCCGTTGCGGGTGTTGCCGCCGACGCTGCGGCGCGTGAAAACGAAACCTTCGCCAAGATTTTGAAGGATGCCGTTGTCGATATAGTCGTGCATTGCCTTGCGGATCGCGGCAATTTTTTCGGTTTCGCCGGGCTTTTCAAGATAAATCTCCGGAAGCATAAGGCGCAGGGTGGACGGAGCATCGCCGACGATCTCTTCGCACTTGTTCCAATAGTCGGGCTGGGAAGTGTACTGGTCGCACGCAACGCATGCCCATTTGGTAAGGTCAACATTCTTTGCGGGCATCAGGATTTCGGGAACCATGATACCGATATTGTTCTTGAATTTCGGGTTCATTGAAGTAATTCCTCCGTGATTTAATGAATGCTTTGCGCATTCCGTCGTTCATGCCAATTTTACAACACTTTTCCTTTTTTGGCAACGGTTTAAACGCTTTTTTTCAAATATATGCCGCACGGCAAAACACCCCCGCCGGGTATTACATTACCCGGGCAGGGGTTTTATTCGGAAAAAGAAATGAGGCTCGTTATCGGTTACGGTTAATTCCCTTTTCTTTCATTCAAACCTTATGCTCTCTGCAACGCGCTTGGAAAGGCTTGCCGAGTCCTCATACAGCCGAGAAAGCTCAATAACAACAAACACAGGGTTCTCCTCGGTGTATGCACAGGCAGCAGGGTTATCAAAGGCATGGAAACCTTCTCCGACAGTCCACATGGCAGGAGCGCATTCGTGATGAGATGATGTATATGCGCTTATGCAGTTTGTTGAGTTATCGACTGTTGAATGGAAATTTTCAAAGTTGACAAGTTTAACATGTCCGGAAACGACAGAACAATATACTTCATGCGTGACGTTTTCGGCATGATTGTTCGGGTCGTATGTGCCGTATCCGGCCGCACCGGCAAGATTTCCGTTTTCATCATAGAGCAGCTTGCGCCCGAGCAAATAGAAACCGAGATCGGAATAAGACGAATCGGTGTACACACCTTCGTCACTTCTGACCGTCCAGCCTTCCGGCAGGTCGAACGTAACGCTGA
>OWIO01001502.1_pt1 | contig 17611 bp, 17 predicted proteins | sample 1733011 | NCBI WGS metagenome assembly OWIO01 (sample SAMN05065779, study PRJEB22554) | human gut metagenome | biome: ENVO:2100002; feature: ENVO:00000062; material: ENVO:00002003 | host: Homo sapiens | place: USA | reverse complement strand
CCGTATATATTGAAAATCTGTTTCACAAGTGCGCAATTATCGCACGGTTAAGCGGTTCGTATGCGCCGCGGGGAAGGGGAAGCGCGGTTCCGTCCGAAAGCTGAACCTCGGTTTTTGTAACGTGTGCAACGAACTTAAGGTTCACAATAACGGCTCTTCCGATGCGGTGAAAACCGCTGCCGAGCTCCTGCTCAAACTCGCTTAATGTGCGCTTGACCGTGTATTCGCGCTTTGCGTGAACGGTAACATAATTGCGGAAAACTTCAAGGTAGCGTATCTCGTATACCGGAATGCGAAGCATTTCGCCGCCGCTCTCAAAGCATATGCAGCGTTCGTTCTGCGTGATTTTTTGAGCCGCACGGTTCAAAACGGAGAAGAATTTTTCCTTGTTGAGCGGTTTCATGAGATAATGCAGCGCGGCAACATCATAGCCCTCGGCAATATAATCCGAATAGCCGGTGATGAACACAATTTGAACAGCTTCATTTTCGCGGCGAACCTTACGCGCCGCCGACACACCGTCCATCCCGCTCATTTCAACATCAAAAAGCAGGATATCGAAAGCTTTATACTCGTCGTAACGAAAAAGAAAGCTTTCCGCAGAAGGGAAAACCTCAATCTCAACCTCCGTACCGCGCTGTTTTGCCCATTCAAGCAAAAACGACTGCACGAGTGCTGCATCGGTTTTGCTGTCGTCGCATATTGCAATGCTGTATTTCATACGCATACCTCCGAGAAGCTCCGAAGCCACTGCATCTATTGTACCAAAAAGAAGCATCATCCGCAAGCAACCGTTGTTTGATATCCGAAAAAAACGACAACGGCAAATATATTTCACGGAAAGAAGGAGCTGCGCCGGTGACCCTTTTGCTCAGAGCATTCTTTCGCCGTCCATAAACACGGCTTTAAGGTTTAAATTCGCATCAAACACAGCAAGATCCGCAGCGCGGCCGCACTCAAGTCCAAACGGAGCGGAATCGCCGAAAACGGAGGCGAAAGGTGCATACGATGCAGCAAAGAATGCGTCGGACGGCGAAATGCCGAACGAAACAGCGTTGCGAACCGCATCGGCAAGGGATATTGCAGAACCCGCAAGCGTGCCGTCCGCAAGAGCGGCGCATCCGTCGGACAAAACGAATTCCTGCCCGCCCAAGCTGTACCGACCGTCGGGCATTCCTGTGCAGCGAAGCGAATCCGATATCAGGCAGGTTTTTTTGCCGAAGACCCGAAAAACTCCGCGAACCACGGCAGGGTGAACATGCAGCCCGTCACAGATAAGTTCAACGGGAATTCCGAGATCGGCTGCCGCGCCTGCAATACCGGGGGAACGGTGCAGGCAGTCGTTCATGCCGTTGAAAATATGCGTAACATGGGAAGCTCCGGCTTGAAATGCGGCAATTGCCGTGTTGTAGTCAGCCGCACTGTGGCCTTCCGAAACGGTGCAGCAGCCCGAAACGCTGCGAATGAATTCAAACGCACCGGGCAGTTCGGGCGCAACGGTTACGAGTTTTATCCGACCGCCGCTTGCGGCATTAAGCTGATGAAACAATGCTGCATCGGGCGCAAGAAGATTGCATTCGGCCTGCGACCCGCGCTTACTGCTGCTGAGAAAAGGTCCCTCAAGATTTATGCCGATGCATTTTGCGCCGGCAAGGTGATGCAGCCTCTTCGGAGTGCGCTTGATAAATTCATCGCGCATACGGCAGAACGCATCGATTGAATGCATGGCGGCAAAAAGCTCCTCTGCACATAAAGTCATTGTTGTTGCAAGGAAGGAGGTTACGCCTTGGCTGAGATAGTATCGCGAAAGGCGGAAAAGCGGGGAATTGAGCGGAAAACTATCGGCATCAAACTCATTGTATTTGTAATTGCTGCATTCGTGAATGCTGCATTCGTGAATGTCGTTCAATACATTTCTGTCCGAAAAATCCGCATCCGAAAAATCTGCGCCGTATGCCCCGTGCGTGTGGATATCAAAAAGTCCGGGAACAACAAAGCCGCCGTGCGCATCGATCGTTTCGCATTCGTAATCGGGCGCACAGGAATCGTTGCTTCGGCGCAATGCAGTGATTGTGCTGTCAAACTCGATACTCCCTGTTTGCAGTCCGCAGGGGAGCAGCAGAGAGGCATTTTTGATAAAAAAACGTTTCATTATATTAAATACTGACCTTAGCCGATGAATGTCGAAATTCGCACGCTTAATTCAAAATAATTATTTATTCTGCATCATCTGTGCAAGTCCGATCTTTGCACTGCGCAGAAGCAGACGAAGTGCATGCGAAACGGATTTGCGGGTATCCTCATCCATATTTTTAAGCGAGCGGAGCATTGTTTTTACGCATACGAACCAATTGTCTGAAATATCTCGGAGCGTCTTTGCATTTGTATCCTGCATAACGGCGTAAACGGTATCGACAAATTGCTCACGCTGCCTGTTATCCATTCCTGCGAGCCAATGCTTGAGCGTGAAGTCGATAAACATGCTGCTGTTGTTGACCTTTTCAAGATAGGTGAACTTGTCGCACAACAGTTCCCAGGAATAAATATCGTGCTGCATGATGCCGCTTTCGGTACTGTGAATGATTGTATATTTTTCTTCGTGACCGAGAAGCATGCCGACGACGGATGACTGCGGAACGAAAGTGTTCACAAGCACGCAGATGCTTTTGTAGCTGTCCGAATTCAAAACATCTTCCGTGAAGCCCGGGCCGTCATAATTATAAATATGAGTGATTCGGCGGCGGGCAGCCTGCTCGCAAAATGCGGAGGCATAAACGGCGAGATTGCCGCCTTTTGAGTGACCGCCGACGGTTATATCGCCGCCGTTTGAAGCGGCAATACGGTTCAGATAGTCAACGGCATTGCTTTGGGCAGGAACGGGACAGACAAAACACATGTTGAAATCCTCCTTCCAACCGACAAGCGTGCTGTCGGTTCCGCGAAAAAAAACATACAGCTTGTTCTTGCTCGGACGGAATGTGACGGCGGAAAACTGAGTTTGCGTTGCGGCATCAAAAAGGTGTGAGTAGCCGAAGAGCTCAATATCCCGAAACCGGCGGCTGTTTAAAAGCATTTCAAGCAGTTTTGCATCGTTTTCCTTGCGCAGAGAGCCCGGCTTTTTTATGTTCAGCGAAATAAGCGCCGCTGCGGCATCCGCAATGGTGACGGAAACAGGGGAGTCACAGGGCATGATAAGCTCAAACGGCAAATAGCTCAGCCGTGCAAAAACGGCACCGTCAACCTCGTTGAAGGGACTGACGGAGAGAGGAAGGTCGCCGCGCCATATGAGATAGTCAAATATGTTTGCCATTATTAATCAAAACCTTTCCAAGGATTCGGCAATAACCGCTTAACGGAGCGACAACGGATAAAAAAACGTATGAAATGTGAAACAACTGCAAACCGTTGCTCACTTCAGAACTTTTGGGTTATCCGCTGACGAATGTATTTCAACTAAACCATTGTCGAAACTCCGCAATTGAATTATAATGTAACCGACGGCAAAAGGTCAAGCCCTGTGCCTGAATTTGCCGCAAAACAGCCGAAGGCTCTGTGCTGCGGCGCAGTTAAAACGGATACGGAGAGAAATATGCTTCTTGAAAATGTCGAAAAATACATGATTTGGCTCTTCTTTTACAGTGTGGTGGGTTGGATTTACGAAAGCACGCTGTGTTCTGTTCGTGCGCATAAGTTCATTAACCGCGGCTTCCTTAACGGTCCGTACTGCCCGATTTACGGCTGGGGGGGCAGTGCTCGACATTCTGATACTCGGAAAAGTTCAAAACCCTGTGCTGCTTTTTTTCCTCGGTGCAATTGTAACATGTTCTCTGGAATATTTCACCTCATACATCATGGAAAAACTTTTTCATGCGCGTTGGTGGGATTATTCAAAACGCAAATTCAACATTAACGGACGCGTCTGCCTGCTCGGTGCGGTTGTGTTCGGAGCATTTTCGGTTATTTTGATAAAACTTGTTCATCCGCTTGTGTCCGATGTTACGAACAGCCTCCCCCGTGCTGCACTGCATTGGCTTGCGGCGGTGATGTTTGCAATAATTGCGGCGGATGAATGCGTCACGATCGGCGGCATTGCGGGATTTAATAAAAAACTTAAGGAGCTCGCCGCAGCGATAGAGAACGCAAAGGCGGATATAGGACTGAAGCTGCACGATAAGGGAGGGCTCGGAAGCGAAGTGTACAACGCTGTTCATAATGCAGCGGCTGTGTTTGTTCAAAAACTGAATGCGCAGCAGCGGCGTATACTTGCGGCATTCCCGAAACTTCGAACCATGGAACATAACGATATTCTGAATGATGTTCGCAGGTTGATTGCAGACGTCGAAAATCGGCGCAGGAAAAACAAAAATAAGCATAACGACTGACAAGTGAGCTTGCCGCAGCCTGCGGAGAGAATGCAGTTCTGCCGGGCGATTCGGGCGGCAGAATAAGAATAAACAAAGGAAAGGACACAAAAAATGAAAGTTCTGATAATGAGCTGCGACACCGGGGAAGGACACAACAGTGCGGCGCGTGCGCTCGTGGGTGCATTCAACAGACGAAATATCGATTGTACTTTGATTGATCCGCTGATATTCCGCGGGCGCAAAGCAAGTGAAATTGTCTCTGCTTCCTACACTGCAATGCTGAGAAAAGCGCCGGCGTTGTTCGGGATTATTTATAAAGCAGGCGATATTTACAGTTCAACGAGAATTGTGTCCCCTGTTTATTATGCAAACTCAAAGTATGCTCCCGGCCTGCGTGAGTATATCGAAGATAAAGGATTTGATGCCGTTGTTTCAACGCATCTTTTTCCGATGGAAGCGTTGACGGCAATCCGAAAAAAGGGAGGGTTCAACATTCCGTGCTACGGTGTGCTGACGGATTACACCTGCATTCCGTTTTTCGGCGAAACAAAACTGGACGGGTATTTTATTCCGCATGAGGAGCTGCGCGATGAAATTGCAAAATGCGGAATACCGAAAGAGAAGCTGTTCGCAACAGGCATTCCCGTAAGCAAAAAATTCGCTGTACACGAATCAAAAGCGGCGGCAAGAGTGGCACTCGGACTTCCGGCGGACAAACCCGTTATGCTCATCATGAGCGGGGGCGTCGGCTGCGGAAACATCCTTGAGCTTTGCGACACGCTTGAGCGGTGCAGCAGCGGGGATTACCTTGCGTGCGTTCTGACGGGGCATAACGCTTCACTGAAGCAGAGCATTGATGAACGATTTGCTTCGGCAGGGCGGATAAAAACCGTGAGTTTCACAAAACAGGTGAATCTTTACATGAATGCGGCGGATGTAATGCTGTCCAAGCCCGGAGGGTTGACAAGCACGGAAGCCGCTGTTGCAAACGTTCCGCTCGTGCAAATGCTGACATATGCGGCATGCGAAGCAAAAAACATTGCTTTTTTCACCTCCCACGGGCTTTCGATACGTGCTGCGAATGAGCGTGAAGCGGTTTCGGCAATGTGGAACTTAACAAACGACAAACAGAAAGCGGAAAAAATGCGTGCAATGCAGCGCGCCTGCATAAACCCGAATGCGGCGGACGATATTGCGGCAAAGGTGGCTGAAGGATGGATATAAGTTCTTTTGCACGGTGTGCGGCATATGCGGCGTTCGGCTTTGCCTGCGGCGGAGTTATGTTTTGCAGATTCATGCCGCTGCTGTTCGCAAAAAAAGATATAACAAAGCTCAGCTCGGACGGGAATCCCGGTTCTGCAAACGTATTTATAAATTGCGGGATACCGCTCGGGTTGCTGTGCCTGTTTCTTGATATGTTCAAGGGTTTCCTGCCCGTGCTTCTTGCGGAAGAAAACTATGATGTTCGTCGATTGTCCTTTGCGATTCTGATTGCCGCCCCGGTGCTCGGTCATGCGGTTGCTCCGTTCGACCGTTCAAAGGGCGGCAAATGCATTGCAACAGCTTTCGGCGTCCTGCTTGCGCTGATTCCGCAAACAAAAATCGTGTTCCTGCTTGCCGGGTTGTATATACTGTTTTCAACTGCAATCAGGATTTCTCCGAATCGTGTGCGCAGCACAGTAACGTTTGCACTGTTCGGAACTTTTGCCGCCGTGATACTGCTTTTAAAACAGCGTGCGCCGCTTGCAATGGGCTGCCTGCTGGTTTCTTCAATTGTAATTGTGAAACATTCAAAACTCTTTTGCTCGGACGAATGTGCCGAAGAGGGCAGCGCCGTAAGTGAGGACGACGGAAACAAGGCAAAAATATAAAACGAGAAAAAGTGAGATGCGAAATGCAGCTTTACAGCTGAGACGTGTCGGCAAATCCGAAGGAACGGTGAACGGCTTGAAGATACAAAAATATGTCATAAAATATCGTCAGGCTACAACAAGCTATAACAAACCCGTATGTGAACAGGGGTAAACAGAAGAATTATTCCTGTTTAAGCTGATTACATATATCATCCAAATCCAAGGCTATTTCGTGCAGTGCGGAAATAAGCTTTTTCGTGTTGTTCAGATTGTAATTGCTGCGTCCGAGCAGATAGTCCGTTGTGACATCAAAAAAATCAGCAAGACGCAGTATAGCTGTGCTGTCCGGATTCGTTTTTCCGGTTTCATAATTGGACAAAGTTTTTTGATCTATGCCGGTTGCACGAGCAACGTCTATTTGACGAAGATCGCGATCTTCACGCAGTTCACGTATTCTGTTCGCCATTCTACGATTAAAGCCTTCTTTCAATGCATGGTTTAATGCAGTCTTATCATGCGCTCGGAATTCGATGCTGTTCATTCTTTCGACATAATGCGACTGTCATTTGCGGAATTATACCAAAAAATTACTCACCCCCCCTTGACATACTAAAATAAGTATGGTATCATTCGTTTGTACTAAAAAATTAGTATAATACACGTTCGCAAGGAGCATACACATCATGTACGGAAAAAACATCAGGCAACTCAGAACCAGATTATTCATCGCACTCGCAATTGCAGCAATTGCAGCCATTGTAATGGCAGTCGCAACGTTGGCGGACGGAGAAACGAGCGTCGGAGGAATGATTTTCACGCTTTTGTTGGCTCTGCCGATACTCTTCCTTGAATTCTACGGCCTTTTAATTGCACCCAGGCTTTGGCTGGATTATTATAAAGCCGGTTTTAAGGGAGTTGCGGCATGTTTTGTGGGCATGGCGGCGGGCAGTTTTTTCATCGCCATATGGGGCATTCTCAAAATGATGTTCGGCGGATTGGTCTGCGCCGTAAAGTCTCTGGCAGTCGGAGCGCAGGGAACAGCTTATGTAATCAAGAACCGCGGCATGGCGCAGTAAAACATTTCATTACACAAGTTTCAATGTCGAAAAAAAATTAACCGTGTCGAACGGGAGGTAACTATGCAAACCATGTCAGATGAGTTGCTTCAACCGCTGCGGGCATACAAAAACGTACTTAAAAAGCGTCACGAGGTATACACGCGCGATCTGTTTGAAGAACTTGTTAAAAAATCCGGAATAGACGTTTCCGAAAACCACATAACAGTTCAGGCATATAATGAGGAACAGGAAAAAATAAAGAACATTGCCAAAAAGCTGTCGAAACTGCGCACACTGCGCACACTTATGATATTTTTGGTTGTTGCGGGCGCAGTTGAAATTATCGGCTGCATTGTTCAAAAATCATATCCGTGGATAGCTTTGGGTGCAGCGGTTGCAGCGATTGCAATTTATGTTTGGGTAAAAGTGCTGAATCCGAAGGTCAAGAGCGGAGATGCGCTTAAAGCCGAATATGAAGCGAAGGCGAAGCGGCTGTTGGATAAAGCTTGGGAGCAAATGGCTCCGCTGAATGCGCTGTTCGACAGTGATATGACACGGCAGCTTGTTCAAAAAACTATTCCCATTGTTAAAATCGACAGAAATTTTACCGTTGCAAGGTATGCACAATTGCGCAAGGAATTCGGGTATGCCGAACAGGAAGCATTTGAGCAGATTTCAACAGTTTCTGCCGTGTCGGGTGAAATTCAGGGTAATCCGTATATTATCGAAAGGTACCTTTGCCAAGCGATGGGAACCGAGGTCTATACGGGTGAGCTTTACATCGAGTGGACGGAATACTACACGGATTCCGACGGAAACGAGTGCAGAATCGATCGATCCGAAACGCTTCATGCGTCCGTCACAAAGCCTAAGCCGTATTACTATCATGAAACGATGCTGACATACGGAAATGAAGCAGCACCAAATCTGAGCTTTTCACATGACAGAACCCACGCAGAGAAAATGAGTGATAAGCAGCGGACCCGATATATCAAATCCGAAGCCAAGCGCATTCAGAAGCTTGCGCGCAGGGATTTGACGAAGGGCAATGCAAGCTTCACGCCCTTGGGCAACGATGAATTTGATGCATTGTTTAATGCAACGGATCGCAGCAACGAAATGGAGTTCCGGCTTTTGTTCACACCGATGGCGCAGAAAAACATGATTGAGCTCATGACGGATTCCGATTACTACGGCGATGATTTCAATTTCCGTAAGCACAAAATGATTAATACCGTAGCGGCGGAACAGGCCGATTCATGGTGCATGGAAACAAGCACCGGCAGGTATAAGAACTATGACATAGATGCATCGCTTGCGAGCTTTGTGAATTTCAATACCGAGTGGTTCAAGCGTTTCTATTTCCAGTTTGCGCCGCTGCTTTCGATTCCGCTGTACCAGCAGCACAAATCGCATGAATTTATATACAGGCGCAGCAGCGTTGACGAAAGCAACTACACTCCGCACGAGGCTGAAATTCTTGCAAACTGCATCGGGCAGCGAGTGTTCCAACACGTGGATTCCGCAACGCAGGCAATTCTGAAAACACAATTTGTGCGTGCCGAGAACGACAGCGATGTTGTGAACGTGACAGCACATTCATTCCGAGCGGTTGAACGCTGCGATTATGTTTCGGTTTTCGGCGGTGACGGGCATTGGCACGATGTCCCGGTTTATTGGTATGAATATATTCCGATTTGCGCAAGGAATGCAATGGAGATGCGCGAACTGGGATTAAACGATGCGGAATTTGCCGGCAAAAAGAGCGAAAAGGCATTTGCCGACTACCTTGATTCACATGTTAACCGATGCGCCTATTGTGACGGTATTTTTGCAGGAACATTAGCGGGCGGGCATCGGATAACGAATATATAACTAAATTACACGGAGGAACAAAAAATGGCAAATCCACTCGGCGGACAGAAGGACAATATCAGCAGGGAAGGAATGAATATCTACGTAAAGCAAAAAGAAATTGCAATTACCGTAGGAATCGGTTCGAAACTGTTTGAAATCTGGATGTGGCTTTGGGGTGTGATTCCCGCAATAATCTGCTTTGCGGCAAAAACCCCGATTTACATCCCTGTCATTGTGCTCGTTGTCGGCGCATTGCCCGGCATAATCTTTCAGGTTAAAAAGGTTAAGGCAAAAAATGCGCTCGACACGCAGATGCAGAAAATCCAGCATGATGCTTCCCTTGTAGGCAACTACTACCAGAAGAAACTTGCAATAATTCAGGACCTTGTGAAGATTGTCGATAAATCAATCGATTTCGACAAGAGCACTTATGAAACAATCGCCGCATATCGCGGCGGAAGCACGCCCCAAAGCGGTGCGCAGCTCAACGAGTATGCTCAAAATGTTGATAAACTCTCAAGAAGTATCAACATTGCGTTGGAGAATTATCCGAACCTTGAGTCTCATAGGCATATCGAGGATCTCATGCAGCAGGTGAAATACCTGAACAGCGAGATAGTTGCAGCGCGAGAAGTGTATAACGACTCGGTATATATGTGGAACCGTATGGTTTATCGCTGGCCGACGATGATGATAGTTGCGGCCAAAAACGGCTACACAACAATGATACCGTTTACTGTGGATGCCGATGTTATCGAGCGGGCAAGCGGCTCCGTACTCTAAGAGGCACGGCAAAACTTTCGATTGCATCATATAATGCGGCATACATTACGCAGCCGCATTCAGCTTTCGGCTCTGCAATACCCAACATACTTCATATTCACTCCCGAATAAGAACCGTGAAGGAGCTGCTGCAAAAGGCAAGTTGTGCCTGCGGCAGCTCCTTTCATGGTTCGGCGGTGAAAAAATTTGACTCGCTTAATTTTCAAACGGTCAAAAGTTGATAAGGCTGCATTTAAGGCAGCTGTCGGAAAAGCTTTGCCTATTTGAACAGGCAGGAGAGGGCCTTCTTTATCCGACTGCCAGTTTATTCGTCTTCTTCAGGAATTTCGCCGGAATCGGACGATCGAGCTTCCACGTGATATTCATTGGCCTGCTGCCCTCGTGTTTCACATAGCTTGCCGTGCCGAGATAGGTATATGCTTCAGCACCGCCGGTCAGGCGGTCCGACTTGAACTCGCGGACGAACAGCAAAACCTTGCTGCCGCGTTCGCGATGGTGTATATAACGCTGCCCGGTGGGTGAATTCTCCGCCGTGGTACTCTGGCTCTGCCAATGAAACAGACTTTCACTGATGGAATAGTCGTTATACATGGTGGTGGGTGAATAGTCCTTGTCCGCTTTGTTCAGCGTCACTAAAAACACATCCAATTGCTTATCCGGCAGCCACTTGACACCTTCCCGCACGGTTGCGGGCTTCATAAAGTCCATGGCCGCAAGCAGCTGGTCGCGGGTATATGTACAATGCAAATCCAGCGGGCAATCAAATCCCAAATCCACCGACTCGTCAATGAAGTCAATCTGTTCAAATCGATAGCGCAGCAGCTCCGTGAGCTCGTTTAGCAGAACGGTGCTGTCCGACAGTGCATGGAGATTGTCCAACACTTCTTCACTGTTCCAATTCTCCGCAGTCTTGCCCCAAACAGTAATATAGAACATCTGCATCATCCGCTTTTCAACGTCTGAAACGGCAGCAAAATCCACATCATCCAAACGCGGAAGAATATCTAAGAGGAACGAAATCCAGCGGCGAGAATCGACCACCGCAAGCTTTGCAAACGCTTTGGTCAGAATACTCTCCAACGGCTCCGAAAAGTCTTTGAGGGCATCCGCTCGGGCGCAAATACGGGAGAAGGAAGAAAACTTATAAATTGCTCTCGGATCAAGATGGTAGTAGTCCAGAAAGTTTGCAAGCGTCAGCTCCAGACCACTGTCTTCATCAAAAGATGCTGCACGGGATACCAATCCGGCTGTGTTTCCATAGGATGCACGGATGTTATCCAGTATGTACTTTGCTGCTTTCTTTTCCAGCTGAATATAGCAGCCTTTCGGGACCGACACGAAGCCGTCTTTGATTTCACGGCTCACGCTTCGCGTTGCGTTTGACAGCAGCGCCGCAAATTTATCCTCGAAATTGTACCTTCGGTTCGCTTGGCCGATGAAGTCCAGCACGGTCAGGCACTCCTTGTCTTCCGACAAACGCAAACCGCGTCCCAACTGCTGCAAAAAGACAGTCAGCGATTCGGTGGGACGCAGGAACAGAACGGTATTGACTTCAGGAATATCTACACCTTCGTTATAAATATCCACAACAAAAATGAAGCGTATTTCGCCGGAGACTAAAAGCTGTTTCGCTGTTTTTCTTTCTTCATCCGGAGATTGTCCCGTCAGGAATATGGATGGGATATTGTGCTCATTAAAATAGCGGCACATGAATCTTGCGTGATCTACAGTTACGCAGAATCCAAGGCCTTTCACCTCATCAATGTCCGTGACATATTTCAGCAGTGATGCCACCACATGGTCGGCGCGGCGATTGGCAACGGCACCGCTGAATGTGTAAACCTTTTCCAATTCGCTTTTTTGATAGCCACCGGCAGACCATTTCAGCGTATCAAGAGCCACAGTGTCGGTAACGCCGAAATATTGGAACGGACAGAGCAGCTTTCGGTCAATGGCTTCGGGCAGGCGAATTTCAGCCGCAATGCGGTTATTGAAGTACGGAAGAATGCTTTTGCCATCCATACGTTCCGGAGTTGCCGTCAAGCCCAGCAGGATGCAAGGCCGGTAATAAGCTAACAGCCTCCGATAGGTCGGAGCTGCCGCATGATGAAATTCGTCCACGATGATGTAATCGTAGAACTCAGCCGGTGTTTTTTCCGTGAAGCTCTGCGAATTGAACGTCTGAATTGAGATAAACAGATTATCGATGCTTTCAGGTTTACAGCTGCCAACGAACATCTCTCCAAAGTTCGCATCCTTGAGTACGGCTCGGAATGTGTACATACTCTGTTTAAGAATTTCTTCGCGGTGTGCGACAAAAAGCAGGCGGCAGGCCCGGCCGGGATTATGTCTGCGGAAGCGTTTGTAGTCTAAAGCAGAGATGACTGTTTTGCCGGTGCCGGTGGCAGCTACTATCAGATTGCGCATATAGCCTCGAACGGCACGTTCCGCCTCCAGCTTATCCAGAATCTCTTGCTGATAGGCGTACGGATTAATATCCATGGTATAAACTTCGGCATTGTTGGTGTCAAAGTATTTTTCTGCTTTCAGCGCACGCGCCAGGCGTTCTTTCTGCTCTTCTTCATAGTATTCAAATTCACGGTCATTCCAGTAATACTCAAATGTGGCAGCGATCTTATCGATGGTTTTGGGCAGGTCGCGCCGCGTTACTTTCGTGTTCCATTCAAGGCCGCTTGTCAATGCTGCATTAGACAGATTGGATGAACCCACATACGCAGTCGTGAACCCCGTGTTGCGGTAAAAGATATAGGCCTTGGCATGGAGCCGCGTTGTTTTTGTGTTGTAGCTGACTTTTATTTGCGCATTGTGCAGCCGGCGAAGCTCTTCGATGGCTTTAACATCCGTCGCACCCATATAAGACGTGGTAATAACACGGAGCTCGCCGCCGTTTTGCGTAAATTCCCGCAGTTCGTCCATGATGAGCCGCAGGCCGCTCCACTTGATAAAGGATACCAACATGTCAATTCGGTCGGCCGAGATAATTTCTTTTTTGAGCTCCGTGAACATCTGAGGTTCATGCACCGCACCGGTAAAGAGCGAGCTTTGTGCGATGGATGTTTCCGGGCGCTCTATGTCCGCCGCAGTTTTTCCCACGGCAAGCCGCGGATCGGTTTCCCGCAAAAGTGCAAAAAGCTGCTCGGCACGTTCGTCAACACCGAGTGCGGCAAAGTCGGGTTCCTTCGTTGCGCTTTGAATTAGGTTAACGATTCTGTTGCTCAATTCTATCTGAGCCGAGATGTCGCCACCGTTGTCAAGAACGTTATCCAGTCCTTTCTGAATCACGTCCGCCAAATATTGCGCCAACACCTTGGAGGCTTCTGCCTTGTCAATCGGGGCAACAGCCTTGCGAGCCTCCGGAATTTCCGCAAGCTCGCGGGTCAATGCGTTATTGATGACTTGTTCGTACAGGCCGGGGTGCAGCATGGCAAAACCTCGCTTTTTTCAAAAATCAAAAACTCGATTTTGAACTTACAACATATCCTATCAATCACAATCCGAACCGTTTCGGTCGGTTTCCTGTTCGCCCCAGGGATTTGCGGCGGCATCCTCGGTCGGTTCATCGGAATCGACGGTATCGGCGAACGAATCAACCTCAGCGGAGAGCGGAGCGGACTCTTCTTCGCTGATGCATTCTTCGTCAGCCGAATTGGCGGTTTTCAGGTGCTTCTTTGCAAAAAGCGGAAACACGGGACGGCCCATAATCAGGTTTGCAAAAGGCTTTTCAATTAAATAAGTTGCCAGTATTGCTGCCGCAAATGCGAACACTGTTATTACAACAGCATATCTGTTCATCCAGTAGGTGATATTCAGCATGTTCGGAGGAATTTCTCCCGACCATTTCGGAATGCGCCAAGTGTTTTTGCACTGAACGGCAAGCCATTGATGCCAAATATACAAATTGTAGGATATTCCTGAAAGAAAACGCATGAACTTGTTTGAGAACAGCCAGCGATACCATTTGCTTGACAGTGCAGTGGTGATAATAAATGTCATGAACACAAAGGCAAGCTTTGAACGCTCCGTGACCTGCCAAACCTGCCGTTCCTGCGTGGCGACGCAATCATTAATTAAGTAAATGATGAGCAAAATGCTGCAAACAGAGAAAAGGGTGTTTACCGCATTAAAAATTCTGCTGCGTCTGCAATTTTTTGCAATCAAAACAAAAGCCGACGCTCCGAGCATTCCGATTGAATAAACTCCGAGAAACGCAGGGAACTGGTTTATGCGCATTGCAAGATATACATTGTCCTTAAGAACAAAGTTTTCGGTATAGACATAATTAATTATGTTAAAAACGGCAAATATGAAGAAGATTCCGTATGCGGGGGTGAAACTCTGCCGGTTTTTGTTCCGCGGTCCTTTGATGAATTCGGCAACAAACGGAAAAAGAACATAAAACCAAACCTCGATTGCAACCGTCCACAGCACAACATCCAGCGGAGTTGCAATATATGTGTTGACCCAAAGCGTTTGGGTAAAGGTCAGGTGGGCAAAAAGATCCTTTAAGGCGTCCGCCGTTGTTGCATATGCCCCGGTCGGAAGTGCGGAGGCAAAGAAAAGCAGCAGCACGGCAAAATAATAGCTCGGCACGATTCGCGCAATGCGTCTGCGCGCGTAGTTTTTCCAACTTGACATCTCTTCGCCGAGAATAATGCTGCGCATCAGCGGCAAAAACAGCAGGAAACCGCTGATAAGAACCATCATATCCACAAAAAGATATCCGACTGTTGCGAAATTTGAAAAATCTATTTTGGTTATTCCGACGGAGGCAAGCCACGGCGTTTTAATTACGGGAAAAATCCATGTTTGCTGCCAAAAATGGAAAATCAAAACAATTATAACACTGACAGCCCGAATTCCGTCAAGAACATCAATGTGCCTGCAGTCTATTCTGCTTTTTTCTGCTGTAACCATAATTCTCCTAACAGTTCTTTTCTGCGCAGAGCTGTGCCGAAAGACATTTTCTGCGTGTTTTATTATATCAAACGCTGTATTTAACAGTCAAGTACTCTGCTGCGGAAACAACATGCGCTCCGAAAAGTGGATTAAAGCTGCGGCGGCAAAGACCGAAGCCATGCATCTGCCTGTTCGCGGCGGTTGAAGATGCGGCATTCGACATCCCCGTGTGCGGCAATAAGCTCAAGCACCTTGGGACGGGTTTGAACTCTGTACCCTTTCACAAGCTCAACAAGCTCCGCGCTGAGTTCGTTTTCGACCCACGGCATATCCGCGCGAACCTTTCCGACCCGTGAACGAATGCCCTCCATGCACTGTTTCTCACTGTAATCAAGAAAAATCACGGTATCGCATTTTTCAAAACGTACAGCATAAGTTCGATTGTAGTCCCCGTCAATTATCCATGAGTCACCCTGCATTATACGGTTCAGCTCCGAATCGAACTCTTCGCGTGAGATGTGAGTTCTGTCCGCTTTCCACCATATATTATCAAGGTGAAACAGCGGTATTTTTGTTTTGCGGTGCAGCTTTTCGGCAAATGTGCTTTTTCCGCTGCCCATGCATCCGATGACAATAATCTTTTTCATTTTGAACCTCTTACTGTTTATTCAGCCTACTTTAACATGCCGTGAACGTTGTTGTCAATTTTTTTCTGTTTACCCCTTGACCCTGACGCCGCGTTATGCGGTAAAGCAAGCAATGAACTCATGAATATAAGACAGAATGTTGAAAAGCAGTATACACCGTTTAACATATTTTTTCGAATACATATCATTCGGATGTTTCGATTATTTTAAGTGAGTCGGACTGAACCGTGAGAGGGATACAACTGTCATAGGAACGAAAAAAGCCTTTTAATAAGCCGCGATCCATGTTATAATACCCAATGATAACATGAGTGCAGTATGTCCGTTTCAACTATGCGGAAAAAGACTTATCGCTGAAACGGTGCAGTGCGCGGCTTGAAAGGACGGTTCGGATTTCAATGGCTATACGAAAGATTTTTACCGATGATGCGGAGTGTTTATACAAAGTTTGCAGGCCTGTGGAGCATTTCAACAAACGACTCTATGACTTGCTGGATGACATGGCGGAGACTATGTATAATGCGGAGGGAGTCGGGCTTGCGGCGCCGCAGGTCGGCATTCTGCGCCGCGTTGTTGTAATGGATTGCGGTGACGGATTAATTGAAGCCATCAATCCCGTTATCATCAGCGCTTCGGGAGAGCAGGGTGATTTGGAAGGTTGTCTGTCGTTCCCCGGGAAATCGGGTTATGTAGTCCGCCCGAACCATGTTGTGATGCGCGCCTATGATCGTGACGGCAGCCTTATTGAATACGAGGCGGAGGGTTTGTTTGCGCGCTGCATAATGCATGAATGCGATCATCTGGACGGGCATGTCTACCTTGAAAAAGTGACGGAACCGCCCGAAGGGTTTGACGCGGGACAGGCGGAGGAGCAGGAATAAAACAGCGTCCGCGAAAGAGCGGGGCTGATTCCTATCTCGGATTTTATAAAGATAAGGAACAATAACAATATGAGAATCGCTTTCCTGGGAACGCCGGAATTTGCTGTTCCTTCACTCAAAATGCTCATTGAACAGGGGCACGAAATCGAAGTTTTCACTCAGCCGGACAGACCGCGCGACAGAGGGCACGGGCTTGCAATGCCGCCTGTGAAGGCTGCTGCACTTGAAGCGGGGATAGCAGTGCACCAGTTCGAACGGATAAAAAACGAAGAGGGCGTCCGTGCGCTGAAGGATTTTGCGCCGGAGCTTATGGTCACGGCTGCATTCGGACAGATACTCTCACGGGAAAACCTTGAAATTCCGAAATACGGATGCATAAACGTTCACGGCAGTCTTCTGCCGAAGTATCGCGGAGCTTCTCCGGTGCAGTCTGCAATCATCAACGGCGAAAAGGTAACGGGTGTCACAACGATGCTGACCGATATCGGCATGGATACGGGAGATATGCTGCTGCAGCATGAAACAAAAATCGGAGAGAACGAAACGTACGGCGAGCTTTATTCCCGTCTTGCCGTTATCGGTGCGGAAACTCTGCGCGAAACGATTGAAAAACTCGCTGACGGAACGCTGCCGCGAACAAAACAGGATGATGCGCTTGCAACAAAATGCGCAAAAATTAAAAAAGAGGATGCATGCATAGACTTTTCAAAATCTTCACAACGCATTCACGACCTTGTTCGCGGGCTTAATCCGGAGCCGTGCGCATTTGCGATGCTCTCGGGGCAGAAAATCAAAATAATTTCAACGCGGCTTGTTCCCGATGAAAAGCAGAATCAAATTCTGCAAAATGCATCGGTATGCGGTGAATGCGTCATTGCCGATTCGAAAAGGGGTCTTTTCGTTCGGACAGGGGACGGTGTGACGGAAATCACAGAATTGCAGTTTCCGAATTCAAAGCGCATGAATGCAAAAGCTGCGCTTAACTCGAAAAAAATGCTTGGCTGCATTTTTAACGGTTGAATCGATGCCGAATAAAGCAAAAGCGCAAAACCGTCCCAAAACGTCCGCGCAAAGGAATTTAAAATGACACAAAAAAAGATATGCAGCACACGGAAACAGGCATATGATGTTCTGAACCTTATCATGCGGGAAGGAGCATATTCAAACCTTGCGCTGAAGGAAGCACTGAAAAACACGGAGCATAACCATGCTGCGCGGATAACGGCACTTGTTTACTGCACTGTCGAACAT
>OWIO01001499.1_pt1 | contig 17624 bp, 10 predicted proteins | sample 1733011 | NCBI WGS metagenome assembly OWIO01 (sample SAMN05065779, study PRJEB22554) | human gut metagenome | biome: ENVO:2100002; feature: ENVO:00000062; material: ENVO:00002003 | host: Homo sapiens | place: USA | reverse complement strand
GATGACGTCGAGTCTCGTGGGCTCGGAGATGTGTATAAGAGACAGGGCTACGACAAGCCTGAATGCAGAAGTGTGGTCGCAACAGAAAAAGATCAGTCTTCGTTTAGGAGAAACCGGTTTGGAACAACTGTTTGAGGAGATGCAGCAGCAGACGAAACTAAAGTTTATTTTTAACCACGAAGACGTGGTGGGGTACACGGTGAGCGGGTCTTTGCGGGGAATGACGGTGGCGGAAGTGCTTGACGCCGCATTGGCTGACAAGCCGTTGAAGTATGAGATTGTGGATGACCATATTATTATTTCTCCGAAAGAGTTTGTCCAGGCTCAGGTTGAAGAGGTGATTAAAATTAAAGGTAAGGTGACGGACCATACAGGAGAACCTTTGCCGGGAGTGACTGTTATGTTGAAAAATACGGATTTCGGCGTGGCAACGGATGTCAATGGTTTGTACGAATTGTCTATTCAAAAGAATCTTGCCGGTACGTTGGTATTTTCATTTGTCGGAATGAAGGCGCAGGAGATTGCCATCAATGGACGTACGGAGATTAATGTGAAAATGGAAAGTGAAGTTGCTGAAATGGATGAAGTTGTTGTGACGGGGATCTTTAATAAATCGAGAGAGAGCTATACCGGTGCGGTGACTACGATTTCGGATAAAGAATTGAAAATGTTCAGGGGACGTAATATGCTGTCTACCCTGAAAAATATAGATCCGGCTTTTAATATTGTGGCTGATAATTATTCCGGTAGCGATCCGAATACATTGCCAACGGTTAATATCCGTGGAAATTCATCTTTGCCAATGTCTGTGAATGAGTTGAATACGTCAGTGTCTCAGCAGTTAAACCAACCATTGATTATTATGGATGGTTTTGAAATATCGTTACAGAAGTTGATGGATTTTAATGATGAAGAGATTGAAAGTATTAATATATTGAAAGATGCTTCAGCGACGGCAATTTATGGTTCACGCGGTGCGAATGGAGTGGTTGTGATTACGACAAAAGTTCCGACTCCGGGTAAGTTGAAAATGGTTGCTTCGGCAGGATTTAGTTTGGAAATCCCCGATTTGTCATCCTATAATTTATTGGATGCCGAGGAAAAATTGGCATTGGAAAAGGAAGTCGGTTTGTATGATGTAACAGGTAAGGATCCGCATAGTGCCCAGCAATTGGAAGAACAGTATTATGCAACTCTAAAAGAGGTCCTGAGAGGAGTGGATACTTATTGGTTATCCAAACCTCTACGTACAGGAGTCGGTCAGAATTATAATGTACGTTTAGAGGGAGGAAGCCGTGAATTGAGATGGAGCGCAGGTATTTCTTACAATAATATTGCAGGTGCGATGAAAGGATCCGTCCGTAACACTTTTAGCGGAACGATTAATTTAGCTTATACGGTGAAGAATCTGAGATTTCAAAATCAGACAATGCTTGATTATAACAATTCGTCGGAGAGTAAGTATGGAAGCTTTTCTCAATATACGGAATTGAATCCTTATTGGACTGAGAAAGATGAAAAAGGGAATTATTATAAATCGTTTAGGACTGTTTTAGGGAATTATGTAAGTAATCCATTATACGATGCTTCCCTGAATGTAAGAGATGAAAGTAAGTATAATCTGGTGACAAATAATTTTTCTATTGAATGGAATGTTTTTCAGGGATTGAAATTGCGTGGGCAGATTGGTATTTCCAAACGACAAGGCAATAGTGATGTGTTTAAACCAGCAGAACACTCTACTTTCAATAGTACAACTGAATGGGCGAAACCGGAAAACTTTTTTAAAAAAGGAAGTTATCGTTGGGGATATACTGAGTCTTCTTCTTTGGAAAGTCGGGTGACTGCCAGCTATTCGGATGTATTCAAAGATAAGCATCAATTGTATGCAGGTTTAGACTGGTCGTTAGTTCAATCGAAATCATATTCATATTCTATTTTTGCGCAAGGATTTTCCAATCAAGACTATGATTTTTTTGGCAATGCTCGGCAATATGCAGAAAATGATCATCCGACAGGTACGGAAAGCATATCGCGGCAAGTAGGATTCACCGGGAATGTGAATTATACTTATGATAACCGTTATTATGCAGATTTTTCTTTTCGTATGGATGGTTCTTCACAGTTTGGCAGTGACAAGCGTTTTGCCCCTTTTTACAGTATAGGTATAGGGTGGAATATCCATCGTGAGCATTTCATGAGAAATCCGGATGTAATAAATACATTGCGTTTGCGTATGTCTTATGGTAAAACCGGTTCACAACAATTTGCATCTTATGAAGCGTTGAGGACTTATGAGTTTTATTCAGATAAGCGTTATATGATGTGGAACGGTGCAGAATTAAAAGGATTAGGTAATAAAGATTTAAAGTGGCAAGTGACAGATCAGTATGATGTAGGGATAGAAATTGGACTTTGGAATAATCGGATCTCGGGTACTTTCGATGTGTACAAAAAACAAACCAATAATTTGTTATCCAAAATGGATTTGCCATTGGCTAACGGTTTTGATTCTTATACTGCCAATGTTGGTGTGGTTGATAATATCGGCTTTGAGGCAAGTGTCAGTGGGTATGTGGTTCGGGATACAGAAAGAGAGATTATTTGGATGTTAACCGGTAAGTTGGCTTATACCAAGAATGAAATCAAGAAATTGTCAGAAGCTATCAAGAGGCAAACAGAGAGAGCTTTGCATGATAATTCGGAGATTAATAATATGTTATTTGAGGGGGATTCCCAATATGCAATCTATGCAGTGCCGTCTTTAGGCATAGATCCAAGTACCGGAAAAGAATTGTTCTTGGATGCAGACGGAAATGTGACTTCAGTGTGGAACTCTTCTGCAAAGCGTTATTTCGGTCAAACAGAACCTAAATTCAGAGGTAATTTTAATTCTTTATTTACCTATAAGAATCTTACGGTGAATTTGAATTTTGGCTTCCGTTGGGGCGGTCAGCAGTATAACCAGACATTATTGAGTAAAGTGGAGGTTACGAATAGTGCTATTCAATATAACGTAGATCGGCGTGTATGGGCGGATCGCTGGCAGAAACCGGGAGATTTGAAGCCTTTTAAAGGTTATGGCGATGAAGCGACAAAAGCATCTTCCCGTTTTGTAATGGATGAGAGAGTGTTTGAATTGCAAAGTGCAAGTGTATCCTATCGCTGGCAGACACCTTTTATAAGTAAACTGAAATTGGAGAGTATTAATTTTGATCTTAATATGTCAGACGTATTTTATGTTTCTTCCATTAAACGGGAACGTGGCACTAATTATCCATTTGCCAGAAGAATGGAGTTCGCAATAGGTTTGATGTTTTAATAAATAATTCTATTAATCATGAGAAAGGATTTTTGTCTATTAGCCTATACCGTTTGTATTGGAATTGCATTAGTGGCAGGAGGATGCAATGATTGGTTAGATGTAAAACCCAAGTCACAAGCGGAATCAGAGGAATTATTTTCAAGGGAGCAGGGATTTAAAGATGCTTTGACTGCCTGTTATATCAAGATGAACAGTACTAGTTTGTACGGGATGGAGTTGATGGTATCGTCAATAGAATATATGGCTCAGTTCTGGGATTTTACCAACAATAATGATAGAAATGCCAAGTTATTTAAGGATTTTGATTATTCATCAAGTTTGGTTGAAAGTACGTTTAAGTCTATTTATTCAAATTTTTACAATACGATTGTTCAGGCAAATAGTGTATTGGAAAATTTGCAACTTCATGGTGAAGTGATTGAGAATGAAAAATTGCGTAAGATGATTGAAGCTGAAGCTCTCGGTATTCGTGCTTTCTGCCATTTTGATATTTTACGGTTGTTTGGACAATTGCCTCAAAATGCGACTATTCATGTTCAGTTACCTTATGCAAAAACGGTAGGTGTTGAAACTATCCCTTATTATACTTTTGACGATTATGTTGGATTGGTTTTGGACGATATTAATAAGGCGCAAAATTTGTTCAAGGAGTGTGATCCTGTTTTGGATTACCCATTTGCTGAATTAAACGCAGCAAGCGGAGTTGGGTTGGAGGATAGTTATATGGGATATCGCCGTTTCCGTTTTAATTATTGGGCAATGGAGGCATTAAAAGCGCGTTTGTATTTGTACATAGGTAATAAAGAGAAAGCATATACTGCTGCTCATAATGTGATTGATGCTAAAACTAATAGTGGACAAATAGTTATTGATTTAGTACGAAGCAAAGACTTTTATTCTGAATGTATATTGGCATTAAGTAATAATGAAATTAAAGATAATATAGGAGGTTTTTCTTCTTCGACATCCAATTTTATGACTGCTGCTAATTATGGCAAATTGTTTTCAGGGAAAGTCACGACAGATGATTTTCGCGCTAAAGATTTCTGGGCAGAAACTGTGTCTAATGGTTCATATACTTATTATGAATTTGTTAAGTATAAACAACCCGAAGACAATATAGTTAATAATTCAGAAGAATGGATGATCCGTTATCAAGTGATTCCTTTAATACGTTTGTCAGAAATGTATCTGATCGTAATGGAAACTGCTGAATTAACGGAGGCTAATAAACTTTATAAATCTTATATGGCTGAGAAAAATGCCTTGATAACTACGGATATGGCAAGAGAGGAGTTGAATGCAGAAATTCTAAATGAATATCGAAGGGAATTTTGGGGAGAAGGGCAGATGTTTTATGCCTATAAAAGATTGGGAGTTAAGGAAATGATGTGGAAGACGGATAGGGAAGTAGAGGAAAAAGATTATATTGTTCCGTTGCCTACAACGGAGTCGGGATCAAATTAATAGGTATAGATTATGAAAAATGCAGTTTTATATTTGAATATATTGTTCTGTGCAACATTTATGTTGGCATGTGAACAGGATGTGGAAGTTTTTCATGCTTCTGGGGAAGACCGCTTAAATTTTTACTATGAAGAGAATGCTGAGGCAGATAGTTTAATTGATTATACTTTTATTTATTTGCCTTCCGAACAAATGCTTGATACTATTTGGTTTGATGTGGAAACTTCAGGCTATGTTACAGATTATCCACGAACTATAAGTTTTGAGCAGATGGCTGTTGACAGTAATGCGGCAATACCTGATGTACATTATGTGGCTTTTGATAATCCAGAGTTGCAAAATGTATATGTTGTACCGGCTCATTCCACGAGAGTACGGGTACCTTTGGTTGTTAAAAAGGACGACCCTGAGTTGGAGAAAAAGCAATTTATATTACGTTTCTGCATAAAAGAAAATAAGTTTTTCAAGACAGGTTTTCCTACTTATCGGGTACGAACTGTAAGAATTTCTAATATGTTAACTCAACCAAAACATTGGGATATGTATGCAGAATGGTATTTTGCCGGGGAATATGGTCCTGTGAAATATCGTTTTATGATTGATGCCGGTGCAAAAGTCGGTGTTACTATTGATGATGATTTTTTTGCGGAACTGTTGAAATCAAATCCACCTGATATGGGATTAACCGGATATTGGCAGACTTTTTTTGAGAATGCCTTGGCAGAAGAGAATGCTAAAAGGAAACAAGAAGGGAAAAAGCCTCTTGCAGAAGCGAACGGTAAAGAAGTCACTTTTTCATTGTATTAATCGTTTAAAGCAGAAGTCATGAAAATAAGGTATATATTTTCCGTAATTATTATTTCTTTTTTGTATGCATCATGTTATGACGACAAAGGAAATTATGATTATGTTGATTTTACAGATGTTATTATCAAGGATATAGAAGATTCTTATAATGCGGTGTCGTTTCAAGATACTTTACGTATTACGCCTGACATTGAATTGGATCATGGGCAATTTGAATATTTATGGATGATTAATGAGGCTTATGTAGGAACTCAGTATATCGAAATAAAATGGGATACAATAGGGAAAGAAAAAACATTAGTTTATCCGGTATCTTTACCGAATGGTAATTATGAAATCACGTTAAAAGCTACCGATTCTGAAACAGAATATTCGGTATTTTATAATACACAGTTGATTGTAAAGACAGAATTTTCTTTAGGATTTTATGTATTGAAAGAAACTGAAGATGGACTTACAGAAGTGGATTTGCATACACCTGATAAGGTTTTAGAAAATCTTATTACAAAATCATTAGGGAATGCGATGAATGGCAAACCTAAAAGTATGGGATTAATGTTTTCTTACTGTCATCTTGATCCGGAAAATCCTGATGAATATTTATGGCCGAGAGCCTTGTCGGTTTGTACGGAAAATGATATAAAAATATTCAATTTGAATAATTGGAATACGATTTTGACTCATGAAGATATGTATTATGGTGAACGACCTGCAAATGACAAACCTCTTTATCTTGGTCCTAATGGTTTTTCTATTGCTTACTTTTCTACTGCAGGAATTTGTTATAATTATCAATTAAAAACACAAGGTCTTGCTAGTGTTGGCAAATATGGTTTGCCTGTGGTGGTAATGGAGAATGGCGTGGATATAAAGTGTAAACCAAGCGAGCACGTGATTTATTCTGATAAAACGTTTGGTAGTTTTTTATATGATGAATTGAATCGTCGTTTCCTAGGTTTTACAGCTAATTATGCAATATCAACTTTTAAAGATGATGGGGAGTTTCCTGCGAACAATTTACCGGAAGATTATAAACTTCTTTATTTAGGTTATAATAGTTTTGGCAGTGCATCTGCTTATGCCATATTTGCAGATGGACACCAAAAAAAGTATTTGTACCATTTGGATTTGTCAAAACGAATCGTAAAAGATAAACAAACTTTGGAAGGTAGATTGGCTGATGCTGTACTTTATGCTAATAATGAAACGCAAGCTAATGTAGTATACGGTGTTGTGGATAATGAAGTATGGATGTATTCGGTAGAGAGCGGAGAAGAACAGAGATTGAATTTGAATGAATTGGATGGTGAAATCACTTATGTAAGTAATCGCTATTGGACAAATGATGCTATCGATAGCCAGAATAATTTCAATTATTTAGCTGTTGGGACTCATAAGGATGGAAAGTATCGGATTTATTTATATAATACGATTGGTGGAAAACCGACAGGAGGATCAGTGCGAATATTGAAAGGAGAAGGTAAAGTTGTGAAAGTACACTTTAATTCACCTGGTATGCCGGAGGATAATGCAAAGGCACAAGGGGGATATCCGATTTCGTCAAATTGATATTATTATAACCTAAACAAGAGTGCGACTCAAAAAGAAATTCTCTTTCTTACGAATTGAATATTTGGAAAAAGTCTCCACTAAAAGTACGAATAATAAGGGCGATTCAGACTTTTGAGTCGCACTCTTGTTTTTATAGGAATTATAATTTGGAATGTAATAGGGAGATAAAGAGGGGATATAGGCGAAGTAGCATGGTTATTTTCGCTATATTTTCATAATATAGGATGCGGTTCGGCAGATTATCAGCAACAATTACAGTCCGGTTCCCGGAGTCATGGATGCAGAATTTGTTACCAATCTGGACGCGATGTATATTATTCTTCTCCAGATTGCCGTATCCAGCCTCGTCATGCGTTTGAAGTCGCTGAAATCGATGATATCGGGTTGCACCGTCTGCTCCATCGGTATGGCTCTTACCCTATGCTCACAAAATGTATTATTTACCCTGGTAGCCATCCTGATCTTTTCGTTGGGTGAAATGGCTGGTTCTCCCAAAATCACCGAATACATCGGACGGATAGCCTCTTCTGATAAAAAAGCTTTGTATATGGGATATTCTTTTATACCGGTGTTTCTAGGGAATGTGTTCGCCGGTATTATTTCCGGAGGCGTCTATCAGCAAATGTCGGATAAAGTAGTTATGGTGCGGAAACTAGTAGCAGAGAAGGGCTTACAACTATCGGATCAGCTCTCGAACAATGCTTATTTTGAAGAAGTAGCCCGGCAACTCCAGTTATCGGGTCAAGAATTAACTCATTTATTGTAGGAGAAATACAATCCTTCCGGGATATGGGTGGTTATATTGGCAATAGGGCTTTGTTCAAACCTATTTCTCTGGATATACGATAGATTAACAACCCGGAAAATTCAGGCCCGGTTATGAGGTTCGGCCAGTAGTTGCGGCAAATACTTTTGTAAAGCCGACATATCCGGATAGATCAAGTCGGCTCCGGCCTCTTGCAATTGTTTTTCAGGAATAGGCCCTGTATTCACGGCGATAGTGAAAACTCCAGCCGCTACACCGGCTTTTACCCCCAAAGGTGCATTTTCTATAATGAAAGCTTCGTCGGGCATAGCATGTGCTTTTTTCAGGCCTTTCAGGTAAGGTTCCGGATGGGGTTTACCATGCTCGACATCGAAAGCGGTCACCAAAGTCGAAGCATCGACAAAACCGGCATATTCTTCGGTCAACCGTTTCAACAACGATTGTTGACCGGAACCGGTAACGACAACGGGCAATAAACCGTGCTCCCGGACAATCTTCAAAACTTCTTTGGCACCTAGCATAGGCCCGGCCTCGGGCAGCTCATTAAAATATTTACTTTTTAAGGTATATAGTTCTTCAATCTCCTGCTTAGTCGCTTGCCGGTGATAGGTCCGTTCAAAAATCAAATTAATTGTCCATTCGGCTGTAGCTCCCTCATATTGATAAAATTCATCTCTTTCACAAGGGATCTCCCGGGAAGATAAAGCTCTATACCAAGCTAACGTATGATTCTTCATCGAATCGAATAATACGCCGTCCATATCGAAGAGTACAGCTTTCAACGGATGTCCTTTTTTTATCTCGACCATAATAAAACACAATTCGATAACAAAACGAAAAACAAACGAATTTGTTCGTTTAGCTTAGTATAAATAAAATCGTATTCCCCATTCTCACCGACCCAATAATAAATTCAATCGACGGCAGGAACTTTATCTTCAGTTATAATCATCAATTAGAGAACAAATATACGAAAACTCGCTCACATACAGATGGCTTTGGAGAAAATAATGCAAAGTGTTTGAAATCGAAAGAAGTACATAGTTTTGTACCAGATCCTTCTATTAGTGGCTTTTGATCATTTTGAGGGAGGAGACAGGAGAACAAATTTGCTATGTCTGCTGATGCAAACTTAGTCACATGCGATGATACGAAAAAGGCGGATACACATCTATGTACCCGCCATGTTAAAAATCAATATATTGTTCCTGTTTACGGCAACACAATGTTGAAGTTAGGATCTGCCGGTTCGCAGGCACTACGGATAATATCTATAGCTTTGGTGTCTCCGGTAGTTTTCACCTTGTTCGTCTTACGCAAAGTTTGTAAATCCGTTCTGCCGAAGAACAGTTTGACGAAATCCATTTTCGCAATCTCCATGGTCAGGTCAGCTTTTTTATCCTGACTGCCAAGGCGGTGATTCAACACCCCATTTTTGAGCATCAGCATCACCTTCTCCTTCGTATCTGTGAAGTTAATGTTGATAACAGCTTCCTTTCCGCCAGCTTTCTCCCCGTTCAACTGGATGGCACAGTAGTCGAGCAAAGTGCCCATATCCATCTGGGACAATACACCGTCATTGATGAGTTTTGATGTGTAAGGCACATTCTTCTTGAATAAATCTTGAGCCCCAGTCAAGTAGAAGTTACGCCACGGACCGCTTTCCGCCTGATAGCCTAATTGGGAATATGTGTCGGCCAACAACTGGCGTGCTTCTTTGTTTTCGGGTTCGGCAAAAACGAGATTATCCAGTAGCGTAGCCACCCAACGGTATTCACCTTTGGCATACGAGGCCTTGGCCACTTCGAGCACTTTATCTGCACCACCTATAGCTTCTACATACTTGGCACCCAATTCCGAAGGGGGCAGCGGGTTAAGATGTGCCGGATTGCCATCGAACCAGCCGAAGTAAAGGTCATACTGCGCCTTGACGTTGTGGCTCAGCGTACCGTAGTAGCCACGGCAGTTGAACTGCGATGCCAGCGAAGCGGGGAGTTTCATCTCTTCGGCAATTTCATCAGGAGTCAGCCCACGGTTAGCCAAATGCAGGGTCTGGTCGTGCAGATAGCGATACATATCACGTTGAGCTTCCCAGTAGTTCACGATGCGTTCATTGCCCCAAGTGGGCCAGTGATGGGTGGAGAATGACACCTCCACCTGGTCTCCGTAACGTTCGATAGCCGTATCCACCGCCTTACTCCACAGCAGTCCGTTGCGCACTTTCGCACCACGCAACGTTTGCAGATTATGCATGTTGTGCGTCATATCTTCTGCCGTACAGAAGGCTTTCAATTGCGGAAGCCAAATCATGATTTCCACGGGAGCTTCTGTGTCAAGTACATAGACAAACTCCATCTCCACGCCGTCAATGGTATGTTTCTCTCCGGTGTTTGCTATTTCAATGGTAGGGCGGGCGATACCTTTGCTACCCGTTGACATACGCTGTCCCAGACCACAACCCAATGTACCTTTTTCACCCGGTTGCAATTGCAAACCATACATATAAGTGGCACGGCGGGTCATAGCCACTCCGGCCAGCACGTTTTCGTTTTGTGCCGAGGCCATGAAGCCTTTGGGAGCGATGATGTCGAAATCCTTTTTAGATGAAGCCTCCTTCATCGCAGTGATACCTCCGTAATGGTCGCCATGAGGGTGGGTGAAAATTACGCCTTGTACAGGTAGGTCTGCCACATGCTTTTTTATGAGGTCATAGCCCGCCTTGGCAGCGGCATCTGTAGTCGTCACGTCAATGATAATCCAGCCATTATCAGAACGGATGAAAGTCATGTTGGCTATGTCGAATCCTCTCACCTGATAAAGTTTGCCGGGTATCACTTCAAATAGTCCGTTTATGCGGTTGAGTTGCGACTGTCTCCACAGACTCGGGTTGGCTGTCTGAGGAGTATTGCTCTTCAGAAAATCCCATTCTTCCACAGAATAAGATACTTTGCCTTCTTTATCCAGTACAGCGTTTCCATCGATGCTTGCGATAAAGCCCCGGTTGGCATCTTCATAGTCCTGACGGTCGTTGAAATTCAGTTCCGTCTTTACAGCTTCGTTGGCACGGATAGTGTGTTCCGTAGCCGATTTCTGCGCCAAAAGAACTGACGGAATGACCGTCAGTGAGAGCGCCACAGTCAATAACTTTTTGTTCATTGTCATCTGATTTGATTTCGATACAAAGTAACGGAGATTTTTCACGCTTGTAAATGTGCTTTTCTGTATTTCATTTGTATATTCGTACGATTATTGAGGATTAAATAGTTTATTGACCCTATTTGCATGTTTATTTGTATGATTCAGCCTATATTTACATTCGATAAATTACTTCAACGTTTGCAGTTGGGTAAAGAGGTGACTCCTTTCGTGATTTGGCGCGAAAATGACCTTTTCGGCACACACGATAATCCGGTAAAGATAGACATACCCTGTCTTTTTTTGTGTCTGGATGGAGAAATGCAATTGGATATCAACTTACAGTCCTATCGCTTCAACCGTGAACACCTGTTGTGTTTCATCGCCCCCTGTGCCTGTCGTATTGTAAGTCGTAGCCCCGGCTTCCGATGTGTGGGGCTGTTGCTTTCCAAATCTTTTTGGAGGCAGCTTGTTTTAGCAGAACGTACCTTGGGAAAGATTGCGATACGTGATGCTTTCATTGCCGTCAATGATGATGAGCACGGGCGGTTGACTCGCTTCTACGAGCTCCTATGTCTTTGCGCCGATGCTCCTGGTTTGAGAGATTCCGCAGATACTCTTTATCCGCTCATCCTGGGTATGTTCTGTCAAGTACGTAATATCTGTCGGCGGCTGGAAGACACTGCCACTCCCGCGTCGCACAGTGAGAAGATCTTTTATGATTTCCTCGATTTGCTACACACCCATTACCGTAAGCAACGGCGCGTATCATTTTATGCCGGCGAACTTTCACTGACACCCCGCCATCTTACTACTGTAATCCGACTGGTGAGCGGACGCAGTGCCGCACGGTGGATAGAGGAATACATTGTGCTCGAAGCACAGATTCTGTTGCGTAATTCACCAATGGCCATTAAGGAAATAGCCTACGAATTAGGGTTTAATGAACAATCACTTTTTTCCAAATATTTCAGTCGTGTTTCGGGTTGTTCCCCCGAAAGCTACCGTCGTTCTTCTACAGCATAGAGCATCCGGTTAGACCGGACGGTTTTAGTTTACTTTCTGGATTTTCAATAAAACCATTATCCAAAGCCAGTTGGATAATGGTTTTCTATCTGCAGTGATTTCCCCGGGTTGGCGGCTCCTTTCGTCGGTCGGTGGAGATACGAAGCGAATCAGTTGTATTATGAGATGGAGGTGACTGCCGGAATTTATAACCTGTGTTTTTATTCCGTGAAAGATACGCTTGGAAATGAGTTGTGGTGTGGAGTTACACGTTTCCGGATGAAAAAAGAAGGCGATAAGCTGATTTGCGAAGAGTTGGATACCCGGCAAAATGAATTGGGGATCGGGGAATGGCAATCGGTAGATCCAAATGAATTGCGGATAAAGATATGGGATAACGGTAATCCGGAAGAAGCCGGAACCGTACGTATTTATCGGCGCCTGAATGAGGAAGGATAAAAGTGACGGGGGTACAAACGTTCTAAATACGGAAAAAAGGCACTAAATAATTTTTTTAATCCTTTGAAAGGGTTAAATTTGTTCGTTTTTTCAAACAAACAGTTACAGTTAAATATATAAATTATGGCAGAAAAAGAAAATTGTAAGCTTTTCAGTGAGTTTGCGCCGAACACAATGCAAGAGTGGATCGACAAAGTCACTGTCGACCTGAAAGGGGCCGATTTCAATAAAAAGCTTGTATGGAGAACCAATGAGGGTTTTAATGTTCAGCCGATGTACCGGTTGGAGAATATGCAGGATCTGAAAAATCTGGATTGTCTACCCGGCGAATTCCCGTTTGTGAGAGGTAACAAAAAAGATAACAACGATTGGTATGTACGTCAGGATATCGTTGTGGAAGATCTGGCTGAAGCAAATAAAAAAGCATTGGATGTATTGAATCGCGGTGTCAACTCACTGGGTTTTGTACTGAATGGATGCCAGGAATTTACCAAAGCAGATATGGAAGTCCTCCTGAAAGACATCTGCCTGGAATGTGTGGAAATCAACTTTGTCGCCGGATGTAAAAAAGGAAGTATCCTGGATGCATTTAAGGCTGTTGTGGAAGAAAGAGGTATTGCACCTGAAAAAATACAGGGGGGAATCAATGTCGATCCGTTGACCGCTCTCACCCGGAAAGGAAAGAACTGTTGCGACAAACCTTTCGAAAACGTAAAAGTAAATCTTGAAAAAATGGCTGCCTACAAAAACTTCAAGACCATTGAAGTAGGTGGATATGTTTTCAATAACTCAGGATCTTCTATCGTTCAGGAGTTGGGATTCTCACTGGCTGCCGGTGTTGAATATCTGGACAAACTGACGGATGCTGGAATGAAGATCGATGAAGTGGCTCCGAAAATCCGTTTCCACTTCGCTACCGGTTCCAAGTATTTCATGGAGATCGCTAAATTGCGGGCTGCCCGTTACTTGTGGGCTCACATCGTGAAAGCCTACAATCCGTCTTGCGATTGCAAATGTAAGATGAATATCCATGCAGAAACTTCTGAATGGAATAAAACCGTATACGATCCGAACGTAAATATGCTGCGTACTCAGACCGAAACGATGTCGGCCGTATTGGGCGGTGTCGATTCGTTCACCGTTCATCCGTTCGACGATACCTTCGAATGTCATCCCTCCGACGTGGCGGAACGTGTTGCCCGCAACCAGCAGTTGTTGCTGAAAGAAGAGTCGCACTTTGCCAAGATCGTCGATGTTGCCGGCGGTTCATATTATATCGAGGAACTGACCCAGAATATTGCTGAAGCTGCCTGGAAATTATTCCTGGAAACTCAGGAACAGGGAGGATATATCGAAGCATTGAAGAAAGGATTTGTTCAGGCTGCTGTGAAAGCTACCGCCCAGGCTCGTGACCTGGCTATCGCTCAGCGTAAAGAAAACTTTGTGGGTGTTAACCAGTTCCCTAACTTCAACGAAAAGATCGATCGTCAGCTGTGTGCCTGCATCTTCGAACCCGAAGACGAAACTGCCGAAGGCGCTGAAATCGAAACCCTGAAACCTTACCGCGGACCGGCTGCATTCGAGGCGATGCGCCTGAAAACCGATGCTTTCTCGGCTAAAAACGGTCGTCCGGTTGTCTATATGTTTCCGATGGGTAATCTGGCTATGCGTAAAGCACGGGCTCAGTTTGCATGTAACTTCTTCGCTTGTGCCGGATTTGAAGTAAAAGACAACAATGGCTTCAAGACGGTCGATGAAGGGGTTCAGGCGTGTCTGGACAATAAAGCCGCTATCGTTGTGCTGTGTAGCTCCGACGATGAATATGCCGGATTTGCACCCGAAGCTTTCGAAAAACTGAAAGATAAAGCTATCGTTGTAGTTGCGGGTAATCCAGAAAGCCGTCCCGAACTGGAAGCAAAAGGATTGCTGAACTATATCCACGTGAAGAACAATGTACTGGAAGAACTGAAAGGCTACCAGGTAAAATTAGGTATTAAATAAAGTAACGGGTAACTCTGTAACTTTTTAACTATTGAAACATGAAACCGAATTTTAAAGATATAAATATTAAAGCGTCTGAAAAGGCTTCCATGAGCGCCGCTGAATGGGAAAAAGCCAACCACATCGCTAAAAACTGGACGACCCCTGAGTTGATTCCGGTGAAACCGGTATATACTGCCGATGATTTGAAAGGTATGGAACATCTGGATTATGTTGCCGGAATTCCGCCTTATCTCCGTGGACCGTATTCTGCCATGTACCCTTTGCGTCCCTGGACGATCCGTCAGTATGCCGGATTCTCTACCGCTGAAGAGTCGAATGCTTTCTATCGTCGTAACCTGGCTGCCGGACAGAAAGGTTTGTCTGTGGCATTCGACCTGGCTACTCACCGTGGATACGACTCCGACCACCCGCGTGTGATCGGGGATGTCGGTAAAGCCGGTGTGGCTGTCGACTCTATCCTGGATATGAAGATCCTGTTCGATCAGATTCCTTTGGATAAGATGTCCGTATCTATGACGATGAACGGGGCCGTGCTTCCGGTGCTGGCTTTCTATATTGTCGCCGGATTGGAACAAGGGGCTACCCTGGAGCAGCTGTCCGGAACCATTCAGAACGATATCCTGAAAGAATTTATGGTGCGTAATACCTATATTTACCCGCCGAAATTCTCGATGAAGATCATCGCCGATATCTTCGAATATACGTCCAAGAATATGCCGAAGTTCAACTCTATCTCTATCTCCGGTTATCACATGCAGGAAGCAGGTGCTACCGCCGATATCGAGTTGGCATATACCCTGGCCGACGGTTTGGAATATCTGCGTGCCGGAGTAAACGCCGGAATGGATATCGATGCTTTCGCTCCGCGTCTGTCCTTCTTCTGGGCTATCGGAACCAACCATTTTATGGAAATCGCTAAAATGCGTGCCGGTCGTCTGTTGTGGGCTAAGATTGTCAAACAATTCAATCCGAAAAATCCGAAATCCCTGGCTTTGCGTACACACTCCCAGACTTCCGGTTGGTCACTGACCGAACAGGATCCGTTCAATAACGTAGGACGTACCTGTATCGAGGCTATGGGGGCTGCTCTGGGACATACACAGTCATTGCATACCAATGCTTTGGATGAGGCTATTGCATTGCCGACCGACTTTTCTGCCCGTATTGCCCGTAATACTCAGATTTATATCCAGGAAGAATCTACCATTTGTAAGGCTGTCGACCCATGGGCCGGTTCTTACTATGTAGAAAACCTGACCAACGAATTGGTACATAAGGCTTGGGAACATATTCAGGAAATTGAGAAACTGGGAGGTATGGCTGCGGCTATAGAATCCGGTTTGCCAAAACTGCGTATTGAAGAAGCTGCTGCCCGTACACAGGCCCGTATCGATAGTGGCGAACAGACAATTGTAGGAGTGAATAAATACCGTTTAGACAAAGAGGATCCGATCGATATTCTTGAAATTGATAATACTGCAGTTCGTGAAGCTCAGATCGCCCGTCTGAAAAAACTGAAAGCCGAACGTAATCAGGCTGAAGTAGACGCTGCTCTGGACGCTATCACCAAATGTGTCGAAACCGGCGAAGGTAATTTGCTGGAATTGGCTGTAGATGCTGCTAAGAAACGCGCTTCTCTGGGAGAAATCTCCTATGCATGTGAAAAAGTTGTCGGACGTTATAAAGCTGTTATCAGAACCGTGAGTGGAGTATATTCAAGTGTTGCCGGCGAAGATGCCGACTTCGAGAAAGCAAAGGCAATGACCGATGAGTTTGCCGAACTGACCGGACGTCGTCCGCGTATCATGATCGCTAAAATGGGCCAGGACGGTCACGACCGGGGAGCCAAAGTGGTTGCCACCGGTTATGCCGATATGGGCTTCGATGTCGATATGGGACCTTTGTTCCAGACACCGGAAGAAACGGCTAAACAAGCTGTTGAAAACGACGTGCATGTCGTTGGTGTTTCTTCTCTGGCTGCCGGACACAAAACGCTGGTACCCGCCGTTATCGCCGAATTGAAAAAATTAGGCCGGGAAGACATCCTCGTATATGTGGGTGGTGTAATTCCTCACCAGGATTATCAATTCCTGTTCGATGCCGGTGCAATTGCCGTATTCGGACCCGGTACGAAAGTATCGAAGAGCGCTATCCAGGTCATGGAAATTTTGCTTCAACTGGCCAGGAAGTAAAAATATTATCCGATGATAAAGAAACGGCTGCCGGGGTTCCGGCGGCCGTTTTGTATTATCATGGCTCCTGTTGTTTTCGGTTCGGTAAAATCAATCAAACCAGTTTGTTGTTTTTGCTCTCACCTTTCACTATATTTGTATACTGAAACAAAGGTCAGAGGAATTATAGATACCTTATTTTAATTGGGATTATGGAAAAGTTCAGGAATTATGTAGGGCTGGTTCTTTGTCTGTGTATAGTGACCACGGTGTCGACGGCTCAGCGCAAAGTGGAAACGGTGGCAGAGAAAGTCATGCTGTTTATCGACGGAGCACAGGTAACCCGTACTAAACGGGTGGACATCCCGGCTGGCAATTCGGCTTTACTGTTTACCGGTCTTTCACCTTATCTCGATGCCCGGAGTATGCAGGTGAGTGCGAAGGGAAAACTGACGATCACGAATGTGAATCTGCAATATAATTTCCTGGACAGTGTGGCGGTAGGGCGTAAGCAGGAGCAGTTGCAGCAGACTTTGAAAAAAATAGAAAAACAACAGGAAGAACGGAAAGCGGCTCTTGCTGTCGTGAAGGCGGGGCAGGAGGTATTGAAAAACAATTGTACGATAGGTGGTAAAAGCAATGCGTTGACTATGGCGACTGTCCGGGAAGCGACCGCTTATTTCACCGAACGGATGAAAGCGCTCACTGCCGAAGAATTGACTATTGGCGGGCAGCTGGAAGAACTGTCCGGGCGGCATCGGCAGGTGTCCCGGGAATTGGCCCAGGTGAAAGGGAAGGACTTGAAACGTACCGGGGAAATCCTGGTGGGTATTCATGCTCCGGCTGCCTGTACCGTAACCTTTACCTCTGTCTCTTATACACATCTGACGCTGCCGACGATACTCCTTGTGTA
>OWIO01001483.1_pt1 | contig 17740 bp, 15 predicted proteins | sample 1733011 | NCBI WGS metagenome assembly OWIO01 (sample SAMN05065779, study PRJEB22554) | human gut metagenome | biome: ENVO:2100002; feature: ENVO:00000062; material: ENVO:00002003 | host: Homo sapiens | place: USA | reverse complement strand
TCTACACAAGGAGTATCGTCGGCAGCGTCAGATGTGTATAAGAGACAGTTAATAAGCTACCCTAAAAAAACATACATTTGTTCCTACCTATGAAATTAACAGATAACTTATGCGTTTATTCAGATTTCCCCGGATCGCATCGCTGATCCTGATCTCGGCCGTACTGGCCGTTTCCTGTTCCAAAGACAGTGGTATTACCGACCCGCCCGACAACCCCGATTCGCCTTCGAGTGCCAAAGGTTTTTCCTCTTTTGCTTTTACCACCACTGATAACCCAACTCTGAACGGGACTTGTTCATCCCGTGTGATCGAGGGAACCATCTACGTAACCATTCCTTTTGAGGTGCCGCTCACTTCACTCAAAGCCTCTTTCAGCCTTTCCCCAAAAGCGAAAGCAGAGATCGACGGAAAAGTGCTGACCTCCGGCGCCACTGCTGCAGACTACTCAAAACTGGTCAAAGTAAAAGTCACTGCCGAGGACAACACCTACGCTTTTTATTACGTGAACGTCCAGCATGGCATCAAAGCCCTGGATGACATGGTATATAATTTCATGGAAAAGTATTCGATCCCCGGCGTATCCGTATCGGTGGCCTATAACGAAAAACTGGTCTTCGCCCGCGGGTACGGCTATGCGGACCGCGAGAACCACGAGCGCATGGAATCCTATTACATGCTCCGCCTGGCCAGCTGTTCGAAACCGTTCACCTCGATGTGCATCATGCGCCTGCTGGACGAAGGTAAAATAGCCCTGGACGACAAACCTTTCGCTCTGGGCGGAGTACTCCACAACCAATTTCCCGATCACAAGGAAGCGTTCGAGCAGATGACCATCCGCAATTTCCTCGAACACACCAGCGGAGTTGCCAACAGTCCGTTCGACCCCATGTTCGACAACAGCGTGACCACACAACTGTCGAACGTAGAAACCATCGAATACGTGGTCAAGAATTTCACGCCTAATTATTCCCCGGGGGTGCGCCATCAGTATTCGAACTTCGGATACTGCGTGCTGGGAAGGGTTATCGAAGCCATTACCGGTAAAACGTACGAAGAATACCTGAAGGAAGCCGTACTGGATCCCGCCGGGGTCAAGAATATCCGCGTAGGTTCCACCGGACGGGACAAACGTTTTCCCAATGAATCCGTCTATTACTCCCAATCGGGAGACGGGTATAACAACAACATGAAACGCCTGGACTCCTGCGGAGGCCTTATTGCTTCCACACCCGACTTGATGAAGCTGGCCTGCAAACTGGACGCGCTCCCGGAAATACCGGATATTTTCCCCAAATATATCCTCGACCTGATGCAGACCCCTTCAGCCGCCAACACCAAATACGCCCTTGGCTGGCGGGTAGGACACTCTCTGTACCCGGGTGCCGCCTATCACAGCGGCAACCTCTCCGGAACGGCCACCATGTGGTGCCGCAATTACAAAGGGGATACCGATTGTGCCATCCTGTGCAATTCCCGCAGTTACCAGAGCGATTCCGGCGGTTCTTTCGACGACGCCCTCTACGTGCTGCTGCACAATGTCCTGGCGCTGGGCAACTGGCCGGACCAAGACCTATTCTCCCAATACGAGTAGCAGCCACTTTCCCTTCCAAAGCCGGGCCTGTTTCACAGGCCCGGCTTTTGCCTTAAAAAAGCCTTAAAACGAAGACCGTCCGTGATAATTTCCCGGCAAAGGGATTAACTTTGCAGAAAAGCAAAATATATCCTGCCATGAAAAACTTCGTATACAGCCAGCCCACAAAGATCGTATTCGGCGCCGGCACCCCTGAACAGATCGGGAAACACCTGGCCCCCTTAGCCCAGAAAGTCCTATTACATTACGGAGGAGGGAGCGCCGTGAAAAGCGGCCTGATAGACCGGGTAAAAACCTCGCTGGACCAGGCCGGTATCCGTTACTGCGAACTCGGAGGCGTACAGCCCAATCCCCGCCTTTCGCTCGTGCGGGCCGGGATAGACATCGTCCGGGCCGAAGGCGCCGAAGCCATTTTGGCCGTCGGGGGCGGAAGTGTGATAGACTCGGCCAAAGCTATCGGCGTGGGCGCCCTTTACGAAGGGGATGTATGGGACTTTTTCCGGGATAATATCGCCCCGGACAAATGCCTGCCTATCGTCACGGTGCTCACCATTCCGGCCGCAGGCAGCGAAGCCTCGGATTCGTGCGTGATCACCAACGAGGACGGCCCGGTAAAAAAAGGCATCCACAGCCAGGCCATACGCCCGCGCGTATCCATCCTCGACCCGACACTTACCTATTCCCTGCCGGCCTATCAGACAGCTGCCGGTGGGACGGACATTATGGCGCACGTGATGGAGCGGTATTTCACCAATGAAAAAGACGTAGACTTCACCGACCGGTTGTGCGAAGCCACCCTGAAAACGATCATCCAGAACCTGCCCATCGTCCTCGAAAGACCGGACAACTACCCCGCCCGCGCCCAGATGATGTGGGCCTCGACCCTGGCGCACAACGACCTGCTGTCCACCGGACGGGTAGGCGACTGGGCTTCCCACGCGATCGCCCACCAGCCCAGCGCGCTATATGACCTGACACATGGGGCCGCGTTGGCCATCGTATTCCCGGCCTGGATGAAATACGTATACCGCCACGACGTGGCCCGCTTCGCCCAGTTTGCCGTGCGGGTATGGGGCGTGGAGGACGATTTTGCCGATCCCGAGCGGACAGCCCTGGAAGGCATTAAACGGATGGAAACATTTTTCGCCTCCATCGGTATGCCGACCACTTTTTCCCGGATCAACATCCCCTATTCCTCCTTCGGCGAAATGGCCAACCGCGCCACAGCCGACGGGAAAAACACCGTGGGTAATTTCGTGAAACTGACCCGGGACGACATCTACGAGATATACCATCTGGCCTTATGAGCGGCAAAATACGTTTTCTCACAATAGGCACGAGCGCCATTACCGATCTCTTTCTTCAGGGGGCGCACCTCGACCCGCGCTTCGAACATGCGGCGGTATTTTCCCGCCGGGAAGAGACGGCGGCGGATTTTGCCCGCAAACACGGCGTTCCTCTGACGTTCACCTCTCTGGAACAGGCCGCCCGCAGCGATGCTTTCGACGCCGCGTACATCGCCTCGCCTAACTCCCTGCATTTCGAGCAGACGATGCTCCTGTTGGAACACGGCAAGCATGTGCTCTGCGAAAAACCATTTGCCTCCAATGTCCGGCAGGTGCGGCAGATGTGCGGCCTGGCCCGGGAAAAAGGCGTTTCGCTGATGGAGGCTATGAAGACGACTTTTTCGCCTACTTTCGACCGAATCCGTGCCGAATTGCCTCGCATCGGGCCCGTACGGCGTTATTTCGCATCCTACTGCCAATATTCCTCGCGGTACGACCGGTTCAAACAGGGACAGGATGCCAACGTATTTTCCCCGGCCTTTTCCGGCGGGTCGCTGGTAGATATCGGGGTGTACGGGGTTTATCCAATGGCTGTCCTGTTCGGCATGCCGGAGGATATCGTATCCAAAGCCTTTCTGCTGCGCAGCGGGGTGGACGGACAGGGCTCCCTGATCTGCCGCTACCGGGATATGGAGGCCGTGATCGTTCATTCCAAAATAGCCGATTCTTCCCTGCCTTCCGAAATACAGGGGGAGCAGGGCCGTATCGTCATCGACCGCATCAACACGATCGACCGGGCCCGGATCGTATGGCGGGACGGTTCGCAGGAGGATATTTCCGCCCCGCACCAAGAGTACGATATGGTGTACGAACTGTCGGCGTTCCTCGATATAATAGAGCGCAGGCAGGTAGAGAGTGCAATCAATTCTTTTGCGAACAGCCTGGCTACTATGGGCATTATGGATGCGGTGCGGGCACAAAACGGCATCGTCTATCCCTCCGACAATTTTTAGGAAGGGACAACATTGTGGCCATAACGCGTTAAAAAGCAACAACTCGGCTGACTTCCAGAAAGGGGCAACATCGTGGCTGTGACGCGCTAAAAAAGGACAATAAACCAAAGTAAACTCCCAGAACTTTATAACTCGTCCGGCCCTTTGACGACGATATTCAAATGGGACAGTAATCCCCGGAGCCCGCTTTCGGAGAAGACCGCCTTTTTCAGCCTGTTGGCGGAAGGGTCGATGGTAAAATTGAACGAGGTGGAAAAATCGACTTTTTCCAGGTTGGTCTGGTAAAAAGAAGCGCGTTCCATATCGCACCGGTCGAATACGGAGGAAGAAATGTCCGCTTCGTCGAAATAAGCCTCGTTCAGCTGGCAGGCGGAAAACCGCATCTCCCGGAGCTTCGTGCGGATAAAAGAAGCGTAGGACAAGTTCGACTTTTCAAACGCGAACGAAACCGCCAGCCGGCTGACCCCGGAAAAATCCGCGCCGGACATCTTGCATTCGACGAATTTCGCATTCCGGAAATTACACGACAGTTTGGACAGGGAAAAATTGCAAAACCGGAACCGACAGTTTTCAAAATACACGTCCTTGAGTTCGGCCCCTGAAAAATCGCAGTGCTCGAACTCACAGTCATAGTATTCGTTATCCCAGCCCCCCTGTCTGAAATCCTGTTTTTCGATCGTCCGGTCTTCCGTCATCCTTTGGTATGATAAGTTCCCAAAGATACTCATTTTCCCGGCCGCACATTCGGACAATCCAAAAAACGGAACAGACCCACACGATACGCTCTGTTTCAACCGCGTCCGCTGCAGGCCGGACACGGAGCGAAGGGCCCGCAGCCGGAAGGATACAGGGCGCCGAGCCGCTCCCAGCAGGGCTGTCCGGCGCGCATATCCCACCAAGGCTCCTCGAGCGATTCCACGATACCCTCTGCCTGCCGTACGCGTTCCAACCCTTGGCGCAGCTGCGGCAAATCGTCGGCCAGGCGGCGCAGGGAGCATACCGCCAGCACATCGCCCCGGCCCATCTTCCCGAACGCTTCCCGGCAGTCCTCCACCACGATCATATGCTGTACAGGTATCCCGTTGCGGCGCAGGCGGTCGATATTTTCTTTCATTCGCACGGCATCCCGCTGCAAACAGACAAATCCCCGCATTTTTCCATGTCGCCGCCTCTCGGCGGCCTTATTCTGAAATTATTTCCTTCCCGGCCTGCTACTCGTCGCGTACGCAGCGGATGCCGACTTTGGTAAACGCCCCTTTGGCGTCGGTGAGAGGCAGGGTAGCGATGGTCGGTTTAGGCGCTGCAAGGGTTTGGCTATATATCCAGACATAGCTGTAATTGCCGGTCGAACGCACACAAGACGCATTTGGCCCAGTTAATTTACTAAATAAAGACGGCTGTGTCGATTGTGCCTTTGCCATCTGCCTGTATTCCGCCAAGGTAGGCAGCCGCCAGGTGCCGGCCGGCGCGCCGGCTTCGGAATAACCGCGGCAGGCGGCATAGGCCATGTCGTAGGTATATCTGGCGGTGACCGTAGCCGTAGCGGCAGTAACCGGGGCCACCCCGCAGTTGGCCTCATCGCAGGGGTCTTTTGAGAACCGCAGTTTGGCCGAGACTTTATTGTACGGGCCCTGGTCGTCTATGGGCGAAGTGTACGGATCGTTGGTCAGGAGCCATTGTTTTTGCGCGTCGGTAAGCAGATCGGAGTCCGCAAGCCCCCCTTTGCTGTCTTTGGAGATGAGATACTGGCCGTCGAGGTACGGGTAAGTGGTGGGCGTGGCGGCGCGCACGCAGCGTACATAGCGGGCCGTCGTTTTATCGGACTCTCCTGCCGAATTTTCCCCACAGAACAGGTATTTGTCCTTGCCGTCGTTTTGAGCTCCGGACACATATCCCAGGTCTTCCGTTTTCATGGGAGTAAAACCGGAGGCCGAGGCCAGAGAGGTGCGGCAGGCGAACATCAGGTGCAGGTCCCGCTGGGTAGGCAGCCGCCAGGTGCCGGCCGGGGCGTCCGTTTCGGAATACGCCTTGCAGGCCTGGTAAGCCTGTGCGAAATTGTAGGTGCTGCTGCCCGTCCCGCAATCGGCTTTGGCCACCTGCAATTGGGGCACCACCCGGTTCAGGGTGTCGGAAGCGGCATAGTCCGGCTGGGCCGCGAGCGACGACAACCTCTCGTTTTGTCCGGCGAGCAGTAAATACTTTTGCAAAACACCGGCCGATGCATCCCGGGAGACAATGGTCGTCCCCGCGACATACGGATACTTCAGGCTTACCGCGACAGGCATATCCCGTACGCACCGGAAATTCATTCTCTCATCGGGAAACAGCGTCTTGCCCGTAGTGACGATCTGCCCGTCTATCCCCCCCATTGAGATGACACGGGGGTCCGACGCGGTGCCGGTCCAGGCACTTGTCCAATACGGGTAGTCGTCTTGAAAAACGTTCCCCGCTCTTTGGTCCATGGAATAAGCATGCATGAGCCTCATCTCGGTCAGGGAAGGCAGGCGCCATCCCGCCGGGCAGTCGCTGCCGTCCACACCGGTGCCAGTGCCCTTGTTGGTCGTGAAATCGAATCCCGGGGCCACATATTCCCACGGGGCATAACCATCATTATTTTTGGAGCCTATCAGCATCCACTGGTTTTCATTATTATCCGCGTAGTCGGTAAAACTGCTTATCCCGTCGACATCGGACACCGAACCGATCTTTTCCATCCGGATATCGGCCTTGTTTTTACCCCGGAAGGTCACGGAAACATTGTAGCTGTTGTTGCGCAGCAGGTTGTAATCGTCGGTATTGTTGGCCCCCAGGTAGACTTTGCACACTAAGTTGTAGGTCGCCCCGTTTATTACGTAATCACCGGAGATATGCAGATAAACGAGTTCCTTTCCCCCGTTGGGGCCATGTTCCGTGTCGTCCTTGTCTGTCTGGACGGTGGCCGTCCCTTTTCCCCGGTATGTTTCCGGACAGTAGAGCGTGGCTTTGAGCTGTCCGGGGGTGGTGAGTTCTACCGCATCGCTGTTGAACGTCTGATAAACGAGCGCGCCGATCGGATAAAGGCCCTGCGACTCCAGGGTCGCGGGGTCGCGGTAGTACTGCACGGTCTTGGGGACATATAGCCTGGCCGTACTAATCGTTAGTTGATGCCCGGCGGGCAGATTTGCCCCGATGGACAGGTTTACCTGCGCATAGGATCGGTACAGTTTTATCTCGTCGGCAATTTTACCCGATTTCGGGGTACCTTCCCATTTTCCGGCCATGGGGTAAGCGGCCAGGGAGTGACTGCTGCCTTGGTTAGCGGCTACTGTTCCCGAGGCGGCCACTACGTCGCGTTCGTGCTGCCCTACCGTGTACAGGGAAGCGTTCGTTACGGGATTGGCGACGAAATACACGCGGCCGGGGGAATTCTTCAGTTCCACTTCCACATTGGTCGGGTCGACCGTCGCGAAATAGGTGGCGGCCACTACCGTACTGTCCACGCATTGGACTACCCACAGATCGGTTATCTGGTCGTCCACCGAACGGACTTCGATCTGGGTCATCGGAAGGGCCGACAGGCAGAAGTTCACATTCACAGGCTCGCCGGTGCCTTCCGCCCCCTGATCGCCCTGCGGCTCTTTCATGCACGCGGCGCCCGCCAGGGCCGCCAACGCCAGTATTGCCAATTTCTTTATCATGGTATTCTTCTATGTTTTTATGTGATTTTTCTTTTTTTGTGTATTATCGACCTGCATGGCGGGAAGCAGCCGCGCGGATCGCCGCCCCCACCTCGTGATCTATGTCGTGCGGAGTCCAGTCCCACACCACCAGGCCGCCGCCGGGAGCGCCCATGTCGTGATCTATATCGTGTATTTCCCACGACCCGATCACTATCGACGTACTGCCGCCCACCTCGAATTCCACATCGTGTCCCGCCCAATCGGTAAGGCTCAGTTCAAAAATAGCGGCGGTCTTGTGCAGGGTAAATATGAATTTATAGCCCAATCCTTTGGTCAGCAGCATTTCGGGGACATTTCCCTTAAAGACATTGGCCGTCCCGTCCAACACGAGGTTGAATGTGACAGGGATCGCTTTTTTGCCTTTGGGCAGGGAAAAACCCACCGCCCGGAACCCCGTGCGCCCGTCGCTCAACGCGGTGAAATCGGACGGGGAAAAAGTCATAGTACCGGTAGGAGTATTGTCGGGGGCAATGTCCCCGCCCAACGTATAAGTCCCCGGCCCGGCGGGCATATCCGCCAATACGACCCCGCCGCTGCCTATCTCCAATGTTTTCAGCATGGTATATCCGTCTTCTTTTACGATATCGACCTGCACTCTGGCGCATTTATGGGAGAACACCGGCAAAGTCACGTTCAGGGAAGCCTGTACGGGGACTTTGACCGTCATATCGGCCGCCGCAATGAAATCCGAGCCCTGGGTGACGCTCACCGTCGCGTTGCCTGAATTCAGAGCCAGGGAAGGGGCCCAGGCGTTTATCGTATATTCGTTGACCGAAGGGTACAGGTAGAGGGGATCCCCGTTCAGTTTAGCCGCCGCATCGGATACGTAAGCCTGAGAGGACACCGTACCGTCCGCAAGCCGCGCCGATACCCTTACCTGGGTATTGGCCGGCAGGGGGGCCGTGGTAAGGGCCCTGACAGGGGCCACATCCGCTTCCACTCCCGTCGCTGCGAAACTCACGGGGACTTTATCTCCCTGGATATCCGATTTGGAGCATCCTCCGGCCAACAAGCCCAGCGCCGGTAACAGCAACATGGCAGTTAACGTTCGTATTTTTTTCATGCTTGTTTTATATTTCAATTATCCGGATCACGGGCGTCAGGGAACGGGAACCACTTCTATATCTCCGGGAGAATAGTCCCAGTCTTCCACCTTCAGCCCCGGCTCGAAAACGACGCCGGTGGCGGCGATTTTGGCTTTCAACACATAGGAATTCCCACCTTCCAATACCGCCGAAGCGGCATATGAAGCCTTGAGTACCATATCACGGGCGGCCTGCCCTTTGGGGGTTACGCGCCCGGTAATGAGGAATGTGATTTTCTGGCCCGAAGCCAAGGGCAGCATTACATACGAGTATTTGCTCCCCGCTGCCACTTGATCCATTTCCACAGAGGCCGCCTCGGCCGCCGTCGATGCGGCCGGAACGATTTTCCCGGCAGCAAAATCCAGCACGCACGAGGCGGACTCCACCGGCGGGGTCATCTTCACCGAGGATAAGGTGAACTGTTCGACAGACGCATCGTCCCGGGATAATTCCAGCACGATCCTGGCCGCGGCATGGGTGTATGTCAGGGAAATATCTTTGGTGGCAGGAACTGCCGGGATATTGACCGCCGGATTTTCTACGAAAATATAATCGCGGGCATTCGCCAACTGGCCGGATTTCCCGGCCGAGACCGTACCTTCGGCGGCAGTCAGGGCGCCCCCGCTGAACAGCCCCAGTGAATAAATATCGTAATCGCCTTTTTCCAGATAGATGTTTTCGCCATCAACTGGGGTGAGTTTTCCGGAAGCGGCTGCGGTATATTTTTTCCCGGCTACCGATGGGGATACGGCAGAGACTGCCGCCGGAACATCTGGCTGGCTGCGTTTATACACCCACACGCTGGCCGAAGCGCCGGCGGGGATCGCCGCATCGGCCCTGACAGGTATGGAGCTGTCTTTTACCCCGGCCGTCAGGATGATAGCCGATCGCTCACCCTGGGATTCGTCCTCCCCCTGCGGGCTTTTCGAACAGGCCCCGGCCAATAGGGTACATACGAGCAAAGGGTACAGCCGGCCTATCGTATCTTTAATCTTAATTTTCATTCGAGTCTCATTTTTTCGCAGAATTTACCAGGTTCCGCACCTGCAGCCGGAAAAAGCGCCAGCCTTTTCCAGCCTGAAACCAATCAGGGTTTTTCGTTTGCATCGATGCTGTCGTCGGCCCCGTTTATCCAGTCGGTAATCTGGGCGCCGGAGAAAGTAACGGTACTTCCGGAAAGGGTAGCCGTATATTTGTATTCTTTTCCGGCTTCAAATCCCGACGCAGGTGCCGGGATCGTCGCCTGGTAAGTCTTTGTAACAGCGGCATCGGAGCTGCCGGATATTTTTACATCGGAGGTAATTTCCACATCCAGGTCGATACTTGCGGCCAAGGGCACCATGATGAAAGTCCCGGCATTGGCTGTCATCGCCATCGCGGTTTTGTTCGCCTTTTTAGCGGCGGCGACACTGATCTTTCCGGTGGCCAGGGACATCGAAGCCGAAGCATCGTCCGAAGGCGTAAACTGCATAGTGGTATTGGACAGGTCCATTCCGGCCCCTGCCAGTACGACGGTCAATTTGACGGCACTGCGGGCGTACACGAGGTCGACTTGCTTAGATGAAGAAGTAACTGCCTGTTGCTTCTTTACCCAGAGATAGTCCTTTCCGTTGGACACGGCGGCCGTTGCGGAGGTAAAACTCAGCGGCGTGTTGGCTGTGTTTTCCGACACGGAATAGAAATCATAGGTCTTGTTGACCACCGATATCGCCGTGCCGGTCAGGTTGCCCGCTGCATCCGAAGTATACACTTGGTTTTGGACGGGAGTCGCAAGGGCTACATCGGCATCTTTTTCAAATATTAGGATGGAAGCTTTCACACCGTCGGCCATAGTGGTCGTCGAGGAAGCCTTGGTAGGAACCGCGGCGATGCCCGCCCGGAAAGAAAGTTCGACCGGCTGGCTGTCATTCTCGCTTTTGGAACATCCGGCCAGCAACACGGCTGCCACCAGGAAGAAAGAATATTTTTTCATGCTTTTGTATGTAAAGTTCAATTTTCGGTAGCGGGAATATCATCCGGATGGGTATTGTCCGTCCAGTCGGTCACTTTACATGCCGCGAACGAAAGTCCGTTTCCGTTTACTTTCACACTGTATTTGTAGCGGTTTCCGCTGATAAATCCGCCCGGGGTTCCGTCGGGTGTGGTAAGGGTTCCTGTAAAAGTTTTGCCGGTGACCGGCGTACCGTTAAGGGTATAACTTACCGTCAATTCCACGGTCAGCGTCTGTGATTTGGCCAAAGGCAGCATGATATAGCTGAACACCCATGAACTGCCGTTTGCCGTATTGTCCGCTGCAGCGACCATGCTCTTCAGGTTGTCCCCGGAGCCCGCTCCCGTTTCTGCCAGGATAGACGGCGCCTGTGTAATCGTTCCGTCCGTCAGGCTCATTACCGGGGCGGCGGGATCGGAAGGAGTGATCTTGGCCGCTGTAACGTCGGTGAGCACTATACCCGATCCGGCGGCGACCGTTAATTCCACATTGACTGCGGCATGAGTGTATTGCAAAGCCACTGTCTTGGTGTTCGCTGCCGCGCCTACCGTATGGGCCGCAACCTTGGCGAAAATGTAATCCGCCTCGTTCTTTAGTCCTGCATCCGACGTAGCGCCGTTGGGCGTACCGCTGAATACCGGCAAGGGATAATTCATCGCATGGTAATTGACCACGCCGACCGAATAAAAATCGTAGTCGCCGTAATTCAGGTACATTGCCGCATCGCCCGTACCCACAGGATCGAACGTGCCCGCCGTAGTGACGACATTGTATTCTTTGGCATTTACCTGGGCCGTGGCCGTGCCGGGAGCATCGTTTTTGGTGTAAACCCACATCGAAGCATGGGTGCCCAAAGAGACACTCTGCTCCGTTGCTTTGGTGGGAACTACGTCCAGTCCGGCCGAAAAATCGATGCGGGCCTTACCGGTATCCGGATCCTGCCCTTCGTTCTTGGCGCATCCGGCGAGCATTGTGGCGCAAGCGGCCAAAAGGATCATTTTTCTCATAACGTATATTTCATAGGGTTTGATCCCAGCTTTCTATTGCTGTTCCGTGTCTATATTCCCTGAAGCGGTCTCTACCCAGTCGGTGACTTTTACAGTTCCGAAGGTGATATCCGAGCCTTTTACTGTGGCCGTATACGCATATCTGTTCGCGCCTTTGAAACCGCCGGCAGGAGTGGTTATCTTACCGGTAAAGGTCATGTCGGCGGCGGATTGCCCGGCAAGGGTTACGTTGGCCGAAATGATAAACGTCACATCCTTAGAAGCCGCCAGAGGGAGCATAATGTAGGTAAAGACACTGTTGGCCGTTTCTACATTCATATCGGCGGCCGTGGTTACGGCGGCCGCCTGCGAAATGCCGGGAGTGAGCCCGCCCAGGTTCAGTGTAACACCAGTCGGATCGGAAGGCGTAATAGTTACTTTACTGATGGAATTGATCACGGAGGAGGCTGCATCGGCCGTTACCGTGATCTTGACCATGCTGGCGGCGTGTGTGTAAGTGAACGGGATATTGAGAGTGGCATTAGCCATCGTACCCGTCTGTTTACCGGCCAGGATATAATCCGTCGCGTTGACCAGGGCGGATGCGACCCCATTGGTTACGGCCGGTATGGTGCCGGTGCCGTTAAAAGTACCTACGGAATAAAAATCATAATCGCCTTTGGGCAAATACATCGGTCCGGCCGGGGAGGGAGTCAGCGTTCCGGCTCCCCCGGCAGCGACCTCGTATTGTTTGGCGGCGACTTTGGCCGTGGCCGATGTAATATCGGCGTTTTTGGCATAGGCCCAGATATTGGCTTTAGCCCCTACCGGGATAGCGGCGTCGGCTCTGGTTAACGCTGTTTCGCTGGCCGTAAAGTTTACTGCCGCAGGAGTATCGGAACTCTCTTCTTTTGCACATCCGGCGATTGCCCCGGCCGCGATAAGTAGTGTTAGGATTTTTTTCATGATGATAAAAATATTTTACTGTTTCTTTTTATTGATATATCATTTATCTCGTTTCCGGTCAATCTTCCAGCGGCAGGTCGTTGTCCACCACTTCCCAGTCGGTTACCTGTGCCCCGGAGAACATCACCTGGCTTTGGGAAATACAGGCCGTATAGCGGTATTCCTTCCCGGCCAGAAAGCCTCCCGAGGGAGCCGAGATCCGCGAAACGTAATTACATGGGATGACCGTCCCGTTCAGGGTAGCCTGGGCGGCGATCGAAAAATCGATACCGATGTTTGCTGCCAGCGGGATCATTATAGAACTGCCGCTGTGGCCGTTCATCGTCATTCCTACGGAAGCCCCCACAGCCGATGCCTGGGCGATGGTTCCGTCGGCCAATTTGATAGTAGCCAGCGCATCGTCGGAAGGCGTAAACGACAACGTAGTTTTTCCGTCTGTCAGCACCAGTCCGCTGCCGCTTTCGGCCACCACCTCCACGGTGATTTTTACCGCACTGTGGGTGTAAACCAGCGTTACCTGACTGTCCGTGGAAGAGATGGCCTTGGAGGTCTTGGCCCACAGATAGTCCACCCCATTGGTTACCCGCCCTATACCCCGGGTAAAAGACAAAGCCGGGGCGGCAGTCGTATTTTCCGATACGGAATAAAAATCGTAAGCCCGTGTATCGAGAATCATCGGATCGCCCGTCAGATTCCCGCCCGCATCACAAGCGTAGCTTCTACCGCCTTCTATTACCGGCAGGGAAACCGTTACGTCCGATCCCTGTTCAAACGGGAGGATATCCGCCTTAACCCCATTGCCCATCGGGGCGGTAGACACGCTTTTAGTAATTACCGCGCTTATCCCCGCGTTGAATTTCACCGGCACTTTACCGACGTCCCCGGAGGGCTGTTTGGAACACCCGCCCAATAATGCCGCTGCCATAGCAAGGGCCATAAATGTTTTCATATCTTCAATTGTTTTGCGTTCCTATTAAATCCTGCCGGGCCGTTCCATATCCATATCGCCGCCAGGCACTATGTCCCACCCGGTAACCGACGCCCAAGTGCCTATCTGTTCCATCGTCAGGGCGATGGCAACCGACACGGTCCCCGAGGTGTTGATGGCGCTCAATTCATCGTCTATATCCAAACGGAGAGATTGTGTGTTTCCATCCTTATAAGCGATTTCTATAACAATCGACCCGACATTATCCACATCCTTTCCCAACAGATTGACCGTTGCCTGGTAGCGCGTGTCCGCACGGGAAAGACTTGCCGTATGGGAGCCGTTCCCTCCGGAGAGAATACCCCCTTGCGAGAGGTTAATACCGGTAGAAACACCTTCTACGACTGCCGAACAACTTTCGATCAATTCTATATTTCCCGTAAAATCCAGATTGAGCTGCATCGCTTTGACATGCGATACCGGAATCAGAGCATACGCGACGCTGTCCTGCCCCGCTATTTCCAAATCCGCCTGCGCAGTGTATACCAACGAGGGCTGCACAACCTGGACACACGCCCGGGTCGTTGTCAGGTATGCCTCCGCCGTTTGGTACCTGTCCATATTCCGGTAGGCTATTTCCGGCGCATCACAATTGACGGCCAAGGCTTTGTATTTTCCCGCAGGCAGTGTCATCTCAATCTTGTCCGCATTGGGGCATTCCTTCATGTCGGTTTTATTCCCGTCCTGTCCATACAACCAGACCTGTACCTTTCCCGGCTTGGCATTCGATCCCCAATCAAAAGTCAAGGTTGCTTTTCCCTCTTTGGGACGCGGCTCGATAGTGGCTTTTACACACCCCGAAACTATTACCGCCAGCAGCACCGCCAGCCACCCGGCCGAACAAAATCCCCGCACCTGCCGGGACTTTCCCTGCGCTAACAACCCGGGATCACCCGCTTTGTTCTCGATCACCTGCATTTGTTCCTTTTATTTACTTTTTTCATCGACTCCTATTTTCCCCCGGCGGCCGGGCGTTTTCCGAAACGGTACACCAGGTTCAGGCGTACCGACGGGACGATCTTATTTTCTGAAGAACTCCGGTTATAATAGTTGTGTCCCGCCTCCCGGTCGTAATAATCCGAATCCACAAAGCGGTAGATCCCCCGGGCTTCCAATTCCAGCGTCCAATGGCGGGAAAGGCTTTGGGCATACCCTACAGTCAATCCACCCCCATAATATGAACCCGAACGGCCCGTTTGGTCATTCATTTCGCGGTTGAACTGGCCGTAACAGCCACCGGCACCCACGTAAAATCCCCGGTAAACACTTTTTTCCTTCAGCCAGAAACGGACAAAGACGTCCGCCCCCGACACGGCAAATAATCGCCCGTCGAAACCATTCCAGTTGGCATACATCGCCCCGGCTTCCGCCGACCAGCGGCGGCCAAAGAAGACTTCGGCGGAAAAATTGGGCATCCATGTACCCGATTTAAAGCCCGGGGTCAGTCCCGCCCAACGGGCCAGATCGGTTTTAACAGCCAATAAGGGCTGTAAACGGCTTTTTACTTTTCCTACCCGAAGCAACGACGGCACGGGCAGCTCCTGAGAAAAACCTATGCGGGTAGTTTCCTGCTTTATCGTATCCTGTTCGCATTCACAATCGGCATTCCGATCAGACACCAATGCTCCCGATCCGTCCGTTCGCCGGCTGCCGGCCCGCTCCGGCAAAATCTCTGTAAAGGGTTGTTTTGCCTCCTTTTTTATAAATACAACTTGTACCCGGCGCAATTCGGGGAACAAATGCTTCGACATATATCTATAAGGCTCACCCCCGTTCAGGTCCATCAATTTTTTTTCCCGGCCGTCGAAAATGCCTATCCGTTCGATGATCTCCAACGCCTGCTCCCTGGAAGGCATATCCGATTCCCTCACCAAACGTTCCAGATAGTCCCAGTCCTCCGCCACCCAGTCCACATCCACCTTGCAGGCAGAAATTCCGTAAGTCTTTTCCAAATAGCCGGCAAAACCGTCCGCCCTTTTTCGGGCCAGTTTTTCATTTTTCTCATACGGATTATCTACCGAACAGAATGCCGTAATCCGCACCTGTAAGGCCGTGTCTTCCCGGACATTGTCCCGCTTTAAAAAGGTATCCAGACTATCTAACATCGATTGGTTATCCCGGAAACCGGCATCCAAAAACGCATGTGCGGCCTTGTAATAAAAGATATATTCCGCTTCCGGGGTTTCCGGTTGGCGAGTGTTTGCCTGAACTGTTTGCACAAAGGAAAACTGTTGCCCCCATAGATGATTCCCTTCCAATGACCCTAGAAGAAACGCAATAGCTGACAGTACTATTTTGTTCATTAAATTGAATTATTTTTTTCGGTAAAAGGATTGAATCCACAAAAAAATCGATATCAATGCTTCTTCTCCACACGAAAATTCCGTATACACACTCTCATAAGTACGCAGGGGCACATCGCTCCTTTTGCGTACAAAGTTAGTTTTAATTGTTCCTTAAATCCGGCACTCACACTTACCCGGAGCACTGCGTGAAAACTTAAAAGTCGGTCAAATTTTCATTATGATATCTATTTGATAATCAATTGAATACAAATGAAATACACGGATTTTAAAATAAATTTATGATTTTGTTGCAAAAAACGAACAATTAACTCCGAGCATAAAAACAGCCTTAAAAACAACAGAAAATACGCCTGATATTTCTTGTTCGATCATTAATGCGGAATAAAAAAATAAGTGCGGGATGTGCCTTTCCGCAAAGGAAATTTAGAATTATGGATGCTTTTTTAAAAAATCCGTATTTTTTACTTTTGAACAGGGTTATTTTTTGTAATATAAAATTTGTGAAGCCGCAGGGATTTACGTATCCATTTTTTCAAACGATAAAAATGTTAATTGTTTATCCTGACCACGGGTAGCATCGATCCAGCCCCCTTCAGAACGCCCAAAACCGGCAAGGTTTACCCCGAAGACAGAACCCCGGGTGCGGCAATAGCCGCTTTCCAAAATTATTCCGTACTTTTGCCTGTTCCCTAACAAGCGAAAAATGCTCTACGACTTCTTCATACAGCCTTACGAAAGTTATTCCACCCTTTTCATCGTACTCGAAGCCGTCGCGGCATTCTTCGGCATCCTGAGCGTCTGGTTCGCCCGCAAGAACAACATCCTGGTATACCCCACAGGGATCGTCAGTACGGCCCTGTACGTGTATATCCTGTTTATCAGCGGAGTGTACGGCGACGGGGTGATCAACATCTACTACACGGCCATGAGCATTTACGGGTGGTATACCTGGGCCAACGCCAAAGGCGGCGGGGCGGAACTGCCCATCACCCGGCTGAAAAAGAAAGGAGCCATATTTACCCTCGGGTTCACCGCGGCGAATTTCCTCCTGTTCTATGCGATCCTCATCCACACGGACAGCATCGTGCCGACCCTGGACGCCATTACCACGGCGCTCGCCTTCTCGGCCATGTACCTGATGGCCCGCAAAAAAGTGGAGAACTGGGCTTTCTGGATCGCCTGCGACGTGATATCCGTCGGACTGTACATCTATAAAGGACTGGGCGTAACCTCCCTCCAATACTTCGTATTCCTCATCCTGGCCATTTCGGCACACTTCGAATGGGTGCGCCTGTACCGGCTTCAAAAACAAAAAGAGACCGCATGAAAAAGATAGTCTTCCTCGGCCCCGAATGTACAGGCAAGACGACACTTGCCCAGGATCTGGCCCGCAAATACAACGGAGCCTACGCCCCCGAATACAGCCGTCCTTACACCGAAGGCATTCGCAGCGTGGGCAGCGACATCGGATTCAACGATGTCATGCCTATCGTACACGGGCAGCTGCAAAGTGAAGACCGCGCCCTGAACCAGGGACGGGACATCGCCTTTCTGGACGGGAACCCCCTGGCCGAATCGGTATACAGCCAGTGGTATTACGGGAAAATACCCAATATGCTGCCGGAGATCATCCTTTTACGGCACTATGATTTATATCTGGTCTGCTACCCCGATATAGAATGGACGCCCGATCCGGCCCGTGATATGCCTACCGGAAGGGAAGAAATCTTTAAACTGTTCGAAAAGACCGTGCAGGAAAGCGGCTCCCCTTACCGCATCATAAAACTGTCTCTTATACACATCTCCGAGC
>OWIO01001477.1_pt1 | contig 17851 bp, 14 predicted proteins | sample 1733011 | NCBI WGS metagenome assembly OWIO01 (sample SAMN05065779, study PRJEB22554) | human gut metagenome | biome: ENVO:2100002; feature: ENVO:00000062; material: ENVO:00002003 | host: Homo sapiens | place: USA | reverse complement strand
TACGAGTTGACGTCGAGTCTCGTGGGCTCGGAGATGTGTATAAGAGACAGCTTTGAGGGCCGCATTGGCACTTAGGTCCAATTGATCCCCCTTGAGGGAATTGTTACTGCAGTAGAGCTCTTCGAGGTTCGTGAAATACTCTATTCCTTTCAGGGACCGGATATACAGGTTCTGTACGTCGAGCACTTTTACCGCCTCGGCTTCCGAACGGCTTATGTGTCCGTCGTTGTCCTTGTCGAAAAGGCCCAGTACGGCTTTTTCGAAGCGTTCGTCCTCGAACACCACATCGCCCTGCCCGTTCCTTTTCACTGTAACGGTACACTGGGAACTTACGGAAGGCCGGTCTTTCAGGTAGGCGGTGATCACCGCCGTCCCCTCCTTGACAGGTGTTACCGTACCGTCCTCGGCCACATCGGCCACCGTCGGATCGGAACTTTTCCACAGAATGGCATACGGCCCGGTCGCATTCTCAGGAAGCACCCCGGCGGACAACCGGAGCGGCTGAGACACCTCGGCCGTAGCTGTCCCCTGCACCGCAATGCCCTGTACCTCCACGGACGTACTTTCCTTCTGGCAGCCGCAGAACGCGGTACAGAGCAGCAATGAGATTACTATGGAATATCTGTTTTTCATCTTTCCAGTCGATACCGGGTTTATTTTCTTCCCAGATATTCGTCGGAGAACCGGTAGGTAAAGTCTATCCCGGCCGGGCTGCCGCTGCGGATATCATACGTGTTTTCCAGGCGGGCGCCGGTCTTAGCGTCGAACGTACCGATCTTGGAGTTGGAATAGTCCGTCGTACCGACATAGAGCACATTATTCGGGTCTACACCCAAATAACCGTAAACCATAGAATTGAGCCCGCTCTGGCCCTGCACATCCACCAGTTGTTTCGCCTCTCCGGTCTTATAATCGTACCGGGCCACTACGGAAGTGGAAAAACCAGCACCCATGCGGAAGAACAGCGCATCCTCCGTGAACGATGCGCACATACCTACGTTGGGCGACCAGGTAGCTACCGGCATCTGATATTCCGAAGGAAGTACTTTTTCGGTATACGTGTAATCGTTCGGATTGATGCACACCACCGTAGCTTCGGTCGTATAGGTCGGGCTGTAAGTCGATCCCGTCCATTTGCCGGATACCAGCATATAAATATTGCCGTCATGTCCTTTGACGATATCCTTCGTCTGGCGTGGGGCACCGAAATCGATGGATTTGACCACTTTATCGGTCTTGGTGTCGATCACTTTCAGGTACTGTCCGCAGGGAGCAAATACTTTATCGCCCTGAAGGAGCATACGGGCCTTCGTGGAACCTGCCACGGTAAACTTCCCGTAAGTGCCTTCGATATCGGTTGTATTCCACACTCCGGTAGCCAGGTTCATCACCCGGATCCCCGAGTTTTGTTCGTAGTCGGAAGTCGAATAACGGATGTACGCCTTGTTCTCATCGATCACCACGATGTGCTGGGGCCATACGTCGGAATCATCGATAGAACCTGTTACCAGCTTTTTCATTTTGAGCGTCTGGGCGTCGGCGATCACCAGGCGAGCTCCCTGCCCTTGGGAAGCCCCGTTCTGCGTAATGAAATAGGCATTGTCCTTATAGATGAACATATCCTGAAGGACATTCCCGGGGGAAGTCGGTTTTCCTTCGGAATTGAGGTTAGCCTGTCCGTAAGGATTGGGATAGTAGGTGCCGTTCTCGTCGATAAAGCAGATGGAGCCGTTGTCGCTGCTCATATTGCCTTCCATCAGGAAATACGTGCCGTTCTTGTACGGGCCCGAAACGACTATCGTCACTAAAACTTCCTCACCGGCCACCTGGTCGGCATTGAGTACTTTCAACGACACCGTATAAGTACCGGGGGTTTCGGCTGTGAACGTGTAAGTCTTCTCTATGCTTTTGAGAGTTCCATCAAGGCGCCATTCGTAACGGGCTGCCTCCACATTATCGCACTTAGCTGTGAAAGTCGCTGTACCGCCCATCGCCAAATTGACATCGCCGGAAGGGGATGTTCCGTCTGGAAGGGTAATGGATGCTTCCGGTTCGGGAAGTGTCAGATCATCCTTGCTGCAGGATGAAAGCACAAAGACAAGTGCCAATAATAAGAACAGTTTTTTCATTTTTCGATTGCTTGTTTATGTTCGTTAATGTTTGCTATTCCCGGCAAAACGACACAAGCAAGCATAAAAAGTCCGCCCCTGTTCTCCCAAGGTGGCTTTTCCGACCGATAAAACAACTTTGTAATTCATGCTTGCCGTGTTTTTGCAGATCTTACAGCAAGCGATATGGAGCCCGAAGGCTTTGCAAAAGGTTCAATTTTAGAATAAATACCTTCCGCCATATTGACTTATCCGGCCCATTCTCCGCAGGCTGTAAAATCCCTATGCAAAGGCAGGTCTTCTGACTCACCCCACTTTCAAAGCCTTCCCGGTGTTCTTTGGTAGAACGCCAGTGACGTTTCTTGAAAGCGCTGACCGCATCAGAATGCGGACGGGGTTCACAGCAGCGGGAACTGTCGCCGATTTACACGGCGTTCCCTTTTAATCCCAAAAAATGGGAACCGTTTGCCGATGCAAATATCCGACAATCCCCCGGACAAAAGCAAGTATTTTTTTACAGGACATCTTCTTTTATCCCTCGAAAGCCTCTGAGAAGAGCCCGGACACCGCATTCGCGTATATGTTAATTCCAAATGCCGCAAAAAAAACACTTGTTTATACCGAAAAATCCGTTCATTTGCAGGATACAAAACTTCAGTTGCATGAAAAAATTCTTCCTCTTCGCCTTTTGCGCACCCTTGGCGTGCTGGGCACAAAGTACTTACACGATCTCCGGCACCGCCGTCGGAGCCGCTGAGGGCGACACAGTGACTGTCACCAAAATCGTGGACAAAAAAGACGTCGTCTTGGGAAAAATACCCGTACACAGCGGTAAATTCACCTTTAAAGGTACCGCCGAAGGCGAAGGCCCCGTCATCCTGAGGGCCTACCCCAAGGACATCCGGATGGGCCTTTCGGCCTTGGTTTTCACAGACGGGAAAAAGATAAACGTAATATTGGACACTTACGACGAAAACTACGACCCGAAAAGTATCGTATCCGGCACCCCGCTCAACGATAAATACCAAGCCTTCCGGCAGGAGAGCAAAAGATTATACGCTCCCGTAAAAAAGGCCGGCAAAGAGTACCGCGATACTACCATTACCGAAGTGCGGAAACAGGAACTCCAAGCCCAACTCGACAGCCTGTATGCCATCGTGTGCAATTACAAAGCCGATTTTGTCATCGCCAACATCCGCAACGCCGCCGGAAAATCAGCCTTCAACAGCGGGGATTTTCTTTTTATGCCCTTGCCCATCCTCAAACGCGCGGTCGATGCCATTCCGGAAGACCTGAAAAAAGAACCGTATAACGCCGAAATGATAAAATATGCGGCCACGCTACAGGCCACTGAACCGGGAAATCCGTTCATCGACATCGAAGCGCCCACACCCGAGGGCGACACTGTCCGGTTGTCGGACTACGCCGGGAAAGGGAAATATGTACTGGTAGATTTTTGGGCTTCCTGGTGCGGGCCGTGCCGGGCCTCTATCCCGGAACTGAAAGAGCTGTATGCCAAATACCATGACAAAGGATTCGAAGTGATCGGCGTATCGCTCGATGCAAAAAAGGATGCCTGGCTGAAAGGGATCGCAGATTTGGATATCCCCTGGCACCAGATGTCCGACGTGAAACTGTGGAATTCCGCCGGGGCAAAGGAATATGGCATCAAAGCTATTCCCTGCACCATCCTGATAGATCCGGACGGAAAGATCGTCGAGCGCAACCCGAACATCAAAGAAAAACTCGGGGAAATATTCGGCGAATAACTCCCTATAAAAAAGCCCCGCAATTTGCGGGGCTTTTTTATAGGGAGTCTACTTACGCTATTTAAGCGCCGATCAACTCCTTGTACTGCGCGGCAGAAAGGAGCTCATTCAACTCTTCCGGTTTGGAGAGGGTTATCTTGATGATCCAGCCTTCCCCATACGGGTCTTTGTTCACCAGTTCCGGTGCGCTGTCCAGGGCATTGTTGAATTCCGATACGGTACCCGAAGCCGGCATGAACAGATCGGAAACCGTTTTAACCGCCTCGATCGAGCCGAATACGTCTTCCTTGGCCAAAGCGTCGCCGTCGGTTTCCACGTCCACATAAACGATATCGCCCAATTCGTTCTGCGCATAATCCGTAATGCCTACGGTCGCCACATTTCCTTCCACTTTTATCCATTCGTGGTCTTTGGTGTACTTCAAATTTTCCGGAATATTCATGATCACTCGTTTTTATTATATTTTATATGATTAATCTGCGTCCAAATTTAGATAAAATATCTGTCCCGAAAAAACTATCAGAGATTTTTCAGGGCGAGTTTTATCACATCCTCCACCCGGGCGGACGGATTGGCTGTCAGGATAGCATCGACAGCCTGTTCGCAGTTCCGGCGGACGAATCCGAGCACTTCGAGCGCGTCGAGCGCTTCCCCCCGGATACCGGCCCCATGAGCCACGGTGCCACCGGGTTCCAAAGCGGTGAAATCGACTTTTCCTTTTAACTCCAGAATGATCCGCTGGGCCGTTTTCAGGCCGATCCCCTTTACTTGCTTGAATGCTCCGGCGTCGCCGCTTTCCATGGCTGCTACGACTTCCTTTACACTCATCGACGACAGCACGGTACGCGCCGTACCCGCCCCGATCCCGGACACGGAGATCAACTTCCGGAACACTTCCCGCTCCTGCCGGTCGGAAAAACCGAACAACAGGTGGGCATCCTCCCGGACAATCTGGTGGGTAAAGATTTTAACCGGCTCTCCTTCCTGAGGCAGTGCGGAATAAGTGGCCAGGGAAATATGGAGCAAGTAGGCAACACCTGCACATTCCACTACCGCATAGGAAGGCGTTTTCTCTGCCAGGGGGCCTTTTACGTATTCTATCATCGCTGTGATATGTTTTTCCAAAAATACAAAAAACCGCCGGGAAAAAGAAAGGGGTACGCCGCAATGATAAAAAAATGTTAAAAAAGACATCCAGAACAACAAAAAAGCAGTTTTAAAATATTGACATACATTATTAATATCTATCTTTGAAGCCATATTTTGGATGGCATATTCCCTGCCACCATTGTGTGTGAGAAGAAACCATAGTTCGAAAAACTGCCTGAGGCAGTGTTCAATGTAAGAAAACTAAATATTATATCAGATGAACAAAAAATTCGCATCAAGTCTACTAATCGTTGGGTGTGCCGTTATCGTGGCATCCTGTTCGGGACAGAAGCAACAGGCTCCCGCTATCCCCCAACTGACGACCCTTACCATTCAGCCGGAGAAAGCGGACATATACGCGACCAAACCTGCGACCATAAAAGGTGAAAAAGATACCGAGATCCGTCCCAAAGTGAGCGGATATATTACCGAACTTCTGGTGGACGAAGGCAGCATCGTACGCAAAGGACAGGTATTGTTCAAAATAGACAAAGTAACCTACCAAGAAGCTGCGCGCGCAGCCGAAGCGACCGTAAAAGCCAGCGAAGCACAGGTAGCCAACTCCAAACTGACAGCCGACAACAAAAAAGTCCTTTACGACAAAGGCATCATCAGCGAAGCGGAATACCTCGCTGCTAAGTACGCTTACGAAGCGCAGATGGCATCCCTGGCACAGGCCCGGGCACTGTATATCAGTGCGCAGAACGACCTGAGCTTTACCGACGTGACCAGCCCTTCGAACGGCGTGGTGGGAACCATCAACTTTCGTGCAGGCGCATTGGTAAGCAGTTCAACCTCTCTGCCGCTGACCGTTGTTTCGGACATCACGAATGTTTACGCTTACTTCTCGATGAACGAGAAAGAGATCCTCGAAATCACGACCAAGGCAGGGGATGAAAGTCTGGCGGAACTGATCAAGAAGTTCCCGGAAGTAACCCTGATCATGGCCGACGGCAGCGCATTCCCCCGTACCGGGAAACTGGAAACGGTGAGCGGCGTGGTAAACCAGGCCACCGGTTCGGTGACCCTGCGCGCCAAATTCGACAACAAGGACAATCTGCTCCGCAGCGGTTCGTTCGCTACGGTACGCATTCCGGAAGTTGACAAGGACGTACTGATGGTTCCCCAGCCCGCCACGTACGAGCTTCAGGACAAACATTTCGTATATGTGGTAAAACCGGACAGCACGGTAGCCGCCACCCAGATCGACATCCTGGACAACAGCGACGGGAAATACTACATCGTGACCTCGGGCATTTCCGCCGGGGAGACCATCGTAACCGAAGGGGTGAACAAACTCCGCGAAGGGCAGAAAATAGCCCCGATACAAGGACAGGCCGCACAGGCATCAGAAGCAGCCCAGGGGGCACAGCAGAAATAAACAGAGCGATTATCGATTAAAGATCAAAGCATGAAACTAAATACATTTATCAACCGTCCGGTGCTCTCTACGGTGATCTCGATCATTATCGTGATCCTGGGTTTCATCGGGCTCACTTCTCTGCCGATAGAGCAATACCCGGACGTAGCCCCGCCGACCATTTCGGTGTCGACCACCTACCAGGGAGCTAACGCCGAGACGGTCCTCAACAGCGTCGTGGCTCCTCTGGAGGAGCAGATAAACGGTGTGGAGGGTATGACCTACATGACATCCACCGCCTCCAATGACGGTAGCGCGCGTATCACCGTTTACTTCAAACTGGGTACGGACCCCGACATGGCGGCCGTCAACGTGCAGAACCGCGTTGCCCGCGCCACCAGCCTTCTGCCGGCCGAGGTCGTACAGTCCGGTGTGATCACCCAGAAGCGTATGACCAGTATGCTTATGGTATTCACCGTGTACAGTGAAAATCCGGCCTTCGACGAAGCATTCGTACAGAACTATACGAAGATCAATATTCTTCCGGAAATCAAGCGTGTCAACGGTGTAGGTGACGCGGACGCTATGGGTTCGCGCGACTACTCGATGCGCATTTGGCTCAAACCGGATGTAATGGCCACCTACGGGGTTTCTTCGGCGGAAATATCTGCCGCCCTGGCCGAACAGAACGTCGAAGCCGCTCCCGGTAAATTCGGACAGAACGGCGACCAGTCCTTCCAGTACGTCATCAAATACAAAGGACGCCTGAAGACCGCTGAAGAGTTCGGCGACATCATCCTCCGGGCGGATAAAACTGGTAATATCCTCCGTCTGAAAGACGTGGCCCGTGTAGAATTGGGCGGTCTGGATTACAGCATCAGCGCCCAGGCACAGGGCAAACCGGCCTGCGCCGTTCCTGTCTACCAGGCAGCTGGCACCAACGCCACGGCAGTAGTGGAAGAGATCAAAGCGGTGCTCGAAAATGCCTCCAAGACTTTCCCTCCCGGTATCAAATACGTGAACGTGATGGATACTACGGAATTCCTCTACGCATCCATCGACAAAGTGGTCGAAACCATCATCGAGGCATTCATCCTGGTATTCATCGTGGTGTACGTCTTCCTGCAGGACTTCCGTTCCACCCTCATCCCGGCTATCTCGGTAATCGTGTCGCTGGTAGGTACTTTCTTCTTCCTGAAAATATTCGGATTCTCGATCAACCTGCTCACCCTTTTCGCACTGGTACTGGCCATTGCGATCGTGGTCGACGACGCGATAGTCGTCGTCGAGGCGGTGCATGCCAAGCTGGACCAAGGCTATAAGTCACCGCGAAAAGCATCTATCGACGCCATGGGCGAGATATCGGGCGCCATCATTTCCATTACACTGGTCATGTCCGCGGTATTCATACCGGTGACATTCGTCAGCGGGACTACCGGGGTGTTCTACACTCAGTTCGGTATGACATTGGCCATCGCTATCCTTATTTCGGCCGTCAACGCACTGACCCTGAGCCCGGCCCTTTGCGCCGTATTCCTTTCGGCCAAGGAAGAGCACGGCAAAGGCAAATCGTTCGCCTCCCGTTTCCACGGTGCTTTCAACGTGTTCTTCGACTCAATGAAAGGAAAATACCAACGCATGATCGAAAAGATGGTGCACATGAAATGGGCTGCCTTCGGGATCGTGATCGCCCTGACCGCCGTGATGGTATTCCTGCTCAAGACCACCCCGACCGGATTCGTTCCCAACGAGGACAACGGTGTGTTCATGGTCGACGTAGCCCTGCCGCCCGCTACCTCTATGGAGCGTACCGATGAAATATTGCATAAAGTGGACAGTCTGATCGCCTTGAATCCCCTGGTGGAAAGCCGTACGATGATCAACGGTTTCGGCTTTATCAGCAGTCAGGGAAGTTCATACGGAGCCTTTATCTGTAAGCTTGCCCCCTGGGACAAGCGTACCAAGAAAGGCCAGGACCTCACCAGCATTACTGCCGGTCTGCAGGCTGCCGTTTCTCAGTTCAAGGATGCCTCCATCATGATCTTCTCGCCGCCTTCCATCCCCGGATTCAGCGCGACGGGCGGTTTCGAGTTCTCGCTTCAGGACCGTACCGGCGGCAATATTGAAGATTTCGTGAATGTCGAACAGCAATTCCTCGGCGCCCTCAACCAGCGTCCGGAAGTGCTCTACGCCATGACATCGTTCAAGAACAACTTCCCACAGTACATGGTCGACATCGACGTGGCACAGACTAAGATAGCCGGCACTTCCCCGAAAGAAGTATTGGGAGCCCTTCAGGCTTACTACGGCGGTCTGTACGCCTCCAACTTCAACCAGTTCGGTAAATTGTACCGCGTGATGGTGCAGGCGGATTCCGCCTACCGGAAAAGCCCGGAAACACTGAACAACGTCTTTATCCCCGTAGGGAACGAAATGGCACCTATCACCAATTTCGTGACCCTGCGCAAGGTATACGGGCCGGAGAACGTCACTCGATTCAACCTGTTCACCTCCATCGGAGTGACCGGGCAGCAGAAACCGAACGTATCTTCGGGTGAGGCTATCGCCGCCATCCAGGAAGTGGCCCAACAAACCCTCCCGCAGGGCTACAGTTACGAATTCTCGGGTCTTACGCGAGAGGAACAGTCTTCGAGCAACCAGATCGGCGGTATTCTGATCCTCTGTCTGGTGTTCGTATACTTCATCCTTTGCGCCTTGTACGAAAGTTATATCCTGCCGCTGGCGATCATACTTTCCCTCCCGCTCGGTCTTTCAGGTTCGTTCCTGTTCGCCCGAATGATGGGAGCTTCCAACGACATCTACCTGCAAACGGCCCTCATCATGCTGATCGGACTGTTGGCCAAGAACGCGATCCTGATCGTACAGTTCTCCCTGGCCCGCCGTCAGAATGGTGAGAGCATCATCCAGGCAGCTATCGACGGCGCCGCAGCCCGTCTGCGCCCGATCCTGATGACCTCTCTGGCCATGGTGATCGGTCTGTTGCCGCTGATGTTCGCCTCCGGAGTAGGTGCCAACGGTAACCGCACGATCGGAGCCGGTGCCGTAGGAGGTATGCTTATCGGAACCATCTTCCAGCTGATCGTCGTACCGACCCTGTTCGTGGTATTCCAAAGCCTTCAGGAACGTTTCCGGAAGAACGATCCGGCCATAGAAACCGAGGTAGAATAAAACAAAGACGAATATGAAAATAGTCAATATAAAGGTGATCGGAGTGCTGGCCATCCTGCTGGCACTCTCCTCGTGCAACATTTACAAGCCGTACAAGACGCCCGAAATGAAAACGGACGACCTGTACCGCACGGAAGCCTCGGCGGATACCGTCAACATGGCGACCAAGCCCTGGCAGGAACTCTTCACCGATCCGTACCTGCGGACCCTGATCGATTCCGCCCTGGCACACAACTTCGACTACCAGACCGCCATGCTCAAAGTGGAAGAGGCCAATGCCGCCTTCGCACAGGGCAAGGCAGCCTTCTTCCCTACGCTGAACCTCTCCGGCCAGGGAACGCTGACCGAAATAGAGAAAATGCACCACACCGAAGGGTACAATTTCTCGGCCACTTCCTCGTGGGAGATCGACGTCTTCGGACGCCTTCGCTCGGCCAAACGGGCAGCCAAGGGAGCATTGATCCAGAGCATCGCCTACAAAAGGGCGGTAGAAACGCAGGTAGTCTCCTCGGTAGCCACCGGGTATTACACCCTGCTCAGCCTGGACAAACAGCTGCGCATCTACGATGAGACCATCAAGCTGTGGGGGGAAACCGCCCAGTCGATGATGGACATGATGCAGGCCGGCGCAGCCACGAAAGCGGCCGTGATGCAGAGCCAGGCAAACCTGCACAGCGCCAAGGCCACTCGTCAGGACATTCTGTACAATATCCGCGCTATGGAGAATTCCCTGCGCCTGCTTATCGGGAAACCGGCCGGGCCAATCGACCGCGGCTCCTTCGAAGACCAGCAGCTCACCGCCGACCTGGAAATAGGCATACCTTCGCAGCTTTTGGCCAACCGCCCCGACGTACAGCAGGCTGAAGCCGGCGTACGCGTCGCCTTTGCCAAGACCAACATGGCCCGCGCCGCATTCTATCCGAAATTCACCATCACGGCTACCGGCGGATACGCCAAGGATGCCTCGGTGAACTTCACGCCCAGTCTCTTCGGTAATTTCGTAGCCGGACTGATGCAGCCTATCTTCAATGCCGGCGCCAACCGGGCCAACCTGCGCATCGCCAAAGCCCAGCAGCAGGAATCTCTCATCGCGTTCGAGAAATCGCTGGTAAGCGCCGGGATAGAGGTATCCAACATCCTCTATAACTACAACACCTCCGTCGATAAGCTCAATTCGCGCGGGCAGCAGGTGAAAGCCTGTCAGGAAGCTGTCGAGGCGACCAGCGCACTGCTCGTATACGGCGGCGCTACCTATCTGGAAGTCATCACCGCCCAACAGAGCCTGCTCGGCGCACAGGTGAGCCAGATCACCGATCAGTTGAGCCAGATGGAAAACGTGGTAAACCTCTACCATGCCTTGGGAGGCGGTTGGGAACGTCCGGTAGAGAAAAAGAAGAAATAACCGTCTTCATACCCCACTCAAAAAACCCGCAGATATTTCTGCGGGTTTTTTATTTTCCGGAAAATATTCAACCGCTTTATTTTTCCGGCAATTTGTCGTTACTTTATAATCGTAGTAAAACTCACCTCCTATGCCTGAAGAAAAGAAACAACTGGCTATCATTCGGGACGACCCCTGGCTCGCCCCACAGGAGCAGGCTCTGGAAAACCGCCTATCCTGGTACCGGCAGCACATCCGGTTCATCGACGAGCACTGCAATGGGCTGCGGCTCTTTGCCAGCGGGCACGAGTATTTCGGGTTCAATTACGACGACGAAAAACAAGGCTGGTGGTTCCGGGAACACGCTCCGGCGGCCTCTTCCGTGAGCCTGATCGGCGACTTCAACGGTTGGGATCCCTCGAAAAACCCACTCTCCCGTCTGGAAAGCGGCGCCTGGGAAACGTTCCTGGACGACGCCACATACCACGATACCCTCATCCCCTATTCCAAAGTAAAACTTCGGATCACGGCCGATAATGGCTCGCTGGACCGTATCCCCGCTTACATTCGCCGGGTGGAACAGGACAAAAAAACATTCGATTTCTCCGGGCAATTCGTCCCGGACAGTACTTACCTTTGGAGCAATCCGGATTTCCGGCTGCCGAAGGATTTCACCCCGCTTATTTACGAGGCGCACCCCGGTATGGCTTCGGAAGATGGCCACGTGGGCACCTGGCGGGAGTTCGCGGACGATATCCTGCCGAAAATCTCGGCCCTGGGATACAATGTCCTGCAATTGATGGCCGTACAGGAGCATCCGTACTACGGTTCTTTCGGCTACCATGTATCCAATTTCTTCGCCCCTTCTTCGCGTTTCGGTATGCCGGACGACCTGCGCTACCTCATAGACACCGCCCATGGGATGGGTATCGCTGTGGTGATGGATCTGGTACACTCCCATGCCGTGAAGAACCGGGCGGAAGGGCTGTCGGAATTCGACGGGAAACACGAACTGTACTTCGTAGACGGCCCCTCGGGCATACACCCGGGTTGGGACTCGAAACTGTTCGATTACGGAAAAATGTACGTACAGCAATTCCTGCTCTCGAATATCGCTTACTGGCTCGAAGAATTCCGTTTCGACGGGTTCCGCTTCGACGGGGTCACCTCCATGCTGTATTACCACCACGGAAATGTGACTTTCGATTCTTACGAAAAATATTTCGGCAAAGATACCAACAACTCCGCCGTCTTATACCTCCAGACGGCCAATACCCTCATCGATACCTTATATCCCACCGCCCTGTCTATCGCGGAGGATATGAGCGGGATGCCCGGCGCCTGCCGTTCGATCGACGACGGGGGGCTCGGCTTTTCGTACCGCCTGGCCATGGGAATCCCCGACTACTGGATAAAACTGCTGCGCGACCGCCGTGACGAGGACTGGAATATGTCGGAGATGTTCCATGCCCTGCTTAACCGGCGAAAAGGAGAACCCAACATCGCATATGCCGAAAGCCACGACCAAGCCTTGGTGGGCGACAAAACAGTCGCTTTCTGGCTGATGGACAAAGAGATGTATACTTCGATGAGCGTCTTTACACCCAGTCCCGTTATCGACCGGGGCATCGCCCTGCATAAAATGATCCGCTTTATGACCCTCTGTCTGGGCGGCGAAGGTTACCTCAACTTTATGGGCAACGAGTTCGGTCATCCCGAATGGGTCGATTTCCCGCGCGAAGGGAACGGCTGGAGTACGAAATACGCCCGCAGGCAATGGAGTCTGCCGGATACGGAACATCTGAAATACAAATACCTCCGGGAGTTCGACCGACGGATGATCGGTTTTGAAAAACAGACGGACCTGTTGAAAAGTCCGTGGCCTGAATTGCTTAATACGGACGAAAGGAACAAAGTCCTTGTTTTCTCCCGGGGGAAATACCTGTTCGTCTTCTCGTTCTCCCCGGCTGATTCCATCGAGGATTACGAATTCTTCGTCCCTCGCAGCGGGCGGTACGAGATCGTTTTTTCGTCGGACGACCCGCAAACGGGCGGCTTCGACCGGGTAAAAACGGGATACGACTTTACCAGCTTCAAAAAAGGGAAAGACGATTTCCTGAGCATCTATCTGCCTTCCCGCATGTGCATGGTGTTGGAATACAAAGGCCCTGCCCGGCGGCCTTCCGCTGTAAAAAGGCCAGAAAAATAGCCGGATTTCCCCACAAAAAAAGCCCGCGCCAATGGCGCGGGCTTTTTATATATAAAGCGGAGTCCTATTCCTCTTCCTTGTTGCGAAGCTGCTGTACGTATACAGCTTTCACTTTCTGCTTGCGGTTTACCACGGAAGGTTTGTTGAACTGCTGACGGGCACGCAGCTGTTTCATGGTACCGGTCTTATCGAATTTTCTTTTAAAACGCTTGAGGGCTCTTTCGATAGCCTCTCCTTCTTTTACAGGAATAATGAGCATATTATTTTCTTTTTTTACAGTTTATAAAATCAATCGTTGCAGATACTCCCTACGGGCAGTATCTCTTTAAAAAACACACTAAAATCTCTTCATATGGTTTTTAAACAACGACCTCCTTTAACCTGTCTTTTATTTGATTATTTCTTAATGGGTTGCAAATATACGATTTTTCCGAAAGAAAAAGAAATGCCGCAAAACTTTAATACACCTCCCGGTGTATTTTTCCGGCGTCGTACTTATCTTTCGGATTATTCTCCCGCGCCGGATACCCTATAGGGATGATGCACAGCGAATCGTAGCTCCCCGGAAGCCCGCAAAGTTCCTTCACCACGTCCATCCGGTCCCGGTACGGGTAGGTCGCCGTCCACACGGCCCCAAGTCCGAGCGCTTCGGCCGCCAGCAGGATATTCTGCGTAGCCGCGGAACAATCTACATACCAGTAGGGCGATTTGGTGCGGTCGGCACATACGACAATAGCCACGGGAGCATCTTTCAGCATCTTGGCATACGGCAGTTTCTCGGCCATCTCGTCCAGGAGATCGCGCCGGGTGATCACAATGAAATCCCACGGCTGTGCATTCTTCCCGGAAGGAGCGGCCATCCCGGCCTCCAAAAGCACTTCGACCTTTTCCTGCTCCACCGGGCGGTCCGCATAACTGCGCACGCTCTTACGCTGGAGAATATTCTGAATCACAGGGTTTTGTTCATACTGTTTTTCCATATCAATCGTCGGTTTTAGGGATGTCAAAGGTAAGGTAAAATTCAAGATAGTGATCTTTGCCCCGCGGAAAATATTTAAGCGGCCGCAGGCTGTCATAACACTCGATCCGCCCGCACCGATCGCGGCAACGCACGATCTCCCGAGCAAAAAGCCGGGAGATATACGGATGCTCGGCCAGCAGGCGCTCACTGTCCCCATTCACCTCGTAACGGACGATCGCTGCCGGATCGAAGACCGCGTATTGCGAAAAAGCGCGTACAGCGGCCGAGTCGGAAGGTATAGCTGCACACAATTGTTCCGCATCGACAAATCCTCCGTAACGGATCCGGGCTCGGAATACTTTTTCCGCCAAAGCGTCGGTAAGGGCACTATGGGCTTTCAGCCGAGACAGGGATGCCCGGTTTACATCCACGGTAGAAAAATCATTGGGCTTTGGAGGATCAACAGGCACACCCATCCGGATGTAAGGCTCCAACCGACGGAACATACTGTCCGACACGGCATAGCAACGGGCGAATTGCTGCAGGGAGCGGAATCGTCCCCCTACACTGTTTCTGTACCGGATAATCGTCCGGGCTTGGGCAGGAGAAAAGCCGAGCCGCACAAATGTGGAGGAATCCGCAACCGAAGGATCGAAATAAAAAACTGAATCTTTTTGTTCCGGCAAATCCGCCCGATGTACAGCCAAACTGTCCGGTTGTATTACGGAGATTTCTACGGGAACTTTTCCCCCACGGCAATCCCTTATCGCTACGGCAGCCACCGCGAGCAAAAGGAGAACCGTCAGTACGCCTATACCCCTTTGCTGAGCGAGTGTCACCCGGAAAAAATCCTTAAAACGTGCCATGCAAGTATTCTATACTTGCACAAATATAGTGAAAGCCGGGCGCAGAATATCAAGCTTGCTTGAATATTATGCCGAGGCGCATCCTATATTCGCGTTTTCCGCAAATATAGTGAAAGCCGAGCGCTATTCAAACTTGTTTAAGAACAGCCGAGCGCATCTATATTCTTGAAAACCGGAAACGTCTGCCCTCCTCTCTTCTATTGCCTATCGGTTTTTCTCTTCCGCAGGAGCATCGCTTTCTTTTATCCGGCACATACCGCTGATAACGACACCCTTCTCTACATCGACGATCGCCGCCAGAATATTCCCCAGCACCTTCGCCGGCATTCTCAGGGCGACCTCCCCCGAAGAAACGATATTCCCTTTCACCAGTCCCAGCACCAGTGCCGAGCCGCATTGGATATTGCCGTCTACCCGGGCCTGCTCACTCACCACAATACGGCCCGAGGTAAAAATTTTGCCCTTCACATCGCACTCCACGCGGATGTTGTTCTCCGTTATGATATCCCCACACAAGGTTGTACCTCTAACCAGGCTGACTATCTGCGGGGAATCTTCTTCCCCACCTTTTTTTCCCACAAATATTCTCATAAGATCGACCTGAAATAATTTCCCTATCAAAAATATCCCAGGCGGGCATTTCCCGCCGGATATTCCCCTTTACAATCATTCGCTCTCTTCCAAAAAATATTAACGGGAAAAAACGAACGATTTAAACATTATTAAGGAAAAAACTTTGCGGCAGTCTAATTAAAGATATAATCGTCTATCTGCGACAATGATAAATATTTTGCAGGTATTTTTAAAAAACAGATTATCTTTGTGGGATAATCGTTCGATTTTTTCACGATATGACAAAAAAAGCATCGGAAAGATAGTCTTTCCGATGCTTACAACAGGCAGGTTCACTGCCCGGATATTATTCCGAAACTTCTTCTGTTTCGCCCTTGGTGTCCAAGATCTTATACATACCGCTGATAACGACCCCTTTTTCGATATCGATATTCGAGGCCAGTATGTTGCCCAGCACCTTTGCCGGCATTTTCAGGGAAACTTCCCCTGAAGAGACGATATTTCCTTTCACCAGCCCCATCACCAGCGCGGAACCGCATTGGATGTTGCCACCCACCCGGGCCTTGTCGCTCACGACGATACGTCCGGAGGTGAGTATCTTACCCTTCACATCGCACTCCACGCGGATGTTGCTTTTGGTCTGGATATCCCCGTGCAAAGCCGTACCCTCGGGCAGGGTGATCAGCTTCTCAGGCCCTTTTTCTTCAGGAGCGCACTCCGTATCTTTCTTTTTGAAAAACATATGAAACTGCGAGCCTTATTCTCCCTCCACAAAGACGGTCACGCAGGTATTTGCATTTCCCACATCCAATCCGACAGCCAGTTTGCGGCCTCCCTTCATGAATGCATCGGCATCCATTTTCTGGAAATCATCCCCTTTGCGGGCATCCAATTGTTTCTTGGCATACAGGCAATACCCGTGCGAAGCGCATTTTTCCGGTTCCGGATAAACTTCGACGGAAACGATCTCCCCGAACTCCTCCCGGAAACACTGTACCAATTCCGGATAACGGGCGCCGCCTCCGGCCAGGTACATCTTGGGCGTCTTGTTGAAATCGTCGTCTGTGAAAGCCCGGCGCAGATTCGGTGATATGATCTCCTGATAGTACATACGCAAAACTTTCTCCCGGATGTCCGACAGGTCGTGCTTTACCCGGTTGACGGTAATCGATTTTTTCGAGAACGCCGCATCGATCTGGTGTTCGGTCTTCAGGTTGAGGTAGAAATCTTTAGCCAGTTCATTGGCCATCAGGTTGACCGCATGGCGCAGACCGTGCGTGCTGACCATCGAGCGGTTGATAAGGCCTGCACGCGTACTTGCCACCGCCTCACATGTCCCGTAACCGAGGCTGACCATAAAGAAATTATCCTTTTCCTCCAGGCTTCCTTCGCGGATCGCATCGACGCAACCCTGTATTTCCGGGATCACATAAACTTTCGACACATTTATTTCCCGGCGTATAGGGCCATTCCCCCCGCACAGCGAAGCATCGAATTCGACAGGATGCCGGCCGGTAAGGAATTCTACCGCCTCATCCCGGTAAAGCATATACGTGGAAAAGGGGAAACCGGTAGTCAGGACGATCTCGTCCTCCGCTCCCGGATTGGTCAGCAACAGGCCCGCCTGGGACAGCATCCGGTATTCCATCTCCGCAGGAGAACTGTTCAGTCCCTTGTGGGGAGAATAGCCTTCCTGCATCGCCAGGTTGCCCACCAGATAGTCCGTATCCTCGTATTTGATCTTGATGGCATCGATCGGGCTGGCATTCATCCCCGAAAATTCCCTATTGGTCGCTTCGTAGACGCTGGGGAAGCTTAAAGATTTTAACATCGTGATATTTTTTCGATTATTGTTTCTTGGTTGTATAGTACTGTAGTCTTTTTTGGCAAAAGGAGAAGATTTACGACAAATATAATAAAGTAATTCGAACGCTCAAGCGATTTATTCCGAAAAATATAATAAAAAACAGTGTGTTATTATACGATTGTCCGGTTTACAATTTGCCCCGGGAAACCGACACACAAGTATATCGATCGTCCACATCCAATCCTACGGCCAATGCTGATCCCGGCGTCTCAGAGAATCTCTGCCTGGCAGACATGGCCTGGATGCTACACCCCTGAGAGGCGCACTTCTCCGGTGAAGGATAAACTAACACCGGAAACCTTCCCCCGAATTCGTCCCGGAAACACTGAACAAGTTCTGGATAAGACGCTCCGTCGCCGCACAGGTATATCTTCTGTCTCTTATACACATCTGACGCTGCCGACGATACTCCTTGTGTA
>OWIO01001474.1_pt1 | contig 17894 bp, 17 predicted proteins | sample 1733011 | NCBI WGS metagenome assembly OWIO01 (sample SAMN05065779, study PRJEB22554) | human gut metagenome | biome: ENVO:2100002; feature: ENVO:00000062; material: ENVO:00002003 | host: Homo sapiens | place: USA | reverse complement strand
CGTTCTGCAATAGTTCTTGCAGTTCCTTTTACTTCAATTGATTTCATTTCTTAAAAAATTGTGTTACTCTAAATTAAGTTATTTTGCTTAATTCACCATTACACGATGTGGATTATCACATGATGTTGCAAAAAAGCGGTGCAAAAGTACTGTTTTTTTTTGAAATATCAAAGAGTTACCTCTTTAAAAGTCAATATCAATCTTAATTTCGTTTTCCAGCTTGTCCTCTTGTGCTTGTTCGGCAAGAGCTTCCTGTTCTCTTTTTATATCAGCTTCTTCGTTCAGGCGGCTGATGTAATCGTTCATGTCACTGTGGTTAATAAAACTGATGGCTTCTGTCAATCCTGCCATAAATTTCTGAAAATCCTCCTTATATAAGAAGATTTTATGCTTTTCGAAGCTAACCTGAGAGTCATCTCCTTCTCCCATCACCACTTTCTTACTCTCCGTAATAGCTAAAAACATTTCATCTTTACGGTTCTTCTTCACATCGAGGTAATAGATGCGTTTACCTGCTTTGATGGACTTGGAGAAAACGATCTCCTTATCATTCATGTCTGCGTTCATTTTCTTTTTAAAATCTTCCATATCATTGGGTCCGTTAATAATCGGCCTCAAAATTGGATATTTTTTTTAAACTGTCAAAAGAAAAAGCGCAGAGAATCAAATACTGCATTAAAAAATGTGATTTATTTGTGGAAACTCATTAAAAATATCTACTTTTGCAGTTCGATAATAACAGTATTAATTTGAATTATGATCAACAGAGTTCTTATTCGTCTTAAGATTATACAAATAGTGTATGCCTATTACCAAAATGGCAGCAAAAATCTAGACTCAGCGGAGAAAGAGTTATTCTTCAGCCTTTCAAAGGCGTATGACCTTTATAATTATTTGTTAATGCTGATGATGGCATTAACAGAGTATGCACAAAAACGCATTGATGCGGCAAAAGCAAAAATGGCTCCTACTAAAGAAGAGTTGTATCCCAACACAAAGTTTGTGGATAATAAGTTTGTTGCACAGTTGGAGGTGAACAAGCAACTGACCGAGTTTATATCTAATCAGAAGAGAACTTGGGCAAATGATCAGGATTTCGTCAAAGAGCTTTATGAGAAAATAGTAGAAAGCGATATTTATAAAGATTATATGGCTTCCGGTGACAATTCATATGAAGCTGACCGCGAATTGTGGAGAAAACTCTATAAAACATATATCTTTAATAATGATTCTCTTGATCAGGTGCTGGAAGACCAGAGTCTGTATTGGAATGACGATAAAGAGATTGTAGATACCTTTGTCTTGAAAACGATTAAGCGTTTTGAAGAAAAGAACGGAGCAAATCAGGAATTACTTCCCGAATTCAAGGATGACGAAGATCAGGAATTTGCACGCCGCTTGTTCCGTCGTACAATTCTGAATGCTGACTATTACCGTCATCTTGTGAGCGAGAACACGAAGAACTGGGATTTGGACCGTATCGCATTTATGGATATTATCATTATGCAGACTGCTTTAGCCGAAATTTTAAGTTTCCCAAACATTCCGGTAAGTGTTTCGTTAAATGAATATGTAGAAATTGCGAAGTTGTATAGCACTGCCAAGAGCGGTAGCTTTATCAACGGAACGCTGGATGGAATAGTTAATCAATTGAAAAAAGAAGGTAAGTTGACTAAAAACTGATACCTTTGTCCATATAGTAGAAACTAAAACTTGATTATTTATGAACTTATTGACTGTATTATTGCAAGCTCCCGCAGCGGGAGGTGGAAGTATGATGTGGATCATGCTGATAGCTATGTTTGTTATCATGTATTTCTTTATGATTCGCCCTCAAAATAAGAAGCAGAAAGAAATTGCTAATTTCCGTAAATCTCTTCAGGTAAACCAGTCGGTAATTACTGCAGGTGGTATCCATGGTACAATCAAAGAGATTACTGATGATTATATAGTACTTGAAATCGCTTCTAACGTGAAGATTAAAATAGATAAGAATTCTATTTTTGCTGATGCTTCGGCTGCCGGCAATCAGTCTAAATAATCTTTAGTAAACAAATACCCTATGCTTGATCGTAGGAAATTAAGATATACATATTTAAGACTATCCAAGAGAATTAAGGATTTCCTGCTTAGTGATAAAAGCAGGGAGTTCTTAATTTTTTTATTTTTTTTCCTGATAGCCGGTGGATTTTGGCTGATTCAGACTCTTAATAATGACTATGAAGCGGAATTCTCTATCCCGGTGAGGATGAAGGATGTCCCTAATAATATTGTGCTCACTTCGGAACCTCCTTCCGAACTTCGCGTCCGGGTAAAAGATAAAGGAACAGTGCTTCTCAATTATATGTTGGGGAAGAGTTTCTTTCCGGTAAATCTGAGTTTCTCTGACTATAAAGGGCAAAATAATCACGTGAAAATCTTTGCCTCTGAGTTTGAAAAGAAGATACTCAGTCAATTGAATGCTTCTTCTAAGATACTTTCAATAAAACCTGATACGTTAGATTATATCTATTCGACAGGCAAGTCCAAATTAGTACCCGTTCATTTTCAAGGAAAAGTGACTGCAGGGCTTCAATATTATGTTTCTGATACCATTTGCAGTCCGGATTCCGTATTGGTATATGCTCCGGCCGGAATTTTGGATACTATAACAACCGCTTATACTCAAGAGGTAAATCTTGAAAATATATCGGATACGATTCGGCAGCGGGTTGCCTTGGATAATAAAAAAGGAGTGAAGTTTGTTCCCGCCTCGGTTGAACTGACTTTCCCTGTTGATATTTATACTGAGAAAACCGTGGAGGTGCCGTTGCGTGGGATTAACTTCCCGGCAGATAAAGTGCTCCGTGCTTTTCCATCAAAGGTTCAAATTACTTTTCAAGTGGGTTTAAAGCGTTTTCGTAGCATTAAAGCCAGTGATTTTGTGATTAATGTTTCTTATGAGGAACTGCTAAAATTAGGATCGGATAAATATACGGTGAAGTTGAAGTCGGCTCCCCGTGGAATCAATCAAATCCGTATTGTACCCGAGCAAGTTGATTTTCTGATAGAACAAGTTTCTTCCGATGGCTATTAAAATAGGTATTACCGGCGGTATCGGTAGTGGAAAAAGTATAGTTTCCAGATTGCTGGAGATTATGGGAATCCCCGTTTATATTTCCGATATTGAGGCGAAGCGTATCACTCATACGAATGACGTGATACGTCGGGAACTTTGCGCCTTGGTCGGACAGGATGTTTTCCTGAATGGAGAATTGAATCGTCCTTTATTAGCATCTTATATATTTGGAAGCCCCGAACATGCGAAAAAAGTGAATGCTGTCATTCATCCGCAGGTGAAAGAAGACTTCAGGCGATGGGTGAAAGGGAAAGGTGATATAGCTATGGTCGGTATGGAATCTGCCATCCTTCTGGAAGCAGGCTTTAAGCAGGAAGTAGACTTTGTAGTAATGGTATATGCACCGTTGGAGGTGAGAGTGGAACGAGCAATTAGGCGTGACCATTCTTCAAGGGAATTGATAATGAAACGTATCGAAGCGCAAATGAGCGATGAGGTAAAGCGGAGTCATGCTGATTTTGTAATCGTGAATGACGATGAAACCCCTTTAATTCCGCAGGTTTTGAAGTTTATTTCTTTGCTATCTAAAAATAATCATTACCTTTGCTCCGCAAAAAAATAATTTAATAAATAAAAGAATATATACTATGTTGAAGACTATCCTGTCTATCTCCGGTAAACCGGGATTGTACAAACTAATTTCGCAAGGAAAAAATATGTTGATTGTTGAATCAATCAGTGCAGATAAAAAACGTTTCCCCGCTTATGGTAATGAGAAAATTATCTCTTTGGCAGATATAGCAATGTATACAGATGATGCTGAAGTACCTTTGTATGATGTGCTGGAAGCTATGAAGAAAAAAGAAAATACTGCAGTCACCTCCATTGACCCTAAAAAAGCTACTCCGGAGCAGTTACGCGAGTATTTAGGGGAGGTATTGCCTAACTTTGATCGTGAAAGAGTATACGTTGCGGATATTAAGAAATTGATTTCCTGGTATAACATCTTAATTTCGAATGGAATTACAGAATTTAAATCAGAGCCGGAAGCTGAAGAAGAGGTTGCGACTGATGAAAAATAAGTCATGAAACATTGATGGCTTAGATGTATAAATGTAATAAGGAAAGCGTGACAATGTTGCAAGTTGTCACGCTTTTTTGTGTTTTTATATGTCTGCGTAATTAAAGGATCCCCTTTAGTGTTCTTTAAGCAATCTTATGTTTGCATGAATATTTTATTGTTTATATAGTAAATAAACATAGTTTTTCTCTATCTTTGTAACTGCTAATATACGCACAAAATATGGATGTAATAACAAATAAAGAGGTAAACGTTTATCTTGATAATGAAAAAGGAACATTGTGCTTAACAGGAATGTTGGTAGGTACAATGGTATTTTTATATGATTCGCAGGGGGAGCTGAAAGAGAAACATAGATTTGCCTTGCCTTCACTCACTTTGGAGATATCCAGAAAAGGTACTTATGTCTTAGTCATGAGCCATCCTAATTGTCAGCCGGAAGTAAGAAGAATTATATATTCAGGAATATAAAAAGCCGATATGCTCACTTGAGAACATACCGGCTATCCTTATAACAACTAACTATAATTTAGTTTCTGAACACTAATCCGTCTCCGTTTGAGTCAACAATGATTGCTTTGCTTCTGTCGACTTCCTGAGACAATAACTTTTTCGACAGATCGTTCAGTAAATAACGCTGGATAGCTCTTTTTACTGGACGGGCTCCAAATTCAGGATCATATCCTACTTGGGATAAGAAACTCAAGGCAGCATCTGTCATTTCCAGTTCAACTCCGTTTTCTGCAAGCATCTTTTGTACACCTTTGATTTGTAAGAGTACAATTTGCTTGATTTCAGTTTCCGTCAGCGGCAGGAACATGATTGTTTCATCAATACGATTCAGGAATTCCGGACGAATGGTTTTCTTTAGCATATTCATCACTTCCTTCTTCGTTTCTTCGATAACTTCTTCCTTATTCGAACCGCTCAGTTTCTCCATCTGACTTTGTATATAAGAACTTCCCATATTTGAAGTCATGATGATAATGGTGTTTTTGAAGTTGACTACTCTTCCTTTGTTGTCAGTGAGTCGTCCGTCATCCAGTACTTGCAACAGGATATTGAAAACATCCGGATGCGCTTTTTCTATTTCGTCAAACAAAACAACTGAGTAAGGTTTCCGGCGAATGGCTTCTGTCAGCTGGCCACCTTCATCGTATCCAACGTATCCCGGAGGTGCTCCGACCAAACGAGAAACACTATGCTTTTCTTGATACTCGCTCATATCTATACGCGTCATCATCGATTCATCGTCAAAGAGGAATTCCGCCAATGCCTTTGCCAGTTCAGTTTTACCGACACCGGTCGTTCCAAGGAAAATAAAAGAACCGATCGGGCGTTTGGGATCCTGTAATCCGGCACGGCTACGACGTACGGCATCTGCAACCGCTTCAATTGCTTCGTCCTGTCCAATCACTCGTTGATGGAGTTCGTCTTCCAGATGCAATAATTTATCTTTCTCACTTTGCATCATCTTGCTGACAGGGATGCCCGTCCAGCGTGAAACAACGTCAGCGATGTCTTCAGCATCCACTTCTTCTTTGATCATGGCTTTATCGCCTTGCATACCACGAAGTTTCTCCTGCGTATCTTCTATCTCTTTGTCCAGAGCCTGAAGCTTTCCGTAACGGATTTCGGCGACTTTTCCATAGTCTCCTTCACGTTCTGCTTTCTCTGCTTCGAACTTCAGATTCTCGATTTCCACTTTGTTTTGCTGGATTTTATCCATCAGCGTTTTTTCACTTTGCCATTTAGCTTTGAAAGACTTCTCAACTTCTTTTAGTTCGGCCAGTTCTTTGCCGATAATTTCCAGTTTCGGCTTATCATTTTCACGCTTAATGGCTTCACGTTCGATTTCTAACTGTTTGATCTTACGTGAGATTTCATCCAACTCTTCCGGAACAGAATCTACTTCCATACGTAGTTTGGCTGCTGCTTCATCCATCAGGTCGATTGCTTTGTCCGGCAAGAAACGGTCAGTGATGTAACGGCTGCTCAGTTCTACAGCTGCTATGATGGCATCGTCTTTGATACGTACATGATGATGGTTCTCGTAGCGTTCTTTCAATCCACGAAGGATGGAAATGGTACTCAGAGTATCCGGTTCATCTACCTGTACAATTTGGAAACGACGTTCCAATGCTTTGTCTTTTTCGAAATACTTCTGATATTCATCGAGAGTGGTTGCACCGATCGAACGTAGTTCTCCACGTGCCAATGCCGGTTTCAGAATATTTGCAGCATCCATTGCTCCTTCGCCTTTGCCGGCGCCTACCAGTGTATGAATCTCATCAATAAACAAGATTATATCACCTTCTGATTTCTTAACCTCATTGACAACAGATTTTAGTCGTTCTTCGAATTCTCCTTTATATTTTGCTCCTGCAACCAATGCTCCCATATCGAGAGAGTAGACCTGTTTGTTTTTCAGGTTTTCGGGTACGTCTCCCCGGAGGATACGATGCGCCAATCCTTCTACGATAGCTGTCTTACCTGTACCCGGTTCACCAATCAGAATCGGATTGTTCTTAGTTCTACGGCTTAATATTTGCAGTACCCGTCGGATTTCCTCGTCACGTCCGATTACAGGATCCAGCTTGCCGCTGCGGGCGGCTTCGTTCAGATTGATAGCGTATTTCTCCAATGACTGATAGTTGTCTTCACTGGATTGAGAAGTAACTTTTTCTCCTTTTCTGAGTTCATTGATAGCGTTACGCAATTCTTTTTCCGTCATTCCGGCATCTTTCAAGATGGTGGATACGGTACTTTTCACAGTTAGCAAAGCCAGCAGAATATGTTCCAATGAAACAAATTCATCTCCCATTTCTTTAGAATACTGGGTTGCCTTCTGCAATACTTCATTAGATTCTCTACTTAGGTAAGGTTCTCCTCCGGATACTTTAGGCAGAGATTCGATCTGTTTGTCAACGACTAGAGCTACCTGTTGCCCGTTCATTCCTAATTTTTGGAAGATGAAGTTAGTCACATTTTCGCCTACCTTCATTACTCCATGTAGGATGTGAGCAGGTTCAATCGCCTGTTGTCCCCGACTTTGTACGAGATTTACGGCTTCCTGTACCGCTTCTTGAGATTTGATGGTAAAATTGTTAAAGTTCATATGGTTGTTCTCCTTTCTTTTTTCATGATTTTAATAACACTTGAAAGGGCTCAAAAGATTTGCCAAGTAGAAAAATATGACAAAATAGCATGATAATAAGAGAGTTAGAAGACAAAATGACGTTTTTCATCTGAATGATACTGACGAATTTGCCGCGAAATGAAGTGAATAAATAAAAGTATTGTAGTATCTTTATCCGCTGTAATCATATTATAAATAAGGTATGAATGATAAACCTCAAATAAAACTGTCTGAAACAGTAGTGTTGATTGATGCTGCTTTCTTGAATTTTGTAATTACAGATATGAAAGGTTACTTTGAAGAGACTTTGCGACGTTCTTTACAGGATATCGACCTTTCTATGTTGACCACTTATCTGACTCTGGATGCCGGAATCACGGAAGGGAAAAATGAAGTACAATTTCTTTTTGTTTACGATGAAGAGTCCGATCAGCTTGTACATTGCCATCCTTCCGATTTGGTGAAGGAGTTGAATGGAGTCGCTTTTCAGAGTCCTTATGGTGAATATTCATTTGCAAGTGTTCCTTCGGAAGGGATGGTTTCACGCGAAGATTTGTTTTTGGATTTATTGTCTATCGTTGCTGATTCGGCTGATGTGAAAAGGATGATTGTCGTTTCTTTCAATGAAGAATATGGAAAGAAAGTATCCGATGCGTTGCATGAAGTGAAAGGCAAGGAGATTATCCAGTTTCGTATGAATGAGCCTGAAGTGCAGGTAGAGTATAAGTGGGATATGTTGGCATTTCCTGTTATGCAGGCATTAGGAATCAGAGCTGAAGAACTATAGTCCTTGTGTTTAATTCTTGATTTTGAATTTTAATCCTCAAATAAAAAGGTGTCCGATTTTCGTTTAAAAGTATTTCAGAGCGTAGCGAAGAATCTGAGTTTTACAAAGGCTTCGCAAGAATTGTTTGTCAGCCAGCCTGCTATCACTAAGCATATTCAGGAATTGGAGACTTATTATCAGGCTCGTTTGTTCGAACGTCAGGGGAGTAAAATCTCATTGACTGTTGCCGGTGAATTACTGCTGAAGCATAGCGAAAAGATTTTAGATGATTACAAGCGGCTTGAATATGAAATGCATTTGTTGCATAACGAGTATATTGGAGAGTTGAAACTGGGAGCTAGCACGACGATTGCTCAATATGTTCTGCCCCCTTTATTGGCTCATTTTATTGCGAAGTTTCCACAAGTCAATCTTTCCGTCCTTAATGGAAACTCTCGGGGAGTGGAGGTCGCTTTGCAAGAACACCGGATTGAATTGGGATTGGTGGAAGGTATTTTTCGTTTACCTAATCTGAAATATACTTTGTTTTTGCAAGATGAACTTGTTGCGGTAGTGCATGTGAACAGTAAACTATATTCAGGAGGAGATAACACCTGCAGAATTGCCGAATATCCCTTTGGTTTTGCGTGAAAGAGGTTCGGGGACGTTGGATGTATTTGAACGAGCCCTTTCGCAACACAATCTGAAGCTGTCTTCTTTGAATGTTCTGATGTATCTTGGTGGTACGGAGAGTATCAAGCTCTTTTTGGAACATACTGATTGTATGGGAATTGTTTCTATCCGGTCGGTGCATAAAGAACTTGTGGCCGGCACTTTACGGGTAGTTGAGATAAAAGGGATGCCAATGTTGCGCGAATTTAATTTTGTGCAGCTACAAGGGCAGGAGGGAGGATTATCTCAAGTTTTTATGCGCTTTGCGGGGCATCATAGCAAGAACTTGTAGGTGTTGCTTCTTTTCATGCGAATCATATCCCAACTGCAGGGCTACCTCATGATGTGGTGAAACTGTATCTCTTGGCAGAGCAGATAGATTTTCACTATCTACTAAAAAAATAAAAAAAGATTTAGTCTCTCATCATTTCTCAGTAAAAAGGGATAGTATTTGATCTGCAAGGAAACGAAGGTATAGCCATTGAACGTATCATTTTGCATAAAGCTTCGATGAAATAGTAAAAGAGAAAGTTTATAAAAAAGCCATTTAAATTCTCATATTTCTTCTGTATCTTTGTATAGTCGAATGTGGAAAATAACTAATACTATATATATGGGTTGTTTTATGAACTTATTGTGGTTGCTGCTTGGTGGTATCTTTACTGCAGTGGAGTACCTTATTTCAAGTCTGCTGATGATGTTTACGATCGTAGGTATTCCTTTTGGTATACAGACGTTAAAGTTAGCCGGACTTGCTTTATGGCCTTTCGGTAAAGAGGTGAGAAGTGGCAGGCGTTCGAGTGGATGTCTTTATATACTGATGAATATTCTGTGGTTATTTTTGGGTGGCATTTGGATTTGTCTGTCACATTTGGCTTTCGGAATTGTTCTGTGTATAACCATTATCGGTATTCCTTTTGGTTTGCAGCACTTTAAGTTGGCTGCGTTAGCATTATCACCATTTGGAAAGGACATCGTAGGAGCATAATGTAACAATAAGAGAAGTGGCTATAACAAAAAGTTATAATACATAATTAGAAACAATTGGGTTGTCTTGATTGTTTGCCGTACCTTTGCACCCGCAAAATTATAAAAAGATAAAAAAATGATTTCAAGCGCTACAAAAACGTTGCAAACCAACAACAAGACAATTTACGTTGCAATACTTTCTACTTTAACTTTTTTCTTATTTTTAGATTATATTCCTGGTTTACAAGCATGGTCCGCATGGGTGACTCCTCCAGTAGCTTTGTTTCTCGGACTTATTTTCGCATTAACCTGCGGACAGGCACATCCCAAATTTAATAAAAAGACATCTAAATATTTGCTGCAATATTCTGTAGTAGGATTGGGATTCGGTATGAATCTTCAGTCGGCTTTGGCATCCGGTAAAGAAGGGATGGAGTTCACTGTTATTTCTGTGGTAGGCACGTTGCTCATCGGCTGGTTTATTGGTCGTAAAATATTCAAGATAGACAGAAATACTTCCTATCTGATTAGTTCGGGAACTGCTATCTGTGGTGGTAGTGCTATTGCGGCAGTAGGGCCGGTGCTGAGGGCCAAAGACAGTGAAATGTCCGTGGCATTGGGAACGATCTTTATTCTGAATGCTATTGCGCTTTTTATCTTCCCGGCTATCGGACATGCTTTGGATATGACCGAACATCAGTTTGGCACGTGGGCTGCCATTGCTATTCATGATACCAGTTCTGTGGTGGGAGCAGGTGCTGCTTATGGTGAAGAAGCGCTGAAGGTTGCTACAACTATCAAGTTGACCCGTGCTCTTTGGATCATACCAATGGCATTCGCCACTTCTTTTATATTTAAAAGTAAAGGACAGAAGATAAGTATTCCTTGGTTTATTTTCTTCTTTATTCTGGCTATGATTGCGAATACATATTTACTGAATGGCGTGCCACAGTTGGGTGCTGCCATCAATGGAATTGCACGCAAGACATTAACTATTACCATGTTTTTTATAGGCGCTTCCCTTTCTTTGGATGTTCTAAGATCTGTCGGTGTCAAACCTTTGATCCAAGGCGTTTTGTTATGGGTAGTTATTAGTTTAAGTACATTAGCCTATATCTATTTCATATAAAAAGTGAAAGAAATGTCCCCTATCTGAATTCTCACAGTACAAATTCAGATAGGGGACATTTTTATGTTTAAGCTAAAAATAAGCTGTCTCATCCGATGTTTTGAGACAGCTTATATTATTTATTCTTAGTTGAATCGGTTGAAACAACTTATTTTTTATTCAAGGCTTCGAAGATCAATCCTTCCAGTTCTTCAGCAAGTTCGGGATTATCTTTGATACATACCTTGGCTGCATCACGTCCTTGACCAAGTTTAGTGTCATTGTAGCTATACCATGAACCGCTCTTTTTGATGATTCCCAGTTCTGCGCCCAAATCGATGATTTCTCCGGAGTGAGAAATACCTTCACCAAACATGATGTCAAATTCTGCTTTGCGGAAAGGAGGTGCTACTTTGTTCTTCACCACTTTCACCTTAGTCAGTTTACCAAGAACTTCTTCACCGTCTTTGATTGGCTGGCTACCACGGATATCTATACGTACAGAAGCATAGAACTTCAATGCGTTACCACCTGTCGTTGTTTCCGGATTACCGAACATGACGCCAATCTTTTCACGGAGCTGGTTGATAAAGATACAAGTCGTACGTGTTTTGCTGACTGTACCGGTCAATTTACGCAAAGCCTGTGACATCAGACGTGCCTGCAAACCTACCTTATTGTCACCCATGTCGCCTTCAATTTCTGCTTTCGGAGTTAATGCTGCTACGGAGTCAATAACAATAATATCAATAGCGGAAGAACGGATTAACTGTTCGGCTATTTCCAAGGCCTGCTCTCCATTGTCCGGTTGAGAAATCCAGAGATTGTCTACATCCACGCCTAATTTCGCTGCATAAAAACGGTCGAAGGCATGTTCGGCATCAATAAAAGCGGCGATACCACCGGCTTTTTGTGCTTCGGCAATGGCGTGAATAGCCAGAGTCGTTTTACCGGAAGATTCCGGACCATAGATTTCGATGATTCTTCCCCTAGGATATCCTCCTACGCCAAGTGCCACGTTTAAAGCAATGGAGCCGGTAGGAATCACTTCCACTTGTTCAACACTATCATCACCCATTTTCATGATAGAACCTTTACCGAAGCTCTTTTCTATCTTTTCCATGGCAGCCTGTAAGGCTTTTAGTTTTTCGCTTGATGCCATTTTATTATCTGTTTCAAAATTAAGTTCGTCTTTCTTTGCCATACCTTATTCTTGTAATTAATGGATTTATTGATTTAAAATCTGTGAGGCATGCTCTTTGGTTTTCACTTCTTTGGGAGTGATAATCCGTTCTATGATTCCTTCTTCATTGATCAGGAAAGTAGTGCGGAAGGTTCCCATATAGGCACGTCCATACAGCTTTTTCTCTCCCCATACACCAAATTCTTCTACCAACTTTTTGTCCGTATCGGCTATCAGCGTAAAAGGAAGATTATTCTTATCGATGAATTTTTGGTGCGACTTCTCGCTGTCTACGCTGACACCGATTACTTCGTAACCGGCTTTACGCAGTTCGGAATAGTTGTCGCGCAGACTGCATGCCTGTGCCGTGCACCCCGATGTACTGTCTTTCGGATAGAAATACAGTACTATCTTTTTTCCTTTATAAGCACTTAGGTGGATCTCTTCACCTTTTTCATTGATACCTAATACTTCCGGTGCTTTATCTCCTATATTCTTCATTCTGACTCGTTCTATTATAGTTCCAGATCTTTATCAAACACTTCATGCCAAGGCAGTCCCTGCTTATTGAGCTGTTCCATGAACGGATCCGGATTAAATTCTTCTACATTGTTTACACCCGGACGTTGCCATTCGCCTTTGAAGAACATCATGGCACCGATCATAGCCGGAACACCGGTGGTGTAGCTGACTCCCTGCATACCTGTTTCCTTGTAAGCTTCCTGATGGCTGCAGTTGTTGTAGACATAGTAAGTACGTTCTTTTCCGTCTTTGATGCCACGGATACGGCAACCGATAGAGGTTTCACCTTCATAGTTCTCACCTAAATCCTGTGGGTTAGGCAATACTGCTTTCAAGAATTGTAATGGTACGATTTTAGTTCCGTTATAATCAACTTCATCGATACGGGCCATGCCGATATTCTGAATCACGCGTAAGTGAGTCAGATATTCTTGTCCGAAAGTCATCCAGAAACGGGCACGCTTGATAGTCGGGAAATGCTTGACCAACGATTCCAGTTCTTCATGATAAAGAAGATAGGAATCACGTGGACCAATATTAGGATAAGTCAGATCTTTGTGGATTTCCAGCGGACCGGTTGTCACCCATTGACCATTCTCGTAATAACGTCCGTTCTGAGTAATTTCGCGGATATTGATTTCCGGATTAAAATTGGTGGCAAATGCTTTATGATGATTTCCTGCATTACAGTCTACGATATCCAGATATTGGATTTCGTCGAAATAATGTTTGGCTGCATAGGCTGTGTAGATTCCACTGACTCCCGGATCGAAACCGCAACCAAGAATGGCAGTCAGACCTGCTTCCTTGAAACGGTCGTGGTAAGCCCATTGCCAGCTGTATTCAAAATGAGCTTCATCTTTCGGCTCATAGTTGGCTGTATCCAGGTAGTTGACACCCGCCTTCAGACAGGCTTCCATAATGGTAAGATCCTGATAAGGAAGAGCAACGTTGATTACCATTTCCGGCTTAAAGTCATTGAATAAAGCTACCAGTTCATCTACATTATCCGCATCCACTTTGGCGGTTTTTATATTGGGATTGCCTATAGCTTTGACGATATTATCGCATTTCTCCTTTGTACGGCTGGCAATCATGATGTCTGTGAATACATCGGCATTTTGTGCCACTTTGTGTGCTACGACAGTACCAACACCGCCTGCACCGATAATAAGAACTCTACCCATTTCTTTTAATTAATAAATTATAAATCAAAAATTAAGATTTTAGAATTGTTAGCTTGGCAAATATACGTGATTATTTTCAGATAATCACCGCGTCGCTACTCCTTTTTATTTGAAACGTTGCAAGATGCCACTCTCAAATTCCAGCGTTTTTCCGTTGTAGAACCAAGTTTCGAAACGACTGTCTTTTTTTAACTGTATTTCTACAGGATCACCTATTGACAGACGACATTCGTCGGTGTTCATACCTTCTTCCAAATCACCCCATGCGATGATTGCCCAACGTTTATCTGTGATAGCCGGATACTTCTGATGGATGTCTCCAAATCCGAAAAGGTCTTCAATATAATTCTCGTTTTTGACGATAACGTCATATTTTAGGTCAACCTCTGTTTCATAAAGTGATCCATGCCGATCCTCCAGTGAGAGGATAACCAGACTTCCCGGACCGGAGATTTTTACTTCTTTTATTTTCAAAACAGTGTAGCGAGGCAAATGTATGCGGTTTTCCATTTGCTTGTTTTCAAGGTTGAAGACTCTTTTTACAGCCAATGTCCGTTTCGGATAGACGGTCAGATCAATATATTTGTCTTTCAAGGTTTCCAGATTTCCGGACTTTTTGCTACTGAAACTGATGGCGTTGGAAAAATATCTCATTTTCTTTTCAGCTTGGAAATCGCTCACGTCCATACCGGAATTAGTGCGGGAAAGAGCTACTTCCAGATAATAGGTATGTCCCTGCGAATCCTGAAATATGATTTTCACGGGATATGCCTGACTGCCAACTCCTATGGCGGTAATGGTTGCTTCGGTGTTGACCGGAATAGACACTTCCCTATATCCGGAGTAACTATTGGCATCGTCCACCTGTGCCATATCGGACTGAACATATATCTTTCTACCTGTCAGTAAATCTTTTGCCGTGTCTACATCTTTCAGATTAACTAATCCGTTGATATAGGCACGGGGATTCTTTTCGCAAATTTCATCCGGACGTGTATTTTTAATCTCATAATAATATTTTTCTCCGTCACATTCGAAGATGAGTCGAGTGGAATAGCTCATGTCATTTGATAGTTTTTGAGATTTTTCTTCATATCCGGCGAAAGTAAGAATCTTGTGTTTCAAAACGCTGTTGTCTGCCCCTTTTTCTGTCTCATACACCGAAAGGGTGGGGAGGAACATGTCACGTCCGGATGGAATAAACATGAATTTCATTCCGGGTGTCCATTTACATAAAAGTTGCAGTGGGAAGTTCTCTTTTATGAACTGTTCTTCTTCACTTAGAGGATCCTCCTGATTGGGAATAGTAGTGACAAGATAATCATTTTGCGCTGTGATATGAGAGGTACCACAACCAAGCAGGATTAGAAATAGGACGATTGTTCTCATATTTATTTACTTTAGATGAACTATGTAATCTTATTGTTTGTTTTATAGATAATGGCAAATGTATGTATTTTATATCGCATTAGATGGTATTTCCCAATCTTTTTGATATCTTTGCCCCCGATTTTAACTTAAACGTTATAACAAAATGAAGAAAGTATTCGTTTCAATTTGCATTGCCAGCACAGTACTTGCAATGTTTTCATGCCGTTCGGTTGAGAAGGCAGTCCCATTGGCTTCAATCAATGGTGAGTGGAATATTATAGAAGTTAACGGCTCGAAAGTAACTCCGGGCGAAAGCAGAACCCTTCCCTTTATTACTTTTGATACAGCGACCGGAAGAGTATCCGGTAACAGTGGATGCAACCGTATGATGGGTAGCTTTGACGTGAATGCCAAGCCGGGCAGCATGGAGCTTAAGGGAATGGCTAGCACCAGAATGATGTGTCCGGACATGACTACCGAGAGAAATGTGTTAGGTGCGCTTGCACAGGTGAAAGGGTATAAGAAAGCCGGTAAGGATAAAATGTTTCTTTGCAATGAGTCCAATCGTCCGGTTGTAGTTCTTGAAAAAAAGGAGGCTGACGTGAAACTATCAGTATTGAACGGAGAATGGAAAATAAAGGAAGTGAATGGTGAAGCAATTCCTTCGGGAATGGAAAAGCAACCTTTCATTGCTTTTGATGTGAAAAAGAAAACACTTCATGGCAATGCCGGATGTAACTTGATTAATGGTGGTTTTGAAACTAGCACTACTAATGCTAAATCAATCTCTTTCCCTGGGGTGGCTAGCACAATGATGGCTTGCCCTGATATGGAAGTGGAAGGTAAGATTCTGAAAGCAATGAATGAAGTGAAGTCGTTCGATAAACTTTCCGGTGGCGGAATCGGTTTGTATGACGCAAATAATGCGTTGGTGATTGTACTTGAAAAGTAAGATATACGTATTATATTAAATAGGTATGCCTGTGTCGCACATAACGATACAGGCATATTTTTTATTCCTTTATGATCTATTCTTTTGCTTTATTGAACCAGAGCCGTTTCCATTTGTTTAATGAGTCGATAGCTGTCTGGCTTCTATGTGACTTGAAAGCAGTCATTTCGATTTAAAACTGTCGTTTTGGCAGAAAATATGTCACGTATTCGTCCGATTTCTTTTTGGCACATGGTTTGTTTTTTAATCAGCGTCCGTTTGAAAGCCCTTACAAAGAGAAAGAAAACAACCGGACAAAAAGAAATTGAATAATAATAAATAAAAAGAATAACGATCATGGGAAAAATTATTGGTATTGACTTAGGAACAACAAACTCTTGTGTTGCCGTATTTGAGGGCAACGAACCTGTAGTAATTGCAAACAGTGAAGGTAAGCGTACAACTCCTTCTGTGGTTGCATTTGTAGATGGCGGCGAGCGTAAAGTAGGTGATCCTGCTAAACGTCAGGCTATTACTAACCCGACACGTACGATCTTCTCTATCAAACGTTTTATGGGTGAAAACTGGGACCAGGTGCAGAAAGAGGTTACACGTGTTCCTTATAAAGTAGTGAAAGGTGACAATAACACTCCGCGTGTAGATATTGACGGTCGTCTGTACACTCCGCAAGAAATCTCTGCAATGATTCTTCAGAAGATGAAGAAGACTGCTGAAGATTATCTGGGACAAGAAGTTACAGAAGCTGTTATCACCGTTCCTGCATATTTCTCCGACTCTCAACGTCAGGCTACTAAAGAAGCCGGACAGATTGCAGGTCTGGAAGTAAAACGTATTGTTAACGAACCGACAGCTGCAGCTCTTGCATACGGTCTGGACAAGGCTCACAAAGATATGAAGATTGCTGTATTCGACCTTGGTGGTGGTACTTTTGATATCTCTATCCTCGAATTTGGTGGTGGTGTATTCGAAGTCCTTTCTACTAACGGTGATACTCACTTGGGTGGTGATGACTTCGACCAGGTAATCATCAACTGGCTGGTACAGGAATTCAAAAATGACGAAGGTGCTGACTTGACTCAGGACCCGATGGCTTTGCAGCGTCTGAAAGAAGCTGCTGAAAAGGCTAAGATTGAACTTTCTTCTTCAACAAGCACAGAAATCAACTTGCCGTATATTATGCCGGTAAACGGTGTGCCCAAGCACTTGGTGAAGACTTTGACTCGTGCAAAATTCGAATCATTGGCTCACGGATTGATTCAGGCTTGTCTGGAACCATGTAAGAAAGCAATGAGCGATGCTGGTTTGAGCAACTCTGATATTGATGAAGTAATCCTTGTAGGTGGTTCTTCCCGTATTCCTGCCGTACAGAAACTGGTAGAAGATTTCTTTGGAAAGACTCCTTCTAAAGGTGTGAACCCGGATGAAGTAGTAGCTGTTGGTGCTGCTGTACAGGGTGCTGTTTTGACAGACGAAATCAAAGGTGTGGTGTTGTTGGATGTTACTCCGTTGTCAATGGGTATTGAAACACTGGGTGGTGTGATGACGAAATTGATTGATGCTAATACAACAATTCCGGCTCGTAAGAGTGAGACCTTCTCTACTGCTGCCGACAATCAGAGTGAAGTAACTATTCATGTATTGCAGGGAGAACGTCCGATGGCTGCTCAGAATAAGTCAATTGGTCAGTTCAACTTGTCAGGTATCGCTCCGGCTCGTCGTGGTGTTCCTCAGATTGAGGTTACATTCGATATCGATGCTAACGGTATCTTGAAAGTATCTGCTAAGGATAAGGCTACAGGTAAAGAACAGGCAATCCGTATCGAAGCTTCCAGCGGTTTGAGCAAGGAAGAAATCGAAAAGATGAAGGCTGAAGCTGAAGCTAATGC
>OWIO01001471.1_pt1 | contig 17914 bp, 10 predicted proteins | sample 1733011 | NCBI WGS metagenome assembly OWIO01 (sample SAMN05065779, study PRJEB22554) | human gut metagenome | biome: ENVO:2100002; feature: ENVO:00000062; material: ENVO:00002003 | host: Homo sapiens | place: USA | reverse complement strand
TGTTAACCTTAAATCTAATACTATGAAAAACACATTGCAAAGATACGGACTATTGCGAAATTAGCAAATATTCCAAGAAAAAAAGTATGTTTCATAACATAGATTAAGAATTTGATGTTCCAATTCAAATTTTATTAAGACTTTTTGATTGCTTTATCTTCCTCTAATCCCTTTGACATATACTTTCAATTAGGTATCCTGAAATCATTCGGAGAACAACCTGTGATTTTCTTAAATAATCGGCTGAAATACTGTGGATTCTGAAAACCCAGCTCTTGCGTTATCTGATTGATTGTTTTATCAGTATTCACCAACCAATCTTTGGCAATCTCGAAGCGTTTGAACTCGATATACTCTTTAAATGATTTCCCCGTTTCATACTTCAGTAAGTCGTTGAAATATTCAGGAGACAAATGAAGCAGGTTCGCACAATACTTATGTGAAAGTATATCGACAGTCGGTACCTGTTTCGTTTCAAAATGGTTATTTATGATTTTATCGAATTGTTTGATAATCGTTTTATTCGCTTCATTACGTGTAATGAATTGGCGTTCGTAGAAACGGATACAGTAATCCAGCAATAGTTCTATATACTTGGAAACTATCTTCTTGCTATGTCGGTCAATGCAACGTTCGAGTTCCTGGTTTATTTTATCCATAAACTCCAGAATGATTTGCTTCTCGCGCAAAGATATATGTAATGCTTCTTCAGGCAGATAAGAGAAGAAAGTATAGTTATGTATATTAAGTCCGAGCGGAGTGCCACAAATCAGATCGGGATGAAAAGCCAATATCCATCCTTTGGAAGGAAAATTCTTACTGTTTTCCTTCATATTGATAGACTCTCCGGGACTAAGGAAGAGCAAAGTACCATCCGAAAAATCATAATACTGGTGACCATACATATACGCTTCACATTTACACTCACTCAATAGAATCGTATAAAAGTCGAACTTGATGCCCGTATGAGCTGACAAGTCAGCCTTTGAGAGATCGATGACACTTACCAGCGGGTGTAGTGTCTTACTCCCCAGGCAACAATTGCATTGATGCACGGTTCCTATTTTGAGTACTTTATCTCCCATGATGTTGAGACTCCTGTATCTAAAATACGTCTAGTTTTTTTGTTTATATTCGTTCGGGGTGCAGCCGACATGCTTTTTAAATAACCGACTGAAGTGCTGTGGATATTGAAATCCCAGTTCATAAGCTACCTGGCTGACAGTTTGAACACCTTCCAGTATTCTTTCTTTGGCCAGTTCGATAATCCGGCACTGGATATATTCCTGTGCAGTTTTTCCGGTTTCCTTCTTTATCAGGTCCCCGAAATAATTAGGAGAGAGGCATGCCTTGTCTGCAAAGTATTTCACGGATGGCAGTCCTTCGGTCATTGCCACCTGATTTTGGAAATATTCGTCCAGTAATTGCTCGAATTTAACGACTATATCTTTATTCGTCTGATTGCGTGTAATGAACTGCCGCTCGTAGAAACGCATACAGTAATCCAGTAGCAGTTCGATATTTCGCACGATAAGTTGCTTGCTATGCTTGTCGATAGTATGCTCCAGTTCGAGCCGGATTTTATGTATGCAATCGGTTACGATTTCTCTTTCCTGATCTGAAAGATGCAATGCTTCATTTACCTCGTAAGAGAAAAAAGTATAGTTTTTGATATTCTGTCCTAATGAAGTTCCACGGATTAAATCGGGGTGGAATAAAACGCCAATCGACTTGGTACGGGGAGCCGTTCGGTTACGGTTGTCTATTCCGCTCACTTGTCCCGGTGCCATACAGACAACCGTTCCTTCCTGATAATCGTAATTCTTACGTCCGTATGTGAGATCCCCGCATTTGGCATCTTTCAGGAACAGACAATAGAATCCGATGTTCATACGGATATACTCAACCGACTTGGTAGCTTTTGAGAAGTCGATTACATTAACTAAAGGGTGCAATGTCTCCAGTCCAAACAACTGGTCATACTGATCGACGGTTTCAATTTTTGTTATTTCATCCATATGCTTTGTTATTAATCTGATACAAAGATAAAACATTTGGAGGTATCTTTTTTATTTCATACCTCAAATCAGTAATAAGGGTACAAGAATCAGTAATCTGTATACTACATAAACTTGCGGGCGGAAAAATAAATGGCAATGATTGCTGGAAGTAAGTCATGGAATTGATATATTTGCTCCGGAGAATATAAAAAAACAGGTTTTATGAAAGCATTATTCATTGGAGGAACGGGTACTATCAGTACAGATGTAGTTGCATTGGCGCAACAGAGAGGGTGGGAGATTACTCTCCTTAACCGCGGCTCAAAAAAAATGCCGGAAGGAATTCACAGTATCATTGCGGATATTAATGATGAAGAAGCTGTGGCAAAAGCCATCGCACTTGAACATTACGATATGGTTGCGCAATTCATCGGTTATACGGCAGAAGACGTAAAGCGTGATATCCGCCTGTTTCAGAATAAAACGCGGCAATACATCTTTATCAGCAGTGCCTCTGCCTATCAAAAGCCATTAACCGATTATCGCATTACCGAAAGCACTCCTCTGGTCAATCCCTATTGGCAGTATTCCAGAAACAAGATAGAAGCGGAAGAGGTATTGATGTCAGCCTACCGGACAAGTGGTTTTCCGGTGACCATCGTTCGTCCCAGCCATACCTATAACGGAACCAAACCTCCCGTAGCCGTACATGGAGATAAGGGAAACTGGCAGATTCTCAAACGGATTCTTGACGGCAAACCTGTCATTATTCCCGGCGATGGCTCCTCTTTGTGGACACTGACTCACTCCAAAGATTTTGCCAAAGGCTATGTCGGACTGATGGCGAATCCACATGCCATTGGGAACGCTTTTCATATCACTACCGATGAAAGTATGACTTGGAATCAGATTTACCAGACAATCGCCGATGCGTTAGGCAAACCTCTGAACGCATTGCACGTAGCATCTGATTTCCTTGCCAAACATAGCGATCATTATGATTTCAGGGGGGAACTCTTAGGAGATAAAGCAGCTACGGTTGTTTTCGATAATTCGAAGATAAAGCGGCTCGTCCCGGATTTTATATGCCCTATTTCCATGGCGGACGGATTGCGGCAAGCTGTACATTATATGCTTTCTCATCCGGAAACTCAAACACCCGATCCGGAATTTGATTCGTGGTGTGACCGTATAGCCAATGCAATCAGTGCGGCAGACAAAGCCTTCTGATTTTCCTGATTTTATAACTACCTGCCACTAATTAATTGCTATTTTTTAGGCACGGATTACACGGATTAACGCGGTTGTTTTTCAGCAATGATAACCCTAAAGACCGTGACATACGTGTAATCCGTGCCTAATTATTATTTAATAAGGAACATTTCTTCCTTGCTGCACCTCAATTCGTATTCCGAAATTACCATTGGCAGATTTCAGTTCGAACGCTCCCCGGAAATTATTCCTTTCCCAAGGCATAGCGCTACGGTTAGGCACCCGCCAGCCATCCTTGTTGTAATCTCCGTAAGTATTGATTCTCATTCCGTTTTTCAGTTTGAAAGATCCCATCTGCATAAACTGTGGAGAAGAAGACAATCCCCAACCATATCCGTATCCAAAACCGGCAAACCCGGAGTAAGAAGACGAAGAAAAAGAGTCGGTGAATCCTTGAGAATAGGTAATATCCGTGTTTAAACGAAAGAGCTGATTATAATCTTTCGTCATATTAGGCATATCTAAATTAAATTTGGGAAGTTCGGGAGTTGCTACGTTCATTAACCCCATATCCAGTAGAAAACCACCAAACTCTTTGATATTGGTAGATGGAGCACGACGAATACTATCGGAAGGAACTTCCGACTGTGCGGATGCAAAACCGACCGATAATATCAGCGAAAGAAATAGAATCAGTTTTTTCATCTTCGTAAAGGTTGATTTACCACAAAGATAGATAATTTCCACCTGACTATCCGCTTCCGTTATGTTTTCTTAGAAAAAAACTTATCTTTTCAATTTAATCACCGGATAAACGACAGGAGCCGTCTCCCATTTCCTTTTCATCGGGTTGTATGAGCGTTCCATACCTCCATGGAGTTCGATATAATCGTTGAACTTGATTTCAAGCATCATGCCATAACCGCTTTGCGGATAGATAGGAGTGAGATACCCCTGCGAAGCATTTCGTTCGCCATTCACAGAATATTCGCCGAAAGCCCGTATACGCAGAAATTTATTAATCCGGTAAGCGGCCGAACCGCTAAAACCAAAATCATTTCTGGCACCATGTTGGAAAGAAGGCATTGTGTACTTGGCACTGAACAGCCCACCTGAAAGCTCCCATCGTTCATTAGGGGCATACGTATAAATGGCACCTACCTGAATATGCGTCCCCATGGTAGGATACGTATTATGCAAACTATACGTACTTAAATAGCTGTTAGCATTGATCCCGAAAATATCCGACCGATTATAGTCACGGCTGAAGGGATCGAAAGAAGTACCCAGTCTGGGAGTAGGCCAGGGAGTATCCATAAATTCGGGAGGAGATATATGAAGCGTCATGCTATCCGTTTGAATGGTTGGCTTCCTGTCGTTCGGCGTTATATTCATATCGGGTAAGATGAAGCCCTCCTTATCCATATTTAATGGCTGCTTTTGCTCCGGTGGCAGAAGAACCGCACGGCCGATGCTATCCTTTTTTACTTCCACCTGTTGCGCAAATGCGGTACAGGTACAAAGTAAAAACATAAATCCTGTGAACTGTCTTTTATTCATGGCACTTTGCGGTGTTAAAGAGTTTAGTTGACAATCAGTTTATAACCGATTCCCCGTACATTGACAATACGTATCTGTTCATCTTGCGAGAGTTTATGCCGCAATTTGGTAATGAACACATGCAAGCTTCGGGAATTGAAAAAACTGTCGTCTCCCCAAAGTTCGAGCAAGACATCCTGCGTGTTGACCACCTGATTCCGGTTCTCGCAAAGCCGTTTCAAGATTTCCGATTCACGATGAGAGAGTTCCTGTCTCGTTCCTGCGTGTAATAAAGTTTGTGCAACAGGATCAAACAGATAACTTCCTATCTCAAAATGATTGGCAACCTTATTCTCAGTGAAGAGAAAAGCCTTTCCCATCAGTGCTTTGATTCGGATAATCAACTCTTGTATACCGAAAGGTTTTTTCAGGTAATCGTTCGCTCCGAGTTCAAACCCCTCCACCACATCATTGATGGCCGAACGGGCAGTCAGGAATAAGACAGGAGTCTGTTTATCCGTCTGGCGGATGCGACGTACCATTTCAAAGCCATCCATTTTCGGCATCATCACATCGGCTACAAGTACATCCGGATGAAGTTCGAAGAAAAGGCTTAGCCCTTCCTCGCCGTCATTCGCCGTATGAATGATAAAATCATTTTCTTCAAGTGTATCCTTGATAATCATGGCGAGCGTCTGTTCGTCTTCTACCAGTAATACGGTAATTTTGTTTTTACTCATGATTTTATGGGTTTATAAAGTAATGGTAAAAGTGCTTCCTTTGTCCGGTTCACTTTTTACGGTGATAGTCCCTCCATGTTTTTCGACCATGCTCTTTACATAGAACAGTCCTAGTCCGTAACCTTTTATATTATGAAGATTACCCGTCGGGACCCGGTAGAATTTATCAAATATGTGCTTTTGTTTATCAAGTGGAATCCCGATTCCCCGGTCGGTAACGCTGACGGTTACTGTCCCCCCAGTCTGTCGGCAGGAAATAGACAATTCGGCTTCCTCTTTCGAGTATTTCACTGCATTATCTATCAGGTTACTGATGATGTTGCTGAAATGCGTACGGTCGGCTACAATGACAAGCGTTTCCGGTTGAATATCCAATTCGATATGTACAGGCTTGTCCGCTTTTAGCTGGTGCTGCTCCATGAGCGGAGTAATCAACTCCTTCAGGTTGATTTCCTCCGGATGCAAACGAAACGTTTTGCGACGCTCCATTCCCATGGATAAAATCTGTTCCACCAGCCCGCTAAGCCTTTGCAACTGCTCCTGACTGATGCGTAGATACTGGTCGCGCTTGCTTTTCTCTTCCGCCTGGTTAAAGTTCAGTAATGCGTCATTAGCCGCATAGGCTACGGCAATGGGAGTCTTTAATTCGTGCGTGATATTATTGGTAAAATCACTTTTCATTTCATCCAGCGTTTTCTGTTTCAGAAGCGTCCGGATAAGGAACCAGAAAGAGAATCCGAGAATCAGAAGAATTACAAATGAAGTGACCAGAATACCTGTCATCTGCTTTAACACCAATGAATTGATCGGCTCGAACACCAGTTGGTAGCGTTGGCTGTGATGCATATTAAATTCATAGTCATAGCGGATTGCCTTGGGACTGGGAATATAACTGCTATCTCCCGCAATACCTAATGTATCGGTATATACAATGGAAGAATCGGCACTGATTCCGGTATAAATCAAAAGAGTGTGATGAGGAATAGAGAGATTATGCTCTTTCATCACATGGGTGAGCAAACTGTCATATCGCTGCAGGTTGACATCTATATAAGTGTCCACACCCGAATGAATACCCTGCTGAATACTCATTAACAGCTCCTTTAGCGAATCTTGCTTTTTCAATAACACATCCAGCCCGTTCTCGCTACTTGCAACAGGTGTAGAATCTTCCGGAGCGTTACCAACGGCCTTTACCGTATCCGTAGTAGTTTCTGTCCGGGAGTGTATCGTATCCTGACGGCTACTATCCGTATAAGAAATCGTTTGTTTAGTCACTAATGAATTGCCGTCCGCATCATATCCGGCTGATACCGTCAGCGAACCGTGTTCCACATTATCTTTTTGCAAATCATTTACCCGGAGCACGACCTCGTTAAAGTCACTCGTCCGCATCGCATCTCTGATATTGCTCTCCATTTCCATCTTCATAGACCGGTAAAGCCCTGTCAACCAATAAGCTTGATAAACAAAGATTCCGATTAATGAGCAGATAACCAGTATGACAATATGTTTTAGTGGTAATTTCATACTGACAAAGATAATAGGAAACTATTCTTATTCTTCTCTTTGATAAGACTAAATAACACTAGATAAGCCAGTGATAACGCAAATTTCCATTTTTTCTACCGTATTTTGTCGTATTCCAAAAATAAAGACGAAATGAAACGGATTAATTTACTATTTATGTCTCTTCTATGTGTGTGGATATCCGCTACAGCACAAGTCGGACAACAGTCACAGGAACCTGTCGACAGTATCAAGAATATAGGTTATATGGATAGTTTGTTTCAGGAACTGCCCGAAGTGATGATTATAGGTGAACGCCCTATCGTGAAAGCCGAACAAGGCAAACTCGTGTATGACGTGCCGAGACTGGTGGGCAACCTGCCTGTGGATAATGCCTATGATGTTGTGAAAAATCTTCCGGGTATAGTAAATATGAATAATAGTCTGATGTTGGGAGGACAGGAGGTAACTGTTGTCATCAACGGAAAAGTGACCACTCTGTCTGCCGAACAATTGGATGCTTTATTAAAATCGATTCCTGTCAGCCGGATTGAAAAGGCGGAAGTGATGTATTCCGCTCCGGCACGCTATCAGGTACGCGGACCGATGATTAACCTGATATTGGCCCCCGGCACAGGACAGGCATCTTCCCTTCAAGGAGAACTCTATACAGCTTTTAACCAACATCACTACGAATCTTTGGCAGAACGTGGAAGTCTTCTGTACTCCGGACGTAAATTCTCTGCAGATCTTCTTTACTCTTACTCTTATGATCGCGACCGAAGGATAACGGAGAAAGAAGCACTTCACACGTTAGCCGATGGTTCGGTACATCAGATGGATATGGATGAAATAATGACTTCCCGTACCAACAGTCATCAGATACGTCTCGGAATGGATTACTCTCTAGCAGAAGATCATCTGTTAAGCCTGGTCTACACAACAGCTTTTACCGACTCCAAACATTATTCCATAGCTACCGGTGCGCAAAACTCTGTTACCGATTCACAGGGAGACAGCCAGCTCCATAACGCAAAGTTAGATTATCAAACCCCTTTCGGGCTGAAAGCTGGGGTGGCATTTACATCCTATCATTCTCCCGGTAGCCAATTATTATATAGCACGATGGGAACAGAGACAATGAATTTCTTGAGCCGGGATAAACAGCAAATCAATCAATGGCGTTTTTATGCCGGGCAAGAACATACCTTGGGCAAAGGCTGGGGATTGAATTATGGCATAATCTATACGACCGCTTTAGACCATAGCTACCAAAGATATTATGACCCGGAAACAGATAGCCTGTTACCGGATAATAACATGAACTCCCGCCGTCGCGAACAAACCCTGAATGTGTATGCCGGACTAAGCAAAAGCTTCGGTGAAAAACTCTCGGCCGATGTTTCTCTGGCAGCAGAGCAATATCATACAAATATCTGGAATGAATGGAGCCTGTACCCGGTAGCCAATCTAACTTATATGCCCGCTGCCGGACATGTCCTGCAATTCTCATTGAGTAGTGACAAGGAATATCCCGAATACTGGAGCGTACAGAATGCAATCTCTTACATGGGAGCATACTCTGAAATTCAAGGAAATCCCTATCTCAAACCTGCCACGAACTATGAAACCAGCCTTAATTATATACTAAAAGGCAAGTATGTTTTTTCCGCCTTTTATAGCTATACCAAAAACAAGCAAATGCAAACCCTCTACCAATCACCGGAACGCTTAGTAGAGATTTACAAATTCTTCAACTTTGATTTTTCATCACAAGCCGGATTGGTAATGACAGTTCCCTTTAAGGTGAAAAAATGGCTCGACTCCCGTTTCACCGCCATCGGTTTTCGTTATCGCCAGAAAGATAGTGACTTCTGGGATATCCCGTTTGACCGTAAACTATATACATTCGTCTTGACGATGGACAACACATTTACCCTTTCCACCAAACCCGACTTAAAATTCACCCTGACCGGATTCTATCAAAATAGAGCTATACAGGGAATTTTCGATCTTCCTCGTTCGGGAAATCTGGATGCAGCGCTTCGTTACACCTTTGCAAACGGAAAAGCACAATTGACGCTGAAGTGTGACGACCTGTTCAATACCTCCACCATTTCGACACAAGTCCGTTACGGATTGCAGAATGTGAAAAACCACTATATGCGCACTACCCGTACATTCGGTATTTCGTTTAACTATAAATTCGGAGGATACAAAGAGAAGAAGAGGGAAGAAGTCGATACCTCCCGCTTTAAATAAGCGGGAAATAACTCATGGTTCTATTCATTCATCGGTAAATTGACAACCACCCTTGTACCATCCGTATATTCCGGATCAATTTTAATCTCTCCGTCAAGTCGTTTCACGATGAGACGGCAGAGATACAATCCCAACCCATTGCCCGGAACGAAAGTATCAAGTTTCGAAAAACGGTTGAATACCTCTTCCTGTTTTTCTTTCGGGATACCGCAACCGCTATCGGTGACACTGATACATATTTGGTTCTTCGAAAGATTGACCTTATACCCTAACGCAATAAACCCTTCTTCTGTAAACTTATTGGCATTATTCAGTAAATGTTCAATCACCATAGTGAGATATTGGGCATTTGTCGGAATAAACAGTGTATCTTCTGTAATATCCAATTGATATTTTATTCTCGGTTTGGGGGAAATCTTTTCCATTTCCTGAATACAGATATTTCTTATGTCAGTCGGTCCGCAAGGCAGCTTATCTTCAGAAACGTCCAGATTCGCCACTTCCAGCATACTGTTAACAAGCCCTGTAAGCAGCAGAGTGCTTTTTTGAATTTCAGCGGGGAATTCCCGGCGCATCTCTTCGTCAATGTCCTCATTCATGATTAAATCAGAGAACCCGACAATCGAATTAAGCGGCGTGCGTATCTCGTGGCAAATTGAGTTGATAAAAGCCTGCTTCATCTTTTCGCTTTCCTGTGCTTTACGGTTCAGCACTTTTAATTCCGCTTTCATTCTCTTTTCTTTTTTCAAGGAGAAGTAAAGATAGCTGCAAACTCCAATTACAAGGATTAATAAAGTGCTTAGGGAGATAATTAACGTCTTTTTGTTTTTTATTTCCAGTGCAGCTTTTTCGCTGTTAAGCGTGTTTACGTCATATTTTACCTGAAGTTCATTCAACTGTTGACGTGCGTCATTAGTGCTTAACGAATCTTGTATGTAATACGAGTTCTTGTAATACTTCAGCGCATTCGGATAATCTTTTTTCTTTTCATAAAGCTGGGAAACCGTGTTAAACAAACCCGGTAAGTTTTGCGGAGCCAAAATCTTGGCGATTCTGATAAGAGAGTCGCCTGCAGTAATAGCTTTTGACAGGTCTTTTTGGGTATGACTGTTGGTATAATAATTACAGGTACAAAGATAATAATTGTACTTATCAAAATCGTTGGTCAGCTTTTTGCCAATCTGCAGAATTCTTCCCCAATAATAGCTTTCTTCTTCCGGTGTCAGCTGTTCCAGGTTACTTATCAGAAACGAATAATATTGAATCCGATAGGCGTCTATATTATAAAACGGTCGTTGCTTTTGATAGTCTCTTTTGTATTCCTGTTCTACCGTATTAATCAGATCTTTCGTTAGTTGGGTAGCTTCTCGTTTCTTTCCACTTTTAGCGTATGCCATGCTTAATTTCCAAATAATTCTTTTCTGATAAATATTCTTCACTTTGGCAGGAAGCGATTCTGTCAATTTCAAACTTTTCTCCAAATAAGGAGTAGCCTCTTTATATTTCTGGTTGATGTAAAAACTTGTCCCTATTGTGTAGGCTGTTGTAATTTCTTTATAAATATTGTTTGTGTTTTCTTTAGAATCCATTAAGTCTAATTCTTTTTCAATAGCTTCATCTCTTTGATCAGAAAAACATTGTGCTTCGAAAATGCGCATATGATAAAAAGGCAGTATATGCTTCAGCTCTTCCGGGCTGGCAACCTTCTTTGTGTAATTAATATATTTAGAAAGCGAATCTTTATTCAGGGTATTTAATTCTTCTATGATAATATCATTGAGAGCGTTTAGCGCATTTTCTTTATCATTAATCTTTAGAGCTTCATGATACATCTTCAGAAGATACATTTTGGCTTCCGGACTATCCAGGTATATATCCGCGAGATCTCTGTATATCAGAATCTTTTTGGGGGAAGAGTTTGTTGAATTCAGAAGATGTAAAAGACTGTCACTGGGATGTTGCGAAGCACTTATTGTAAAATAAAGTGGGTTTATAATTATAAATATAATGAGTAGCAGATGTCGCATGGCATATCTTGTTTTGTTTGCTTGCAAAGCTACTGTTTTTTTTTATTAAATCCAGCTTGTTAAACGAAAAACTTTTGAGGTAGAAATAAAATCAGAAATATCCGATAAGCCAGTAGTGATTATGAGGTGATAGCTACTGACTTTCGGATATTTTCAATGCTTATAATGAATGGTTATTTTCAGTGTATGGAAGCTTTCCATGCTTTGGCATACTCCTCTAACACACACTTGATACTTTGTCCGATTTTTACATAATCGGCTTCATTCAGATTGGCTAATGACACCCGTACGCTCCATTTCGGTCCCGCAAAACCACCGCCATTCAACAATACGAGTGAAGTCTCGTTTGCCAAACGGAAAACTACGTCCAACGGATTGTATGTCTTTTGCAGATAGGCAACGAAGTCATCCCCATAGAATTTCTTCGCCCATACCAGCATATCAATCTCCGAATAATATCCGGCACGCAGCGGATCTTCTACCAGTGTGAAACCTGTATTATCCCACAATGCATGCAGGCGGCGATGAATAATTTCCTGCATCTTGGCTTTATAACTGTCCTCTTTATCCAAGAGCGAGAAGAGGGCAAACAAACTCATCTGTATCTGTTGGGGCAGGGAAAGCCCTGCAGTATGATTCAGCGCAATTTGTCGGCTGTCAGCCACCATGCGGTCAATAAATTTCATCTTTTCCGGTTGCAGGCTAAGGCTGGAATAACGTTTGTTCAAGATTGATTTCTGCTCCTCCGACAGGCGGGCAATCATTTTGTCGTAGATGTTGTCTTCGTGTAGAGCGATAACAGCGGTTCTCCATCCTGTAGCTCCGAAATATTTGGAGAACGAATAAACGCAAAGCGTATTGTGCGGCAACTCTGCCATCAATGAACGGAAATGAGGAATAAACGTTCCGTACACATCATCCGTGATAATCATCAGATTCGGATTATCATTCTTCACAATGTTGATGATACGTTCGGTGGTCTCCTTGCCAAGTGCATAGCTGGGCGGGTTGCTCGGATTGGTGATAAACAACGCTTTGATCCGCGGATCTTTCAGCTTGTCTATATCTTCATCCTTATACTGCCAGGTATGTAAACCTTCAGGAGTCATCTGGTCGGCAGAAATTTCGGTAACGTCGAACTGATAGCGTCGCAGTTCCGGGATTTCTATATAAGGAGTGAACACAGGAACCATCAAAGCAATGGCATCCCCCTGGTTCAACAGGAAATTCTCTTGCAAAGAATCGAACAGATAACACATGGCTGCCGTACCTCCTTCGGTCGCGAAAAGGTCAAAAGTACCTTTCGGCGGACGGCGGTCACACATCTCTTGCGCCAGGTAATCCTGTACGATTAACTCCGTAAAATGTAAAATACGGTCGGGCACAGGATACTGGTCGCCAATCACTGATTCTGCCCATTCGTGAATAAGTGTATCCGGATCGGCAGCATGTTCCATCAGCATATAATTATAGCCCTCTTTCAACAGGTTAGCACCGGGAGCTTTCTCGTTTTCTTTCAGGAAAGCCTCGAAACGGGCAGCAATTCCCGCCTTTTGCGGAATACCTGCTATTCCTTCTTCCAGTGAAAACGCATGACGACATTCACAAAGGCCGAATTGTCCCAGCAGAAAAAAGGCTTCGCGTGGCTCGGTAGCAATCCAGTTCGGGTTACCTCTTCCGGCATTCAACATGGTATGTGCTATCTTCTTGATACTTTCATCTGCCATATCGATCAGTTTGTTTTTCAGCTCGAACGGGCTGATCGTTTCCATTTTCTTGGCATAACTTTTGGTAATGGCAGGGTTATTTGTTTTCTTTTCCATAATGATATTTATTTATATAGTTTTACATAAGTAGTACGATGACAACTCCCCAGATAATCAGGAGCGTATTGCCGACTGCATACGTCACCGTATATCCTAATGCCGGTGTGTCGCTTTCCACTGCATCCTGAATAGCTCCCAATGCAGCTGTTGTAGTACGTGCTCCTGCCGTACATCCCAATGACAGGGCAGGGTGGAATTTGAACAAGTATCTCGCCATCAGCAATCCGGCGAGGAGAGGAATGGCCGTTGCCAATGCGCCGACGATAAACAGACTGACGCCTACTTCCTTGAATCCGGCAATGAAACTGGGACCTGCAGCGATACCGACCACTGCGATAAACATATTCAGTCCTACATTATTCAATACCCATAAAGAAGGTTCAGGGATACCTCCGAAAGTAGGATGCTTGCTGCGTAGCCAACCGAACAGAAGTCCGGCTATCAATGCGCCGCCACTGGTAGAAAGACTGATAGGAACACCTCCCAGATGAATAGCCAGTGCACCGAAAAGACCACCGAGCAAAATACCCAATCCAACGAAGATCATATCCGTCTGGTTGGTAGGCCGGTCAATATAGCCCATTTGTTTGGCAGCACTTTCCACTTCATGTTTAAGACCGGTAAGTTCGAGAATATCTCCCGAATCTACAATCGTTTTAGGTAATACCGGAACATTGATTCCGGCACGTTTGATATTCCGGATACTAACCCCGTGCATAAACTTCTGCGCCCTGATTTTGGAAACCGTTTCTCCGGCAAAAGTCCGGTGGGTCACCATTACAGGAAGAGTTTCTGCCGGGAAGTCGAGTAATTGTGCATCAATCACTTCCGGACCGATCCAGTCTTCTTCGCCAATCACAAATTCACGGCGTCCGCTAAGTACCACTTCGTCATTCTTATGAAGAATCAGGTTCGGATCTACTTCCTTCACCACTCTTTTTTGACGAATCCGTTCTACAAACAGTCGTTTATCATTTTTACATAGATAAGCTTCAAGTTCACTGACTTTCTTTCCTTTGCCAAACCATTCATTGGTGATTTTATAAGCACGGAACACAACCGGACGAAGAGCCGGGGAAAATCCGGGTTCATCAGCTTCCGATGTTCCCATTTGAGCCTCCAGTTCCTTGCAGTCGGCCTTCACCTTATCCAGTCCACCCAGCATTTTAGGGCCGAGAGAAGCCAGAATCCACGCCGAACCGGCCGTTCCGAAAATATAAGTTACGGCATACGCTACCGGAATTGCATTGATGAACGTGGCTTTCTGTGCATCGCTGATTCCCAGCTGGTTGATCGTATCGCTTGCCACGCCGATAACGGCGGATATTGTTTGTGAGCCTGCCAACAGTCCGGCAGCTTCTCCTACATGATATCCCATGATTTTGGCCAGTATCCACGGGGCTACCAGACTGACAATACACATCAGTACAGCGAATCCCACTTGTGGCAGACCGTCTTTTTTCAATCCGCGGAAAAATTGCGGACCTACCTTATAGCCAACGGCAAACAGGAAAAGCAGAAAGAACACAGCTTTCATCGGACCATCTACAGTGATATTCAGTTGTCCTACCAATACTCCGACCAGCAGAACACTGGTGACTGTCCCCAATGAGAATTTCCCTATTTTGAGTCTGCCCAGCCAAAATCCGGCAAAGAGCGTCAGGAAAATAGCAAGTTCAGGATGTACCCTTAATTGATTAATAATCCATTCCATAATTAAGTTGTTGTTTTAGGTTATGTCATTTACAACAGTTATAGCGTAAAAAGAGTTTGTTGTGTTATGAAAAATAGAGATATAATATCCGTCGAACTTTAAATTTCTCTATTTCGCTTTTTTGTTATACTTTTGTTCCTTCAAAAATAAAACTAATCATATTCTGTATGAAATCAGACATAGAAATAGCTCGCAGTATTGAGCTGAAGAAGATTAAGCAAGTTGCCGAAGGTATCGGAATCCCTCGCGAGGAAGTGGAGAATTATGGCCGCTACATAGCAAAGATCCCCGAACAACTGATTGATGAAGAGAAAGTGAAGAAAAGCAATCTCATTCTGGTAACTGCTATCACAGCAACCAAAGCGGGCATTGGCAAAACTACAGTATCTATCGGTCTCGCTTTGGGATTGAATAAAATTGGAAAGAATGCGATTGTCGCTCTTCGCGAGCCGTCTCTCGGTCCATGTTTCGGAATGAAGGGAGGAGCAGCCGGTGGGGGATATGCACAAGTGCTTCCGATGGACAAGATCAACCTCCATTTTACAGGGGATTTTCATGCCATCACTTCTGCTCATAACATGCTTTCTGCTTTACTCGACAATTATCTTTATCAGAATCAGGCAAAGGGCTTTGGACTGAAAGAAATTCTTTGGCGGAGAGTGCTTGACGTGAACGACCGTTCGTTGCGCAGCATCGTTGTCGGTCTCGGACCTAAATCGAACGGGATTACCCAAGAGTCCGGTTTCGATATTACTCCTGCTTCGGAGATTATGGCAATTCTTTGTCTTTCTAAAGATGTGAGTGATCTGCGTCGCCGTATTGAAAATATCCTGTTGGGCTTCACGTATGACGACCAACCTTTTACTGTGAAAGATTTGGGAGTGGCAGGAGCCATCACCGTGTTGTTGAAAGATGCTATCCATCCTAATTTAGTGCAGACTACCGAAGGAACCGCTGCTTTTGTACATGGTGGTCCGTTTGCTAATATCGCACATGGTTGTAACTCTATTCTGGCCACTAAATTGGCAATGTCTTTCGGTGATTATGTAATAACAGAAGCCGGATTCGGTGCCGATCTCGGTGCAGAAAAATTCTATAATATCAAATGCCGCAAGAGCGGACTCCAACCACGTCTCACAGTGATTGTCGCTACAGCACAAGGATTAAAGATGCACGGAGGTGTCAGTCTCGACCGTATCAAAGAGCCGAATATGGAAGGCTTGAAAGAAGGATTGCGTAATCTCGACAAACACGTTCGTAACCTTCGTTCATTCGGTCAGACCATCATCGTAGCTTTCAATAAGTTTGCATCCGATACGGATGAAGAAATGGAATTACTGCGCGAACATTGCGAACAGTTGGGAGTGGGTTTTGCCATTAACAATGCGTTCAGTGAAGGAGGAGAGGGAGCAGTAGATATGGCCCGTCTGGTAGTAGATACCATAGAGAACAATCCGTCCGAATCTTTACGCTACACTTATAAAGAAGAAGATAGCATACAGCAGAAGATCGAAAAGGTAGCCACTAATATTTACGGAGCCAGCGTTATTACCTATAGTAGTATTGCACGCAACCGTATCAAACTGATTGAGAAAATGGGAATCACTCATTATCCGGTTTGTATTGCTAAAACACAATATTCATTCTCTGCCGATCCAAAGATTTATGGGGCGGTAAATAACTTCGAGTTCCATATTAAAGATATTGTTATCAATAACGGAGCTGAAATGATTGTAGCCATTGCCGGAGAAATTCTTCGTATGCCGGGATTACCCAAAGAACCGCAAGCATTGCATATCGATATTGTGGATGGAGAAATAGAAGGATTGAGCTAAAATATATACCTCAAAAAAATATTCCGGTATGATGCCGGTAAAATAAATCCCCGTCTTTCCCTATGAAATAAAATGTGGAAAGACGGGGATGACTGTATATAGAGTCCAGTGCGCTTCAGTTTTCTCTTCTTGCACACTGTACGGTTGAATTCGTCCTTGCTATGAGTGATATATGACATCATATATTTCTTTTATAGTAAGAAAAACGAAAATATGGACAGATGGTTCGGGCGGGACCGTTAATAAATAAAAAAAGCCTGCTCCTTTCACAAAGAGCAGACCTTATAAATAAGAAATAAAGCTGATAACAGTGAGGCTATTAGCTTTGAAATCGTTTTTTAATAAGCAAAAAGAGGATATTTCTTCATTGTCTCATTGACACGTGCACGTACTTGTGCAATAACTTCCTCATTTTCTACGTTAGACAATACAGTCTCGATCATTTCAGCAATTTCGAGCATCAAATCTTCTTTTGCACCACGAGTTGTGATAGCAGGAGTACCCAAACGGATACCGGAAGTCTGGAAAGCTGAACGGCTGTCAAACGGAACCATGTTCTTGTTAACAGTAATATCGGCAGAAACCAATGCTTTTTCTGCCACTTTACCTGTCAGTTCAGGATATTTGCTACGCAGGTCGACCAACATAGAGTGGTTGTCTGTACCACCGGAAACGATGGTAAAACCACGGTCGATTAAAGCCTGTGCAAGTACAGCAGCGTTCTTTTGTACTTGTTTAGCATATTCCTTAAATTCAGGTTGCAGGATTTCACCGAAAGCAACTGCTTTAGCAGCAATTACATGTTCCAGTGGTCCGCCTTGGATTCCCGGGAATACGGCAGAATCCAGTAATTGAGACATCATCTTGATCTCACCTTTCGGAGTGGTCTTTCCCCACGGATTTGGGAAATCCTTACCCATCATGATGACACCACCACGAGGTCCGCGAAGTGTTTTATGTGTAGTAGAAGTGACGATATGTGCATATTTAACCGGATTTTCGAGCACTCCGGCAGCGATCAGGCCGGCAGGGTGAGCCATGTCGATCATCAGGATAGCGCCTACTTTGTCGGCGATTTCACGCATACGTTTGTAATCCCATTCACGAGAGTATGCAGAACCACCACCGATAATCATTTTCGGTTTCTCACGCAGAGCGACTTCTTCCATCTGGTCGTAGTCAACGCATCCAGTTTCCTGATTCCTGTCTCTTATACACATCTGACGCTGCCGACGATACTCCTTGTGTAG
>OWIO01001441.1_pt1 | contig 18158 bp, 17 predicted proteins | sample 1733011 | NCBI WGS metagenome assembly OWIO01 (sample SAMN05065779, study PRJEB22554) | human gut metagenome | biome: ENVO:2100002; feature: ENVO:00000062; material: ENVO:00002003 | host: Homo sapiens | place: USA | reverse complement strand
TTGCGTTTCCTCAAGCGTGAAAGTGTATCTTTTCATTTCTCATCACCATCTTCATTATACATCAACAGTGATAAATTATCAACCTTTTTAAAAAGACATTAGTATTAATACAGCAGTACAGGAGGTGACTTCATGTCCTGGCAATTTCAGGCCGATCAACCCATCTACACGCAGCTCGTTGCGCGCCTTCAGCAGCAGATTGTCTCCGGCGGCTATCCGCCCGGCTGCAAGCTCCCATCGGTGCGTGACCTTGCGTCCGACGCCGGTGTCAATCCGAATACCGTGCAGCGCGCCTTTGCAGATCTTGAACGCGCGGGACTGATCTACACGCAGCGCACCGCCGGCAAGTTCGTCACCGAGGATGCAGCCGCCGTCGCCGCTGCGCGCCGCTCGCTCGCCGAGGCGCAGACCCGGCAGTATCTCGCGGCCATGCGCGCGCTTGGCTGCGGAAAGCAGGAAATTCACAATCTATTCGATCAAATGGAGGAACAGGAACATGCCGATCTTTGAATGCCGCGCGCTGGAAAAGCGCTATGGCGCGGCCATGGCGCTCGACCATATCGATCTCGCGCTCGAACCCGGCCGTATCGTTGGCCTGCTTGGGCCAAACGGCAGCGGAAAATCCACCCTGATCAAGCTTGCCATGGGGCTGCTGCAGCCCACCAGCGGAGAAGTGCTGATCGGCGGCCAGGCACCGTCACCGCAGACCAACGCCGTCGTGTCCTATCTGCCGGACCGCATCACGCTCAGCCCCTGGATGAAGACGCGCCAGCTGCTTGATTTCTATGGCGACTTCTTTGCCGATTTTGACCGCGCAGCCGCCGAACGGATGCTCTCGCAGCTCGGTCTGGATCTCAACCAGTCCGTCCGTCAGATGTCCAAGGGCATGAAGGAAAAGGTCCAGCTCGTGCTCACCATGAGCCGCAGAGCGAAGCTCTATCTGCTCGACGAGCCGATCGGCGGCGTCGATCCCGCCACGCGCGATTATATCCTGCATACCATTATTTCAAACTATAACCCCGAGGCTGCCGTCATCATCAGCACACACCTGATCGCCGATGTCGAGCCGGTGCTTGATGATGTCATTTTCCTCGATCATGGACACATCGCGCTGCACGAGAGCTGCGAGGAGATCCGCGAGACGCGCGGCCAGTCGGTCGACGCCCTGTTCCGGGAGGTATTCAAATGCTGGGAAAACTGATCAAACACGAGTTCCGCGCCACAGGCCGTCTGATGGCGCCGCTGTTCGGCGCGCTCTTGCTGCTGGCTGTCTTTTCCCGCGTCGCAAATCAGATCCTGCAGCAGGTGCCGAATCCCACGCGCGTCCTCTATATTGTCAGCGTCCTGCTCGCCATTGTCTATGTGCTGGCGGGTCTTGGCGTGATGGTCTTCTCCACCGTTCTGATGATCAAGCGCTTCCACCAGAACTTCCTTACCGACGAGGGCTATCTCATGTTCACGCTTCCCGTCGGTGTCCACAGCCTGCTCTGGTCGAAGCTGATTACCGCCGCGCTCTTTTTCCTGTTCACGTTTGCGGCGGAGCTGCTGGCCCTCGCCATCGTGATCTGGCAGGGCGGCGTGTCAACAGAGCTATATAACAACTTTATATCCGGACTGCGCGAGCTGGGCAGCTATTACACCGGTAACGGCATCGCCATTGCGCTGGAGACCTTTGCGATGCTGTTCGTCAGCCTGCTTGTCACCTGCCTGCTGTTCTACGCGCCCATGTCCATCGGCTACAGCTTTGCCAACCATAAGGGGCTTCTTTCCGTCGTGTTCTATTTTGTCATTCAGGCCGTGCAGCAGATCTTCGGCGTCTGCACGCTTGCAGGCCTTGCAGATGACAGCTCCCTCCTGAACCACCTGCTGCAAAATGTCTTTTCAGGCGGCCGCATGGTCGTCGTCAATGGGGTCGTCAGTGAGGCTCCACACGCCGTCGCCCAGTTTTTCCACGGTACCATGCTCCTGTCCCTGCTCGCAGATCTTGTCCTCGGCGCGATCCTCTATTTTCTCACCTACTTCATGCTCCGCAAACGCCGGAACCTCCAGTAAGCGGCACAGCCGGCCTGCAGCCCGACGGCTGCAGGCTGTTTTTTGCGTTCCGGAAGAAAAATTGAAAATTATCCTTGCATTCTGGCGCATCCTGTGGTACTATAGCTAGGCGTTTGAACCAAGGGAAGGGCAGTCTGCCTTTTTACAGAAATCTGATGAGAGAGGTGAAACTCATGAAGGAAGGTATCCATCCCAAGTACGAACAGACTACTATCAGATGCGCGTGTGGTGCAGTTATTGAGACTGGTTCTACCAAAAAGGACATCAAGGTTGAAATTTGCTCCAAGTGTCACCCGTTCTACACCGGCAAGCAGAAGCTTGTTGACACCGGTGGACGTGTCGACCGTTTCAACAAGAAATACGGCCTGAAGTAAGAAGACAGTCCGCACCGCGTATCGGTGCGGGCTTTTTTCATGCTTGTCGCAATTTGTAAGATACTGACGGAAATAGATTTATGGAAGAACTGAACCGAAAAACCATCGACCGGGCCGTGCTCGTGGGCCTCAACGCGGACTGCTTCACAAAGGAAGAGACTGCGACCGAGACGACGCTGGACGAGCTGGAGGCCCTTCTCAATACCGCAGGCGGCGAATGCGCCGGAAAGGTCCTGCAGAACAAGCACACCCCCGACCCCCGCTCGTTCATCGGCGAGGGCAAGGCCGAGGAGGTCCGCCAGCTCGTGCTGGAAACGGGCGCGAACATGGTCATTTTCGACAATGACCTGACCCCCTCGCAGACGCGGACGCTGGAAGATATTTTAAAAACGGCTGTGCTCGACCGCAGTGCGCTCATTCTTGATATCTTCGCCCAGCGCGCCAAAACGCGTGAAGGCAAGCTTCAGGTCGAGCTGGCACAGTATCAGTATTATCTGCCCCGGCTCACGGTCTGGAACGAGGAAATGGGCCGTCTCGGCGGCGGCATCGGCACGAGAGGCCCCGGCGAAACGCAGCTGGAAACCGATAAGCGCTATATTCGTTCGCGCATCCAGAAGCTGCGCGAAAATCTCGAGCTCGTGCGCAAAACCCGCGCCGAACAGCGGCGCAGGCGGCAGAAAAACGAGCTGCCCGTCGTGGCGCTCGTCGGCTATACGAACGCGGGCAAGTCGACGCTTCTGAACGCGCTCACAGGCTCTGATATCCCGGCGAATAACCGCCTGTTCGACACGCTTGACACCACGACGCGGCAGCTGACCGTCTCCGATACGTGTCAGGCGCTGCTGTCGGACACGGTCGGCTTTATCGCGAAGCTGCCGCACCATCTGGTCGAAGCGTTCCGCGCTACGCTTGAGGAGCTGGAATATGCGGATCTGCTCGTCCACGTCATCGACAGCGCCGACCCGGAGCGTGAGGATCATATCGCGGTCGTGAACCGCCTGATTGCAGAACTTGCAAAGCCCGGCACGCCCGTTCTGGAATGCTATAACAAGTGTGATCTTGTCCCGGACGACGAAATTCCGCGCGGGAGCGACAAGGTCGCGATCTCGGCGGCGAGCGGCTATGGGCTGGACGCGCTCAGGGAGGCCATCGAGACGCAGCTCGGACGCGGAAAGCACCGCGTAAAGTTGCTCCTTCCGTATCAGCAGGGCGGCATGGTTGCAGCACTCCACGACACGGCGCAGGTGCTCTCCAGCGAGTATACAGACAACGGAATTCAAATCGACGCAGTGCTGGACGAAACCTTATTCGGCAGACTGCGTCAGTATGTAATAGAGGAAGTATAATGGAACAGTTTCTGATCCCCGCCGGAGAAGGCGCATCGGAATACATCGAAAAAAAGTCGCGGTTTCTGGGCCTGATCGTCCCTGTCACGACGGAGGCCGAGGCCAGAGCCCGGCTGGAGGCCGTCAAAAGGCGGGAATACGACGCCCGGCACAACTGCTGGGCCTACATCCTGCACTCCGGTCAGAAGCGTTACAGCGACGACGGCGAGCCGCAGGGCACGGCCGGTCAGCCGATTCTGAACGTGCTCGAACGCGAGGGCGTACAGGACGTGCTGTGCGTCGTGACGCGGTATTTCGGCGGGATTCTTCTGGGTGCGGGCGGCCTTTGCCGCGCGTACACGAAAGCCGCGAAGGACGCGCTGGACGACGCGGGCATCTCCGAACTGCGCCCGTGGAGCGTGCTGCATCTTGCCTGCCCCTATGCGCTTTTTGAGCGTGTAAAGCTGGAGTTGGAAAAGCACAGCGGGCTTCTCCGGGACACGGACTATAGCGCAGAGATCGCCATGACCGTCCTTCTGCCAGAGCCGGAGGAGGCAGCGTTCACGCTTGCCTTGCAGGAGCTTTCCGCCGGGAGCCTCCGCCCGGAACGGACGGGAACGGAGCTGCGCGGGCTCAAGGTCCGATAGGCTTTAAAGAAAATTCACGCAAATTCCACAGGGAATTCAAAAATAACAGGTATTCTGACAAGGTAAGGTGGGGTTTTATGAACGTGCGCGAACGGATGGAGCAGGAGGAATACGAGTTTTTGTCCCCGCAGGCGCAGAAGGCCGCCGAGACAAAGGGTCGGCCGGAGCCGGAGGACGACAACGACGTGCGCACCTGCTACCAGCGCGACGCCGACCGCATTCTCCACAGCAAATCCTTCCGCCGTCTGATGCACAAGACGCAGGTGTTTTTATCGCCGGAGGGCGACCATTACCGCACCCGCATGACCCACACGCTGGAGGTCGCGCGCATCGCACGGACGATCTGCCGCGGACTGCGGCTCAATCAGGACCTGGCGGAGGCCGCGGCCTACGGCCACGATCTGGGCCACACGCCGTTCGGCCACGCGGGAGAAAAGGCGCTGTCCAGTATGCTGGACAAGCCCTTCCGCCACAACGAGCAGTCGCTGCGCGTGGTAGATAAGCTCGAACGCGACGGCGCGGGACTGAACCTGACCTATGAGGTGCGCATGGGCATTCTCGGCCACACGGGAGACTTTATCCCCGAGACGCTCGAGGGCCAGATCGTGCGCACGTCCGACCGCATTGCGTACATTAACCATGATATCGACGACGCCATGCGCGCCGGGATCCTGACCGAGGCCGATATCCCGGCGCAGATCGCGGAAATTCTCGGCCACTCGCATTCGCAGCGGATCAACACGCTGGTCGAGAACATGATCGAAAACACGATGCTGACCGGCACGCTCGGTATGCAGCCGGACGTGGCACAGGCCATGGATCAGCTGCGCACGTTCATGTTTGCCCGCGTCTATACGAATCCCGTCGCCAAGGGTGAGGAATCGAAGGCGAAGGATATGCTGTGCAGGCTGTTTGAGTATTACATGAAAAACCCCGAAAGGCTGCCGCCGGATTTTCTCCCGCAGCTGGACTTTGACGGCATGGAGCGCATCGTCTGCGACTACATTGCCGGCATGACCGACCGCTACGCGGTCTATAAGTATTCGGAGCTGTTTATCCCCGCGACGTGGCAAGTGCGGTGAGTCGCTGCTGCGCGCGATTTTTGCAGGGGCAGATGCCCACACATTCTGAAAGGAGGTCGATCCCGTGGCGTTTCCGCAGCCGTTTCTGGACGCGCTCACCGAGCGCAATCCCATCGACGAGGTCGTGGGGCAGTATGTCAGCCTGACGCGCCGTGGCTCGAACCTCTTTGGGCTCTGCCCGTTCCACTCGGAAAAGACCGCGTCGTTCTCCGTCTCGCCGGACAAGGGGATTTATTACTGCTTCGGCTGCCACGCGGGCGGCGGCGTGATCAACTTCATCATGCAGATCGAGGGGCTGGACTATCCCGACGCGGTGCGGTTCCTTGCAAAGCGTGCGGGGCTTGAGGTCCCGGAGGACGAGAATTACCACTCGCAGTACCAGAAGCAGGAGCGCCTCTGGGCGCTGTGCAAGGACGCGGCGCGGTTCTTCCGCCAGCAGCTGTTCTCCCCTGCCGGAACCGAAGCGCAGGCGTACATACAAAAGCGCGCGCTCAGCATGGAGACAGTCAAGCGCTTCGGGCTTGGCTTCAGCCCGAACGCGTGGGCGGAGCTTACGGACGCGATGAAGGAAAAGGGCTATAAGCTCGACGAGCTGGTCGACGCGGGCCTTTCCCTGCGGGGCAAAAACGGCGGCGTGTACGACCGGTTCCGCAACCGGCTCATGTTCCCCATCATCGACATCCGGAACAATATCATCGGCTTCGGCGGCCGCGTGATGGATGATTCCACGCCGAAATACCTGAACTCGCCCGAGACGATTATTTTCAATAAACGCAAGAATCTGTTCGCACTCAATATTGCCCGCAAGAGCAAGCAGGGGCGCATCATCCTGACCGAGGGCTATATGGACGCCATCGCCCTGCACCAGTACGGGTTCGACTGCGCCGTCGCGTCGCTCGGCACGTCTCTGACGGAGGAGCACGCGAATATCCTCGCCAAGTACACCAATCAGGTCATTCTGACCTACGACGGCGACGAGGCCGGGCAGAACGCCACGCGCCGCGCCATCCCCATGCTCGAAAAGACCGGCATTCAGGTGCGCGTCCTGCGGATGCAGGGCGCGAAGGACCCGGATGAGTTTTTGAAAAAATACGGCGCGCAGCGCTTTGAGGTGCTGCTGGACGCCTGCCAGAATCAGGCGGAGTACCGGCTGGACAGTCTCAAGCGCAAATATGACCTGACGCTCGACGATCAGCGCGTGGAATTTTTGAATCAGGCCGCCGCGCTCATCGCCACATTCCCGAACGCGGTACAGCGCGAGGTCTACGGACGGCGCGCGGCAGAGGCCGCCGGCATCACGCCGGAGGCCATGCAGCTGGAAATCAAAAAGGCCTACCGCAAGGCCCGCGCCATCGAGCAGAAAAAGCAGGAGGCGCAGGAGCTGGACATCGCGCGCCAGCGTGCGCCGAAGACCCGCGCCATCCGCTATGACAATCTCCGTTCCGCGACCGCCGAGGAGGGCCTGATCTGCACGCTCCTGCGTGAGCCGGAGCTGATCGCGAACGTGAAGCTCCCGGCGGAGGCGTTTTCGGTCGACCTGTTCGGCCGGGTGCTGGCCGACCTGCGCCAGCGCGTACAGTCCGGGCGGCCCGTTTCGCTTGCCGCGCTGGGGCCGGATCTCACGCCGGAGGAAATGGCGCACCTGTCCTATGTGATGAGCCGGGACACCGCTCCCGTTTCTGACGAAGCGTTCGCGGATTATCTGCGCGTGATCCAGGAAGAATATGAGGGTCGGAGCCTGACGCGCTCGGAGGAAAATCTGCGGCTGCTGGCCGAACAGATGAAATCAACAAAACAGTATGGAGGGTAAGCAATGGGAAAAGAATTGGAACTTCTGCAGAAGATGGATCTCACGGCAGAAAACCGCCAAAAGCTCGAAGCGCTGATTACCGAGGCGAAAAAGACCGGAAAGGTTTCCTCCAAGCATCTGGTTGAAACGCTCGACGACGTGGACGCCACGCAGGACCAGACCGAGCGCTTCTATGACATTCTTGAGCAGGCCGGCATCGAGATCGACGTCTCCGACGTGCTGGACCTCATCGGCACAGCTGATATGGACAACGCCACGCTCAGTGAAATGCAGGCCATCGAGGACGAGGGCCTGCCCGCGGATCTGGACGAGCCGGAGGCGCTGCCCGAGGACGTGGAAAACGCCAAGCTGGACGACCCTGTGCGGATGTACCTCAAGGAGATCGGCCGCATCAAGCTCCTGACGCCTGAGGAGGAGCAGGAGATCGCGAAAAAAATGGCCGAGGGCGACGAGGACGCACGCAAGCGTATGTCTGAGGCCAATCTGCGTCTCGTCGTGTCGATCGCAAAGCGCTACGTGGGCCGGGGGATGCAGCTGCTCGATCTCATCCAGGAGGGCAATCTGGGCCTGATGAAGGCTGTTGAAAAATTTGACTATACGAAGGGCTATAAATTCTCCACCTATGCGACCTGGTGGATCCGGCAGTCCATCACCCGCGCCATCGCCGACCAGGCGCGTACGATCCGCATTCCGGTGCACATGGTCGAGACGATCAACCGTGTGCTGCGCACGTCGCACTCCATGGTGCAGAAGCTGGGCCGTGAGCCGACGACGAAGGAGATCGCGGACGAACTGCATATCGAGGAAAGCAAGGTCGAAGAGGTCTTAAAGATTGCGCAGGAGCCGGTTTCCCTCGAAACGCCGATCGGTGAGGAGGAGGACAGCCATCTGGGCGACTTCATTCAGGACGACGAGGCCTCGCAGCCGTCGGAGGAGGCGTCCTACACGCTGCTGCGTGAGCAGCTTGAGGAGGTCCTGTCCACGCTGACCCCGCGCGAGGAGCAGGTGCTGCGGATGCGCTTCGGTCTGACCGACGGCAAGCCGCACACGCTCGAGGAGGTCGGCAAGGAGTTCGACGTCACGCGCGAACGCATCCGCCAGATCGAGTCCAAGGCCCTGCGCAAGCTGCGCCATCCGTCCAGAAGCAAGAAGCTGCGCGACTTTTTGAACTAAGAAGGCAGGACCTGCCATGAAAGAATTTCGAAAATACAGAATATTTACACTTTTATGCTTGACAACCGAAAAAATATTCGTATCATAGTCTTATGCAATTTGAAACCGTAACAACGGAGGAATTCAAGATGTTTGAGAAGATTCAGGCGTATCTTGCCTCGCAGCTCGATATTCCGGCAGACGAGATCACCCGCGACACCACGTTCGAAAGCCTCGGCGTCGATTCGCTGGATACCGTCGAGATGGTCATGGATCTGGAAGAGCAGCTCGGCGTCGATCTGGAGCTGGAGGAAAAGATCGCGACCGTCGGTGAGCTGGTCGATTTTGTCGAGAGCAAGCTTGACTGAACGCAAAACGGCGAGACGTATGGCAAGGCTGCACTACTTGGGGAGATAGCGGTGCCCTGTTACCCGCAATCCGCTACAGCGGGGAGGAATTCCCGACCGAGGGTGTATGCTGTGTCGTCTGACCCGGATAAGCGGTGTTGAAGATCTGGTCTTGCGCAATAGGGCTCTGTGAACCGTGTCAGGTGGGGAACCAAGCAGCACTAAGCAGTCTACCCTGTGTGCCGCAAGGTTGCCGTTTCGGAGCTGGCTGTCCGGGTAACGGGTGTAGCATCCATTCGGAGAAGGGTGTGCAGTCCTGCCATGCGTCTTACCGTAAAAAACTCCGGGCTTGAAAGGCCCGGAGTTTTTCATGCCCTGCCGCAGAGAGCTGCGGCAGGGCGTTTGTATTTTATTTCGCGCTGATGACCAGCTCGCCGTTCTGCTCGTCGCAGACAAGCGTCTGACCGGGGAGCACGTCGCCGCGCAGGATGCGCTGCGCAAGAAGCGTCTCGACCGTGTGCTGCAGGTAGCGGCGCAGCGGTCTTGCGCCGAACTGCGGGTCATAGGCCGCGTCGATGACAAAGCTCTTTGCCGCCGGGGTCAGCTCGCACTTGAGCTGCTTGTCGGCAAGGCGCTTGTTGAGCGCCGCGATCTGCAGATCGATAATGCCAGTGATATTCTCCTTCGACAGGGGCTTATAGAAGACGATCTCATCCAGCCGGTTGAGGAACTCCGGGCGGAAGCTGCGGCGCAGGAGCGCCTGCACCTCGTTCTTCGCAGCTTCGGAGATTTCACCCTCCGGCGTGATGCCGTCCAGAATGGCCTGCGAACCGAGATTCGAGGTCAGGATGATGATGGTGTTCTTGAAGTCCACCGTGCGGCCCTGCGAGTCGGTGATGCGGCCGTCGTCGAGCACCTGCAGCAGAATGTTGAACACGTCCGGGTGCGCCTTTTCGATCTCGTCAAACAGAATGACGGAATACGGTCTGCGGCGCACGGCTTCGGTCAGCTGGCCGCCCTCCTCGTAGCCCACGTATCCGGGAGGCGCACCAATCAGACGCGACACGGAGAACTTCTCCATATACTCCGACATATCGATGCGCACCAGATTCTTTTCATCGTCAAACAGCGCCTCTGCCAGCGTCTTGGCAAGCTCTGTCTTGCCGACGCCGGTAGGGCCAAGGAACAGGAACGAGCCGAGGGGCCGGTTCGGGTCCTGGATGCCTGCTCTGCTTCTCTGGATAGCCTCAGAGACGACGCGCACGGCCTCATCCTGGCCGACAACACGCTTGTGCAGCGTGTCCTCCAGATGCAGCAGCTTGTCGCGCTCCCCCTCCATCAGCCGCGCGGTCGGGATGCCTGTCCAGCGCTCGATGATCTTGGCGATCTCCTCCTCCGTGACCTTGTTGCGGAGCAAACTCGTCTCCTTGCTGCTTTGCGCCAGTTTTTCCTCCTGCTCCAGCTGCTTTTTCGCTTCGGGCAGATCGCCGTACTTCAGCTTCGCAGCCTTTTCGAGATCGTAACTCTGTTCGGCCGATTCAATATCGCGGTTGATCTGCTCGATGCGTTCGCGCAGCTGCTGCACGCGGCCGATTGCGTTCTTCTCGTTTTCCCATTTGGCTTTCATGGAGTTGAACGTTTCGCGCTGTTCGGCCAGTTCCTTTTGCAGCTCCGTCAGACGCGCCTTGGAAAGCTCGTCGTCCTCGTTCTTGAGCGCTGCTTCCTCAATCTGCATCTGGATGATCTTGCGGTTGATGACGTCCAGCTCGGTCGGCATAGAGTCCATTTCCGTTCGGATCATGGCGCAGGCCTCGTCAATGAGGTCAATGGCCTTGTCAGGCAGGAAACGGTCGGTGATATAGCGGTTCGAGAGCGTTGCGGCGGCAATGATCGCGTTGTCCGTGATCTTGACGCCGTGGAAGACCTCGTACCGGGATTCCAGACCACGCAGGATGGCAATGGTATCCTCCACCGTCGGCTCCTGCACCAGAACGGTCTGGAACCGGCGCTCAAGCGCGGGGTCCTTTTCGATATACTGGCGGTATTCGTCCAGCGTCGTCGCGCCGATGCAGTGCAGCTCGCCGCGCGCGAGCATCGGCTTTAACAGATTGCCCGCGTCCATCGAGCCTTCGGTCTTGCCCGCGCCGACAATGGTGTGCAGCTCGTCGATAAACAGGATGATGCGGCCCTCGGACTTCTTGACCTCGGCCAGCACGGCCTTCAGACGCTCTTCAAATTCACCGCGGTACTTCGCGCCTGCAATCAATGCGCCCATATCGAGCGAGAAGATCGTTTTGTCCTGCAAAGACTTGGGAACCTCGTTCGCGACGATCCGCTGCGCAAGGCCCTCGACGATGGCCGTCTTGCCGACGCCCGGTTCGCCGATGAGAACGGGGTTGTTCTTCGTCTTGCGGGACAGGATGCGGATGACATTCCGGATCTCGTCGTCGCGGCCAATGACCGGGTCCATCTTCTGCTCCCGTGCACGCTTGACCAGATCCGTGCCGTATTTGGCAAGCGCCTCATACGTATCCTCCGGCGTGTCGGACGTCACGCGCTGGCTGCCGCGCACCGACTGCAGCGCCTGCAGGCAGGCCTCCTTCGTGATCTGGTACGGACGGAACAGGCCTTTCAGCACCGCGTCCGCGTTTTCGATCAGGGACAAAAACAGATGCTCGACGGAGACATATTCGTCTTTCATCTGCTTTGCAATGTCCTCCGCGCTGTTCAGCGCCGTGTCGACGGCGCGCGCAACATAATATTTATCCGCCTCGCGGCCCGAGCCGGTCACGCGCGGCAGCTTCGCCAGCTCCGCGTCCACCGCAGCCTCAAAGCTTTCAAGCGTCACGCCCATCTTTTTCAGCAGCTGCGGCACAAGGCCGTTTTCCTGCTTCAAAAGCGCGGCCAGCAGATGGATCTGCTCGATCTGCTGGTTCTGGTTTTCAATGGTCAGCTTCTGGGCGGCCTGAATGGCCTCCAGAGATTTCTGCGTATAGTTCTGTGCGTTCATAGTTCACACCTCTTCTTCCAGCGTTAGCACTCTATATTCATGAGTGCTAATTCATTTTGGCTTCATCATAGTCCTGTACCCGGAATTTGTCAAGGGGGAGCAGGGCCGAAAATTGTGATATTTTTGTAAACATTTGATCGAAAAAAGAAGTTTCGAATTTAATAGTTATTTAAAAACTTGCCTCTAAGTTTTTTAATAAACCCTTGCTATGATAATCCTGCAAGAAGCGATAAACACTTTTTCATTTTCCCCTCATATTGATAAAGAATCCCCCGCAGACAAGCCGGTCACTTGTTTGCGGGATTTCTTTCGCCAAAACAGGGCCCGCGCAGCCTCAAGGTTGAAGCCGCGCGGGTTCTGCTTGTCCACGTGGATGAACCCGGCGGACACGAGCGAGCTCATGTGGTGGGAGATCGTGGCGGGAGACAGGCCGATGCGCTCGGCCAGATCCTGCCCGCAGAGAGATTCGTTTTTTGATGAGCTTGATGATATACTTCGTGGGAGCGTCCCCAAAACGAGCGTCACAATGGGCTGTTCCGAGCCTTCGTGCCCAAGGGTGCCTCCATTGAATCCTTCTCTCCAGAGTACATCTTGTCTGCTGCTGATGAGCTGAACGGACGGCCTCACAAGAAGCTTGGCTACCGCACCCCGGAGGAACTGTTTGACGAGTTCCTCGACTCTGTTTACGCAGCCGAAGGCTGCGGCAGCATCGCCCAGGACGGAAGCCAGCGGCTTCCATCCTGACCGATGCTCTGATTCACTAAGTTCTACCGTGCAGGTGTCCAACTTGCACTTGCAATTTGCGTTTTATAAAAAGACAAGTTGTCAGACAGCTTTCATCCCTAGTGCAGGAGCAACCGTAAGGGTGAAATACGGACAGGATGCGAATTTCCAATTGCGGCTGAAAGATGCCTCACTGTCGGTGCGCAAAACACATCATAATACTGTAAAACCTGCACAAAGAGCGGCGGCATAAAAATTGGTTTATTTTTTTAATCTTACTGCTTCAAAACGGAAGGATAATGGAGTAAAATTAAGTTGAATGCAAGAAAAAGTTTATTATTGTTCGAAATGCTTAAAAATACTTGAAAAATCAAAGAATTCTACGTAGAATGGTTAAAAAATGTTCCGAGTTCGCGTTGAGGCTTTGACACAGTGCTTTCTGCTTTAAGAACATAATAGACCTTCTGACTACTAAAGGAGGATTTTTTATGGACAGCATCGATGCTCAATTGCTTCGGATTTTGGCAGAGGACGCACGCTGCTCTGCGACTGACATCTCAAAAAAGGTCAATCTATCCATACCGGCAGTCAACAAACGGATTTCCAGGTTGCGCGAAAACGGCATAATCGAGCGATTCACGATTCAATTGAATCCACAAAAGATTAACAGTTCTGTCCAGGCATTTGTAATGCTTGTTGTTGATCAGTATTCAAGGGTAAACGAACTACTTGAGTTTGTAAATGCAAAAGAGAACATCGTTGACTGTTATGCGATTACAGGAGAGTATGACTATCAGTTGAGACTGTACGCAAGGGATATTACAGAACTGGAAAGCATCTTACTCGAACTCAAAGGAAAAAAGTGTGTTTCCAAGAGCCATACGATCTTTGTGCTGATGGAACACAAACACATGCTGGGACCCTTCACCACCTAGCCTGTCAGATTCCGAGCACAATCAGAACTGTCGCCGGACCGGTCTTTCGCCCCCACCTTTATCACCTGTACGCCAATTGAGAAATCAAGAGGAAACGAGAGAAAGGGAGATGTGAAATGTCCTGTTACGTCAATACCGTCAATGGCCCTGTAAGCCCTGGGGAGTTGGGAATAACCCTGATGCATGAACACCTTGCAGAACTGAATAACTCAATGAAGCGGTGTTATGCAGATTGGTTTCATGCTGATATCTTCCTGGAGAAAATCAAGCCTGTCTTTCAAAAAGCAAAAAAATACGGATTGAGCACATATGTCGATCAGACAGCCGTGAATATGGGACGGGATATTCGCTTTATAAAGCGGGTTTCGGAATCGTGCGATGTCAACATTGTGGCGGCTACCGGTTTGTTCTTCTATGAAGAGAGCTGGCAAATCGATAAACCGTATGAGGAAATATCGGAGTTGTTTATTGGGACATTGAAGAGGGCTGCGAGAGCACCAATATTAAGGCGGGAATGCTGAAAGCTGCGACGGACAGATTCGGGATCACCCCTGTAAATGTATTTCAGTTAAAGGCAGTAGCTCGTGCAGCGGCAATTACCGGCGTACCAGTAACAACGCATACCATAGCGGCTGACCGGCTTGGTCTCGAACAGGCGCTGATTCTTGAAAAGGCAGGCGTGGATCTGTCCAAAGTTGTGATCGGTCACGTCGGCGACACGAATGATCTGGATTATTTGGAAGAGCTGCTGCGCATGGGTGTTTATCTCGGTTTGGACAGATTTGGGCAGGAAGTGCTATGGCCGGAGGAGGATCGCGTAAGGAATCTGCTGGAGCTTATGGATCGCGGCTGGATCAACAGGCTCATCATCTCGCAGGACATCCCCTTTTATTCCGACTGGGGGAAAAACAGCTTCAAAAAGTTCGAAGCGATCCGTTCTTTTGATAACATAACGGGCTTTACGCATATTTTTGAGAGCGTGCTTCCGAAGCTGAAAGCACGCGGTGTCAGCGAGGATGAAATCCATACGCTGCTTGTAAAAAATCCGGCTCGTGTTTTTCACGGAGGATACACATATTAGCTTGCCGAAGGCTGGAGCTGATTCAGGCCCTGTACCCAGTTCCTATGTTCTGGCGTTTTGGCTGTATAATAAGGAGGAAAAAAATGGATAGCTTAAAAAGGCTGGCCGCATCGGCTGTTGTGCCGGTTGTGGTATTGGATGACGCGAAGGACGCGGTCGCGACGGCAAAGGCTTTGCTTGCCGGCGGCGTGGACGTGATGGAAATCACGTTCCGTACGGCGGCGGCTGCGGATTCGATCAAGGCGGTCGCGGAAAGCTGCCCCGACATGCTCGTCGGTGCGGGCACGGTCATCACGCTCGACCAGTGCCGCAAGGCCGTCGAGTGCGGCGCGAAGTTCATCGTTGCCCCCGGCTTTGACGAGGAAGTCGTCCGCTGGTGCGTGGAAAACGGCGTTGCCGTGACGCCCGGCTGCGTGACGCCGACGGAAATCATGGCAGCCATGAAGCTGGGACTGAACGTCGTAAAGTTCTTCCCAGCAGGCGTGTATGGCGGACTTTCTGCCATGAAGGCGCTCTCGGGTCCCTTCGGCGGGATCAAATTCATCCCGACCGGCGGCGTCAACACGCAGAACATCGGCGAGTTCATCGCCGCACCGTTCATCCACGCGGTCGGCGGCAGCTGGGTCTGCCCGAAGGCGGACATTGCAGCCGGTAATTTTGAGAAGATCACCGCGCTTTGCAAACAGGCAAGATCTGCCGCGCTCGGCTTTGAGGTTGCGCACATCGGCGTCAACTGCGAAGATGCCGCAGCGGCGTCCGCGGTCTGCGAGAAGCTGAACGAAGCGTTTGACCTGCCGGTCAAAGACGGCAGCTCTTCGATGTTTGCATCCAGCGGCATCGAGGTCATGAAGACCATGTTCAAGGGCAAAAACGGTCATATTGCGATCCGCACCAACTCGGTGGAGCTGGCGGTGGCAGAGCTTGCCAAAAAGGGCTTTGCGTATGACGAAAGCTCGGCAAAGTACAAAAACGGACGTATGACAGTTGCATACCTCAAAGACGAGTTCGGCGGGTTTGCCGTGCATCTGCTGCAGAAGTAAGGAGGGGCGAAGATGAAAGTTCTGACATTCGGTGAAATTATGCTCCGCCTGAAAGCGCCGGGACACGAGCGCTTCTTCCAAAGCCCGCTGTTGGAAGCTACCTTCGGCGGCGGCGAGGCGAACGTGGCAGTCTCCCTTGCAAATTACGGCATGGACGCGGAATTTCTGACTATTCTGCCGCAGAACGATATTGCAGACGCCTGCATCCGCGAGCTGCGCTATTTTGGCGTGGGCACAAAGAAGATCGTCCGCGGCGAGGGTCGTATGGGCATTTATTACTTGGAGGGCGGCGCAAACCAACTGCCGAGCAAGGTCGTCTATGACCGTGCGTATTCCTCAATCGCGCTTGCAAAGCCGGGCGATATCGACTGGGACAAAGCGTTCGAGGGTGTGGATTGGTTCCATATGACGGGTATTACGCCCGCGATTTCCGAAAGCGCGATGGAACTGTCTCTTGAGTCCGTCAAGGAAGCAAAGAAGCGGAACATTACCGTGTCCTGCGACCTGAACTACCGCAAGAACCTCTGGAAATACGGAAAGAAAGCCAGCGAAGTCATGCGGGAGCTTGCAAAGTACGTCGATGTGGCGATTGCCAACGAAGAAGACGTGCAGAAGTCGCTCGAAATTACCGTCGATGTGAACGTCGAGTCCGGTGAACTCGACCGTAAGAAGTATAAAGCGCTCGGCAACAAGGTGCTGGAAAGCTATCCGAACATGAAGTGCATTGCGATCACACTGCGCGAGAGCCACAGTGCGGACTGGAACGGCTGGGCGGCGTGCCTGAATGACGGCAAGGACTTCTATGTTTCCAAGAAGTATGAGATCCGGGATATCATCGACCGCGTGGGCGGCGGTGACAGCTTCGCGGGCGGCCTGATCTACGGGCTGAACCAGTATGAGGACAAGCAGTCTGCGCTGGAATTTGCCGTCGCGGCAAGCTGCCTCAAGCATTCGGTAATAGGCGATTTCAACCGCGTATCCGTCTCCGACGTGACCAAGCTCATGGGCGGCGACGGCACGGGGCGGGTGCAGAGATAACAGGAGAATATCATGGAATGGATCAATGAAAAAGCAAAAACACTGAAGCAGGGCGCAATCCGCGCCATGTTTGACCGCGCAAACACCATGACCGGCGTCATCAGCCTCGGCATCGGCGAACCCGATATGCCTACGCCGAAGCTGGTCTGTGAGGCCTGCAAGGAAGCGCTCGACAAGGGCATCACGCATTATACGCCGAACGCCGGTACGCTCTCGTTTCGTCAGGCCATCGCGGAAAAATCCTACCTGAAGGATCTGCACTACGACCCGAACACGGAGATCATCATCACCAACGGTGGCATGGGCGCACTGAGCCTGCTGTTCCTCGTCCTGCTGAACAAGGGCGACGAGATCCTGATCCAGGACCCGCAGTGGCTGAACTACGTTGCGCAGGTTGCGTACTGCGACGGCACGGCGGTCCGCGTTCCCACGGATCTGGAGCATAATTTTGAAATGCAGCCGGAGGCCATTGAAAAGCTCATCACACCGCACACCAAGGCTCTGATGATCAACACCCCGAACAACCCCACCGGCTCCGTTATGACGCGCGAAACGATGGCAAAGATCGCGATGCTGGCCGTCAAGCACGACCTGCTGGTGATCTCCGACGACGTCTACAACACACTGCTTTACGCCGGGGAAGAAGCCCCCTGCATTGCGTCCTTCCCGGGCATGAAGGAGCGCACCGTCATCGTCAACAGTTTCTCAAAGTCCTATGCAATGACCGGCTGGCGCATCGGCTTTGTCGCGGCCCCAGCGGAGATCGTTGACCGCATGACCAAGTGTCAGGAAAACTTCAACGCCTGCGCCAACGCCCCCGGCCAGTACGCGGCGACCGTCGCGCTCGACCATCCGGAGCTGTGCGAAGAACTGCGCCAGATCTTTGAACGCCGCCGCAGCATCCTGCTCGACGGGCTTGCCAAGATCGACGGCATCCGCTGCAACCGCCCGAACGGCGCGTTCTACGTGTTTGCCGACATCAGCAGCTTCGGCCTGAGCAGCGTCGAGTTCTGCAACCGCCTGCTCGACGAGCAGAAGGTCGTCTGCATTCCGGGCAGCGCCTTCGGCGAATGCGGCGAAGGCTTCATCCGTATCGCATATACCTGCTCGGATGATGAACTCCACGAAGCGCTGAAGCGTATATCGCGTTTTTGCAGCGAACTGCGTGCGGCATGACTCTTTGACTTCACTGCGGTCAATACAGATGTTAAATCGCCATGCATGGAGAGGGAACACATCTGCGACGCAGCAATGAGTGATCGCCGCACGATCGCGCGGCGATGCCCCGACTTTTCCAACTATTTTAACCATAGCTCATGACAAGAGAGGTCATAACCTGACATCATATCCCTATCGAACCTATGCGAAGGCAGCATATGTTTGCAGCACCTACAACCGCTTCGGGAAGGAGCATTGCTCCCAGCACCAGATCGACGAGTCCGTATTGGACAGGCTGATTATCGACGAACTGCGCAATACAAAAGCGCTGTATCAGCAGAACTGGGATGCGCTGGAGCAGCTGATCGCACAGTGGACACCAAA
>OWIO01001440.1_pt1 | contig 18168 bp, 9 predicted proteins | sample 1733011 | NCBI WGS metagenome assembly OWIO01 (sample SAMN05065779, study PRJEB22554) | human gut metagenome | biome: ENVO:2100002; feature: ENVO:00000062; material: ENVO:00002003 | host: Homo sapiens | place: USA | reverse complement strand
GCGTCAGATGTGTATAAGAGACAGTTATAATACGGCGGCTCATAGAAAATTTCTGCAACATATTTTCCTGCTGTATCGCCGGTATTTTTAACTGCTACATCCAGCGTGATTTTCTCGCCATCATCCTCGACAGCTGCAATTGACGAATCAAAGGTAGTGTAGCTCAAGCCATAGCCGAACGGATACTGAACCACCTTATCATAATCAATAAGGCCCTCTGCAGCAGCCGTTTCATAGAATTTGTAGCCAACATAGATGCCCTCGCAGTAGTTGACAAACATGGCACGGTTGTCCTGGCTCCCCGTAACCTCTGCATAGTTATCATACGCAAAGCCGCCGAAGTTGTTGACCGTGGGTGTTGCGAGCAGATCGTAGACATAGGTATCCGCCAGATGTCCGGACGGATTCACTTCACCGCTCAGGATCTTTCCGAGGGAATCAAAGCCAAGCTCGCCGGGCGCACCGCACAGAACGGCTGCCTTAATGCTGTCATACTGATCCAGCCAGCCAAGCTCCATAGCATTGGAGGAGTTGACCACAACGATAACATTCTTGAACTCTTTACAAACGCGATCTACCATTGCAATCTCGCGGTTACTTAATTCCAGGTAGCTCTTGCCGGCATCGAGGTCTTCTGCCTGCGTTGTAAAATCATAGAACTGTGCGAGCCCGCCGTACTGTGCATTGTATTCATCCGGGCCGGTGATGCTCTGCGGGACATCAAAGCCCTCGCCGCCGGTACGGCTGACAACAACCACCGCTGTATCTGAGTAAGCGACCGCATCCTCAAAAATGTTAGCGTTCTCGTACTCTGCAATGGTAGGCTCCGGAACGGTGAAATCGCCGCGCTTGCTGCCGATCTCACGCAGACGGATCGTACCGACAGGACGCTCTGTACGGAAATTCTCATAGAATTTCACAAGCTCCTCATTAACTTCAAAGCCCGCATGCTTAAGGCCGTCAATCAGAGAAACTGCATTGCTTGTATCACTGTCACCGGAGCCGGTGCCGCCATACAACGGGCGAACGCTCGACCAGCCAAACAAGTTGAGCTTTGTACCGGCGCTCAACGGCAGCGCCTTGTCATCATTCTTCAGCAGAACGATGCCCTCGGATGCAATCTGGTCTGCAATCGCACGGCCGGATGCCATTGTTTCGTCCGAGACCTTGACATCCTCAGCAAAAACACTGTTCACCACCGAGTATTCTACGCCGAGAATAACCCAGTTGACGGAAAGCGTAATAGCCAGCAAAATTGCAATCGGGGCCTGTGCACGCACCAGCGCGCGCTTCGGCTGTTTTAGCTTTCCGGCTGCGACCACTACGATGAGCGCCGCGATTAGTACAACAACAATAAAGATAATAGCCGGGCTACAAGCAATAATGCCGTTCTTCAAATCCTCGGTCGTAACTGCCAGGGAGCCGCCAAACATTAAATCGTACAGTTTTTTCCCTATTACTGCCAATGCCGCAATGATAACTGCAGCAATCAGCCACGGCACAAACCTCTTCTTATTTTTCATTTCGTTTCTCCTTCAAAAGTAAATGGGTATGCGGTTCAATGCGTATTTATTGTAATTCAAACCAGTGGAAATTCATTTTCCCACTACCCGTAAAACGGAAATACAGTGGATAGGTTCCGTCAGGGATCGTAAGGGACACCTTTTCCCCCACCTGGCTGCCGTTTTTTATGAAAATATCGGCACACAGCGTGGAAAAATCCGGTGCGGTTGACACCTGAAGGCGTCCGTTTGCAGAGCCGGTACAATGTACCTTTATCTCAGCAGCATCTTTAAAGGCAAAGTACTTGAATCCTGCCACTGCACCATCGCGCATATTGGCAATGTACTGATTGCCGCTGTCCTCTCTGTCCGGCCCGTCCTGCGTGAAATAGGGGTGATTGCGCAGCCGCCATTTCGGAAAAGGTCCGTCATAGCGTCCGGTACCATTCTTCCCCCAGAGGTTGCAGGCAATACGCGCCTCATAACGGCCTTTTCCCTTTAAGGGTCCATCGTTTAGGCCGCAGCTTGTAACCTCTGCCTGCAGAAACGCTCCGTTTTCGTTACGCCGAAGCTTCTCGGCACAAGCCTGCCGGGAATACGAATGACGGTTGGTTTGCCTATGATAGAAAACATACCATTTGTCCTCTAGCTTGAGCAGCCCGCCATGTGTATTGCCCAAATAGTTAGCTGCGTGCTTTTCGGACAGGTTGCTGTCCAGGAAGATATCACCCTGACTAACCAGAGTGCCGCCGTAAGAGAAATCTCTGTCAGGGCTTTGGCTGGTAGCATAGCACAATTCATGGTTATGACGAGAGGAGTATACGAAGATATAGGTTTTCCCTTCCTTGCGTATCGAGCTTGCTTCAAAAAACTCATGTCCTTGAAAGGCTCCCGGCCCTTTTTTAGGGAAAATCACGCGCGGCTCCGTTTTTATCGTCACCATATCTTTTTCAAGTTCCAGAACTGTACCGCCGTCACATCTAAGCTTGTGTCCACCTGTCAGAATAGCAGGCACTGCATTATAAAAGCCGGAATACAGCCACACGCGCCCGTCATCATCTGCCAAAACGCCGGGATCAAACGGAAGCTGATCTCCCCTTCTTCGTCCCCAGAGTGTGCCGTCCGCATAGTGAATATGACCCAAAAATTTATATTCTCCCGCAGGTGTATCACAGACCGCCACGCTCATAATGCCTAAAAAGTCAAACGCATAGTAGAGGTAGTACCGGCCGTCCGGGCCTTGGCAGACATCCGGTGCAAAAAGCAGATGGTATCCCAATGGATTTTTGGGGTCCTGTTTTTTGCGGTAGATAACTCCCTCGTACCGCCATTCGGAAAGATCTTCCACCGGCGCCGACCAGCAAACGTAGTCATTCACACAGAAGATCGGTGCGTTGAAGCGGTCATGTGAGCCATAGACATACACTCTACCATTGAACACATGCGGTTCCCCATCCGGAATATATTCCCACGATGGCAAATATGGGTTCACTGCTTGTCTGTTCACAGTTTTCACCTCCTTCCTTTCTGCTGTTACGTTTTAAGTGTAGCACAACTCCTTCTTTTTTCGGGGGATTTTGGCATAACCCGTCTCCACAGTGGCACAACTTGCATTCTTGAACACTTTTTTCGGGCATATATGTTTCCTTTTGTGCATTCCACAAAAAAGCGGTGCAGATCAACTCTGCACCGCTCCCACATGCTTAAAACTGTTTTTGTCTGCGCGCTGGCCGGCTGTATTTCCAAGGCAACACCGCATAATTCCCGCCTTACGGCTTAAGCACCGCTCCGGCGGCTACGGCACGGCATCTGCGTTGCCAAAATGCTCGATAATACACAAAGTATTATCTGCGCTTTTGGCTTAGCAGCTGCCGCACCTCGCTCGCCGTATCGGCACTTAGAATTATGCGGTATTGCCCTAAGACAAGCACATATCATGCTTCGTCTCTGCCGCGCGGCAGAAATTTTTATATCATGTAACCGCACAGCCGTTCTGTATAGGATCAGGCTTTTTCCGGCAATGGAAGGAGAACGCTCAGATGGAACCAGTTATCTGAACAATCTGCCGAAACCGATCCGCCATACTTCTCTGCTGTATATCGGATGCTTTTTATCCCGTAGCCATGCATATCCTTATCATGCTTCGTTGTGCGATACTCTCCGTCCACAACAGAAAGTTGCGCTGTACAGTAGTTTTCCACCCGGATGATCAAAAACACATTCTGCGTATAGACAGCCACCCGGATAAGGCGCTGCTGCGGGTCAGCCAGCTTTTCCACACCCTCTATTGCATTGTCAAGCGCATTGCCGAATATGCTGCAGATGTCCATCGTTTCAATAAAATCCAACCTTGCACCGTCCGCAACGATCGTCAGCGTGATCTGATGCTGGCTGCAATACAGCTGCTTATCTGACAGGATCGTATCCAGCACATCATTTCCGGTATGCTGATTCACACCCAGGCTCTGCATTCCTTTTTCCAGTTGCGAAAGGTATTCCTCTCTTCTGGCCGCATCTGACTCCATCCGAATGACCTGTATCTGATGCTTTAAGTCGTGATATTTGCGGTTGATTGCTTCACTGTTATCACGACTGATGCGGTATTGCTCATACTGCCGCTTTAAAAGTGTCTGGATTGCCGTTAATTCGTGTTGGGTCTGCATGTCCTGCCACCTATCCTGCATGGAAAGCAGCACAGCCACGCCCGCGAAATCCACCAGCGTTCGTATCCAGAATATTTCCGTGGTCATACGCCCGCTGAACGGCGTATTGGTCGTCACATAGCTAATATTGCTGATTAAAAATGTGCAGATCGCTATAACGGCCGCCGATATGCTTTCACGCCTTGTCATATGCAGTGGCGCTTTATCTCTCAGCCTTTTCTGCTCAAGTCGCAGAAAAACGCCAAATCCGCCGCCATAAAAAGCCAGCAAGAACAGTCCCTGTATCCACCAACTGCCCGGCATCTTTGATGCGCCGAATGAATAGAGCTGCCACTCCAGCGACGCAACAAACTCTGCCAGCGTGAACGCCAGCGCCCACCAAAAACCCGTATCACAAAAGTTCAAGCGGCAGCACAACCAGATTGTAGCGTACATCAAAACCAAAGCCACGATCATGCCGGGAATCCAAAGGCTTAGCGGAACAATGCCGATCAACCACTGCACCAAGCCGAATAAGGGCAGCGCTGCTGCCAGGATCCCGGCCGTTTTTGCTGCATTATAACGCTGGGGCAGCAGCCTTACAAACAGCACACATGCCAACCACTCCGCCAGCGCAGTATACAATTTCGGAATATCCTGTATCACGCCTGTTATTCGCCTCCCATATATGCAGCAAGGGCTTCCATAAAGCTTTTCTTCCGTGCACGGCTAATTTGCAGAGCCTGCCCTTTTACGGTTACGACCAGCTGATTCACACGCTCCACATGCGCCAGATTTACCAAATAACAGTTGTTGCACTTATAGTAATGCCTCTGCGCGAGCTTTTCCTCGGCGCTTTTCAGTGATCCTCTCTCTGCATACTCACCGATCTCGGTATGGTAGATAATTGTATGCCCGCGGCTTTCAATATACAGTATCTGGTCTGCATCCAGCCGGATCATCTTGCTCTCCTGTATCAGATGTATATAGAACTTGGATTTTCCATGTACTTTTTTAACCGCATTATGCAGCACCTGGGAGAAGGCAAAGTATTGAATGGGCTTCAATACATAGTCTAATGCCTCGACCTTATATCCCTGCACAGCAAATTGTGCAGAATTTGTAATAAATATAATGATGACATTTTTATCCATATCCCGTATGCGCATGGCCGCCTGCATACCGTCCATATGCTTCATTTGGATATCCATCAGGATTATGTCATACTCGGATTTATATTTTTCGACAATTTCCAATCCGTCTGAAAATTCAGATACACTGACCGTTTCCGAAAAATCGCTTTGATACTGGTCAATGTACTTTCCGAGTTGACTGCGATACCCTGTATCATCCTCTACGATTGCGATGCGTATCATGGTAAATCCCCGTTTCGTGATCCGATGCAGCTTACCCGCCAAATATGGCAATCGCCTTGCATCAACTGATATTGTGCGTTTCTGTCTTGCCTTACCGTATATTTCCTATGCCGATTGTTCAGATTATACTCTTTTTTCCTTCCTTTTGTAAAGCTACAGAACGGCGCAGACATATTGCTCTTTTTCCCTGCGGGCAGGTTTATTTGCCTTATTGCAGCCCACCCCGCCAATACCTTTTCTGAATTAACGCTCAGGTTGTTTGGGGTCGTTCCACCACAAAACGGGGGCCTTTCTCCCCTGTTTTCCCGTTTGGCACAAAGTCGCATTTTTCCAATGCCCGGCAACAAGGGTGATTATGACAACCTGCTGCAGGGCATCGACAGCGGCGCAGTGACGCTGGAGCAGGTAAAAATCAATGCCTCCCGCGTGGTCAGAACGGTCCGGGCGCTGACACAAGAATAAAACACAAAAACCTCTGCCAGACTGGATGTTTGCCTGGCAGAGGTTTTTTAATAAGTATTTACTTTTCACGGTACTCCATTGGGGTTTGGCCAGTGACCTCCTGAAAAATCCGGCTGAAATAGTTGCGTGTGCTAAAAGAAAGTGCAGCGGCAATGTCCTGCACGGTCTGGTTGGTGCTTTTCAGCAAAACCTTGGCGCGCTCAATCTTGGCAAATTTTATGTAATCTGTCACGCTCAAGCCCGTTTCTTCCTTGAATTTGTGGGTCATATAATATTCCGTATAGCCCACCAGCGCTGCAATATCTGCAGCGCGTATTTTTTTATCGAGATTCATCTCAATATAGTCCACGCACTTTTGCACCTGCTGGCTGAGATGCGGGTTGGTGCGGCATTTATGCACGCGCCGGACAAAGTCGTCATACATCATAAGGCCGAGCGGTTCAAGATCTTCCAATGTTTTTGCATTTTCAGCGGATTGGATGTAGCTGTCCCCCAGCGCGTAGGCTTCCTCCGGCGAAAGCCCGCCCTCGATGGCGGCACGGCATACCAGCGAGGTAAACACGATGATGCTGGTCTTGCTCTGGCGCAAAGCGTCATCGCTGCGCACCGGCACACCCGCGCTGATTCCCATACTGGCAGAAAGGGCCTGCCTGTAGTTCAAGTCACCGGTGCGCACCATCTGCAGAAGTCCCTGCTCTGCCATCCAGACCTTGTGGCGATCGTGAGCGGGCTGCTGCACTGTATTGCGCACCTGCGCCAAAAACTCGCTGTTGATATCGCTGATCGCAAGGTGGTTGCCGGTCAGACAATAGTGCATCATCAGCGCGTAGCGGTGCAAGACCGTGCATTGCAGCACAGGGACGGTTTTCAACACCTCGTACAGCTGCATGGTCCATGCCACGCTCGTTTCCAGACGGTTATAGTATTGCAGCCCCTGCTCAATCCCGCGCAGCGAAACATCCTGATAAAACACCGGCCCGATGACCCAGGCGCGTTTCAGCACACTGCCGTCCTTTTCAAAGGCAGCTGCCCATGTCATGCCAATGGCCGTGCCGAGCGTGACCGGCGTTGTGTGCCGGCTGCCGTAGTCCAGCATTTTTTTCTTGCAGCCGAATATCTCAAATGCGCCGGAGAGGAACCCCGCCTCCGGGCAGTTGCTCTGCAGCAGACTGCCATCGGCATTATAGCACCATGTATAAATGTTGCCGCCGCACTGGATCAGCTCAGAAAACAGCTCCATATTTTGAAAAACATCCATCGAATCACCCTCATTTTATGCCAGTATACCAAAAAAAGTGGCTGCCGTACAGACAACCACTGACATTTTTATGCGTTGGCGTATCCGCCCAGCGCCGCAAGGCTGGGCTTCGGGGTGCGCTCCATCGTTTCGCGGTTTACGGCAATCAGGCCAAAGTTCATAGCATAGCCCTTCTGCCACTCAAAGTTATCCATCAGGCTCCAGTGGAAGTATCCCTTGACCGGAATACCATCAGCGATGCAGTTTTGCACACCAGCCAATGCGGCCTCGATAAACGCCACGCGGCGGGTATCATCGGCGGTAGCAATACCGTTTTCGGTCACGATCAGATCACCGTGGAAATCCTGCGCCACCTTGCGGATTACATTTTCCAGTGCCTGCGGATAAAACTCGTAGTCCATCTGGGTCAGCTCGGCCCCCTGCGGTGCGGGCAACTGCCCATGCGCACCGTACAGCGTGCGAGTGTAGTTCTGCACGCCGAGGAAGTCATCCTCCTTAATATAAGGAAGATAGTGGGTGAACTCTTCCTCCCACGCAGCGGCGGCAAAGGCTTCACCGCCCGGCTGGGCCTGCAGGTCATGCAGCGAGAGGGTCAGACCGACCTTAACCTCAGGACAGATTGTCTTGATGGCCTCCCGCGCGGCGGCGTGAGCGTGTAGAACCAGCAGATCGCCCTCCGGCGTGCGCTCGCTGACGAAAATTTTCGGCTGCGGCGTACCGAACACGGCGGCGTTTTCAGCGGCAGCGTACTTCATATTCTCCATCATCTTCTGGAAGTTCATGCCCACCTGCACGCTGCCCTCGGCGGATTTGCCTGCACTGGCAGCAGCCTTGGCGGCCTGCTCTGCCATCAGGCGGAACCGCTTGGAGATAGCCGCCAGCTGCAGACCCATATTCGCCTCATTGATGGTGCAGACGATGTGAAGCTCACTGCCCAACTGCTCCATCACATAGCTGACATAGCGCTTGAAATATTCGACCGTGCTTTCAGCCTCCCAGCCGCCCTTGGCAATCAGCCATTTGGGGCTGGTGAAATGCAGCAGCGTCATAACGGGTTCCACACCGTGCGCTTTGCAGCAGGCAATGACCTTGCGGTAATGCTCGATCTCGGCAGGGTCAAACTTGCCCTCCTCCGGCTCGATGCGCGCCCACTCGATGGAGAAGCGGTAGGCGTTCAGGCCCGCATCGGCCAGCAGTTTAATGTCTTCCTCATATTTATTATAATGGTCGCAGGCAATGCCGCTCGGCTCGGTAAAGCTGGTGTGGGGCAGCTGCTCCTGCGCCCAGTAGTCGGAATGGATATTGTTACCCTCGACCTGATGGGCGGCAGTGGCCGCGCCGACAAAGAAACCTTTTTCAAATTTCTGCATAATTTTCTCCTTACCTGTGCTGTCTAAAGCAAATCAAGAAACTTCTGTACCTGTATCATAACATAACAAGCGCAAGCCACGAGGGCATTATTTATCAAAGCAGGACAATATTTCGCGTTATTTGAAATAATGCGTGAATTTTTGTTTCTCATCTGCTGATTTTTATCCCCTGCTGCCGTTTTGCTTCTGGTATAGTGGTGTCAGTGAGAAAAATCACTGCGGAATTTTTAGGAGGAAAACAAAATGTTCAAAAAGAAACCCACTGCTTCAGAAGTTGACGGCGTACAATACCGCCGCGCCAAATTATGGCAAATCATCTGCTATGCCTGCAACGGTCTTGTCGGTATGAGCGTCTATTCCCTCATCGGCATGGCGAGTTATTCCGCCAGCATCGGCTACGGCATCACGACCGCTGCCGTTGGCATTATTCTGACCTGCTCCCGTATTCTGGACGGCATCACCGATCCCCTGCTCGCCTTTGTCTATGACCGTGTCAACACCAAGTTCGGCAAGCTACGCATTTTGCTGGTTGCCGGCTATTTGATTGAGGCGCTCGCCCTGTACGGAATGTTCACCGGCTTCTCGTCCAAGGGGCTGGGGCTGCCGGTGTTTGCCCTGCTGTACATTGTCTACATCATCGGCTACACCATCACCAACATGACTGCGCAGACCATCCCCGCCATCATGACGAATGATCCGCGCCAGCGCCCGACCATCGGCGTCTGGACAACCGCCTTCAACTATCTGGTGCCGATGGCAATGTCGATGATTTTCAATGTTGTGCTGCTGCCCAAATGCGGCGGCACCTACAACCAGGCCTTCCTGTCCGCTGCCTGCAATATGACGCTGCTTGCCGCGGGTATCGGCACCGCTTTGGTCTGTCTGGGCGTTTCTGCCTACGATAAGCCGGAAACTTTTGTCGGCACCAAAAAGTCCGAACCACTGAAAATGTCCGACATTGTCGAGGTTCTCAAGCACAACAAACCCTTGCAGTGCTACATTGCCTCCAACGCTTCTGACAAGCTGGCACAGCAGGTGGCCAGCCAAGCCATCATCAACACGCTGTTCAACGGTATTTTGATCGGCAATATGGGTCTGGCCACCATTCTGACCGTCATCAGCATGGTTCCCTCCATCTTCTTTGCGGCGTTCGGTGCCAAGTATGTCGGCAAGCACGGCAGCAAAAACGGCATCGTCACTTGGACCTATGTCAGTATGACCATCACCGCCGCGCTGGTTCTGTTCTTTATCTTTGGCGACCCCACGCAAATCGGCGTTATGGGCAGCCCCTCCATGATTCTCTATGTGGTGCTGACCCTTTTGCAGAACGGTTCCAATATGTGCATCACCACCTCCAACACCTCGTATATGGCGGATGCCATTGACTTTGAGCTGGACCGCAGCGGGCGTTATGTTCCTGCTGTTGTCTCCGGCACCTACAGCCTGGTCGATAAGCTCATCACCTCTTTTGCCGCCGTCATCGCAACCGGCGCTGTGGCGCTGCTGGGCTACACCACCACGATGCCTCAGCCCACCGACCCTTGCACAAGCGCGATTTTCTGGATGACGCTGAGCCTAAAGTTCGGCCTGCCCCTCATCGGCTGGGTCATTACGCTGGTTGCCATGCGCGAATGCCCGCTGACCAAGGAGGAAATGGTCAACGTCCAAAAGCGCATTGCCGAGAAAAAGGCTGCTGCGCAGTCTGAGTTCTATAAAAAACAGCTTCAGTAAGCCCATTAACCAAAGCCGAAAGGGTTTGCAGCCTTTTCGGTTCTTTGAAGTTAAAACCACCCATAAGGAGTCATTCTATGAGCAAAGCAATTCTGTTGAACACCGGTTGGACTTTTACCAAGGAAGGTCATGACGAACCGGTCACCCTTCCCCACACTTGGAACGCTGTAGACGGTCAGGACGGCGGCAACGACTACTACCGCGGCACCTGCAGCTACACCCGTAACCTGGAGAAACCGGAGCTGTCCGATGGCGACCGCGCGGTTTTGCAGTTTGACGGCGTTGCTATGACTGCAGTTGTCAACCTGAACGGGGAGAAAGTAGCCGAGCACAAGGGCGGCTACTCCACCTTCCGTGTGGACATCACCGATGCCCTGCACGATGGTGCAAATGAGTTGATTGTTTCTGTTGACAACAGCGACAACGACACCGTCTACCCCCAGAAGGCCGACTTCACCTTCTACGGCGGCATTTACCGCGATGTAACGCTGCATGTTGTGCCCGCTGCACACTTTGCCCTTGCCGAAAACGGCGCTGTGCCCGTCAAGGTCACGCCTGCTGTGACTGACCTTGACGAGCGCCGCTGTGAGGTGACTGTTGAGGCGTTCGTTGTCGGCACGCAGAGCGTCAACTTCACGCTTGACGGCCAGCAGACGAGCGCCGCCGTCAAGGACGGCACCGCCAGAGCCGTGTTCACGCTGGAGCACGCCCGCCTGTGGGACGGTCTTGATGACCCGTATCTCTACACCGTAACTGCGCGGCTGGACAATGGCGAGACCGAGACCGCCCGCTTCGGCTGCCGCAAGTTTGAGATTGACCCGCAGAAGGGCTTCATTTTGAACGGCCACCCCTATCCCCTGCGCGGTGTCTCCCGCCATCAGGACCGCAAGGGTGCGGGTGTAGCCATCACCAAAGAGATGATGGAAGAGGATATGGCGCTGATTCTGGAGATGGGCGCCAACACCATCCGCCTTGCCCACTACCAGCACGCGCAGGCATTCTATGACCTGTGCGACGAAAAGGGTCTTGTCATCTGGGCCGAGATCCCCTACATCACGATGCATATGCACAATGGGCGCGCCAACACGCTGACCCAGATGGAAGAACTGATTGTTCAGAACTACAACCATCCCTGTATTGCCGTTTGGGGGCTGTCCAACGAAATTACTGCCGCATCGGCTGTCAATGAGGAGCTGCTGGAAAACCACCGCGCCCTGAATGATTTGGCGCACAAGCTCGACCCGACCCGCCCGACCACGATGGCGAATGTTTTTATGCTGGAGATTACCAGCCCGATTCTGGAAATCCCCGATGTGAACAGCTACAACCTGTATTTTGGCTGGTATCTGGGTGAACTGGACCAGAACGACGACTTTTTTGATACCTACCACGCCAAATATCCCGACCGCTGCATCGGTTTTTCGGAGTACGGCGCGGACGCAAACCCCGCCTACCAGAGCGCCCACCCCGAAAAGGGCGACTATACCGAAACCTACCAGTGCGTCTACCATGAGCACATGGCAAAAATGATTGCCGACCGCCCGTGGCTGTGGGCGACCCATGTCTGGAATATGTTCGACTTTGCTGCCGATGGCCGCGATGAGGGAGGCAAAAACGGCGAGAACCAGAAAGGGCTTGTCACCTTTGACCGCAAAATCAAGAAGGACGCCTTCTACCTGTACAAGGCCTACTGGAGCAAGCAGCCCTTTGTACATACCTGCGGCAGCCGCTATGTGGACCGCACGGAGGATGTGACCGAGATCAGAGTATACTCCAACCTGCCGGAGGTTTCTCTGTACAAGGACGGGCACCTTGTCGAAACAAAAAAAGGCGACAAAGTGTTTGTTTTCAATGTGCCCATCACCGGCAAGCACAGCATTGAGGCCCGCGCGGGGGCGTATTCCAGCGTGATTCTGGTCAACAAGGCTACAGAGCCGAACCCCGCCTACGCGATGTCCAACCGTCAGGTCGTGAACAACTGGTTTGACGGCGAGCTGGACGAAACCTGCTGGAGCGTCAAGGACAATATGGCCGCTGCCATGGCGGACGCCAAGGTGGGGCCTGTCTTGAAGGCCATCACCGACAAGGCGGCTGCCGCCCGCGGTGATGTAGCTGCCGCCGTCAAGGATAACCCGGCGCTGGTTGCCATGATGGAGCGCGCCATGCAGCGCATGACCGTGGAGGGAATGCTCAAGCAGGCCGACGCAGATGCCGAGAGCATCAAGCAGCTGAACCGCGTTTTGCAGGGCATCAAAAAGGATGTGTAATACGATGAAAACCTACTGCAACCCCTTGGATCTGGGCTACCGCTACCAGCACATGAAGGAGGGTGAGCGCGCCGCGGGCTTCCGCGAAGGCGCCGACCCGACGCTGGTGTACTTCAAGGGCAAATACTACCTGTTTGTTTCTATGTCGGCAGGGTTCTGGTACTCGGACGATCTGCTGCACTGGGACTTCCACGCCGACCCCGATCTGCTGATTTACGACTACGCACCCGATGTGCGCCAAGTCGGCGACTACCTGTATTTTTCTGCCAGCCGCAAGGGGCGCAACTGTCCTATTCTGCGCACCGCCGACCCACTGATCGAGCCGTTTACCGAGGTCAGCGCCCCGTTCGCCTTTTGGGATCCCGATATGTTCTGCGATGATGACGGGCGTGTATATTTTTACTGGGGCTGCTCCAACACCTCGCCCATCTGGGGCGTGGAGCTTGACCCCGATACCATGACGCCCATCGGAGAAAAGAAAGAACTGATTTTCGGGCGCGAAGAAGAACTGGGCTATGAGCGCCCCGGTAACAACGGGATTGTGGATAAAGAGGCAAGCGTGCTTTACAAAGCCATGAAGCCTTTCTATAACGAAGCAACCGGCAAGCTGGAGCTGCCGCCCCAGATGACGCAGATGCCGGGGCTGAACGCCGAGGCGCTGACCGCTATGTTCAACGCCGTCGGCAAGCCCTACATTGAGGGCGCGTTTATGACAAAGCACAACGGTACGTATTATCTGCAATACGCCTGCCCCGGCACCCAGTACAACACCTACGCCGATGGTGTGTACACCTCCAAGTCCCCGCTGGGACCGTTCACGCTGCAAGCGTCCAACCCGTTTTCCTCCAAGCCGGGCGGGTTTATGACGGGTGCCGGACACGGCAGCACGATTGCCGACAAATACGGCAACTACTGGCACGCGTCCACGATGCGCATTTCGGTCAACCACGACTTTGAGCGTCGCGTGGGGCTATTTCCTGCCGGGTTTGACAAGGACGGCGTGCTGTTCTGCAACCAGAATTTTGCCGACTACCCGCACGAAATTCCGGCAGGCAAATTCGACGCCGCCAGCCAGCAGCCCAAGTGGATGCTGTTAAGCTACCGCAAGGCCGTGACGGCATCCTCCACCGCTGAGGGCAGCGACCCAGTAAATGCCGTGGACGAGGACTGCCGCCGCTGGTGGAGCGCGGGCAGCGACCAGCCCGGCGAATGGCTGTGTGTGGATTTAGGCCGTGATTATGATGTCCGCGCGATTCAGGTCAACATGGCCGATGAAAAACTCGTCGTGGACTTCCCTGCCGACAGCTACGGCGATGACCGCAAAACGCGGCATATCGAGACGCGCCTGCAGATTTCTTGCTATACCGTGGAAACCAGTCTTGACGGCGAGACCTGGACGCTGCGCGAGGATGTCGCCCGCGAATGTTCCAGCGGCTATTATGAGTATGCCGGCGGTATCCGTGCGCGGTATATTCGCGTGACGGGCGGTGCCCTCCCCTACGGCCAGACGCTGCGTGTAAGCGGGCTGCGGGTGTTCGGCGACGTCGAGGGCGACCGCCCTGCCCAAGCCGACGCCAAAGCCGTGCGCGTGGATGCGCTGGACGGCAAAATCAGCTGGCAGCACATCGAGAACGCGCAGGGCTGCAATGTGCGCTACGGCATTGCACCGGATAAGCTGTACCAGAGCTGGCTTGTCTATGATGCCGATGAGGTCACGCTTTCCACGCTGATGGCCGGGCAGACCTATTATGTCTGCGTGGACAGCTTCAACGAAAACGGCATCACAACGGGAAAAATCATCAAGATGGAGGGCTGAACCATGCCCACAAAGGCAGTCCAGCAATTTATGCTGGGAACCGTTTTAAGCAACGAAAACGAGGCACGGCAGACGCTGGCCGCCATGAAAGCCGCAGGCTATGACGGCATTGAGCTGTGCGGGTTTATGATCCACCCCATCGGCTTTATGGTGCGGCTGCTGACCAAGGCGGCGGGTATGCCCGTGGGCAAGGGCGGCAATCTCGACTGGCACGCTTTGGTCAAAGAAGCGGGGCTGCAGGTCGTCAGCCTGCACACCAATTTGGGCAGTCTGGAGCGCGATGCCAAAGCGGTGGCGGACGAAGCCAAAAGCTTTGGCACTAAGTATGTCGTTATTACCGGAATGTATCGCTTTGATTACGGCGATGAAGCCACGATGCACGACCTTGCCGCACGGCTGAACAAGGCGGGTGAGGCGCTGAAGGCCGAGGGCGTGGAGCTTTTGTACCACAACCACAACTGTGAGCTGCGTCATGTCAACGCCGAAAAGCGTGCCTACGACATTTTGCTGGAGGAAACCGACCCGCAGTTCGTCAACTTTGAGTTTGACAGCTACTGGTTTACCGAGGGCGGCGCCAACGCCCTTGCGTGGATGCAGCGTCTGGGGACCCGCATGAAGCTGTGGCATATCAACGACCGCGGCACCCGCATTTCGGGCAGCGCCGTAACGCCGATTCTGAAAACCGACAGCATGGAGCTGGGTACCGGCAATATGGATCTCGACAGCCTGATGGCACAGGCGCTTACTATCGGCGTAGATGCCGTGATTTTGGAAAGCCACCGCAACTGGGTGGATAACTCCCCCATAAAGAGTTTGCAACTCAGCGCCGAATATCTCAAACAGCATGGCTAAACCGCAATCCCCTGCCCGAAAGGACAGGGGATTTGCTTTTCCTGCGTTGAAACCCGGTTTTTTGTGTGATATACTTAGGGCAGAAAATCGGAATTATGAAAAAAGGAAAAAGTAATGGATGAACAGAAAAAAATGTTTACGAATAAATCAGTTACACTTTTTTTAGTAATAGTCATTTCAGTTAGTGCAATATTCGAAACGATAGTTATTGCACTAAGAGCTATGGGGTTAGCTGTTTTTTTAATGTGGGTTCCCACAATAGCGGCAATAATTGCAGGATGTATATCGCAGAAAGAAAGTAACGGAAAAATATCATTCAAAAAATTACTTCAGAGTATTGGATTTCAGAAGACATCAATTAAATGGATACTATTATCTTGTTTAATTCCGGCAGTTTACATAGGAATACCATATGTGCTTTTTTGGATTGCTTTTCCCAATAGTTTAGATATGAGTAAAGCATCCGTCATTCAGTTGGTTCTTATGTCTGTTGTTGGGATTTTCATAGGCTTGATTACAGCTATCGGTGAGGAAATTGGGTGGAGAGGTTATTTAGTTCCAGCTACCTTAGAAAGAGTAGGAATAAAAAAGGCACTAATATATACTTCTATATTTTGGGGTGTATGGCACTTGCCTATTCTTATATCAGGTCTGTATATGCCGGGAACTCCCGCATGGTATTCTGTTCCGGCTTTTCTTTTTATGATTATACCTGTTGGAATGATTTACGGAATAATAACGATAAAAACAAAAAGTATTTGGCCTGCTATCTTTTTGCATGCAGCTCATAATACTTTTGACCAGTTGATTTTTGGAGCAGTAACCGTTGCTAATAACAAAATGTTTTTTGTGAGTGAAACAGGTATATTTACTATTATTTTTGCATGGATCGTAGCTGTTTTTCTTTATAAAAAATGCAATGACTAAATGGTAATTTATAGATTAGGATTACCCTATTACAAAGAATTTGACAATTTCCAGTTTATCAAAAACAGCGCCTGCCCTGCCGTAAGTTTTACGGCAGGGCAGGCGCTTTCTTCTTATACTGTGTGCTTTCCGGGGGCAAGGGTAAACTTACGCCCATCGGGCAGGGTGACATCGGCGGTCAGATTGGCAGGGATCTCAAACTCATAGGTTACCGCATCGCCGTCATACCGCCAGCCGCTTACAATGCGCCCGGCTGGGGAATCGTAGGTGGCTTTTGCCCAGTCCAGCGATTTGTCGGGCGTAGGTGCAATCGTCAGTGCGCCGTCCATGTACCGGATGCCGCACACACCGCCGAACAGCCAGCCGCAGATGGCACCGTAGCTGTAATGGTTCAGGGATTCGTGCGGCTTGCCGTTTTCGTCAATGCCCGTCCAGGTTTCCCAAACGGTCGTGGCGCCCTTGCCGACCTCGTACAGCCAGCCGGGGGCGTCGGGCTGCAAAAGCAGCTTGTAGGCAGTGTCCGCATAGCCGTATTTTGCCAGCACATCGCACAAAAATGGCGTGGACAAAAAGCCTGTGTTCAGGTGGTAGTCGTTCTCGGCAACCATCCGGTTCAGCGTTTCGGCGGCGGCTTTGCTTTCTTCCTCACCCAGCAGGGCAAAGGCAATGGCGCGGACATACTCACACTGGCGGTCAGAGTGGATCACGCCGTTCTCGGTAAACGCTGCACGGTAGGCTTTCACTGCGTTGGCGGCAGTATCGCGGTAGTTGGCAGCATCGTCCGCCTTGCCCAGTTCATCAGCTACTTCTGCCAGCAAGCGCCCAGAGTAGGCCAGATATGCCGTTCCCACGCTCTTTCGCGGGTTCATCATTGCCTGCATGGGGGTGACGCCCGGCTCGCACCATTCGCCGTAGTCCATGCCGTTTAAAACGGTGAACTTGGCGTAGTCACCGCCCTGCTGCTCATCGGTCGTCTGCTGTGCGCGCCCCAGCAAAAAAGCGTACCAGCGCTGCATCATCTCATAGTTGTCCGCCAGAATTTTGCGGTCACCCGTGCGCTTGTACATCGCATACGGCACCAAAATCGCCGCATCGCCCCACCCTGCCGACATGCAGAGCATCGGGGTCATATAGCCGGGACGGGCGTTCGGCGGGGCAATGTTTGCCATGCGACCGTCCGGGTACTGGTTCAGGCGGCACTCCGCCAGCCATTTTTCCGCCACGGGGTAGCAGTCCATCAGGGTCAAGCCGGTTTCAATAAACACGCCCATATCCCCTGTCCAGCCGGCGCGTTCGCGGGTCGGGCAGTCGGTGGGGACATCGCAGAAGTTGCCCTTCTGGCTCCAGACGCTGTTCTTGACAAGCCGGTTCACCGCGTCATTTCCGCAGGTAAACGCGCCCGTCACCGCCATATCGGAGTAGACGGCGTAGGCAGTAAACACGGCATCGGTCAAATCGGCGTCGGTTTCGACCTTGGCGTAGCGGAAGCCCATAATGGTGAAGCTGGGCTTAAAGTGGTTTTTCCCCTCTTTACAGACAAGCTCCAGCATCTGGGCGGTGCCGCCCTCCTTGTGGCGGTTGCGGTCCTGAAAGTTTTCTTGGGTAAAGTTTCCGTTTTCGTCCAACGCTTCGCCGCAAGTCAGCTTGACCTTCTGTCCGGTATGGGCGATCAGCGTTATCTCCACATAACCGGCGATATTCTGCCCAAAGTCCAGCACCGTCTCGCCGTTGGGCGTTTGCAGCAGCTTGCCGGGGAATGCTTCGTGTTCCAGAATCGGCACGGTATTCATACCGGTAATGGGCAGATCATCACGGTAGGTGCGCACACCGTGCCAGCCGGTCAGTTCGCCCTCAAGTTGTGCATTGTAGACCTCGCCCTGCTGCATATCGTTCTGACGAATAGGCCCGCATTGCGTCTGTCTCTTATACACATCTCCGAGCCCACGAGACTCGACGTCATCTCGT
>OWIO01001431.1_pt1 | contig 18254 bp, 10 predicted proteins | sample 1733011 | NCBI WGS metagenome assembly OWIO01 (sample SAMN05065779, study PRJEB22554) | human gut metagenome | biome: ENVO:2100002; feature: ENVO:00000062; material: ENVO:00002003 | host: Homo sapiens | place: USA | reverse complement strand
TCTACACAAGGAGTATCGTCGGCAGCGTCAGATGTGTATAAGAGACAGGTTGTCGGCCGTGGCGTAGATGTCGCACTCCACGGCGTAGACTTTCAGGTCGAGGGCGTATTTCAGCCCCGCCAGCGAGTTGTCGGGATGCCCCGACTCGGTCGCACCGCCGCGATGCGCCACGACGATGCTCCCCAGCGGGTTGGTCGGGACGGCGTACTGCTCCTCCGGCGCAGGCGGCGCCGCGGGCGTCATGTCGAAATCGCGCGGCTCCTCCGTACAGGCGGCCGTCACCGCAGCCGCGCAAATCAATAAAAATCGGTATAGTTTCATTGTTCTGTTTCGGTTTAAAATCGTTTTCTGTCGCTGCCCCTCCTTTTCCGAGGAGGGACGGGTCGGGAAGAGGGTGCTCCGCCCTCTCCCGACCGCTCCTTCGGCGGATCACTCCGCGTCGTAGTTCTTCACGCAACGGAACGGGAAGATCGCTTGCCCGTTGTCGAGATTCGTCATCTCGGCGGAAGTAACCTTGTTGTTGATGATTACATTGATACGGAATATGGCCGTTCCGGGATATTTCGTATTGTTGTAACACAACGGCACAAAGGTCTGGCAACGTGTACCCGCGCACTGGAATCCCTGCGTCATGTAACGGAATCCGATCGGATAATAGTTGAAGCCGAATTCATCAGCACCGTCCGATACATAGGCATTCGATCCCCAACCGGAATTTCTCAACCATGGAGCAAAATTGCCGATGCCGCGCGGAGAATTGGGCTCATCTACCTGAGGAGTCGAACCTGATACGGTCGTGAACTGCTTGTAGGTAACACGGCTTTCGTTAACGGGAAAGGTATGTCCCGCCGAAGCCTGACTTGCCGCATAAGCCAAATCGAGCCAATCGGATGCATTGGCCACGTGCCAGCCGTAGGGGCAGATACCCTGCACCTGCATGGTCAGCATGGGGTGCGCCTTTTCATCGGCTGCGTTGTCACCCGTAAAGGTTCCGGCCGCCGTGTGGACGATATGCTCAACCGTAAAACTCCGGCCAATGGCATCGACGATCGTCTTGCCCTCCATCCAACCGTCGGGCAGCGCCTCGTAACGCTCATAACCGATACCGAAGCGCGGGTTACCCGTAACGACTTCGTTGAAGTGATAGATTCGACCATGTTCACTCGTACCAGCCAAATTACCGCCGACCTCGGTCGTTTCGTAGTTCGGATTCATGTTCGGATCGTTCCACGATGTCGGGAAGCTGCCGGCTGCATATCCGCCCGATCCTGCCGTACCGGAACCCGTAGCAGAGGGCACCATCAACGAACCCAGTTTCGGATAGATATCGCCACCGTCCCAACGTACGAACTCAACCATCCATGTCTTCATGCTACCATCGCGGGCCACGAACTCCTTGGTCTTATAATTGAGCAGTTCATCGTCGGGCATACAGTTGGGCGTCGTAATGCGCTCCCACTGCCACGTCATGCGGTTGAAGTCGACCGTGAGCGTGCGCAGACCGTCGACGTCGATTTCGGGCCCTGCGGGCAGCGGCGCCTCGGCCGATGCGATCTCGGCGACCGTCCCTCCCGCCGCCAGCACGTAGCAGGGATAGGAGGCCGTGCGGCTGTCCTTATTGATGCGCACGGGATTCGTCCCGTCGGCCGCGAAATAGGTCTCGGCCGTATAGACTCCCTCCTCCTGCTTGGTCATCTGCAACGCCGCATCGATCGCCTCGTAACGGGGCACCGACGCGCCGTAGAGATAGTAGTAATCGTCCACACGCAACTGCACGACGGCGATCTCGGCCGACGCCTCGCTCGTGTCGGCCGTGCCGACATGGATGGTGAAGACCGCCGTGCGGTTGTCGCTCTTCGAGGTCCACTCCGCAGCCCGCAGCACCACGCGGCCTGCCCCTTCGTCGCTCCACGTGAGCCACTCGCCGGCATCCGGCTCGCCGTAGGTCACCGAGTAGTCGTAGACGTCGCCCATGTTGGTCGTGTAGTCGATCGTCGTCTCGCCGCCGGCAGAGGCATACTCGATGCCCGTCTCGGCCAGTTCGCAGACGATCTCGGCGTCGGCCTTCAACCCCGCCTGCGTAATGGGAAAGGTCTCGACGGTGCCGTCCTCGGCCGTCACGGTCAGCACGCCCGAACGGCGGTACTCCGTGTTGGGCGTCGCCATGATCTCCACGGCCCGCATCCGCGTCGTCGTCACGGCGCCCGTCCACGTATCGGCGAACGATTCGTCGACGACGGTCTCGCCGACCGTGGCCCACGCCACGTCGCCCTCGGCGCGCCACGTGTAGCGGCCCTTCTCGAAGGGCATCACCTGCACGACACCCACATAGGCCACCTTGCCGTCGACGGTCGTGCCGTCGGCCGTGAACCCGATTTCGGCGGGCGACAGGGCGATGCGGGTAGCCGTATCGACGCCCAATTCCCCGGCATCCTCGTAACATCCCGCAAGGAGCGCCGCCGCCGACAAGAAAGATATGATTCGTGTTTTCATCTGCTCTGAGTTTTAGGTTATCGGATCAGTTCCAGCCCTCGGTCTGCGTGAGCTTGGTGTTCTTGTTGCGCGCCGACGCCGAAATGGGCCACAACAGGATGTTGGGGTTCAGCGCGCGGCGCTCGGCCAGCGAGGGATTGTAGTCCCAGATCTTGTCCAGTCGGATGAGCGTCCACCACACCACCCCTTCGCACGGGAATTCGAGCAGCGTCTCGGTACACAGCGCATCGAGCACCGCCTCCTTCGTGGCCTCGGTGTAGAAGTTATCCACGCCGTAGGCACGCTTGGCGATGAGATTCAGCGACTTGACAGCCCCCTCATAGTCTTTGCGCCAGTATTTCAGTTCGGCGTCCAGCATCACCGCCTGCGCATAGCGATAGTAGAGCAGGTCGCAGTCGAGGATCATCATGTTGGTCGAACAGTCGCCTTTGAGTTTGTTGGGGCACGAAATCGTATTCATCACCCCCTCCGACGACGAGCCGTAAGGCCCTTCGAGGTAGTTGCAGTCCACGCGGCGGTCGTTGTGCTCGGCCTTGCTGCGTTTGAGCACCGAGATGAAGTTGTCCGAATAGTTCCACCACTGCGTCGTGTAGATCGGCACGGGATTCATCTGATAGGCCGGCGCCACGTTGGTCGCGGGCCAGTAGAAGGTCCAGTAGTAGCCGCCCGTGAGCTTCTCGGTCTGGTTGTTGTTCAGCGCGAAGATCACCTCGGCGTTGCACTTGTTGTCCACCGCGAAGATCGAGGCGTAGTCGTCGAGAAGGCGCGCCGACGAGATGCCGATCGCCTTCAACGCCTCGTCGGCCAGCGCGAGGTAATCGTCGCCGCCCGCCTGCGTGGCGTACATACACAGCGCGGCTTCGGCTTTGAGCATGTTCACCGCATCGGGCGTGGCGACGTACTTGTCGGTGCCCGAGGTGACGTAGGCCACGGCCGTCTCGATGTCGCGGCCGATCTGTTCGTAGACGTAGGCTTTGGGCGAACGCGCGGGATAGCACTCCTCCGCATCGACCGACTCGACGGGGTTGAGCAGCAGCGGCACGTCGCCCCACAGGCGCACGGCCCAGAAATAGAGGTAGGCACGGGCGAATGCCGCCTGTCCGATCGCCCACTGGCGGTCGGCGTCGGTCATCGGCACCGTCGGGGCGTATTTCAGCACGGCATTGGCGGCGTTGACGGCCGTGTAGAGCTTCGTCCAGACCGTCGAGGCGTTCGAGTCGTTCATCGTGCTGTTCTGCACGCCGTACATGTCGTTGTCGTGTCCCGTGCGCCACGATCCGGCGCCCCACATGTATTCGCCCACACGCGCTTCGCCCCAGTAGAAGACGTTGACCTTGTCCTGCACGAAATTGGCGCGCATGAGGTAGTAGATGCCGTAGGCCGACGTGGTGACATCGCTCGACTCGGTCCACATGTTGCTCGCCGTGAGCTGGTTGTCCTGTATGATGTCCAGATCGCCGTGGCAGGCCGTCGCCACGAAGGCGGCGCATCCCGCCAGCGCGATCAGCAGTTTCTTGGATTTCATGGTTTTATCTTGGTTGTAGTGAAGCATTAGAAGACGCATTTGAGCGAGAAGAGCACCTTGCGGGCATTGGGCGCGATGTTGCCCGTGGCATCGCCCGTCGACGTACTCTTGTAGAGATTGCCGTCGGCGCCGGCGCCGCTTTCGGGGCTGATCGAACCCGAAACCTTGGTGAAGTAGTAGAGCGTATTGCCCGTGACGCTCACCGTGAGTTTCTTCATGCCCAGCTTCTTAATCCAGCGCACGGGCAGGTCGTATGCGAGCGTCACGTCGCGGATGCAGAGATAGTCGGCCTTCTCGACGTTGAAGTCCGAGATGCGCGAGAAGTTGCGGTTGCCGTAGTCGGGATCGTTGGCGTAGAAGCGCGCGTACTTGGCCTCCGTATCGCCCGGATAGCGCCAGCAGTCGTAGACCATCTTGTCGAGGTTGGCGTTGTTGCTGCCCATGCCGTTCTGGAAGACGCGCGACTTGAAGTAGTTGTAGATCGAGTGTCCCAGCGCGTAGTCGAGATAGACCGACAGCGAGAGGTTCTTGTATTTGAAGGTATTGTTGATACCGCCCACCGAATGCGGGATCACCGAGCCGAGATAGAACATATCCTCCGACGAGATCTGCTCGCGCCCGTCGGCCAGGCGCGCCGAACCCTCGCGGTTGCACCACTCGTAGTCGCCGATGTCCTTGCGCCCCTTGTATTTCGAATCGGTATTCTCCGAGAAGCCGTCCGAACGGCGGTAGCCGTGCGACTGGCTGTCGTAGAGCGCCGCGTCGGCCTCGGCCTGCGACTGGATGATGCCCGCGATCTTGTAGCCGTAGATGCGTCCCAGCGGTTCGCCCACGGCCGTGCCGCCGAAGCGGTAGCCGCTCTCGGTCATCGTGTAGCCGCCGATGCGCCATGCGTCGCGGCCGTCGACGTCGGTATACTTGTACTCGTCGGGCAGCGACAGCACCCGGTTGCGGTTGTAGGTGTAGGTCAGGTCGGTCGTCCACGTGAAGTTCTTCTTCTGCACGTTGATCGAGTGCACTTCCAGTTCGAAACCGGAGAAGCGCGCCGAACCGACGTTGGCCTTCACCGACGAGTAGGCCGACGTGTCGGGCAGCGTGATCGAGAAAATCATGTTGTCGGTCACCTTGTTGTAGTAGTCGGCCACGATGCGCAGGCGGTTCTGGAACATCCCCAGATCGAACCCGATGTCGAACTGCGTGGTAGTCTCCCAGCGCAGCGCACTGTTGGCCATTGCCGAGGCGATCGTCGTCGAGTGGCCGGCGTAGTTCTGCGCCGTGCTGTACGAACCGTAGGCGTCGTACAACCCGATGCCGTTGTTGCCCGTCATGCCGTAGCTCACGCGCAGTTTCAGGTCGTTGATCGGCCGCACGTTCCAGAACTTCTCGTCCGAGACGTTCCATGCGGCGGCGCCGGCGGGGAAGAAGCCCCACTTGTTGCCCGGCGCGAATTTCGACGAACCGTCGGCGCGGGCCGTGAACGAGAGGATGTAGCGCTTGTCGAAGTTGTAGTTCACGCGGCCGAAATAGGAGATCAGCACCTCCTTCGTATCCTTGTTGCTGGCCGTGAAGTTGCCGCCCGATTGGAGCACGGGCACCTTGTCCGACGGCGCATAGGTCGAATTGGCCGTCAGGTAGCGGTAGCGCTCGGCCATGTAGTCGTAACCGGCCGTCACGCCGATCTGGTGGCGCTTGAACGTGCGGTCGAAATTGAGGTAAGCCGTGAACTGGTCGCGCAGCGTCTCCGTGCGCGTCTCGGTGCAGCTGCGGGTCTGTTCGAGCGAATTGCCCTTGTAGTAGTAGCTGCCGCGGTAGTTGTAGTCGTGCATGGCGTACTGCGCCGTGGCGGTCAGCCCGTCGACGATCTCCCAGTTGAGGTTGAAGTTGCCCGTGGCGCGCTTGTCGGCGCATTCGCGGTCGTAGTAGGTCTCGTACCACATCGCCGTGTGGCAGTTTTTGTTGTCGCCGCCGCGCAGCAGGTTGCCGTCGGCGTCGTAGTCGCGGTGCGTGGGCGCGATCAGCAGACCGCGTCCGAGGCTGTTGAAGTAGTTGTCGACGAGCGGGTGGCGGATCGAACGCGACAGGTCGAAGGTCGTCGAGGCCGACAGCCGCTTCGAAATCTTGAAATCGGCGCTGCCGTGCATCGTGAAGACCGAGTAGTCGGTCATCGCCACCACGCCGCCGTCGTCGGCATAACTCACCGACGCGGCGTATTTCACGTTCTCGTTGCCGCCCGTCACGCCCACGTAGGCCTTCGCCCACAGCGCGTCGCGGAACCAGTGTCCCTGCTCGTCGGTATCGGTGAAGACGATCGTGCGCCCCGTCACCGGATCGGTCATGCTCCGCCAGCCTGCGGGAACCGCCTCGCCGTCGCCCAGGAAGCGCGTGGTATGGATCGAGCCGTCGCCGTTGCCCGTGCCGGCGGCCGTGGCCGACGTGAGCACCGACGCGCCGTTGTACGACTCGGCGATCGCCGGACGCACGAACGACAGGAACTCCTCGGCATTCATGAAATCCCATTTGCGCGAAGGCGACTCCCAGCCGATCTGCCCCTCGAAGACGATCTCCGGCCCCTTGCCCACCGTACCTTTCTTGGTGGTGATCAGAATCACGCCGTTCGACGCCCGCGAGCCGTAGATGCCGGCCGCCGCAGCGTCTTTCAGCACCTCGATCGACTCGATGTCGTTGGGGTTGATGTCGTTCATGGCGCGCGTGATCCCGTCGACGATGACGATCGGCGCATTGCTCTGGTTGATCGACGAACCGCCGCGGATGAGGAACGTCGGCGCCTCGCCCGGCAGCGAGTTGGTCGTCGAGACCTGCATACCCGCGACCTTGCCTTTCAGGGCGTCGCCCACCGAGGTCACGGGAGCCGCCGCCACCGCACTGCCGGCGATCTTCGACACGGCCGTCGTGAGCGTATGGCGCGACTGCGTGCCGTACCCCACGACCACCACCTCGTCCACGTCGATCGACGAGGCGGCGAGCGTCACGTCCACGACCGTCTGCGCCGGTGCGACCGCCACTTCGGCCGTCCGGTAGCCCACGAACGAAATCTGCAACACGGGATTGTCCGCCGACACGCGCAGCGAATAGCGGCCGTCGATGTCGGTCGTCACGCCGGTGGTCGTCCCCTTGACGACGACCGTCGCCCCCACGATCGTGGCGCCCTTGTCGTCGCGCACCACGCCGCTCAGCGTCCGCGACACGGCCTTTTCGGCCACGCGCGGCACGGCACGGCGCGTGACGACGATGCTCCGTCCGTTTATTTCATAGCTCACGTCCTGTCCCGCGAAGATCTGCGCGAGGACGTTCTCGATCGGTTCGTCCTCCGCCGCGACCGTGATCCGACGCTCCATGTCGATCTGGCTGGCATCGACCGTAAGCGAATAGTGCGACTGTTGCAGGGCGGCGATCGCCCGCTTCACGGTTACGTTTTTCAGGTTCAGGGAGATGTCGTCAGCCGACGCCTGCGAAGGCAGAAACAGCGCCGCCGACACAACGATTCCGAGACAAAACGATTTTATACCCGGAATCGTTAGCAAGTTTTCAGGTTTTTTCATACATTTGTTAGGTTTTGGTTCTGTGCTTGGAGTGTACAGCTCACGACCGGAACTGCGGGCGGGGATAGTGCGAATATCTCCGCCTTTTTTTACGAGGATCGATCTTATTCCATGGGCGGTTTCTTTTGAGGGTTAGCGTTTGGTGATGTTGACGATGCGGCCTTCGCGGCGAATGCGCATCGCCTCGTCGGCATTGAACGAAGCGAGCATCTCGTCGAGCGACTCGCCGTTGACGAACGAGGCGATGAAGCGCCGCTCGGCCAGCGCGCGGTCGGCGACGTTGATCTTCACGTCGAAGCGTTTTTCGAGGTAGGCGACGATCTCGTCGAAGCGTTTGTCCATGAAGAAGAGCCCGCCCCCGCAGACGACGGGGCGGTAGGTATCCGTCGGCACATCGAAGGTTTCGGTCGATCCCGTACGCTTGTCGAGCTTCACCAGCTCGCCCGGGCGGAGCCGCACGATGCGGTCGTCGCCGCCGAGTTTGGTCTCCATTTCGACGCTGCCCTCGACGAGCGTCACCTCGACCTCCGAATCCTCGGCATAGGATTTCAGATTGAATTTCGTGCCCAGCACCCGCACGTCGACCTCGCCGGCCGACATCACGAAGGGGCGCCCGGGATCCTTCGCAATCGTGGCGTAGCCCTCGCCCGCCAGAAAGACCTGCCGGCGATCGGGCCCGAAGCGGTCGGGATAGATCAGCTTCGATCCCGAATTGATGACCACCTCCGAGCCGTCGGGCAGCAGCAGACAGGCGGCGGCACGCATCGTCCAGCGGCCGACGAGCCGCCATGCCGAGCTCTTCGGCGCGATTCCCAGCCGGCGGCAGACACGCCGGAAAGCCCCCTCGGCATTGGCCGTCGCAGGCTTCGTCTCGCGCAGCAGGGCATACAGCAATTCGTCGGCCTCTTTCGTTTCGGCGTGTTCGGCCAGCCAGCGGCCGGCGGCCTGCTCCTCCGCGGGCGAGCAATCGCCGTCGAAGAGGTTTCGCATCTCTTTTTTATCCATAATCGACTCTTTCTACCCTATATACGCACGACGGGGCCGCATTGCGTAACCGGAAATGAAAATCAGGCAAAAAAATCGTCACGTCCGCCGACATCGCCTGCGCGAAGCCGCCGGTTCGCCCCGCGGACCGCAACGCGCCGACGGCTCTGCGAGCCGCATCCCCTGCCGCCGAAAGTCCGCAACCGCTCCGCTGCCGCAGGCCGCGTCGCGCCTCCGCACCCGTTCTCCCCGGCCCCGAACAAAAAACCGGCTCCGGAGAATCTCCGGAGCCGGTTCGAACGCTCGCCTCTGGCGTCACTCCACGTCGAGCGCCGCCGCAAGAATCGAAAGCGGATGTTCGACCCGCTTCGACGTCGACATCTCGATCTGCCACTTGCAGGTCTCGCAATCGGTGGCCACCACGTCGCAGCCCGTCGCCTCGATCTGCCGGAACAGCCCCTCGCCGATGGCCTGCGAAGTCTCGTAGTTCTCCTTCTTGAAGCCGTAGGTTCCCGCGATGCCGCAGCACTGCGAGTCGAGCACCGTCAGCTCCACCGAAGGGATCATCTTCAACAGTTCGATCGAGTAGTACGACCACCCGAGCTTCTCCATGTGGCAGGGGGTATGGTAGGCCACCTTCACCTTGGGCGCATCCTTGCGGAAGCGCAGCTTCGCCTTGCCCGATTCCAACAGCCGGTAGATATAGCGGGTCGCCAGCTCCACGCTATCGCGCACGTCCGACGTATCGATGCCCAGCAGGTGGGGATACTCGTCGCGCAGCGTGAAGGTGCAGGTCGACGAGGTGCCCAGCACGGGAAGACCTCGCTCCACGACCGACTCGCGGATCGAAGCGATATTGACCTCCGCCTGCCGTTTGGCCTGATTTATCAGTCCGTTGGAGATCAGCGCCACGCCGCAGCACTTCTCCTTTTTCAACAGCTGCACGCCGATGCCCAGCGCGTTCATCACCCGCACGAAATCCTTGCCCAGCGGCGGGTTGTTGTAGTTGACGTAGCAGCCGTGGAAATAGCTCACCTGTTCGGGGAAAGCCGCCTGCGCCTCGCGCTGCTTGCGCATCCACCCCTCGAACGTGCCGAAGGCGTATTTGGGGAAGGTGCGGCGATGATCGATGCGCATGACCTTATCCATGACCATCTTCACGGGTTTGAGCCCCACCGTGGCGTTGACGATCGGCGCCAGCGGCGTCGAGAGCGTTCCCACCAAATCGGTATTGGCGAGCACGAACTCGCGCAGTCCCGGCCGCTTCTTGCTGTACTTGATGCGCGCGAGCTGGATGATGTCGCCGATACGCACGTTCGACGGGCAGGCCACTTCGCAGCGTTTGCAGTTGAGGCAGTATTTGAGCGCCTCGTCGTAGAAGCCGGGCTGTTTCAGGCGCAGGCGTTCGCCGTCGGGCCCCGCCTGCTTCGGCCCCGGGAAGAGCGGATTGGCAGCCGCCGCGGGGCAGTAGACCGTGCAGACAGTACATTTGATGCACTGCTCGAAATTGTTTTCACTGTATTCCGTCATCATAACCTTACTCGTTTAAAATCCGTTCGGCGGCGGCCAGCGCCGTGAGCATCGAAACACCTGCGCCGCACCCCTCCTTCACGGGGTTGAATCCCGCCAGTCCGGCGCCGATCGCGTAGAGGTTCTCCACCGCACGCCCGTCGCGCAGGCCGCGCAGACGCTCGTCGCACTTCACGCCGAAGAGTTCGAACGGCTGCGCCGCGAACAGGTCGCGGTCGTACCATGCGCCGCGGTCGGCGGCACAGGCCACGTCCAGCCCGAACAGCGGTTCGCGCACGCCGTCCATCCCGGCCACCAATCCCTGACTGAAATAGCTGCCCGTGGCGAGCACGTAGCTGTCGGCCTCGAAGGCGATGTCGCCGTGGTCGGCCGTGTAGAGCGCCGTGATGCGGCCGCCTTCGGCCTCGTAACGCACGGCGGTGTCGCCCAGCATGTAGACGCCGCCCGACTGCTGGAAGTAGCGCCGCAGCTGCAACTGCGCCTGCAATCCCGGGACGGACGGGGGCAGCGTGGCCACCATCGCCACGGGACGGCCCGCCTGCCGTTCGAGTTGCGCCGCCGCATCGCGGCGGTCGATCCCCAGCACGGCGGGCAGCAACACCGCTTCGGCATCGCCCGCCTCGCGCCGCAGGATCCGGGCCAGCTCGTCGAGATTCTCCTGCCGGTCGAAGATGCGGGCGATATTGGCCGAACGCATCTCGCTGGGATTGTTGCGGATCGTTTCGAGCGCCGGCATGTTGAACGTGCGCACCGCGCACTCCGTCCCCATGCGGCGGAATCCCTCGGCGAGGAACTGCGTATAGAAATCGAGGAAGCCCTCGGCATTGAACAGCACCGCCTTGCGCCACGGCAGCGCATCGGACGCTTCGCTGCGCACATACCCCGCCAGCGTCAGCCACGCGGGTTTCAGCCCGCCCATCGGCGTGAGCCGGTAGTGGTTACGGGCTGCATCGCCCTCGACGGCGACGCCCGCCTCCGCGAGCAGTGCGGCGGCCTCGGCCGCCAGCGCCCCGAAACGTTCGGCGCCGATGCGGGCGTAAGGGTGTTCGGGAGCCTGCCGGATCGTCTCGGCCACCGACTCCGCGGGAGCGGTCACGGGCGTACCGTCGGGCAGCGCGCCCAGCAGATCGAACGACCCCGACGAGAAGTGCAGCGCGCTCTGCCCCGAAGAGATGATGGCGCAGCGCCGCCCCGCTTTCGAAAGGCGGATGCCGCAGACGAGTCCCGCCAGGCCGCCGCCGATGATTACACTATCGAATTTCATATCGTCATTTCGTATTGTTAGCACTCGTTAAACCGCACACGCCGTCGTAGAGCCACATCGTGAACTCGCTCTCGCGCAGCGTATCGCCCCACGCCACGGGGGCCATGCCCTTCCAGCGTTCGTTGAGGAACGCCGTCAGATCCTCCTTGGCGCGCCGCACGCAGTACTTGCCCGCTTCGGCCATCAGCCCCGCGGCGCGGCAGGCGCACAACTCGCCCTGACAGGTACCCATGCCCACACGGGTGCGCCGGCGCAGGTCGACCAGATTGTTCACGTCCAGCTCATTGAGCGCATACTCCACCTCGCCGACCGACACCTCCTCGCATTCGCACACCAGCGAACGCCGGGCGGCATCGCCCGCAGCCACCTTGCCGGCCATGTCGCCGTGACGGTGGATCGACGAGGCGCGCTGCGCCACCGGCACCGAGATCAGACGACGATTGACCTCCTCCTCCGGCTCGCGCGAGCCGGGCAGCTTCTCCTCGGCGGTGGTACATTTGGCCGTAAGATTCAACTTTTTGCAAATCAAGTCGGTCGTCCACTCCGCCATCAGACGGTAGGTCATCAGCTTGCCGCCCGTGATGGTCACGAAGCCCTCCAACCCGTCGCGCGTGGCGTGGTCGAGCACCACGATGCCGCGGCTCACGCTGCGGCCGCTCGGATCGTCGTCCGACGCTACCAGCGGACGCACGCCGGCGTAGGCGCGCAGGATGCGCGTATGTTCCAGCGACGGGGCCAGTTTCATTCCCTCGCGCAGCAGCAGGTCGACCTCGTCGGCCGTCACGTACATGTCGTCCACCTCGTCGAAGGGCACCTTGCTCGACGTGGTGCCGATCAGCGAGATCGTATCGCCCGGCACCAGGATGTCGGCGTCGGCCGGCTTGCGGCAGCGGTTGAGCACGATGTTGTTCACCCTGTGGCCGAAGATCAGCAGCGAGCCCTTGGCCGGCAGCATGTTGACCGTCACCCCCGCCTTGCGGGCGATGTCGTGCCCCCAGATGCCGCCCGCGTTGACCACCACCTGCGCGCGGTATTCGGCCGTCTGGCCCGTCTTGCGGTCGAGTACCTTGACGCCCGTGATGCGGTTCTGTTCGCGCAGGAAGTCGAGCACCTCGTGGTAGGTCAGCACCTCGGCGCCGTGCGCCTTGGCATCGATGACGTTGGCGGCCGTCAGCCGGAACGGATCGACCGCGCCGTCGGGAACGCGCACCGCGCCGATCATCGCCGGATTGGCCGACGGTTCGAGCCGCAGCGCTTCCTTCGGGTCGATCACGTCGGCCCGGATACCCGCCGCACGACACGCTTCGACGAACTTGGCCTGGAATTCCAGCCCGTCTTCGGGCAGGCTCAGGAACAGACCGTCGGTCTGCTCGACGCAATGGCTGGCGATCCGGCGCAGGATCATGTTCTCCTTGATGCACTCCTCGGCCGACTCGCGGTCCGTCACGGCATAGCGTGCGCCGCTGTGCAACAGACCGTGATTACGGCCCGTCGCACCCGTGGCGATGTCGCCTCGTTCGAGCAACAGCGCACGGATACCGCGCAGGGAGCAGTCGCGGGCCACACCCGCACCCGTAGCGCCGCCGCCGATAATAATCACATCGAATTGCTTTGTCATAGGATATTTTCGTTTTCGATTATTTTCCGCATACAAAGGAACGCATAAAACGAAAAATTTCAAAATAAAACCGTAAAAATTTCATAACGAAACCGACATTTCTTCGAGCCGTACCCCTTTCCGAATGTCAAAATCCCCCTCCTCACGGACATAGCGCCCGACAATCGCAAACGAAACCGGACGAAAAGCGGGACGGCATTCCGCCGTCCCGCATCGCAAATTCGTCCGAAAGAGGGGTCAACGACCCGCCGCGAGGGTGAAATCGCCCATCAGACCGTAGTCCTGCTGCACGTAGTCCTTACCGGAGGGATACTCCTTGACCCCGCGCCAGAAGGCCGGCGTGATCCGTTTGAAGTGCGCGGCGTGCAGCGGCCCCATGAGGTTGTAGTTGCTGCCCACGACCTTCACCTCCACACGGTTGCGGCCCGCCACGATCCACTCCGTCACGTCGACCGTATACGGCTCCGCATAGACGATACCGGCCGAACGGCCGTTGACGAGCACCTCGCAGACCGTACCCTTCCACTCGCCCAGCGCCACTTCGTAGTAGGGCGCCTTTTCGGCGACATCGAACTCCCGCGCATAGGTCACCTTGCCGGGATAGCAGGGCCAGCCCTGCGCCTTCCAGCTGCCGGCGGCGAAATCTCCCGGAGCGACGATGTTCCACCCTTTGGCAGCCGGTTCGAGCCGGAAATCGCCCAAGATGTAGATCGGTTCGATCTCGGCCAGCACGCGCATCGGCGAGCACTCCACCGTCAGCACGTTCTCACCCGTGCGCACGGCATCGCCGAGGGGCATGAAGCGCATTTCGGGATCGATCCAGTGCTTGTCGGGCAGGGCTTTCAGCTCCACGCCGTTGAGCGTCACGCGGTAGAGTTCGGGCTGCTCGACGACGGCCTGCAAGCGGATGCGGTCGACACCGGACGTCACCGTGAACCGGTACGACGCCTTGAATCCGCCCATCGTGAAGGTGTCGCGGCGCACGGTATGGTCGCGGAACTGCACCGAGGTGCTCCACGGATTGCCGGCCTTGAAGCCGTGATGCTGGTAGGCGAGTTTGGCCGCGTCGTAACTGTTCAGATCCGGATAGACCTTGCCGTCGAGTTCCAGATCGCAGAAATCGATCGTCATCACGTTGGGCGCGTCGGGCTTCGCCGTCAGACCTCCCGCGGCAGGAACCGCCGTCAGCACGCGCCGCGCAGGTGCAGGCGCCAACCCTTCGCGCTCCTCGTCGAAGACGTAGAGCAGCAGGCTGCCGGCCGGATGGAGATCGTAGGCGATCGTCAGCCGGTCGCCCTCGCGCTGCGCCTCGTAGCCGCGGATCTCGCCCGTGCGGGTATCGAGCAGCGCGGCCTGACGCCCTTGCAGCGTCACCGTACCCCGGACTGGGCGCGTGAGGCTCGAATTGGCGAGGAACAACAGCTGTCCGTCGTCCATGCGGCGGCGATGGTGGAAGAGGTAGTTGCCCTCCGGCGCATCGAATGCGATTTCGGGCGTGGCGAAGAGCGAGTAGTCGATCGGTTCGCCCGCATCGGCGCGCGTCACCTTCGCCGGATCGGCGAAGAAGGCCTCCGCCTCGGCGCTCCTCGCACCGTCCACATACTGCGGCGTACCGTAGGCGATGATCCGGCCGCCCTTCGCGGCGAACCGTTCGAGCAGGTCGAACGTCGCGGCGTCGACGTTCTCCATCTGCGCCGGTAGCACCACCGTCCCGTAGGCGCGTTTACCCACGACGAAGCGGTCGCCCTTGACCGAACCGTGGTTGAGCAGGATGTTCTCCGACCCCAGATCGAACTCCACCTGATGCCGTTCCAATGCGGTGATGAAGGCCTGGAACTCCTCGCCCATCGTCCGCCAGCGGTTCGGGCGCGGCGCGTTGTAGGTGTAGTACATCCAGATCGAGGTGGTGGGTTCGAGCACCAGCACGTCGTTGTACTGGCCGCCCGACGAGAGCGCCAGCGACAGACGGGCGAAGTGGAGGTTCAGCTCGCGGTAATACTCCCACCACGGCGAATGGGGCGTGAAGGCGGGCGGATAGTCGTACTTGCGCGCACCGGCGATGCTCAGCGGTGCGATATGCTGGTTCATGAAGTTCACGCCCAGCGCATATTCCCAGTCGCCCTGACGCTTGAAGTCGCGCAGCGTCATGTCCCAACCGCCGCCGTAGGATTCGCTCAGCTTGCGCACGCGCCCCATCTGGTTGGCCGCACTGTTGACCTCCTTCACAGAACGCACGTTGCCGAAGTGGGCGTTGGGCGATTCGACATCGAATTTGTTGTACAGCAGGTCGATGCCCGGCATCTGCTGCCAGGCGTACATGGCCATGTTGTCGGGGTTGTGCCCCATGTCGGGCCACCCGTGCTCCCAGAAATGGCCGGTGAAGACCAGGTTGTTGCGCTCGCAATAGTCGTGGCAGACCTTGATGTAGCGATCCAGGAAGAGATTCATCAGCACGTCGCGGTAGTTGTTCCGCACCTGCCGCCACGGACCGACCTCCTCCCAGAGCGAGACCAGATTGGGTTCGAGATCGTATCCCCAGCGGGCGCGGAAGGCATCGAACAGGTCGGGTGTCCAGCGGATCGACTCGCGGTCGGTCACCACGATCTGCGGCTCGTCGGTGAACCAGCCCGGAACGGTGCCGCCGAACTCCTCGCCCACGACCTTCTTGTAACCGTCGAGCGTCAGTTCGATGAATTTGTCGGCCACGCCCTCGTGCATCAGATCCACGTACGAGAAGCCGCTGTACCACGGCGACGTGGGGTTGTAAGCCTTGTAGAAGAGGTAGTAATCGCCCTTTTCGCCACGCCGCGAAACGGCTTCGGCCGTAATGTCGATGAAGGCGTCGCCTTCACGTCGCAGGCAGCAGAAGAAGCGGTCGACCGTATCGGGCAGCACCCCGGCACGCAGGTATTTGAGCGCCACGCCCTCGTCGTAGCTCTCGGGCATCGCCTCGTTGACGTGGCCGCCCGCGAAACCGCTCGGATAGGAGTTCTCGTCGTAGATCCAGACGTTCATGTCCAGTTCGCGGCCCTTCTCCATCGTATGGCGGAAGAGCGAGAACCAGTTGTCGTCGAGATACTGCGTCACCATGCCCGGACGGGGGTGTACGAAGACGCCGCCGAAGCCCTTGTCTTTGAGGTCGGCCATCGCTTCGTCGATCCGTTCGGGCGTCACGACCTTGTTCCAGACGAAGAGCGGCGCCGAGCCGTACTCCTTGGAAGGTGCCGCGAACTGCGCGCTCAGGCTCTCGAAATCTTCCGCAGCCGGAAGGTTGCGCCCGTCCGGCGCAGCGCAGGCGACGGTCAACAGCCCCAAAAGGGGCCATATCGCACTTCGGAATGTTCGTTTCATCGGTTGCATAACAAGTCAGATTAATAGTTGGTTTGTTCTCTCTGCCGTTTACGAATTCTCCGCCGGCCGCCGTCACCGGCCGTCGGCGGAGAAATCCGTCGTTCGAATCTGCGACATCAATACCCGGGGTTCTGCTCCATCGCCGTGTTAGTGTTCATCTCACCGACCGGAATGGGCCACAGGTAGTCGCGGTTGGGGTTGAAGACGCGCATCTGGGCCAGGTAGCGGTCGTCGGCACCCGGAGGCGTCGCGCCGTAGACCTCGCCGTTCATCACCTGCTCGGCGATCCGCCAGCGGCGGATATCGAACAGACGGTGTCCCTCGAAGGCCAGTTCCACACGGCGCTCGCGGCGTACCAGTTCGCGCAGCTTCGTCTGCGTAGCGTACTTCGTTCGATCCACGGGCGGCATTCCCGCACGGTCGCGGATGTCGTCGAGATAGTCGTAGATATTCGGATCGCTCAGCTGGTTCAGCTCGATGGCAGCTTCGACGTAGTTGAGCAGCACCACCGCATAGCGCATGTTCTGGAAGTCGAGCTTGCCGCCGTCCGTACTGCTGTAATTGGTGCGGTCGGTTTCGTTCGCCCACTTCTTGATCCAGTAACCGGTCTTCGTCGAACCCTCCTTGCCGATGGCGTCCTTGTGCGAAGGCTCCCACGGATGGGCCGTATAGCCGAGGAAGGTCTCGGTGGGGAAGATGATCGACATGCCCAGACGCGGATCGCGCTTTTCGGGCTGCGGGTCGAGCTGGTAGGCCCGTTTCTCGTCGGCGGGCAGTTCGTCGAGCGTGCGGCCGTCGAGCAACTCGAACTCGTCGACGAGCGACGCCGTGGGCGACAGACCGGTCTGGCCGTTACCGCCGTCGGGCGGAGCCAGACGGCGCTGCACCTGACGCATACCCAGCTCGGTGGTGAGGATCGACTCCTTCGTGTCGTTGTTGTAGGCCTCGTGAATGAACTGCCGGCGGAAGCTGTCGGCCGGATCGGCCGTGCTGCGATAGAGGTCGTAAATTCCCAGCTTGACTACCTCCTCGGCCCACTTCTTGGCATTGGCCCAGTCGCCGACATAGAGATAGAGGTAGGACATCCACGCATAGCAGGCGCCCTTCGTCCAGCGCCAGCGCTCCGACTTGGTCTGCGGCACGACCGGCAGGTTGTGCGACGCACCCTCCAACTCGCCGGCGATCCAGTCGACGACCTCCTGCTGCGGACGGCGCACGAGGAACTGCTCGGTCGGCAGCGTCGAGTGGTCGACGAGCGGAATATCGCCGAAGAAGAGGAAGAGCTCCAAATGGTAGAACGCCCTGAGCGCACGCGCCTCGGCGGCGAAACGGTCGACGGTCTGGATGCCTTCGTGCGGCGCCGCGTCGGGGGCCACCGTCGCCTGCTGGTAGTGCTCCATGAAGCGGCAGCAACGGCGTATCACTGTCCATTTCATATTCCAGATATTGGTGCATACCGTCTCGCTGGCCGACGTGATGCCGGCCGTAAAGGCGTTGTAGGAGACATAGTTGGCCGAACCGATTCCGTTGTCCGTAAGGGCCTCCATCTCCACGCGCGCATTGGAATAACCCGTATTCTGTGCCTGCTTCACGTCATGGTTGACATAGGTGATGCTGCCCGACGGCATGGGCTTGTAGAGGTTGTTGAGCGCCGTGTTGAGCTGTCCCTTGTTCTGCCACCACTCTTCGTCGGTCGTCTGGTTAGGCACGTCGCGCACCAGAAAATCCTCGCATCCGGCCATCAGCGCACCGCCGGCCATCAGCAGCAGGAGCGCTGCGCGGGAGAGGTATCCTTTGATATGATCGATATAGTTCATAATTGTTTACTGTTTAGGTGTTACCGGTTAGAAATTCACATTCAGACCGACGGAATAGGTCTTGAACATCGGGTAGGTGGTGTGCTGTCTCTTATACACATCTGACGCTGCC
>OWIO01001429.1_pt1 | contig 18265 bp, 15 predicted proteins | sample 1733011 | NCBI WGS metagenome assembly OWIO01 (sample SAMN05065779, study PRJEB22554) | human gut metagenome | biome: ENVO:2100002; feature: ENVO:00000062; material: ENVO:00002003 | host: Homo sapiens | place: USA | reverse complement strand
TACACAAGGAGTATCGTCGGCAGCGTCAGATGTGTATAAGAGACAGGAACTGGACCAACGTGGACGGCGTATACACGGCCAATCCTACCATGGTCGAGGATGCGCAGATCATTCCCCTGCTCTCGTACCGCGAAGCCAACGAATTGGCCAATTTCGGTACGAACGTGCTCCATGCCAAGACCATCCTTCCCCTTATCGAGAAAAAGATCCCCATCCGCATCCTCAACTCCTTCCATCCCGACTGCCAGGGCACTACCATTGCCGAGCACGGCGCCGGGGAAGGGTTGAAAGCCATCTCCGTGATAGACGACGTGGCATTGGTGAGCATCGAAGGACGCGGGATGCTGGGCAAGGTCGGTATCGACGCCCGCATCTTCACCGCCCTGTCCAGCCGCGGAGTCAGCGTCAAGATCGTTTCCCAGGCCTCCTCGGAACGCGGGATAGGCTTCATCGTGGACGCTTCGGTAGCCGAACTGTCCCGGGAGGTGCTCTCCGCCGAGTTCGACCGCGAAATAGCTGTCAAAGACATCTCGGACATCCTCATCGACAAGAACGTGGCGGTTATCTCCATCATCGGACGCCATGTGGATTTCCTGGACAAGGCTTACGCCGCCCTGCGTAAAAACGCCATCGTTCCTTACCTGATCAACAACACGATCAACGGGGAGCACCTGTCCCTGGTAGTAGCCAAATCCGACCTGAAAAAAGCGGTGAACGTCATCCACAACCACATCTTCGGCATGACGAAAAAACTGAATGTCATCGTCTTCGGCCGGGGCAACGTCGGGGGGACCCTCATCGACCAGGTCCTTTCCACCGCGGACAGTATCCTCTCCCGCCGCAACCTGCGTCTGAACATCTTCGGGGTAGCGAACTCCAAGAAAGCCCTGCTGGACAACCACGGCATATCGGGCGACTGGCGCAAAGCGTTCGACGAAAAGGCGCAGCCCTACACCGTCGATTCGATCATCGATTACATCGAACAGCACAACCTGGAAAACGTGGTCGTGGTAGACAACACAGCCTCCGGCAAATTCGTAGAACTGTATCCTAAGTTCGTATCGGCCGGTTTCGACATGGTATCGTCCAACAAAGTGGCCAACACCATCTCGTACGATTTCTATGCGTCCCTGCGCAGCCTGCTCAAACAGAAAGGCAAGACGTTCCTCTACGAGACCAACGTGGGCGCGGGCCTGCCGCTGGTGGACACCATCCGGCAGCTGCACCATTCGGGCGACAAGATCCTACGCATCCGGGGTGTGTTCTCCGGCACGCTCAGCTATATCTTCAACCATTTCTCGGAAGAGGACAAACCGTTCTACGACATCCTGCGGGAAGCGATGGAAAAAGGCTTTACCGAGCCCGACCCGCGCGAAGACCTCTGCGGGAACGACGTGGCCCGCAAACTCCTTATCCTGGCCCGCGAGATCGATATGCGCAGTGAATTCTCGGACATTAAGATCGAGAACCTCATCCCGGAATCCCTCCGTCCGGGTTCGGTCGAGGACTTCCTGGCCGGAAAAGACCTGATGAACCAGGAATATGCCCGGCGCAAGGCTTCGCTGGCCGACGACGAAGTGCTTCGCTATGTGGGCGATCTGGATGCGGTAAAAGGCACGCTGGAGGTCAAACTGGCCAAAGTGAAGAAAGGCACTCCGCTGGGAGGATTGCGCGGAAGCGACTCGATGTTCGAGATATACACCGAATCCTATGGGGAAAACCCGCTGGTCATCCAGGGCGCCGGAGCCGGGGCCGCGGTGACAGCCCGGGGCGTGTACACCGACCTGCTCCGTCTGAGCGAGGCCTTGTAAACGGTTCCCACATACCCTATAAAAGCAAAGGCGCATCCGAAGATGCGCCTTTCAAATAAAACTAACCCAAACCTAAAAACTATAACTATGAAAAACTAAAATTACTGACTTTAGCTGTGGCAAATATAGAATTTTTTTATCATCGAAAAATCAATTTTGCAATAATCTGTCGAATTTAACACAGTTAAATATTTTTTGCAAAGAAAAACATATGCAATAGAGACTCCTAAGTATTTAACTATTGCGTACATTTGCAAGTATGTAGGTAAAAAAATGTATAATATATGGATATTTCTCTTACTCTCGAAAGCGGGCTGTTGATGTCCGCCGCGAACGAAAGCGGGGCCCGGATAAAGGTCGGCCGCCCGGCGGATTACCCCGGCGCCACCAGCCCGATGGAGATGGTCCTTCAGGCCGTAGCCGGCTGTTCGTCCATCGATATCCTGATGATCCTGGAAAAACAGAAAGCCACCGTGGGCCGCTACGACGTACGGGTACACGGGGAGCGGGAACAGGGCAACGCAGCGACCCCTTTTACCCAGATCGTGCTGAATTACGACATCGATACCGACGCGCCGGAAGAAAAAGTGCTCCGCGCCGTGCAGCTGTCCGTGGAAAAATACTGCTCGGTGGCCAAAATGCTGGAAAAATCGGTCGATATCCGCTACACGCTCACCGTGAACGGACATCCGGTGGAACCGCACACCCCGTAACGCATTTTAACAATGATAGAATACCTGTACGACACGGTCTTCGAACTTACGAACGAAGATTTTTACACCCGCTGGATCTCCGGAGTGATCGAAGAGGCCGACTGTGAAGTGGGCGAACTGTCCTATACGTTCTGCAGCGACGAGCAACTCCTCAAACTCAATATCGAATATCTCGACCACGATACCTACACGGACATTATCAGCTTCGATTACCGGGAAGATTACATCATTAGCGGAGAGATGTTCATCAGCGTGGAACGCGTGGCCGACAACGCCAAAGCCCTGGGCGAGGATTTCCGGGACGAACTCGACCGGGTGATGGTGCACGGAGTGCTGCACTACCTGGGTTACAAAGACAAAACGGACGCCGATGCCGCCCAAATGCGCGCCGCCGAGGAAAAAGCCCTCTCCCTACGCGAAGAGTACCGCCGGGAATAACCCCGGGAATGTAAAGGAGGTTTAAATTTTTCGTAAACAAATCGGGGAATTTAACGGTAATCCGGCATTTTTTTTACCTTTGATCGGATCAATCAACCAAAAACGCTATCCTGTGAAAAATTCCGATGTGAAAATACTGCTGGTGGACGACGAACCCGATATCCTCGAACTGGTCGGGTACCACCTGAAAAAAGAAGGATATACCGTTTTCACGGCCCCCGACGGCCAACAGGGCATAGACATCGCCCGGCGGCAAGTCCCCGCCCTGATCATCCTCGACGTGATGATGCCGGGTATGGACGGAATGGAGACCTGCGAAAAGATGCGGCAGATACCGCAGTTGAAAGACACGCTGGTCGTTTTCCTTACGGCGCTGGCCGAGGATTATTCGATGATGGCGGGCTTTGAGGCCGGAGCGGACGATTACATCACCAAACCGGTAAAACCCAAAGTGTTAATGAGCAAGATCAAGGCCTTGCTCCGCCGGGCCAATATCCCCACCGCCGATGCCGATACCCAATATACGGTAGGCGACCTGGTGGTCGACCGCGAAGGATACCGGGTCATCTACAAAGGGCAGGAAATGGTACTCCCCCGCAAGGAGTTCGAACTATTGGCCCTGCTCACCTCCCGTCCCGGACGGGTCTTCAAACGGGAAGAGATCATGAACCAGGTTTGGGGCAACGAAGTGGTGGTCGGCGGACGCACGATAGATGTCCACATCCGCAAACTGCGGGAAAAGATCGGGGACGACAGTTTCAAGACCATCAAAGGGGTCGGCTATAAATTCGAAGACAAATAATCCTGTCCGATTACACGGCAGGCAATACATACGACCATGAAAAAGTTTTTATCCAAATCGGTTCCGCACCTGTTTTTCGCTGCCCTGTTGGCGGCGGTACTGGGTGTATGCCTGTATATGAATGCTGCCAGCACCCTGACATATACGCTGTGCGGGGTCGTCATCCTGTTCTACATCGTAGTGTGTTGGGTAGTGATCCCACTGCACGACCGGGCGCTGAGCCGTAAGATCCGGGACATCCACAACAATTTCACTTTCTCCCGGTACGACGGTTCGCGGACAGTATCCGAACAACTGTCCCGCCTGCAGGAGAATATGCGCAGTTTCGTCGAAAAACGCCAGGTGGAAGAAGACACCCTGCGCGACCGCGATACGTTCCGCCGGGAATTCATCGGCAACCTGGCTCACGAACTGAAAACGCCGCTTTTCACCACGCAAGGTTATCTGCTCACGCTGATGGAAGGGGGGCTCGACGATCCGGAGCTCACCGCCAAATATATCAAGCGTGCCTCGATAGGAATGGAAAGACTGGTATCTGTCGTAAAGGACCTCGACACCATCACCAAACTGGAAAACGGCCGGAATATCCCCGTAAAGGAAACGTTCGATATCGTAGCGCTGGCTGAAAACATCATCGGGATGGTCGATATGGAGGCTTTCGAACGCGGAGTGACAGTCGCCCTGGACAAAGATTACAATGAACCCATCCTGGTCTTTGCCGACGAGATGCGTATCGAACAGGTTCTCACCAACCTGGTGACCAACTCTGTGCGTTATTCCAAAGAGAAAGGCGGTTACGTGAAAATCCGCTTTTATGAAGCCGGGGACAAGATCGTCACCGAGATATCGGACAACGGTATCGGTATCGCCGCCGCCGATCTGGCCCGTGTTTTCGAACGGTTCTACCGGGTAGACAAGAGCCGTTCCCGCGACAACGGAGGCTCCGGGCTGGGACTTTCCATCGTCAAGCATATCATCGAATCCCACGGGGAAAAGATCGAGGTGGAGAGCAAACTGAAATACGGTTCCCGGTTCCGCTTTACACTACCCAAAGGCGGTACCGAATAAGCAATCATACCCATCAAAAAAAGCCCTGCTTTCAGCAGGGCTTTTTTGTATATGCAACAGAACAGGAGTACGGTTTTACCTATATAACCCTCCGCGTTCTATATAATCATACACAGCCGGCGGGATAAGCGCTTTCACGCTCCGCCCGGCCTTTATATCCTCCCGAATCGCCGACGCCGATATTTCCACCTGCGGCGCGCCCGTCATTACCGTTACATCGGCCCCCGTGAACAAAGGGCTGCCGTTGGCATAACCCGGGCGCGGATAGAGATAGAACGGGAAATATTTGAGCAGGAATTCGTAATTCTTCCACTTCTCGAACCCGACAAGGGTATCCGCCCCCATGATCAGGCAAAACTGCCGGTCGGGGTATTTCTGGGACAAAAACAAAAGGGTATCGGCCGTATAGCTGGGTTTAGGCAGGTAAAATTCCGCGTCGCACGCCCGCAGGCCATCGAACCCATCGAGGGCCAGGTGCACCATTTCCAGCCGCGCGTAGTCGGAAGCGAGCGTATTCTTTTCCTTGAAAGGATTGTGGGGGGAGACCACCAGCCACACCTCGTCGATATCGGTATGCTGCTGGATATATTCGGCCACGATCAGGTGTCCGGCATGTACCGGGTTGAACGACCCGAAATAGAGTCCCGTTTTCTTTTTCCCGTCTCCCATTTTTTCAGCGCTTCCGTTTTATCGGCGGCAACTATTTTTCCAAAAAAGCGAGCACCGTACGCCGGGCCTCTTCGACCGCCTTTTCCAAATCGTCGTTGACGATGATCACATCGAAATCCTTCGAAAAGGATATTTCCCGTTCGGCCTTAGCTATCCGCATATCGACCTTATCCGGCGTTTCCGTGCCCCGGCCCTCCAGGCGGGCACGCAGTTCTTCGATGGACGGCGGCATGATAAATATCGCCAGAGATTCTTCCGGATACATCCGCTTGATGTTCAGTCCCCCTACCACATCCACGTCGAGTACCACCACCCGGCCGTTTTCCCAGATGCGGGCCAGCTCACTGCGGGGCGTCCCGTAATAAGTATCGGCATATACCTGCTCCCATTCGAGAAATTCCCGGGCCTCTATCCGGCGGCGGAATTCTTCGGGGGAAAGGAAATAGTATTCTTTTCCATGCGTTTCTCCCTTGCGCGGCGCGCGCGAAGTAGCGGATACCGAGAATTCGGCATCCAATATCCCTTCGGAAAGCAGGCGGTTCACGATGGTCGTCTTACCCGACCCGGACGGGGCCGAAAAGATGAGTATTTTATTTTTGGCAGCCATAGTCGTTTAAAGTACGTTGAGGGATTGTTCCTTGATCTTTTCCAGTTCGTCCTTCATCCGCACCACCAGCTTCTGCATATCGGCCTGGTTGGATTTCGACCCGGTCGTATTGATTTCCCGGCCGATCTCCTGAGCGATGAAGCCCAGTTTTTTCCCGCAGTCCTCTTCGCTGTCCATCGTCTTGAGGAAATAATCCAGGTGCAGGTTCAGCCGGACTTTTTCTTCGGTGATGTCCAACTTTTCGAGGTAGAAGATAACCTCCTGCTCGAATCGGTTTTCGTCCACCTTGACATCCGCCTCGGTCAGGTTCTTGCGCAGGCGCTCCTTGACCTGTTCGATCCGGATTTTTTCGAACGGTTCTATCTGGGCGGACAGCGAGCGGATATTGCCGATGTAAGAAGCGAGCTCCCTTTCCAGCACGGCACCTTCCTCCGTCCGGTGAGCGATCAGGGCATCGGCTGCTTCGGCAATCACTTTCATCACCGCATCCCACTCCGCCTCGGAAAGTTCTTCCCGTTCGGCTTTGAACACATCCGGCAGGCGCATAGCCAAAGCCAAGCTCTCGGACGGCGTGACGGAAGGTTCTATCTCCTGCAGCTGTTTCATATAAGACTGCACCGTAGCCGTATTGATATCATGGCTGTTGTCCGCATCCGAAGCCTCGGTATACAGCAGGAAATCCACTTTCCCCCGCACCAGGCGCGAAGTAACGTAGCTGCGGATTTCCAGTTCTTTCTCACGGTAATAGGAAGGGATGCGGGTGGACAGATCCATTTGTTTCCCGTTGAGGGACTTGATCTCTACCGTTACCTTCTTTCCTCCCAGGTCGGCCTGTGCCCGGCCGAAACCTGTCATCGATCGTATCATCTTTGTCGTGTATTTATTCTTTTGTCGTGGTCAATGGTCGAACCGGCATGGCTCCCGGACGGCATCTGCAGGTACAAAATTAAGGAAGATAATCCGTTTGCCGTAATTTTGCCCTTCGAAAGTACCGGAAAATGTCCGTATTTTACCTAATTTCGCACTATACAAACCTGTAACGGATGAAAAAAATCCTGATCTGCTTCTTTTGCGGCGTCTCGGCCTTGGCCGGAGGCACCCCTGCGCAGCATGACACGCTGACCCTTAAGGATATATATGCCTCCGGCGCGATGTTCGCCGCCCAAGGGATCGACGCCCTGCGCTCCACTTCAGACGGACGGCATTACACCCTGCTGGAAAGGGACGGCAGCTCGACCCTGATCAACAAATACGATTATGCGGCAGGGGAAAAAACCGCCACCCTGTTCTCGAGCGAAGGCCTGGCGCCGCTGGCAGGGAAACGGATCTTCTCCTACCAACTGAGCCCCGACGAGTCCCGCATCCTGATCGGCACCAACTCTCAAAGCATCTTCCGCCGGTCCTATACCGCCCTGTATTACGTATACGATGCGGCGACCCGTTCCCTGACCGCCGTAGCACCCGGACGGATACAGCAAGCCCTTTTCTCCCCGGACGGCACCAAAGTGGCCTATTCCAAAGACAACGACCTCTACTACAAAGACCTTGCCTCCGGACAGACCGTCCGCGTGACCTCGGACGGAAAAGCAGGGAGCATCATCAACGGAACCTCCGACTGGGTATACGAAGAAGAATTTGCCGTCGTGCGCCTGTTCGACTGGAGCCCCTCGGGCAAATACCTGGCCTACCTGCGTTTCGACGAAAGCGAAGTGCCCGTATACGGCATGGACATCTACAATCGCCTGTACCCGAACCGCGACACGTTCAAATACCCGAAAGCCGGCGCCCGCAATTCCGACGTAAGCCTCTGGATTTACACTCTGGACGAAAAGTCTGCCCGGGAAGTCGACGTGCCCCATCAGGGCGAGTTCTATATCCCGCGCATCCGGTGGACGGCCGGACAAGACCGTTTGGCATTCTACGTGATGCCCCGTCTGCAAAACCGGTTGGACGTCTACGGGGTAAGCCTCCCCAATTGGGAAACAAAACTCATCTACCAGGACAAGGACGATGCCTATATCAACCTGAACGACGCCACCGTGTTCATGAAAGACGGCTCGGTCGCTTTCGTCAGCGAACGGGACGGGTACGCCCATCTCTACCTGATGGATCCGAAAGGAAAGACCCGACAGGTGACCCGGGGCCACTGGCAGATCACCACTTTCTACGGCATCGACGAAAAGACCGGGACAGGTTATTTCCAAAGTACCGCGCAAGGGTCCGAAAACCGGGATATCTGCGCCGTAACCCTCAAAAACGGAAAAATCCGCCGCCTTTCCTCAGCCATAGGCACCAACTCGGCCGCTTTTTCCAAGGGTTTCGCCTATTACATCAACACCTTCAACAGCGCGACCACACCGGCCCTTTATACGCTGAACGACCCTCGGGACGGAAAAATCGTCAAAGTCCTCCAAAATAATGATGCCCTGAAAGCCCGGGTGGATTCCCTGCATATCCCGACCAGGGAATTTTCGACCCTCACCACCGAAGACGGCCAGCACTTGCAGATGTGGACGATGCGCCCGGTCGATTTCGACAGCACGAAGACCTATCCGCTGCTCATGTACGTGTACGGAGGCCCCGGAAGCCAACAAGTGCTCAACACCTGGTATACTTCGCAGGACCTTTGGTTCGCCTACCTAACCCAAAAAGGGTATATCGTCGCCTGTGTGGACAACCGCGGCACAGGAGGCCGGGGAGCCGCTTTTGAAAAAACCATCTACAAACGGATGGGAGAAATCGAGCTTCACGACCAGAAAAAAGCCGCCGAAGCCCTCGGCAAACTTCCCTACATAGATGCGCAGCGGATCGGCATTTTCGGCTGGAGCTTCGGGGGATACATGGCCTCGCTGGCTGCCACCCGCGGCGGAGATACCTGGCGGGCGGCTGTGGCCGTCGCACCGGTAACTTCCTGGCGTTTTTACGATTCCATCTATACGGAACGCTACCTCTCGACCCCCCAGGAAAACCTCGAAGGGTACGACAAGAATTCTCCCCTCACCTATGCCGAGGACCTTTCGAGCCGCTTTCTGCTGATACACGGTACGGCGGACGACAACGTACATTTCCAGAACACGATGGAATTCTCGACCCTGCTGATAGCGGCCAACCGCCCGTTCGAACAGATGGTCTACCCCGACAAAAACCACAGCATATACGGAGGCCTGACACGTCTGCACCTGTTTACCAAGATCACCGATTTCCTCCTGCAAAACCTTTGATATAAAATATCCCACTCATGGAAAATACCGCCACCGGAAACCCTGTCAAAAAATATCTGCCCATCATCGGGTGCATCGTCCTGTTCGCCCTGATCTCGCTGGCCTATTTCAGCCCCGTGCTTTCGGGAAAAGTGCTGGAACAGGGCGACATCAAACAGTTCGCAGGCAGCGCCCAGGAAATCCTCCAGTACCGGGCCGACCACAACGGGCAAGACCCCTACTGGACAGGGCGGATGTTCTGCGGGATGCCCGACTATCAGATCACGACCGATTTCAGCTATAATTTCATCAAATACGTGGACAGCGCCCTGCGCTTCCTCCCCCGTCCGGCGGATTATCTCTTCCTGTTTTTCATCGGCTTTTTCGCCCTGATGCTGGTGATGCGCATGGGCTGGAAAAAGGCGCTGCTCGGGGCGCTCATGTTCGGGTTCACCTCCTACCTGTTCATCATCCTGGCGGCCGGGCACAATTCCAAGGCGCACGCCATCGCTTACCTGCCGCTGGTCGTGGCGGCCGTCCTTTTGACCTACCGGGGAAAATACCTGTGGGGCGGGGTCATGATGGCTTTTGCCATGGGACTGGAAATATACGCCAACCACCCGCAAATGACCTATTACCTGGGCCTTGCCCTGGCGATATACGTGTTGATCTACATGATGGTCAGCTATCTGAAAGGATACTTCGCCCGCTTCTGGAAAGCAACCGCCGTACTCGTCCTGGCCTCCTTAGTGGGTGTCGGTCTCAATGCGGGACGCCTGTGGAGCACTTGGTCTTACCAGGAACACACTATCCGCGGGGGCAGCGAGCTCGTACAGGAATCCGGCAAGCCGCAAAAAGGGCTGGACAAGGATTACCTTTTGGCATGGAGCTACGGGATCGGTGAAACGTTCAACCTGATGGTGCCCGACCTGTACGGCGGCGCATCGGGCTTCGATTTCGACAAAGAGTCCAATTACCTGAAGGCCGTCCAGAAATTCTCGTACGAACAGCCCGACGAATTCTCCCAGGCATACAGCGCCATCGCTTCGTCCTCGTCCTACTGGGGCGACCAGCCGTTCACCTCGGGGCCATCTTATGTGGGGGCTATCGTGGTCTTCCTGTTCCTGCTCGGGGCTATCATCGTGCGCGGGCCGATGAAATGGTGGCTCGTGGCGGCAACCATACTCAGTTTCCTGATGGCCTGGGGCAGCAATGCCATGTGGTTTGCCAACTGGATGATCGACCATTTCCCGATGTACAACAAGTTCCGCACGCCTTCTTCGGCCCTTATCGTTTCGTCGATCACCATCCCGATGCTGGCCGTACTGGCCCTGAAGGAATGGTTCTCTACGGATCGTCTGGAACTGCCCAACCTGAAACGCAAACGCGGTTTCTATACTTCACTGGCCCTCACGGGCGGCCTGTGCGTGTTCTTCATCCTGCTGGCCAATGTCGTATTCTCGTTCACCAGCGTGAACGACGCGCGCCTGTTCCAAGCCGTTCCCCAATACGTTTCCTCGGCTTTGCAGACCGACCGCCACGACCTGCTCACAGCGGATTCGGTGCGTTCGGCCATCTTCATCGGCGCTGCCGCAGTACTGCTTTGGCTGGCCTATAAGGAAAAAATCAGCCGGAACATCACCGTATTCGGCCTGTGCATCCTGGTGGTAGCCGACATGTGGGGTGTGGACAAACGCTACCTGAACGACGGGAACTTCGTCAACCGTTTCACGATGGAAGACCCCTTCGCCGGATCGGCCGCCCACGTCGTCTCCCGGCAGCTCGCCGGGGACACGACCTATTTCCGGGTGCTGAACCTGGCCGTCAGCCCCATGCAGGACGCTTCGACTTCCTACTATTTCAATTCGCTCGGCGGATACCACGCCGCCAAACTCCAGCGATACCAGGAACTGTGGGAACACCAGATCAGCCGTTTCAACTACGGAGTCCTGTCCATGCTCAACACCAAATATTTCATCGTCCCCCCGCAGGACGATTCGGGCCAGTTGTCCATTCAGCAGAATCCGATGGCTCTGGGCGCCGCCTGGGCCGTGGACAGCATCGTCTTTGCCGATAACGCCAACCGGGAACTGGAAGCGCTCGATTCGCTCGACGTTTCCCGTATCGCCGTGGCCGACGCCCGGTTCCAACAAGCGGCCGCTTTCGCGCCTTTCGTCCGCGATTCGTCGACCGTATACCGCGTGAAACTGACTTCCCATCAGCCGAACCATCTGGTTTACCAAACCGACCTGGCCACCGATTCCCCCGTCGTATTCTCGGAGATTTACTATCCGGACGGCTGGAATGCATATCTGGACGGAAAACCCGTAGATTATTTCCGGGCCAACTACGTCCTGCGGGCAATGATCGTCCCCCAGGGCCAGCATACCGTGGAGTTCAAATTCGAACCTCAGGAAGTGATCTGGGGCGACCGCATCAGTCTGGTATGCTCCCTGCTGCTCCTGCTTGGTACTGCCGGGGCCGTCTGGTACACCCGCCGGAAAAAATGCCCGGTTTCGCAAACGGACAAATAGCCGATGAAGAAAGTCCTGGTCATCAGCTACTACTTCCCGCCGGCCGGAGGCCCAGGCGTACAGCGCTGGCTTAAATTCGTCAAATACCTCCGGGATTTCGGGGTGGAACCCGTCGTGTACGTCCCCGAAGGAGCCGCTTATCCGGTGACCGACGAAAGTCTCGCGGCCGAAATACCGGAAGGTATCAAAATATACCGGGGCCCTATCACCGAACCGTCCTCTTTCCTCTCCTCGGGGAAAAAAGTGAGCGCGGGCTTTATCGACTCCGCCTCCGGCAAAAAGGGCTGGAAATCCCGCCTGATGACCTGGATACGCGCCAACGTGTTCATTCCCGACGCCCGTATGCTGTGGATACGCCCGTCGGTACGCCGTCTCAAAAAGATCCTGAAAGCGGAAAATATCGACACCATCATCAGCACCGGACCGCCGCACAGCACCCACATGATCGCCCTCGGGCTCAAACGGAGCGACCCTGCCCTGCGGTGGATCGCGGATTTCCGTGACCCATGGACCAAGATCGACTATTTCCACCACCTCCCCCTCACCCGCCGGGCCCGGAAAAAACATTTCCGCCTGGAAGACGAAGTTTTGAAAACGGCGGACGATGTGATTACCGTCACCCGGAGCATGGCCGAAGACTACCACTCGCGCGTGGAAGGGCGCCTGCATGTAATAACCAACGGTTACGACACGGCCGACAGCCCGGACAAATCAATCCTCCCGGACAAAAAATTCACCATTTGTCATATCGGGTCCCTCAACGCCGACCGCAACCCGCATGAATTTTGGGAAGTCCTTTCGGAATTGTGTAAAGAGGATACCGGATTTGCAAACGACCTCGAAATCCGTCTGACCGGCAATGTCAGCCCGGCCATTTTCGATTCGCTGCGGCAGAACGAACTGGAATCTCATATAGAGCACATCCCTTACGCTCCCCATACCGAAGTGGTACGCTCCCAGCATTCGGCCCGCGTCCTGCTGTTGCTGATGAACCGTACCCCGGCCGGAACCCTGTACATAGCCGGAAAACTGTTCGAATACCTCGCTGCCCGCCGCCCTATCCTGCTGGCCGGATTTGCCAAAAGCGACGCCGCGGACATCCTCCGGGAATGCCAGGCAGGATACGCCCTCGATTTTTCAGATAAGGTCGGCCTTAAACAGGCAATAGCTCAACTATATGCCGATTACAAAACCGGGAAAGACACCTCTGTCCCCATATGTACGGCCCTGGAAAAATACTCGCGCTATGCCCTGTCCGAAAGGCTGGCCCGGGAAGTGATCCTCCGTAAATAAGCATCTTTTTGTATTCTCTCGGCGGACGGCGTATCTTTGTGCCCTAAAAAAGAATCGGAAAATGGAAAAATACCTCATCGCCGGACTGGGAAATATCGGCCCGGAATATGCGGAAACACGGCATAACATCGGGTTCCAGATACTCGACCACCTGGCGGAAAAACACGGGGTAGGTTTTCACAGTGACAAATTAGGCTCTACGGCCGAAATAAAGGTCAAAAACAAAGTTTTGGTCCTGCTCAAACCTTCCACTTACATGAACCTGAGCGGAAAAGCTGTGCGCTACCACATGAACGACAATAAGATCGCCCGGGAAAACATCCTGGTGGTATGCGACGACCTGGCCCTGCCTTTCGGCACTTTCCGCCTGAAAGCCAAAGGCTCGCCCGGAGGACACAACGGTTTGAAAAACATCTCTGAACTATTGGGAGGGGACGAATATGCCCGGTTCCGCTTCGGCATAGGCTCGGACTTTGCGCGGGGCGCACAGGTTGACTTTGTGCTGGGGGAATGGTCGGATGAGGAAAAGAAAGCGATGGGCGGACGGTTGGACAAAGCCGCCGAACTTATCGAGTCGTTTGCGCTGGCAGGGCCGGAGCGTACCATGAACGCCTTTAACGGCAAATAAATCGACTGTTTTTCGGGTAAAATAGTGCAAAAACCCAAATATCACACTTCTATCGGGAAGAAAAAAATCATCTCGGAAATGAGGCCAAAAATTCCTCCACATCCGATCCTATAGTATCTCTTATTAGCAACACAGATTTTACCCGGTCGCAAGAATCCAGACCGATAAGAATCGGGGTAGGCACATACCGGAGCTTTCGCCGGATCGTATCCTGAGGATCGGAATAAATATATTTCCGGTATCCAAACGCTTCTTGTTCCTTTCCCTGGTTAGCCATAATACCCACGACGAATACGCGTTGTCTCCCGGAGAGGGAATCTATTTTCCCGGCCAGGTAAAATCCCGACCTTATACAACTGAAACAATCAAACCGATTATAGAGGAACAGCACAACCGGTTTTTGTTCCATATCAGCCGCCGGGACCACGGCAGACAATTCTTTCGACAGATCTTTGCCTAACAAGCCCCTAAAATCTCTTTGTGGCCGTTGTGCCGTTGCCAGCAGGACTTGCGGAGAACTTTTTTTCCCCACAAGCCCCACAAAGTACCGCACAGAACAGTGCAAAGACACAGACGACTGAAACGACAAGACTTCCGCTCATTTCTTGAATTTCAGTATTTCACATTCGCGGTTGTGTGAAAGATAGAAATAATCGTCGTCCGCGGCCAACGCGGAATAAGCGTTTCCATAGGGGAGCCGGTACGCTTTTACCGACTTTATGCCGTCTGCCACATCCAGTTCGACGATCTGGAAAGCAGGTTCTATATCTTCTTTTTCGCCCTCCCAGCAACTTACCATGATATACAACCTGTCCCCGTGCAAGTAGGCATCCCCGAAGATGGGATAAGACACATCAGGCCGCTTCGGCTTGGCGGCAACGTGGCCCGGCCGCCACTGCTGACGCCCAGATTCTTTTTCAGCCAGTTCGCCGATGCGAGGTAGTCCCCCGTATGTTTGTCAAACAATTGCACGCGGTCGCCCATAAAATCGCACACCGCCAGCATATCGTGGCTTATCCCAAAATTCCAACACCACATGATATCCTGCGGCCCCTGTCCGCGCCTGCCATAGGTTTTCTTCAGGGTCAGGTCGCGGGCATCCAGGCGGAACACCTGTCCCCGTTTGCTGTCGGAAGCGTAAAGGTCACCCCCCTCTTCCAACAGGAACGATACCTGAGAAAAATAAGTGGAATCCGAGAACGCGTCGATCTTCAGCACCGGGTCGACCAGGTCGACGGTTTCAAAATCCTGTTTGTCCGTCCCACAGGCCGTCGCGCAGAATATCCCAAAGGCCGCCAAGGCCCCCTGCAGAAAAAATCCACATTTATTTTTCATGTACTTTTCTTTACCGTTAGTCACACGTTATTCTCGATCCGTCACATGATATCCAGCCTTCTTGTCCATTGCCTTCACAGGACTTTTCTCCCTTACAGATTTTGGTCTGCCATCCTCCGTTCCACGGGCAGTCCAGTTCCATCTCGCAGTTCCATACGCCTTCCGCCTGTGCCAGCACGGTGTCGTTGTTAGGGATTATTTGCTCCCCAGGGTGAAATTGAACAGGACGCCCGCACACAGCAAACTTCCCAGCACAAGAATTGTTGTCTTTCTTTTCATGGTTTTTACTTATAGGTTAGCAACAATAATAGGATTTTTCTTTCGTGAAAAAAGAAAAATCTTAAACTTGACCTAAAAAACATTTGCAATATCCTATGGCAGGGAAAAAGTATCCCGGTTGACATCCGCATACTTTTTTTTGTATATTTGTGACAATTACAGGGGTCGGTTTTTGGCTTTGACAGCAAGGTCGGCCGATATGTAAGCACGTCGGGCTCGCGAAGTACGGCCCGTTAATCCTGATCTTCGAAATATAACTGGCGAAAATAATTACGCTCTTGCTGCTTAATCTTTCCATGAAAGGTTAATGCCAACGTCCGCTCAAGGAGCGGAGGCGGGATGCCTCTCCGAAGCCCTGTTCCGTGGCGTCGGGTAAAGGGGTACCGTAAAAGCGGAAACAAGCCTGCGGGAGTCCCGACCGCAGGACGGAAACTTCACCGGGACGTAAGCCGCGGACAAGGGTGTTTGTGCCCATGCCATAGCCTGACAACCAATCACAAAATAAACGTGTAGAAAGCATTGAGGTTGCTTGTTTGGACCCGGGTTCGACTCCCGGCGACTCCACTGCCGCGGCCCTTATAAAGGGCCGTTTTTAAATAATGCAGAATATCTGCCTCTATCCGGAAAACCACAAAAAAAAGCATAACCGCCATGAAGAAATTCCTTTACTCCCTGATAGTCCTGTGCCTGCCGATGATCGCCAGCGCCCAGTATTTTGAACTAACCCCTACAGGATTTGTCAGTGCGAGCGACAATTCCAAAAAATACATCGTGCTGGATTTTCCCGGATATTCGCAGCAGCAATTATTTGACAAAGTGGCTGCTTACCTACAGGCTAATCCTGCCTATGACGTGGCCCTGATGCCCGACGACGGCCGGATATTGGTATCGAGTTCGACACAAATCGAAGCTTTGGCCGGGGTATTCAAACGTTGGTATACCGCCAAATATATGATAGGGCTTCGTTTTAAGGACGACCGCCTGCGGATAGACGGCCCGGTAGTCGAGGAAATGGTTTCAAAAGACGGAATAAGGCTCTATGCCTCCCTGCCACAGGATGGCGTAGATGCTTATTTTGTATTTGCAAAAGACAAAAAAGTTAAAAATGCGATCGGCAAAGAGAACCTCGAAACATTTTTCAACGCATTTGCCAATAATGTAATCGGAGCCATAAAAGCTTCCGACGGGAATAATGACGATGACGACGATTGGTGAGATTTTATCCGGTTAGAACCATAAAAGACAAATATGCCCAGCCGGTCGGCTGGGCATATTTGTTTAAATAGGCTGGCTTGCCATATTTCATTTCAGTGCCAAAAACCTCCCCTCCCCCTGCTCAAAGCATTTCTCCCCTCACCTCTCTTCACCGCATTCTCCCCTAACAAAAAGCAGCCGGCGGGATTTCCCGCCGGCTGCCTGTATAGTCTGCAATGATCTTTATTACTTCTTTTCGGGAAGGCTGAGGATCATCACATAATTGTCTTTATCGATATACTTGCGGGCCGCATCAAGGACATCCTTGGCATTGAGCCCGTCGATCCATTTCTTTGCATCCAGGATCTTATCCGGATTTTCGTTCCGCTCGGCAGCCTCTGAGATATTTTCCAACCAAAAATTGTTCTTTTCGGTATTTTCAGCCCACTGCACTTCGTTCTGCGCTTTCTGGTCGGCTACCTCTTTGGCGGTCGGTCCGTCGGCCAGTATCTTGGCAAGTTCCTCGAGAGCGCGTTTCTGAAGGGCATCGTACATTTCCATGCTCGAGCCGAATGCGATGCGGAAGGTCACCTGGTCGCGAGGCACGTAAGTAGCCATCCCACCGGCACCCGGGGAATAAGTGCCACCCATTTCTTCACGCAGCGAATTGATCAGGCGCATCATCAGGATACGGTTGAACACCGAGAAATCAAAAGCCGTCTTATCGTCATATTTCGCATCTTTTTTCCAGTAGAAATCCACCTGGGCTTTCTGGTCCACCCCTTTGTTGATCGTGGTGGTCACCGGGCCTTTCGGATAGTCAAGGTTCAGGTCCTTATACTCTTCCTTCACGCCTTTAGCCGGCAGGGAAGCGATATACGTCTCTACGAAAGGCTTGAGTTGTTCGGGCGTAAAGCTGCCCACGAAAACGAACGTAAAGTCGTCTGCACCGGCAAAACGCTCTTTGTAGATCTGCTCCATACGGCCCAGATCCATCTTGTCGTACTGTTCGGGCAGGAAGAAAGCAGGCAGGGCGCGCGGGTTGCCGTTAGCCAGGAATTCGGATTTTTTGTAGGCTTTGTAAGCATCCGGGTTGGCCATCCGGGTAGCCGCATTGTCCTTCAGGTTCTTTTTGTTCACCTCGAACATTTCCTGCGTGAAATACGGAGCCGTAAAATTGAGGTAGATCAGCTCGAAAGCATCCTTCATGTCCTTTTTCACGAAGTTGCCGTTCATTCCTTCGGTGTAATTCCCGATGAACGGGGTCACCCGTACATTCTTGCCGGCCATCAGCTTCTGCAGGTCGGTATCCTTGATGCCATTCACACCGTCCGTCATGCCGGCGGCATTGACTACGTTGATGTCGTCGGCAGCTCCGTAGAGCGAGCGTCCGCCCCAGCTGGAAGCCGTAAAGAGGATCTCATCGTCCTTGAAAGTCGTCGGTTTCAGCACCACTTTGGCACCGTTGGACAGCGTCCATTCGGTGACGCCTACTTTGTCGTATTTCTTTTCGGAAACCACCTTGCCGGGAGCAGGAGCCTGCTTCATCAGTTCGGTCACGGTCAACTCGTCCTTGTAAGGCTGGATCGACTGGTCTTTTTCGACCGCGGCGAAAGTAGCGATCAGTTCTTCAGCCGTGGGATATTTCCTGTCTCTTATACACATCTGACGCTGCCGACGATACTCCTTGTGTA